>Ga0126312_10001034_pt1 | contig 17876 bp, 19 predicted proteins | sample Plot104A_FD_92537 | JGI IMG/M metagenome (GOLD analysis project Ga0126312, IMG submission 92537) | Serpentine soil microbial communities from UC McLaughlin Reserve, CA, USA - Plot104A | ecosystem: Environmental > Terrestrial > Soil > Grasslands | place: USA: UC McLaughlin Reserve, Lake County... | reverse complement strand
GGACACGCGATTGCCTTCTCCACCTGGCGGTCGCTGGTCCGCGAACAGGGCGTGACGCACGACGAGGCGGTCACCCTGATGGCCGGGATGGTCGAGCGAGCCGGGTAGCTCGTGGCGACCGGCCGAAGATCCACCGTATAGGTGCAAACAAGGCCGCTCGCGAGGCCTGATCTGACCGACGCCAATGGTTGCGGAAGCGCTACGTGCTCGATCGTGAAGCCGCGACGCCGTGGTGCTCGAGCGCGAGCTCGACGATCCTGGCGACGAGGTCCTCGAACTCCAGGCCCGCGGCATGGGCGGCCATCGGCAACAGGCTAGTGTCAGTGAGGCCGGGAATGGCATTCGCCTCCAGCACCTCCGGGTACCCGTCCGCGTCCAGCATCAGGTCGCGCATCGCGGACGAACGCATCACCCGCGTCCCGCTGCGCGAAGAGGTCCGCGTAGCGCTCGAGGTCGCGGGCGGTCTGGTGGGCCCGCCGGTGGGGCGGAGGAGCCGATCGGGCGCCTTCCGAGGGCCGGTCCTGCGGCTCGGGCATCGGTGAAAGTGTGGCGGAAGCTGGCGAGGCGTGGGAATCGGCGGACGTCGCGGGTTCCCCGGCTAGATTCTGGCCGCTTCCACTGACCTCGGCGGGCGGTCCGCGTGAGCCCGGCGACGGTGTGAGGCCAAGGCGATGCTCTAGCCTCTTTGCGCTCATGAGCCTCTTCTATGCGATTTGCCAGGGAGTCGGGCTCGCGATCGCTGCCGGGACCTTCGCGGGTGCCTCAGGGCGCCGGGATGCGATCGGCGTGCTGCTGGCTCTTGCTGCGGCCGCCGGCGGGGCGGTGCTGTTCGCACTGTCCATGTCGAATCGGGACCATCCTGCGATCGTCGGTATCCCGCTCGGGATCATCCTGGCGGTCCTGGCCTACGGAATCGTCAGCGCGGTGGTGGCCGGTGCCCGGGCACGGGTTCGCGGGGCGTCGTCGATCGGGCTGATCGTCGCCGGAACGGCTCTCCTGCTCGCCGTGGTCACAGCATTCGTGTGGGAGCCCCTTGGGTTGCTGCTCCTGGTCGGTCTGCTCTGGCTCGCATCGGCCCGGCAGCGCCGCGCGCAGCGAAAGTACGAGGGGTTGCGATCGCTCAGGTGAGCGCGCTCCCCGGCCCGTCACACTCCAACACATGCCCTCGTCGCGAAAGCTCTGCCTGATCGTCGTCGACTCGCTGCGCACCGACATGCTGCTGCGTGCGGCGGCGGAGGACCTGGCGCCCAACTTCGCTGCACTGATGGCCCGCGGAACGCTGATCGGGGACTGCGTCTCGGCATTTCCCTCGGTGACGCCGGTGGCATGCTCGGAGATCGCAACCGGGGCCGGGCCCGAGCGCCACCACATCAGCGGGATGAACTGGTACCACCGCGCCGAGCGGCGCTACGTGGAGTACGGGTCGTCGTGGGAGGCGACGCGGACCTTTGGCCTCTTCCGAACGCTCTACGACACCGTTTACAACCTGAACATGGCCCACCTCTCGCACGAGGTGGAGACGATTTTCGAGCGGCTCGGCGATGCCGGGGTGCGGACGGCGTGTACCCCCTTCCTCATCTACCGCGGCAGGCGCCGGCACGAGCTGGGGCTCGAGGGCCTGATGCGGCGGGTGGCGGTGGCGGCGGACTTCCGCCACGCCGTCTGGGGCCCGGACGAGCTCTTCTATGGCGAGCTCTACGCCTCGCGCAAGGTGCCGTGCAGGCCAACGCTGCGACCGGGCACGCGAGACGCGTACTCGGCCTGCGTCGGCCGGGAGCTCATCGCCGACGACAGCTATGACTTCCTGCTCTTCTCGCTCCCCGACAACGACCATCACACTCACATGCACGGTGTCGGGGCGATGCGGGATTCGATTGCCCACGCCGACCACAGCTTCGGTCAACTCGTCGACGAGACCGGCGGCATGGATGCGTTCCTCGAGACTCACGCCGTGATCCTGGTCGCCGACCATGCCCAGACCGACGTGGACAGGGAGCTTCCCATCGCCAGGGCGCTCGGGGCGAACTGGCGGGTGCTGGCGCCCAACGCCGAGCGGCCCGAGCTCGCGGAGCTTGCCGTCAGCCCGACCGCGCGAGCGGCGGCCGTATACGCGCTCGGAGATGGCCCGAGGCGGGACCGGACCCTCACGAGCGTTCGAGACGTGCTTCGCGAGCTGGAGGGCGTGGACCTCCTAGCGCGCGTCGAGACCTCGAACGGGTCCCCACCCGAGGCGATCGTCGAGCGCGATGGGGCCGAGCTTCGATTCCGACCTGGGTCTCAACAGGTCGACCGGCGGGGCGGTCGCTGGGACCTGGAAGGCGACCACTCAGTCCTCGGGTTGGAGTGGCGCGACGGACGCGTCACGAGCGAGGACTATCCGGATGGGCTCGCGCGGCTCTGGTCAGCGCTCAGCGCGCCGCAGGCGGGCGAGGTCGTCGTATCGCTCCGCGCCGGCTATGAGTGCGTCGACTGGGGTGGGACCAGCCACGTTGGCGGCGGTAGCCACGGCGCCCTCCTCGCGGGGGATTCCCTTGGCCCGCTGCTCCTCTGCGGGCTGGAGCCCGGCGTGGACGACACTCGCGAGCAATGGACGCTCCGCGACGTCGCGGGCGTGGTCTTGGACCACTTCGGGATCGGTGACGAACCCGAGCTGCGGGTAGCGGGAGCGGCTGAGGCGACGAGATGACGCCCGAGGGACAAACCGGGCAGGCCGTCGAGCCCGCGACGCCCGCCAGCCGCGGCGCACGTGCACGCGACGCCAGCGCCCGCGCGGCCGACTGGACCTGGGCCCTCCTCCGCCGGATCCACCTGGGGACCAGGAAGCCCGGGAACTGGGTGCAGCTGTTCAAGTTCGGCGTGGTCGGCGTCACCGGTTATGTCGTGAACCTGATCGTGTTCGCCCTGCTGACCCAGGAGCTCGGCGTCTACCACCTGCTGGCCGCGGTCGCCTCGTTCTGCGTCGCGGTCTCCAACAACTTCCTCCTGAACCGCCACTGGACGTTCCGGGCGACGGGGGGCCACGCCGGCTTCCAGGCGATGCGCTTCTTCACGGTGAGCGTCCTTGCGCTCGGGGTGAACCTCGTGTTCCTGTACCTGCTCGTGGACGTCGCTTCGGCGCCCGAGCTGCCGGCGCAGGCGCTGGCCGTGGCGGGCGCGATGCCATTCAACTTCCTCGGCAACAAGCTGTGGACGTTCGGGGTGGACGAGCGCTGAGCTCCCCTCTCCGGCGGGTGCCGGGCTCGCTGGCGCTGGCGGCGGCGGCGCTCGCGATGGCGCTCCCCGGACAGGCCAAGGCTCAGACGACGTCGGCCGCCGGCTCGACTCCCGGCTCCAGGCCCGCCTCGACAGGTGGCGCTGGGGGTACTGCCCAGCCCGAGCACAATCTCACCGAGGCACGCGCCATTCGCATTGCGCGCACCGATCCGCAAGTCGCTGCCGAGCGCCGGCGTTACGGGCAGCTCGAGCCGACCGCGACGCCGAAGCCCGGGACGTGGCAGGTGGACTTCTACGCCGACGGGACCGAGCGGGTCCAGGTGATTGTCGACGACGTGAGCGGAGCGGTGCGCGAAACGTGGACCGGCTACCAGATCGCCTGGCAGATGGCGCGCGGATATCCCGACCAGTTCGGCCACAAGCTGAACGCTCCGTATGTGTGGCTGCCGCTGGCGGCCATCTTCTTCCTCGGGCTGTTCGACTTCCGCCGCAAGCGCCGGCTGGTGCATCTGGACCTGCTGGTGCTCCTGTCGTTCGGGATCTCGGAGATCTACTTCAACGACGGCAACATCGGCGTGAGCGTGCCGCTCGCCTATCCGCCGCTTCTATATCTGCTGGCGCGAACGATCTGGGTCGGCTTTCGCGGCGCGGGGGAGGGACTTCGGCCCTCCGCTCCGATCGCGTGGCTCGCGGTGGGCGGGGCATTTCTGCTCGGCTTTCGCATAGCGCTCAACATCGCGGACTCCGGAGTGATCGACGTCGGCTACGCCGGTGTGATCGGGGCCGACCATCTCACCCATGGCCAGGCGATCTGGAACAACTTTCCGTCCGATAACTCATTCGGCGACACCTACGGTCCGTTCAACTATTACGCGTACGTACCGTTCGAGCTCGCCCTTCCGTGGACCGGGAACTGGGACAACCTGCCTGCGGCCCACGCGGCTGCGATCTTCTTCGACCTCGTCACCGTCGCCGGGCTCTTCATGCTCGGCCGGCGCTTGCGCCCAGGACGCAGCGGGACGCAGCTCGGGGTCATCCTGGGATTCGCCTGGGCAGCGTACCCGTTCACCGATTACGCGCTTCAGTCGAACTCCAACGACGCGCTCGTCGCGGCGCTGCTGGTGTGGGCGCTGGTCCTCTTCGCCTCGCCGGTCTGGCGCGCCGTGATGCTGGGCCTGTCGATCGCCGTGAAGTTCGCGCCGCTGCCTCTCGTGTCGCTGTTCGCCGCAGGGGAAACAGGCCTCCTCACCCGCTCGGATGCATCAACGTCGCGGCTTGGCCGCCTGCGACCCGTGGGGGTGTTCTGTGTAGCGCTGGCGGGAGTATTGGCGCTCATGCTCGCGCTCCCCGCGATCGATCCGGGCCTCGGAACGTTCTACGACCGGACGATCAAGAGCCAGATCGATCGCACGTCGCCGTTCAGCGTCTGGGGCCAGGACCACTCGCTCGAGTGGCTGCAGACCGCCGTCAAGGTGTTCGCGATCGGGCTTGCGGCGCTGGTCGCCTTCGTTCCCCGCCGGCGCTCACTCGCCCAGGTCGCCGCCCTGGCCGCCGCCGTGATCATCGCCGTCGAGCTGGCGGCGGAGCACTGGTTCTACCTCTACATCCCGTGGTTCTTCGGGCTTGCGCTGGCGGGGCTGGCGACCGCGACGAGGCGATCGAGCTCGGCGACCGTCACGGAGAGCTCGGTCGCGAGCGCGCCGGGCATGCGCCGGGAGAAGATCGCCGCGAGCGCTCGGTAGTACGCGAGGACCTCGTCGCGCTCGGCGTTGAAGCGGTCCCAGAGCGCCTCGCCGACGTCGCGGTAGTCGACGACGATCGTTCGGACGTTGTGGAGCTTGTCCGCCAGCGAGACGTGAAGCGCGGGCTCACCCGCTACCTCGAGATGCTCGAGGTAGGCCTGCTTGCGTTCCTTCCAGGGTGGCTTGGGCTCGCCCAGGCTGTCGCTGCAGGACTCCACGATCTCCGCGACCTGCTCTCCGAACTCCGTCCGGATGCGCTCGAGCGTCTCGCGCCCACCCTGATCCTCCGCAGCGTCGTGCAGCAGGGCCGCGATCGCCTCGTCCTCCGAGGAGCCGGTCTCGATCACTATCGAGGTCACACCCAGCAGATGCCCGAAGTAGGGCACGCCGGAGCCCTTGCGCGTCTGCCCCGCATGAAGCGCGAACGCGAGGTCGAGGGCGCTCGTGAAGCGCGGGCCGAGCGGTGGGGTCGTTTCCTCGGCGATCTTGCGATGCTATTTCGCGGGGACGCCCTGTGGGGCCTCGTCGGGGAGCTCGGCTCCAGTGGCCGTCTCCGCGTAGCGAAGGAGGATGCCCTCCGCAGCCACGGTGTCGATGGAGGGATGGCCGATGACGACCTGAAGGCCCAGGCCATCCTCGAGCGCGACCAGCCCGCGTGCCACCGTCAGGGGACTGGTGGCGAGCTTGAAGTCTCCATCCCGGGCGCCGGACTCGAGAATGGACTCATAGAGCATGGCCTGGCGATCGAAGTACGAGGACGTGAGGATTCCGAAGGCGGGGCTCGAGCCGGTGAAGGCGTCCAGCTCGTAGAGCAGCCGGCTGTCGGTGTCGTCCGGACCCGAGGGAACGCCCAGGTGGATCGCCAAGCGCAGTTGGCGTGGCGGACCCTCGACCCGGCGAACGGCCGCGGCACGCTTTCCGGCGAAGCGCTCGATCGCCCCCCGCGAGACCTCGATCAACAGCTCGTCGAGATTGGGGTAGTAATAGAGAACCGAGCTCGGCGCCAGGCCGGCGCGCTCGGCGATGTCCTTCACGCGCACGCCGACAGCGCCGCGCTCGAGGAGGACCTGCCGCGCCGCCCGCTCGAGCTGCTCGCGACGTTGGCTCTGGTTCTTCCGTCGCATGGACCGAATGCTATTCGGTCTGGAGGCCTGCGCCGGTGAGGTTGCACGCACGCGGATATGGTTTATTCTTGAAATTAGATTCAAAGAATGAATCGGCGTACGACACGACTCCGGACCTGGGCTGGCCGTCGACGGCGGGTGCCATTGGTCGCGATCGTGGTTGTGATGGCCCTCGCCGTCGCGGCCATGGTCGCGGGCTGTGGGGGCTCGGGCGGCATCGAGGCGGGAAGCAGCGCATCCGGCGAGCAGGTCGACGCGTCGGGGCCGGTCGACGGCAAGCTGACGATCTCGCAGTGGCCCCTCTACATCGATCCTGGCAAGAACGGGACCGTCGCGGAGTTCGAGAAGAAGACCGGTGTTCAGGTCGACTACATCGAGGACATCAACGACAACAACGAGTTCTTCGGCAAGCTGCAGCCGCAGCTCGCGAAGGGCGAATCCGGCGGACGGGACCTGATCACCCTGAGCGACTGGCTCGCGAAGCAGATGTACGACTCGGGCTACATCCAAAAGCTCGACTACTCGAAGCTGCCCAACGTGAGGCACAACATCATCGAGCCGCTCCGTCATCCGGCCGCGGATCCGAAGCGTGAGTTCACGGTTCCCTGGCAGAGCGGGATGACCGGGCTCATCGTCAACACGGACCTGGCCCCGGGCATCGAGTCCATCTGCGACCTGTTCGACCCGAAGTACAAGGGCAAGGTGGACATGCTCACCGAGATGCGGGACACCGTTCCGATGACACTGAAGTGCATGGGTGTCGATCCCGACCACGCGACAACCGATCAGTGGCTGGCCGCGGTGGACAAGGTCAAGCAGGCAGCTGACTCCGGTCAGATCCGGCGCTTCACCGGAAACGACTACATTCGCGACCTCAGCTCCGGAGACGTCGACTTCGTCCTGGGCTGGTCCGGGGACGCGATCCAGATGCAAAAGGACAACCCGAACATCAAGTTCGTGATGCCCAAGGAGGGCTGCATGCTGTGGTCGACCAGCATGGAGATCCCGGCGGGAGCGCCGAACCCGGCGGCCGCGGAAGCCTGGATTAACTTCGTCTACGAGCCGAAGGTGCAAGCCGACATCGCGGAGTACGTCAACTACGTCACCCCGGTGAAGGGCGTCAAGCAGATCCTCGCCAAGCGCGATCCGCAGCTGGCGAAGAGCAAGCTGATCTTCCCGACCCAGAGCTACACGAAGAACTGCACGTTCGAGCCCGTGCTCGACGGCGAGCAGGGCCGCGAGGTCACCCAGGCCTTCAATGCCGTGGTCAACGGCTGATCCACTTGCGCCCGCTCTCGATCGCCGCCCTCCAGACCGCCCCCGTGCCGCGGGATCCCCGCGCGACGTTGGGGCTCCTGGCGGAGCGCGTCCGCGCGATTAGGGCCGCCGTGCCACACGTGCAGCTCGTCCTATTGCCCGAGCTCCACCTGGCGTCGCCCCCGCCGATCCTGGAACAGCACTCCGGGTACGCGCTCGACGCCGCCGTCGAGATCCCCGGCCCGCTCAGCGACGAGCTTGGGCGGATCGCCGCCGCCTCAGACGTCTGGCTCGTCCCCGGCTCGGTCTACGAGCGCGGCGCGGATGGACTGATCCACAACACGGCCCTCGTGCTCGCGCCCGACGGCGAGTTGGTGGCGCGCTACCGGAAGGTCTTCCCCTGGCAGCCGCACGAGTCGTGCGCTCCCGGCGAGGACTTCGTCACCTTCGTGATCCCGGACGTCGGTCGGATCGGGCTCGCGATCTGCTATGACGGCAGCTTTCCCGAGACCTTCCGGCAGCTCGCGTGGCTGGGCGCCGAGGTCGTCCTGCAGGCCAACCTGACGACGACGAGCGACCGCGAGCAGGAGCTGGTGATGGCGCGCGCGAACGCGATCTTCAACCAGCTCTACGTCGTGTCGCTGAACGCATCCGCGCCCGCCGGAGTGGGGCGTAGCCTGATCGTCGATCCCGAGGGATTGGTGCGGGTCGCCGGGGGCGCCGGCGAGGAGCTGCTCACGGATGTGCTCGATCTCGACGCGGTCGAGCGGGTTCGTCGTTTCGGGACCGCGGGGGTCTCCCGCATGTGGGATCAAGTGCTTCGCGAGGGATCCGGGATCGAGCTCCCGATGTACGGTGGGCGGGTTCGGGAGCGAGTCGCCGTGGCCTCGACGCACGAGGGCTGACGGCCGCCGCGGCGACCGTCAGCCGTTGACCGTCCCCTCGATTTCGGTCAGCTGTCGGGGTCGACCCGACCGGCGCGGCGCTGGTCCTTACCGGCACCAACGAGTTCGCGCTCGGCAAGCCTGCCGCGCTCCTCGGCCTCGGCATGCTCCCTTTGGGCGCGAGCCCGCTGCTCGGCGGCACGGGCCTGCTCCTTCTTGGCCTGCGTCTCGCGCGCGGCGGCGCGATCGCGAAGCTCCCGCGCCTCGGCACGGCGCTTCTCGTGCCTGCGCGGCCTCGTGATGAGCGCGGCCGCGATGAGCGCGAGCACGATGGCGCCGGCGACGATGGCGATGATGACGATGGTGCTCATCTCTGGCTCCCCTTCTGTATTTATGTCCGGTGCCGTATCCGGCTACCCGGCGTCGCGCCGGAAAACCGGCTCGCGCGCCCGCGGGGTGTCAGCTGGCCCTGGCCCGGCGGCCAAGCGGCGGTCTATCGAGCGGGAAACAGGACCTGCTCGATGGAGTCGGCAAGGCCGTCGTCGCCGACGACGACGACGACGGCGTTGACCCAGACATCCTCGTCGGCGGTGTCGAACTTCACGGGCATCTGCGTCCGAAAGGACTCCAGCGCCTGCTCGCGCCGAACCCCGATCACGCCGGCACGTGACCCGGTCATGCCGACGTCGGTGATGAACGCTGTGCCGCCGGGAAGCACTCGGGCGTCCGCCGTCGGCACGTGCGTGTGCGTGCCCAGTACCGCCGCCGCCTGCCCGTCCAGGTGCCAGCCCATCGCGATCTTCTCGCTGGTCACCTCGGCATGGAAGTCGACGATCACGGCGTCCGTGTCGCGCGACATCCGATTCACCATCGCATCCGCCTCCGGGAACGGGGATCTCGCGGCCTTAAGCTGAACCGAGCCGCTCAGGTTCACGACCCCCACGCGGCGATCCCCAACTGTGAGGATCATCGACCCGCGCCCCGGATTTCCCGCCATGTAGTTCGCGGGTCTGATCACTCGATCGGACCGGTCCAGAAACTCATAGGCGTCGCGATGACGGTAGACGTGGTTGCCGGTCGTTATCGCGTCCACCCCGATCTCGAACAGCTCGTTGGCCGTGTTCTCCGTGATCCCCAGGCCGCCCGCGGCGTTCTCGCCATTGGCGATCACCAGGTCGGGGGCATGGCGCTCCCTGATCTCGGGCATCGCGCTCGCGAGCCCGGACCGGCCGGGACGGCCGACGATGTCACCGATGAAGAGGACGCGCACTCGCGCTGCAGACTAGGACGCTCGGCGTGGGATTGGTCGTTAGAGCGCGCTCGTGCGATGACCGGATGCGACCTCCAGCTCGCGCCGGATGAGCTGGGCGAGGTCGGCCACGGTCTCGTTGCCGCTCCCGGCCCAGCTCGAGCCGACCGCAAGGTGCAGCCGGTCGGGGTCGTCCCCATCGCAGTCGGCCTCCAGGGCGGTGCTCGAGCCCCGGAAGAGCCGGGAAGGTAGCCAGGCGCTCAGCAGCCACCCATCGCCCACCAGCAGCTGGACCGGCTTCAGGACCGACGCGACAGGGCCACCCAGATCGGTTCCGTCAATGTCGAGCTGGAGGTGTCGCACCAGGAACCCCGCCGTCATTCGGACACCCACCGGCTCGTAAGTTCCCGCGGCGAGGAAGCGGCGCGGCGTCGCCAGATCGCGGGCCATTCGCTGGGTGAGCGTGCCCGCGCAGGCGCGATTCAGTATTCCCAGCGCTCGGGCGTTTCGAAGCTCGGCGTGGTGGATGTCGATCCAGCGAGCGCCCGGCGCGCGCTCGAGCTCCGGCAACGACATCGTGCGCGGCTCCTGGCCGGGCATCCATGAGCTCGCGCGCCGGATCAGCCGCGACTCCGACTGGGCGAGAGGGGCTTGGTTTGCCCGCCTCGAGTTCCTGCTGAGACCACCGATGCCTTTCCTGTCCCGATGGCTTATGTCCCAACCTCATTAAACCCGCGATCGGGGCAAAGTTGTGATGGTCGCTTCGCTGAAATCCTGGCGCGGCGCTGTCCGAAGTGGCACGGAGCTCGGGCACGGAAATCGAGAAGGGCGACCGGAGCGGGGTCGCCTCGGCCAGTAGCTTTCCCGGCGTGACGCAGGAGGCAGGCGGCGACGTCGTGATCGAGACCAGCGGGCTCGCCAAGGCGTTCGGGGATCGCGAGGCGTTGCGCGGAGTGAGCTTCGTTGCCCACCGAGGGGAGCTTCTGGCGGTCATCGGCCCGAACGGAGCCGGGAAGACCACCTTGCTCACGATCCTCGCCGGAATCAGAAGGCCGGACGGCGGGTCGGTGAGTCGCCACCCCGGCGAGGTCGGCTGGGTGCCACAGCAGGCGGCCCTCTATCGCCGGCTCACGGTCGCCGAGAACCTCCGCCTGTTTGCCCGTCTCGAGAAGGTGTCCGATCCGGAGGTGGCAGTCGAGGAGATGCTCGATCAGACGGCTCTCGGGGAGCGCCGCGACGACCAGGCCGGCACGCTCTCGGGCGGAAACCAGCAGCGCATCAACATCGCCATCGGTCTGCTGGCCCGGCCCGCGGTGCTGCTGCTCGACGAGCCCAGCGCGGGGCTCGATCCTCGGCAGCGCGAGCGACTCTGGGACTTCGTGCTGGCGCTGGCCGGAGGAGGGACCACGGTCATCTTCTCCACGCACGACCTCGCGGAGGCCGAGCGGTACGGCCAGCGGCTCCTGGTCCTCGCGGACGGCGAGAACCTGTTCGACGGGACGGCGCCCGAGCTCCATGCTGCGGTTCCGGAGTCCGGCGCCAGGGACTTCGAGCAGGCGTTCGTCGCCTTCCTGCGCGAGCGGGGACATTGATGGAAGCGCGAAGGGGCGTGGGCGGCTGAGCGATGCGCTGGCTGTTCGTGAAGGACCTCCAGATCATGCGCCGTTCGCCCCTGCTCACGGCGCTGCTGATCGTCTATCCGATCGTGATCGCGGTCCTGATCGGGTTCGCGCTCTCGCGGGGTCCCTCCAAGCCCCGCGTTGCCTTCCTCAACGAGATTCCTCCGGGAACCCCGCTGACGATCGCCGGCAAGCAGCTGGATATCACCGGGGCGCGGGGGGAGCTCTGCTCGCGCATCGACTGCATCGAGGTGTCGAGCGAGGACCAGGCCCGGCAGATGGTGGAGTCGGGCGACGTCTTGGCCGCCCTGATCCTGCCGATGGACTTCATCACCGATCTCGAATCCCTCGCCTCGCTGAGTCCCTCGCAGCCGACCGTGCGGGTGCTGGTCAACGAGGAAGACCCGGTCAAGGCAAACCTGGTGGACGATCGCATCAGTGCGCTCATCAACCAGGCGAACCTGAAGCTGTCTAAGAAAGTCACCCGGCTCGCCGCGAATTACCTGACGCTGCTCCTGCGCGGCGGCAACCTCAATCTCCTCGGGCAGACGCTGAACGTGCTCGGGCTGAAGAACACCCAGCGCATCCTCGAGGCGATTGAGCTCCAGCTCCCGAAGGACAGCCAGTTCGCGGACGCGTTGCAGCGGGTGATCACGTTCGCGAGGCTTGCCCGGCAGAATCTAGACCTCGCCACCCCGCTGCTCACGTCGATCGCCCACCCGATCGAGGTGGAGAAGGACGTCGTGTCGGGCTCGCCGCCCAGCCTCGACGCCTTCGCGATCGCCGTGGCGGCGACCGTGACCTTGATGTTCGTGACGGTGCTGCTCGTCGCCGGCTCGCTCGCGCTCGAGCGCGAGGAGAACGCATTCGCCCGCCTCACCCGCGGCCTGGTACGCAAATGGGCGCTGCTGGGGGAGAAGGTGACGCTCGGGATCGTCCTCTCAATCGTCGTAACCCTGGTCATGCTCGCCGGCCTCTCGTTGTTCGTCCACATCGACTGGCGACGCTTCCCCCTGATCCTGCTGGCCATCGCGGCCGGCGGCGCGGGGTTCGCGGCGTTCGGCGCGGCGATCGGGGCAGCCGCGAGAGAGGTCCGCGCGAGCTCACTGCTCGCGTTCATGATCTCCCTGCCGATCGCGTTCGTCTCCCTGGTCGAGTCCGGCACGGTGAGCCCGGCGCTGTTCGACGTGATCAAGGTGGTACGGGCGCTGTTCCCATTCGACGCCGCGCTCGACGCGATGTCGGGAGCGCTCGATGCCACCGGCCCGGCGCTGGGTCTACCGATTCTGCACCTCGCGATCCTGGGCGCCGCGTACGCCGTGCTCGCCCGAATTGCACTGCGGCGCTTCGCGTAGGGGACGACCGCAAAACAGGGCACGTAGGGATGAGGGACGTGGGCCAAACGGGGGCAAAACCCGCGGGTCAACGCAATCTACGCCCGGCAGGTGGGCGCGGATTGCGTTGAGCGCGGTCGACTCTTCCGCTTCATTTACCAGCCACGAAAGCGATTGCGCCGCGCTTCGGCCGGGTCTGACCCGCTCCGTTGGCGCCCATGCCCCGCCGCCAGCATTCACCGACTCCTAGAATCAACTGCGTGAGCTTTCCCGCCACGCGAATGCGGCGAATGAGGCGCACGAAGGTTCTTCGCGACCTGGTGCGCGAGACCGACCTGGCGCCCTCCCATCTCGTGCAGCCGCTCTTCGTCGTGACCGGCGAGGGCGTGCGCGAGGAGGTGCCGTCGATGCCGGGCGTCGAGCGGCTCTCGATCTCCGAGCTGGTCGCTGAGGGCACCGAGCTCCAGGCGGCCGGCATCGGCTCCGTGGTCCTGTTCGGGATCCCGAGCGAGAAGGACGAGGCGGGGTCGGGCGCCTATGACCCGGAGGGCGTCGTGCAGCTCGGTGTTCGCGCGCTCAAGGAGGCCCATCCGGACCTGGTCGTGATCACCGACGTTTGCATGTGCGAGTACACCTCCCACGGGCATTGCGGCGTCGTCCGCGACGGCGAGGTGGACAACGACCTCACGATCGAGTTGCTCGCGAAGACCGCGATCTCCCATGCCGATGCCGGCGCCGACGTGGTGGCGCCGAGCGACATGATGGACGGCCGGGTGGGGGCGATTCGATCACAGCTGGATGACGAGGGCCATTCCAGCGTTCCGATCATCGCCTACAGCGCCAAGTACGCCTCCGCCTACTACGGTCCGTTCCGGGAGGCGGCCGAGTCGACACCCGAGTTCGGCGACCGCCGCGGATACCAGATGGACCCCGCGAACGCGCGCGAAGGCGTCCGGGAGGCCGAGCTGGATCTCGCCGAGGGCGCGGACGTCGTGATGGTCAAGCCGGCGACCCCGTATCTCGACGTCATCCGGCGGGTCAAGGACGCGACCGGTGCCCCCGTGGCCGCCTTCCAGGTGTCGGGCGAGTACGCGATGCTCAAGGCGGCAGCCCGGAACGGCTGGATCGACGAGGGGCGAGCGGTCCTCGAGACGCTGACCTCCATCCGTCGCGCAGGGGCGGACCTCGTCCTCACCTACTACGCGAAGGACGCCGCGACTTGGCTGTGACCCCGGCGGGTGCGGCGCGCAAGGAGCCGCGCCCCAAGGTGCGCTCCCGCAAGGGCGGTGCCGCCGTGCCGCTCGACGATGCCGACAAGGCCCTGATGAACCTGCTCCAGTCGAGCTTTCCGCTCGACCCCGAGCCCTTCGCGGCGGTGGCACGCGAGGCGCGGATGCCGGTGACCGACGTGAAGTCGCGTGCCCAGCGGCTGCTGGATCAGCGAATCATCCGTGAGATCACGCCGATCTTCGATACGCGGGCGCTGGGTTATGCGTCGATGCTCGTCGCCGCCAAGGTGGACCCCGAGAATCCCCATCGAGCCGCGCAGATCATCAACTCGCATCCGGGCGTCTCGCACAACTACCTACGCACCCACGAGTTCAACCTCTGGTTCACGATCGCGACGCCGCCGGATTCGAAGCTCGGGCTCGAGGGGACGCTCGAGATCCTGCAGGCCGAGACCGGCGCCGAGTCGATCCGCCAGCTCCCCACGCTCACCCTGTTCAAGATCAACATGAATCTCGAGATGGAGCAGGGGACCGACGCACTGTCCGCGGCGGTCGACGCGGCACCGCCGCGGGAGCTCGAGCGCCAGCCCTACGACGAGACCGATGTGGAGGTGATCCGCGCCCTTCAAGGCCCGATGTCGGTGATCGACCGTCCGTACGACGCCGCGGCCCGTGAGGTCGGGATGCCAGTCGACGAGTTCCTCGCCCACCTCGGCGGGATGGTTGAGCGCAAGCTGTTGCGTCGCGTCGCGGCGATCCTCTACCACCGGCGGGCCGGGTTCTCGGCCAATGGGATGGGCGTGTGGCGTGTTCCCGAGGACCGGGTCAGCGAGATCGGAAGGCGGATGGCTGCCGTCCGCGGGATCTCCCACTGCTACCAGCGCCCCACCTATGCGGACTGGCCCTACTCGGTATTCACCATGGCCCATGGCCGCTCTAAGGAGGAATGCGACGCGATCCTCGACGGAATCGCCGACGAGCATGAGCTCCACGGCAAGGACCGGGCGGTGCTCTACTCCTCAACGGAATTCAAGAAGGTCCGCCTGCACTACTTCACCCACGACTACGCCACGTGGGAGCGGGAGCACGGGCGTGTTTGAGGTGAGGGGGCTTCAGCCCCCGAAACTGGCCGGTGCCGTTGCAGGTGCTTAGGCCGCCGGGATCCCACTAAGCCGTTGGCGGACGGCGACAATCGTTCTGCCGAGCTTTATCGCCGGGCGGTCGAGCTGATGCCCGGCGGGGTCAATTCGCCGGTGCGGGCCATGCGGTCGATTGGTCGCGAGCATCCGATCTTCGCAGCGCGTGGGGAGGGCGCCGAGCTGGTCGACGTCGACGGGAACCGGTACATCGATTGGGTTTGCTCCTGGGGACCGCTGATCCTCGGGCACGCCCATCCGCGAGTCGTCGCGGCGGTACGGGAGGCCGCCGAGCGGGGAACCAGCTACGGCACGCCCACCGGCGGGGAGGTCGAGCTCGCGGCCGAGGTGGTCGAGCGCTTCCGCTCAGTCGACATGATGCGCATGGTCAACTCCGGGACCGAGGCGTCCATGAGCGCCGTGCGGCTCGCCCGGGCGGCGACGGGCCGGGACATGATCGTGAAGTTCGCGGGCGCCTACCACGGCCACGTCGACGGATTGCTGGCCGAGTCCGGGTCGGGGCTCGCAACGCAAGGCATCCCCGCAAGCCCGGGGGTGACCCGGGCCCAGGCCGCCGACACGATGGTCGTGCGGTGGAACGACCGAGAGTCGGTCGACGCCGCCGTCGACGAACACGCGCCCGCGGCCATCCTGGCCGAGCCCGTCCCCGCGAACATGGGCGTTGTCCCGCCCGACGACGGCTTCCTGGAATTTCTCCGCGAGCGCGCCGACACCGCCGGAGCCATGCTCATCCTCGATGAGGTCATCAGCGGATTCCGGGTCGCCCGGGGCGGCGCCCAGGAGATCTACGGAGTCGACGCCGATCTGACGATCATGGGCAAGGTGCTCGGGGGCGGGCTCCCTGCAGCGGCCTACGGGGGACGTCGGGAGCTGATGGACCGCGTCGCACCGGCCGGCGACACCTACCAGGCCGGCACGCTGTCGGGCAATCCGCTCGCGGTCGCGGCAGGACTCGCGACCCTCCGCGAGCTCGAGGAGCCTGCGTACGAGCGGCTGGATGCGCTCACCGACAGGTTGTCCGCGGGCCTGCGCGACGCTGCGGGGGAGCGTCCTGTCCAGGTGGCCTCGGTCCGCGGCCTGGTGACGCCGTTTTTCAGCGCCGCGCCGGTGAAGGACTTCGACGGCGCCTCCGCCACCGACCCGGAGGCCTACGGTCGCTTCTGCCGGGCGCTCCTCGACCGCGGGATATATCCACCCGCCTCCCGGTTCGAGGCCTGGTTCGTCTCCCTCGCCCACGACGAGGCGGCGATCGATCGCACGGTCGCGGCTGCGGCGGAGGCATTCGACGCCGCGTTCGCGTGAGCGAGGCGCCGATCTCGCCGTTCACCGAGCTGGTTCCCGCCCCAGATCGAGGCCGCACGTTCGAGCGCGAAGTCGTGCCGGCCCTCGGCGACGCCGCGGGGACGGGGCGGGTGCGCCTGGACGCTATCGCGCGATGGCTCCAGGACATCGCCTACGCCGACGTCGTCGACGCAGGCCTCGCGGGGCGCGGCGCATGGGTGGTGCGCCGCGCGCGCCTGCGCGTCGAGGGATTTCCCCGCTTCGGCGAGCCGGTGGCAGTGCGCACCTTCTGCAGCGCGGCCGGTCGCCTCGCGGCCGAGCGGCGAACCAGTGTGTCGGGCGGCGGTGCAGCGGTCGAGGCGGTTGCGACGTGGATCCACGTCGACACGGAGACGCTGCGGCCGTTGAGGCTCGGGAAGGAGTTCCTAGCCGCCTACGGTGAGAGCGCGGGCTCGCGGAAGGCCAACTTCCGGCTCGCGCATCCGGATCCGCCCGACGGCGCCTCGCGCTTGCCATGGCGCTTTCGCGCCGCCGATCTTGACGTCGCCGGACACGTGAACAACGCCGTGTACTGGGAGCCGGTGGAGGAAACGTTCCTCGAAACCGGGGAGCCCGGCGCCACGGACCTCGAGATCGAGTATCGCGAGCCGGCGCAGCCGGGCGACGCCGTGATCCTGCGCGAGGGATCGATGATGTGGGTCGGCGGCGCCGAGGGCGGCGTCCATGCCTCGATCGTCGGGCTGCCGTAATCTCGCGCCGTGCCAGCTCCCGCCGAGGCACTCAACGAGCTCGCTGTTCAGCTTCGGAACGAGGAGTCCGTGATCTCCCCGCACGTCTGCGATCCGGATGGGGATGACTCGTCCCTGGGCATGCTCGTCGCCGGTGGACCGCGGTCGGCGACGGCGCCGTCGGAGTACGCGGTTCTCTTCGAATCGATCAGGGAGGGCTACCTGCTCCACTACGCGCGGCCCCGGGTCGTGAACGGTGCCGACGAGGACCTGGCGCTGCTCGCCGGGGACTACCTCTACGCACGCGGGTTGGAGCGGCTCGCGGCGCTCGGCGACCTGGAGGCTGTGCGCGAGCTATCCGATCTGATCTCGCTCGTGGCCCAGCTCCATGCGGCAAACCCCGACGCCTCGGGTGTCGAGCAGGGATCCGGGGCTCTATGGTTGGCCTCGGCGATCGCGGTCGCCGCCGGCCCCCCGTCGGGACATGGCGACGCCAAGGCGTCGCTTCGCCGCTCAGAGCCTGGTGCACCGCAGGTCCTGTGGGACGGAGCGCTCGCTGTCGCGGGTGGGGTGGGCCTGACCGAGCGACTGGAGCGCGCGGCCGAGGCGATAGGCTTCCGGGCCCACTAGGGATACGGTGCGCGCTAGGCGCGCGAGCACCCACTTAAAGCCTGAATTGGCCGACGCCGCCGACAAGACCAACGGCTCAGCTGGCGACGGTTCTCCACCGACGCCGGATCCCGCGGGCTACTTCCAGGGCGAATCGATGAGCCGTCGGCGAGCCCTCACGCTGGCGGGGCAAGCGGTGGGCGGCATCGCGGGGGCGATCATCGTGCTGCCGGCGGTGGGCTTCGCGGTCGCGCCGATCTTCGAGAGGCCGGACGAGCTCTGGGAGAGCGTCGGCCCGCCTAGTCGCTTCAACGACGAGACATACAAGCAGGTGGTGTTCACGATGGTCGAGGGGATCGGCGAGGCGGGAAAGACGACGGCGTTCGTGCGCAAGGGATCCGCGAAGCAAGACGAGGATCCGAACACCTACATCGCGATCTCGACCCGGTG
>Ga0126312_10001033_pt1 | contig 17884 bp, 20 predicted proteins | sample Plot104A_FD_92537 | JGI IMG/M metagenome (GOLD analysis project Ga0126312, IMG submission 92537) | Serpentine soil microbial communities from UC McLaughlin Reserve, CA, USA - Plot104A | ecosystem: Environmental > Terrestrial > Soil > Grasslands | place: USA: UC McLaughlin Reserve, Lake County... | reverse complement strand
GCAAGCGGCAGTTCATCGAAGGCGTGATCTGGCAGTTAAAGGACTATTTCGGGCTGGAGCGACACCGCGCGAAGAGCTTGGGCGGGCTGTTGACCCGGCTGGCCGCCAAGGTGGCCGCCTACATCGTCGGGCAAGTGCTAAACGAGCGGCTCGGTCGCCCGCTACGTGGCTTCGCCGAGCTCTTGATCTGATTCATTCCACAACAGCGGTCTTGGTGGTGAATAGGGGTCACGCTGGCTGGGCCGCGGCCCGAAATCTAGGTATCTCTGCGGGAACATGGCTCGCCGGGCTGGGCCACTGGGATCCGCTTCTCCGTGCGATGCCCGACCCTACTCCACCCACCTTCACCGTTGGTCCCTCCGGTTCCTACTCGCCGCAACGGTGATCAGTTGTCCGCCTTGGGGGGATCAGCTCGCCGGTTCCCGGCGGGAGCTATACACCCGACCGCGGTGCTCCGGTCCGCCGCGCAACACGGTCACGATACCGAAGTGGTCGGAGGCCCAGAGGCCGTTCACCGGCTCCGTACCGATGAGCCTGACGTCGATGACCTGGCCTCGGCCGTCACCGGTTGGGAGTCCCACGAACACGTAATCGATCCTGGCGTCGGGCTCGAACGTAGCCGCGACCTGAGGGTTACGCCGGTCCCACGACCACCCCGGCTCCAGCGGCCGCGCATACGACCATGCGTCCGCCAGAACAAAGCCCCGTACCGGGGGAACCGCCTTGCCGACGAGGCAGCGAATCTCGTCGGCGTCGGGTGGCGCATTGAAGTCACCGGTGAGGATCAGCGGGAACCCGCCACTGGGTTTTCGGTGCCGCCCTTCTTCCGCATGAACGCGGCGATCTCGGCGACCTGCGCTTGCCGCAGTCCCGATTGGCCGTAGGCAGAGTTAAGGTGGGTCACGAAGAATGGGATGCCGCCGGAAGGACTCTCGATCAGCGCGTGGAGCACCATCCTTCCCTCATCGGGCTCGCCGCCGACCGGGAGACGGTGGATCTCGGGTTCGCGAATTGGCCAACGGCTCAGGACCGCGTTGCCGATCCCGAGGCTCGCGTCGCAGATCCTGCGCTGCCACGTGCCGGGCTCCGGCGAAGGCGCGTACACGTGGTGCATGCCGAGCTCGTCGGCGATGGAGGCTGCGAGGTTCCCGTCCGAATCGGCCCAGACCTCCTGCAGCCCGCAGACATCGGGTCGCGCTCGCCGCAACTCGGCGACTATCGCCTCGCGGCGCTCTTGCCACCGGCCGAAGCGCCACCAAAGGTTCCAGCTTATCACCCGTACCCCCTCGCCCCCATCCGGCACGTCATCACGCCTGGTCTCTCGGTCGGCCGGGCCGCTCACGACTGCGGAAGCGGTCCGCGGGCGACGAAGGCCGCGAGGGCGAAGAGGAAGACGTTGGAGCCGGAGCGCGCGTACTCGCCGCGCCCCACGTGCGTGGCGAAACCACCCACCATGACCACAGCCAGGCTGACCACCGCGAGGGGAGCGAGCCCCGGGAGGCCGCCGGTCACCCGCGTGCCCACGTCGCCGAGGAGCTCCAGCGCGCCGATGAGGCGCACCGCGCTCTGCGAGAAGTCGTCCTCTACTAGGTAACCCGCTCTATCCAGCGAGCCGCCTCTCATGACCTGTGCGCAACTTGTTGGGGGCGTTACGGGCAACGAGACAGATTTCTAGGTGAACATCGGCACGACCTCGCGCGCGAATTGGGTCTGTGGCTCCTGGTCGTAGGCGTTGCGCGGTATAGTGACTATGAAGTAGTCGATACCCGCTTTCACCAGCGCCCGCAGCTCCTCCGCCACCATCTCGGCGGTGCCCGCGTACGTCGAAGATCCGCGGGTCGACGCTACCTTCACCTTGTTGGCGTCCTCTTCCATCTCGACCAGCTGCACTGTAACTGCGGTCGACTTGATGATCTCCTCGTAATTGCGCCCCACCTCCTCGCAGTGGCGTTCCAAGACCTCCAGCTTGTGGCGCACCGTCTCGGGATCTCCCACCACGTTGCAGGCATCGCCCCATTGAGCCACCACCCTGAGCGTCACCTTCTCTCCGCCACCGCCTATCCATAGCGGCGGGTGCGGTTTCTGCACTCCCTTGGGCTCGTTGATGGGCTTGTTTATCGTATAGTATCTGCCGCGGAACTCAGGATAGTCCTCTGTCCACATCTTGTGGATGAGCTCGCAGGCCTCGCGCAGCATCCCCGCCCGGTCGCGCGCCTCGGGGAATCCGTAGCCGTAAGCCCTCCACTCGTGCTCGTACCAACCGGCTCCGATCCCCGCATACAGCCTGCCGTGGCTGGCCACATCCACAGTGGAGGCGATCTTGGCGTAGAGGGCGGGGTTGCGGTAGCCGTTGCAGGTAACCATCTGCCCAATCTTCACCCTCTTGGTGTCCCGCGCGAGGGTAGAGCTGATCGTCCAGCACTCAAAGCAGGCTTCGAGTTCGGGGGTGGGGACGGTGTGGAAGTGGTCGAAGATCCACACGGAGTCCCACCCCTCTTCCTCGTCCGCTGCCTGTGCCGCTGTTGTCATGGCCTCGTACTTCTCGATCGGATCCTCGATCTCGGCCAGATCCATGCGCCATCCCTGCGGTACGAAGACTCCGAACCTGATCGCCATTTCCCGCTGTCCTTTCTTCGCCTCACCTGCCTAATTCAGTGCAAAGTGCGTTTATGGTTGTTCCTGCGCTGCCTTCGGCCCGCTCATCCGCATTGAATCGGGTGCTGTTCACAGTAGGGTTCGTCGCCGGGCAGTCGATCACGGTTGGCTGCCACGAAGTCGTAGATGAGGTCTTGCAGCCGACCGACTCCCGGCAGGGCATATAAGAGGAGCGGGAAGCGGCTCCCAAGAGCGACCGCCAAGGAGGCATTAACCGCTGCGGCAGCCCGGTAGCGCTGGCCGTCGGGGGCTATCGCCCAAGCAGCGGCCGCGCACTCCTCGACGGTCAGGCCGACCGAAGCGGCGGCTCCAGGCCTCTGGTAGGGCACCGCCCTCACGCGACGGTGCCGGTCGAGCGCCTCCAGCAGCCGCACCGATCGCGTGCAGAACCCGCACATGCCGTCGAATATTAGAGTCAGTCGTTCGGGCGTCTGTACCGTAGGTGTCCTTCCTCTTCTCGTCTAGGAGGCCTCGGGGACCACCCGCTTGCGGCCCAGCGCCGCATGCTCTTCGGGTGTGAAGAAGGGGTCACTCGCCACGCGCTGAGCGCGTAGATCCGCTGCTCGTATTCGCCGAGGGTGTAAGCGTTCTTGGTGTGTATGTCGATGCATAAGGCGCAGCCGTAAATCTGCGAAGCCCGTATCTTGACTGGCTCCCGAAGCCTCTCGTCTATGTCCAACGAGCGCTCGTCGAGATCCGAAATGTCCTTGAAGGCCCCCGGGCACCTCTTCGCTCAACATCATGTGCATTCGCGGGCTCGCTTCTTCTCCATCGCCGTTTGCGCCCTCCAGCTTAATGGGACGACCTAAAGCTTCCGCCAATCGCAGATAAAGTTTTGATTAAGATTTCGGGCTCACCACGGGCAGGGTAAATACGAAGGTCGTGCCCTTACCCACTCCTGCGCTTTCGGCCCGTATCTCACCGCCCATTGCTTCAACGAGCGCTCGGCAGATGGCCAAACCTAGGCCCGAGCCGCCACTCTCCCGCGAGCGAGACTTATCCGACCTGTAGAATCGCTCGAAGACATGCGGCAGGTGCTCGGCGGCTATGCCCATCCCCGTGTCGCTAACTCTGAACATGACCTTTTTGCCTCGCGCTTCGGCACCCACCACGACCCGGCCCCCCGCGGGGGTGTGACGTAGGGCGTTGGAGAGCACGTTGGTAAGAATCTGAACGGTCCGGTCCTCGTCTGCCGCTACCTGCGGCAGTCCCTCGGGAACGGCGTCTTCGAGTTCGACCCCCTTCTCGGCGAACAAGGCAAACATGCTCTCCTTGGCCATACTCGTAACATCCGCCGCCGAGACCCGCTCGATGCGGAGCGCGAGCTGGCCAGTCTCCGCACGCGAGAGCTGTTGGAGGTCGTCCACGAGCCTGCGCATGCGTTCCGTCTCGGCGTACAAGAGTGCCCAGGTTTCCTCGCAGGGTTCGACGACTCCGTCCGTCAAGCCCTCGAGGTACGTCTGGAGGGTGGCGACGGGGGTGCGCAGCTCGTGGGAAACGTCGGCGATGAACTCCCTCCTGTGCCGCTCGTCCTCTTCGAGGGCGGCGGCCATGGCGTTGAAGTTCTCTGAGAGGGCCCCGAGTTCGTCGTTCGCTCGCACCGGGACGCGCTCGCCGTAATGCCCGGCCGAGATGCGCCTCGTAGCCTTCAGCATGAGGCGTATGGGAGTCGTGATCCTGGCAGCTACGATCAGGCTGGTGGCAGCAGCAACCATCGCCGCCGCAAGCCCACCTACCAGCAGGGAATAGAAAACCGGGGCTCCGAAAGCTCCCCTCAAGGATTCCCACACGCCACCCATCTGGTAACTGAAGAGGACCGGGGTCACGAAGGAGACGGCCGCCATGAAGATGAGACTCCCCACCAGCGGAACCCATAGATAAGAAAAGAAGAGCTTGGTTCTCAGGCTCAGGGAGGTCACGCGGTGGAACAGCTCCCTCATCGACGGGCGAACCTGTACCCTATCCCGCGCACGGTCTCGATGTAGTGGGCATTCGCTGGGGCTTCCTTGAGTTTCTTGCGAAGGTTGGCCACATGCACGTTCACTACGCTCTCATCGCCGAAGTAACGCTCCCCCCATACGCGTTCCAGGAGCCTGGAGCGACTGAACACGAACCCGGGATGCGAAGCCAGAACCAAGAGAAGGTCGAACTCGAGTGCCGTCAGGTTGATCTGCTCCCCCTGCAAGCGCACTTCTCGGCCGCCTGGGTCTATGACCAACTCGCCGAATTTTAGGGACGGCGGCTTGGGCTCGCTCAAGTCGCTGCCCCGCGGTCTCCTCAGCATCGCCCTCACCCGGGCCACCAACTCCCCAGCGGAGAACGGTTTGGTCAGATAGTCGTCGGCTCCAGTCGAGAGCCCCACCACCTTGTCCATTTCCTCAGAGCGGGCGGTGAGCACGATGACGTAGGCCCCCGAAAAGCGTCTCATCTCGCGCAAAACCTCGATCCCGTCCAGCTCTGGGAGCATCCAGTCCAAGAGTACCACCTCGGGATCCAACCGCCGGAGAGCCTCGAGCGCGGCGGAGCCGTCGAACGCCTCGTGCACCTCGAAGCCTTCCCGCTCGAGATAACCGCGGAGCGCGCGTACCAGGTTCTTTTCGTCCTCAACGACTAGTACCCGAACGCTCATGCCGTCATTGTAGTTTGCGGCGTAGCTGCCAACTACAGTGCCATGAAGGGCAGCGTCTTCACATAAGGTGCCAAAGCCAGAGCAAAGCTAGGGAGCCGGAGGTACTTTACTTCGGATCCGTTTCTGTACCTCGGCGCCTATTCTGTTCACGAAATATCCACGAAACTTCCGAGAATGCGACTACGAGACTGTCTGAATAGTGCCGCATACACGCCTAACCGATCACAGAACTCCCACTTCAACCGGTATACGCTGCTTTAGACAAAGCGTACGAGACTGAATGACGGAGTGCAAGTAGTGAGGGTGCTGATCGTGGGAGCCGGGATCGGCGGCCTTTCGGCGGCCATCGCGTTGCAACGCCGGGGCATGGAAACGGTGCTCTTCGAGCGTACGACCGAACTGAAGGAAATCGGTGCGGGTATTGCGCTCGCGGCCAACGCGATGAAAGCCCTCGACTCCCTAGGTCTGGCCGACGCGGTGCAGTACATCGGGGCGGAGCCACAGTTCTACGAGGTCCGTTCGTGGCGAGGAGAAGTGCTCTCGAGGGTACCAGTTGCGGAGCATCGCGAGAAGATGGGGGCCGCCAGCGTCGCGACGCACCGGGCGGATTTGCAGATGGCATTGCTCAAGGGCCTTGCGGAAACGAGGGGTGAAGTGCACCTCGGCACTGAGTGTGTCAGAGTTGACCAAACAGAGGAGTACGTGCAGGCGTCCTTCGCCGGCGGCCGAGAGGAGCGCGGAGACCTCCTCATAGGCGCTGACGGCTTGAACTCGACAGTGAGGGAGCGACTCTTGGGCGATGGCCCGCCGCGTTACGCGGGCTACACAGCTTGGCGCGCGGTCGTGACGCCCGAGCGCGAGCTTGTTCCCCAGTGGGGCGTCGAGTCCTGGGGTCGGGGAACGAGGTTCCTTTTTGCCCCGATTGGCCGAAGAAGAGTGTACTGGGCCGCGGCCGAGAACGCGCCGCAGGGGGCAGTCCACGGACCTGCCGGGGGCGCGAAGGACGCTCTGCTGGGAGCCTTCCGGGGCTGGCACGAGCCGATCGAGAAGCTGATCCGAGCTACCGACGAGCGCGCCATCCTGCATACTGCCATCTACGACCGCGACCCCTTGGGAGAACGCTGGGGCGAAGGACGGATCAGTCTCCTCGGGGATGCGGCCCACCCGATGACGCCAGACCTCGGCCAGGGAGCGTGCCAGGCCATCGAGGATGCAGCGGTGCTGGCGAAGTGCCTGAGCGAGGAGAGCGACCCGGCTTTGGCGCTGCGCCACTACGAGGCCCATCGCACTCGGAGGGTAGCGACCATCGTACTGCGGTCGAGGCGTCTCGGCCGAGTAGCCCAGCTTGAGAACCCGCTCTTGTGCCGGCTGCGCGATGTCCTACTCAAGAGGACGCCCGATCGGATGCTGCTAAGGCAAGCAGAGGAGATCGTGGCTTGCGAAGTGTAAGGTAGGCTGCATCAGTTGCTGCAGTCGAAGACGCCGGTCAGCCGTCTCACCAACAAGCGCGTCATCGCTACGTAGATGAACGCCTCGCCCGTCGAGAACAACCTCTCGTAATCCTTAAGCTCATCCTGCGGTTGTGGCAGATCTCCAGGTAAATGAGCGCTCGGCTACCCAGCGGCGAGGTAGGGCCTGGAATCCCCGTGGCGGAAGCAGCCTCTGTCAATCCATCTTCTTGCCCTCCCCAGCCTACTATTCTCGGCCCACACCATCAGTACCCCTCTGGGGGCAGGCTTTCGCGGACGTTCGACGAGATCCACTGTCCATCCCAGGACCTTTTCCACCCAACCTTTGCCTTTCTCCTCACCCCTGTAGCCCTGTCCCCTGAATCGCTTAAGGGTCCCGCCGCTCTACAGCCTGGTGCCCTCGCCCGCCACCGTCACCCCGCGGAGGCAACCTGCTCCCCGCCGGTCTGTGCGAGGAAGAACAACGTCAGCGTTGTTCGCGAGTTAAGAATCCCGGGGGTGATCGGAACGATCACAGGATGTAGCGTGGTCGCCTTACAAGCAGACGGCGGCTCCCGCTACCCTAACGAGCTCCCTTCCGAGGCGTCGGCCGTGCCCATCAGGTACTTGGTTTCCGTTTCGCCCGTGACCACGAAGCCTAGTCGCTCGTACCATCTGCGGGCCCTGGGGTTCTCTTTGAGTACCTGCAACGTAACGGGCAGGCCCTGCGCACGAGCCTCCGCCATGAGGTCCTGGACGATCCTGGTCCCCAAGCCCCGGCCCTGGAAAGAGGGCAAGATTTCCACCTTGGAGAGAAAAAGTGAGTCTTCTCTTCGCTCGGTTTGTAGGCCTCCGACGTCTTGGCCATCAAACACGACGATGCGCCGTTTAGCGGGATCGAAATGTTCTGCGAAGTAACCCCTTTGGAAGCTTTCGTCCCAGCCCCAGGTGCTTTCCACGGGCCCGCGCATGACTAAGGCGTGCAACCCCCATAAGAACTCGCGATCGGCCGCAGTCGCCTCCCGAAGTTCATAGGTTTTCGGTTCGTGACGAACCACTCGATGCTCAGCCCCTTAGCGTTGTTGCCTCTCTTCGCCGCGCGTTGAGATACTACAACAAGCACAATCGAGTCGATCTGAAGGGAATTTTCCCTGACGATGTTACTCTTGCCGCCAGAACGCACTCGCTTCGGACGCGGGTGACCTTCCTCGAAACCTCCGGGGAGACAAACGGCGATCTGTTGCGCGTCGAGATCGTCCTCCCAAACTGACTCCCTATGCATGCGACATATAGCTGAAGCAAGATTGGCAGAAAAGCCTGACCCGATCATTTGCGCTCCCAGGCCTGGGTAGGTCCCCTGTAAGCGATGCTCAAACCCTTGCCCACCGGGACAACGAGGCAGTCGAACCCATCCAGACCCTCCAATACCTTCAGGTAGGCCGCGATCTCCTTTGGGTGCGAAAGGACGTTGTCGGCCAAGAGCATAACATCTGGGCAGAGCTTCGGGACGAGCAGCTCGAGCTGGGCCGGGGCGCTTAGCCGGTCGGCGTCGAAGAAAACCAGGTCGAATGGCCCTGAAAACTCTCCGACTAATTCAGTGGCGTCTCCGAGCTTCAGATCTACCAGCCCGCGTAGGCCTGCCCGGCGGAGGTTTTCATCAGCCCTCTCCTGCCTGCCCGGGTGCAGCTCTATGCTGGTCAGCCGTCCGCCCGTCTGAGCTGCTGCCCAGGCCAACCAGATGGTGGAGTAGCCGTTGGAGGTGCCTATCTCCAGCAGGCGCTTTCGTCCCATCACCAGCCCGCCCGTATCCACCAAAAGGTGCCGTTTGCGGCCGTTTACCTTCTTGGCTCCGTCGTATCCTCTCGCCCCCCTTTTTCTGTGGTTCTAACCGACTGGCTATCCAAATGGCCGCGCTCGGGCTCACTCGCCGGCCTTCCCTAAGACGGGTTCGCTCTCGCAAGGTAGAGTGGTTGCGCTCCCACGTGCCGGCGATGCGCCACGCCCTGAAGCAGTGGTAGGCGGTCTGCCAGCTGTAGGGAAGTCGTGGAGAAGCAGGCGCCAAGCGCATCCTCCTCTCACCACATAGAAGATTGCATCGAGCAGTTCGCGGGTTTGGTGGGCTCGTGGTCTGGCGCCATTTCATCTGATGAGGAATCGCTCCACTGCTCGCTCGTCCCACTCAATACCTATCCCTGGCCCATCGGGAACGTGAACCTGCCCTTCCTCTATCCTGATGGGCTTCTCGAGAATAGGGCCTGCGTGGTCAAGGTACTCCAGGCAGTGGGCGGTCGGGCTCGCGGCCAGGAGGTGCGCGCTCACCTCCGGGAAGACGTGGCTCGTCAGCGGCAGCCCCGAAGGCTCGGCCAGCGCGGCCGCCCTCAGCCAGCCGGTTACGCCCCCGATCTTCATGGCGTCGGGCATTCCGTAGTCGCAGGCCCCAGCCTCAAGGCTCTTTTGCAGGTCGTGCGGGCCCCACCAATTTTCGCCGATGCAGATAGGGGTCCTGGCCTCCTCGGCGATCCGTGCGTGACCCACAAAGTCGTCGGCGCGAGTGGGCTCTTCGATCCAATAGAGCTCCTCCTCGTCGAGGATACGCACCCGCTCCAGGGCACCCGTCACCGAGAGCGATTGGTTGTAGTCCACCGCGAGCCTGGCGTCGTCCCCGATCACACTGCGCACGGCCCGGATGGTTTCGAGATCTGCCCACACGTCTCCGTGCCCGATCTTGACCTTGTAGGCGTCCAAGCCCAGCGTCGCAAGCTCGCGCACCTCCTCGGAGACGCTCTCAGGGCGCATGCTGCGGAGGCTGCCGTAGGCGGGCACCTGTTTTCTGGCGCCGCCGAGGAGCTCGACCAGTGGCAGGTCGTGTGCCCTGGCCAGGGCGTCCCAGGCGGCCATGTCGATGCCGGAGGCGGCGATGCCAGTGAGGCCCTGCGGTCCCTGGAGCCGGAAGGTCGCTTGCAGCTTGCGGTAGATCTCCAGCGGGGCCAGGACGTCTCCCTCCAGCGTCATCCCGAGGTTCTCGACGAGTTGCTTCAATGGTTCCAGGGCGAACGTGCTGTAGGACCTTACGTAGGCACGCCCGGTGATCCCTTCCTCTGTCTGCAGGTCTATAAGGACCAGTAGCGCAGCGCGGATCTCGCCAGCGCTGGTCTGCACCGGACGTTCCATCGGGACGTTGACTATCCTGGCTTCAAGGTTGCAGACAGTGAGCCCGGTTTGAGTGCCCACCGGTCCCTCCTCACCCCGCGTCGCCCGCTTGCAAAAAGCATGCATCAACCGTGAAGGCGAGTCAATAACTGTGCAGACGGCCATAGAAGCTTAGGAACTAACCCAACGCCTTCTGCCATAGGCACAGCCACGAGGGTTGCCGGGGTTTCGAGGGCCTTGCCAGTCTTTCTGACCTCGGCAGTGAGGGCAACTGAACGGCGCGTCAGTAACTGGCGAGGCGGCCCTTCGTAACTTTTGTCAGGACGGAGACGGTGTCGGGCCCAGAGGTGACCACCACGAGGTCGGGCCTCCCGCCGCCACCGAGGTTGAATACCCCTCGACCCGGTAACCCGTTGCCTTTCCGAACGCACCGTTGCCCCGGCTGGTCAGCACGGACACGCTGCTGTCCGAGACGTTGTCGACCGCGAGGTTCGTCTTTCGGTCGCCGTCGAAGTCCGCAGTGGCCACTGAGGTTGGTGCGGCTCCCCCGCGTTGTAGGCGATGGCCTTGCCGAAGATCCCGTTCCCTCGGTTCTTGAGCACCGAGACGAGCGAGGCGGTCTCCGGCACTAGGTTGCGCAGTCTGTCCCCGTGCCGCCGCTGGCGCGCGTCGTGCTACCGGCCCCGCCTGTAAAGCTCGGCGAGTAGGGCGCGCAGTCGTCTCCCATCGTGTCCATTATTGGGGGTCCTCCCTTCCGGCCGGTGGAGCCCCTCCTCGGCTCGGCGATCCCGTCATCGAGGTGTTTCGGTTCCCCGAACGCCGGCCAGCTTCTCGGGGTTCGCCACGAGGTGTATGGTTTGCACCACACCCTCGGAGACGTCGAGAATGAGCGCTGAGATCGGCTTGTCCCCGGAGGTGATCACGACACCAGGTCCGCCGTTGACCTGCGCCAAATGAACGCGCACCTCGCCCGACGGTTCCGACCCGACGGACGCCAGGAATCGGGCCACCTGCTCCTCGGCCGTGACAGCGACCAGGAACCGGGCTACCTTTTCTGCCCCACGGACAGGGCGGCGCGGAGCGAACGCCTTCCCTCCGCCGTCGGCCACGAGCGTCACGCCGGGCGAGAGGACCTCCATGAGGGCTTCGAGGTCCCCATTGGAGGCCGCTTCGAGGAACCGCTCGGTTACCTGGCGCTGCTCGGTCTGGTCGGCATCGAAGCGGGTACGTCGCTCACGCACGTGGTCGCGGGCGCGCCTCGCGAGCTGTCTGACCGCCTCCTCCTTGCGCCCGAGGACGTCGGCGATCTCCGCGTAGGGCATCCCGAAAGCCTCGCGCAAGACGAAGACCGCCCGCTCCAGCGGCGAGAGCGTCTCAAGGACCACGAGCATCGCCATCGAGACGGACTCTGCCATAGACGCGTCCTCGGCCGGGTCCTGCCTGGTGAGGATGGGCTCGGGCAGCCAAGGGCCGAAGTAGGACTCGCGGCGGGCCTTGGCCCGGCGCAGGCGATCTATGGCCAGCCGGGTGGTGACGCGAACCAGGAAGGCGCGCGGGTCGTCTACCCTTGAATGGTCCACCCCAGACCAGCGCAGCCAGGCCTCTTGAACGGCGTCCTCGGCATCGCTCACGCTGCCCAGGACCCGGTAGGCCACCGAGACCAGCAAGCCCCGATGCTCGTCGAAGACGCCGGCCGCGTCAAGTGGGCGCTCGCTCGAAGTACCCTCGCTCATCTTGCCTCCTCGTCGCTCGGTCGCATCCGTGATAGTGCCCCATGCCCACAAGACGCGCCGCGACCCTGGATCCGTGACATTCCGTGTACGGGAACCCCATGTTCGACCAACGTGCCAGGGCTTACCCCGAGCTGTGCGCATGGCGACGACCTGGCACACCGAAAGGCCGGGGTGTCGATGGCCTACGCATTCGTGTCGGGCCGCCCCGTCAAGAATTCGCGGATGTGCACGGCGAGCTTCGCGGGCTGGTCCTCGGGGATCAGTGTGTAGGAATCCGGGACCTCGACCAGCCGGGCGTCCGGAAACAACTCGGCCATCCTACGGCCGTGCTCACGCGGCATGATGCGATCCTCGGAAGCCCACACAACGAGGATGGGTCCATTGAAGGCGCGCTGGCGCTCCGCCCATTCGAGCAGCACGTCCTTCGGCGGCACGGAGCCCGCGTACTTGCGCAGGTCGCACTGGATCTCCAGCCGCGTTTGCACGGGGCGGAACCACGCATCCATGACCTCGTCGGGGATCGGGCACTTGCTCATCTACCCCCACGTGAACGGCAGGCGCCTCAAGGGGCGCAGCCGGAGCGTCTGGAAGGCGGCGTTGATCCCACCCGGCACCTTTGCGGCGAGCGCCGCCGCTTTTCCAGGGAGGCCCGGCGGGTAGTTGTCGAAAGCCTCGCACGCGACGAGCACGAGCCGTCCGACCCGCTGGGCGCGCCCCTCGGAGACGAGCAGCTGCGCCCCGTCCCAGTCGTTGCCCACGAGCGTCACGTCGCGGAGGTCTAGGCGCTCAAGAACTCGGCCACCAGCCGGACCATCGCGCCAAGTGAGAGGTCGGCGTCGGGACGCATCGGTCGGCGGTGACCACCGAGCGGTAGGGTCGGCAAGATGCATTGGTGGTCTGGGCGCAGGCCGCCGACGACGTGGCGCCACAATGAGCCGTCCATGGTCAACCCGTGCAAGAGGACGATCACGGGTCCGCTTCCTCCCGAGTCCTCGTACTTTATCGTTCCAGCCGACAGCTCCACTTCAGGCACGGCCATACCTCCTCTTCGAAGTCGTACGAGTTCGCGGTGCGTCTCTTCCTGGCTCGGCCGTGCCCTCCGCATCCCAATCTCCTTCGGGATTGATCGTGGCCATTGCGTGGCTCCTTTCTGGCATGGTAATGTTCTGTCCTACGGGCGCCCGGAGCGCGTCACCGCCACCGCAAAAGCGGACAGTAACAAACAGGCGGGCGTGTACGGGCTGCGTTCATCCGGTCCCTTCGCCGGTGGTCGCACCGACGCGCTGCGCGAGGCGTCGCAGCGAGCGGTCGACAGCGCGGCGCAACACGGGACGCAGGACGCCGGAGCCCGGAACGCGCAGGCCGGTGGCAAAGGCAAACAGGGTCCCGTCCTCGACCGGGGTCGCGGCCATGCCGGCTAGGAGCAGACGCCCCTGCATCCAGCACCATCCCGGGCGTAGCACTATGGCGAACCGGTCGTGGACGCCCACGAGCCCGTAGACGAGGGCTTCGAGGCGGTCCCCTTCCTGGTGGGTGATGCGCAGGGAGCGGACGTGCCACTCCGAGCGGGGCACCTCATTTTCGAGGTCGCTGGCGATACCCCACACGGCCTCGAAAGAGGCGGGGATGACGTCCTCCACGACCACCGCGCCGGGTATGCCGGCCGCCAACGCGCGCAGTCGGCGCACGGGGTCCAGATCTGCCACCGGCCAGTGATGGTTCGTCGGTTCGTTCATCGGGTCCAGGCCTTTCTGAAGTTGCTCCGCGCCCTGTGGAGGCGGGACTTCACCGTGCTCTCCGGCACCGACAGCAACGCCGCCGCCTCGCGTTCGTCGAGCCCCTCCAGGTCGCGCAGCACTAGCACGGCCCGGTGCTCGGGCGAGAGCCGCGAGAGCACGTCGCGCACGTCGGCGGCGAGCGAGGGGTCGCCGGGGGCGGGCAGGTCGGCAACCTCGACGGCAGCGAACGCGCCCCTGCGCCCGGCCTGACGCCCCGAGGGATCCGCGGCCCGACGCGTCACGCGGACGGCCTCCCAGGTGGCGATCCGGCGTACCCAGCCGCGGAGGGCTGCGGGTTCCCACAGGGTGTGCAAGTGCCTGAAGACGGCGGTGAGCGCCTCTTGGGCCGCGTCTGGGCCGTGCTCCAGCGCGATGGGGCCGCAGATCCGTCCGACGTAAGGCGCGAGCAGATCCAGCAGGTCGTTCATCGCTATCGTGTCACCTCCCTGAGCGGCCCTGACCAGTGCCTCGGTCGGCCCGTCGGCAGGCATGTGGACGCGGGATACGGTGCCGCGTTCTCCTTGATCACCGCCCACCGAGAAAGTCTTCCAGCGAATCGTCGACGCGGCCGGGACAATCGTACTCCAGGGCGTGGCCGCACCCGCCCAGCACCCGTACCTCCGCGTTCGGCAAGAGCTCCCCGAACCGCTCAGCGTGCCGGGCGGGCAAGACCTTGTCTTCCTTGCCCCAAAGGATGAGGGTCGGGGTCCTGGTCTCGGGCATGGAGCGCTCAGTCACTTCCCAGTCGAGCCCGCGCTCCAGGAGGTAATTTGAGCGCAGGTTGTCGTGGAACGTCATCGGCGCCCACCACTCGTTGACGAGTTCTCTGGTGACGAGGTCCTTATGGACCAGCGAGTTCTCGGCGGCGTCGCGGACTGTTGTTTTCGTGGTGAAAACGTTGGTCAGGATCTCACCTACCACCGGGTACTTCAGGATCTCCCACTGCCACGGGTCCCTGACGTCCAGCCCGGAGGAGTCGAGCAGCATCAGCTTGCTCACCCTATCGGGGTGGCGCTGGGCGAAAGAGAGCGCCCAACCGCCGCTCCAGGAGTTGCCCGCGACTGACGCCCGCCTTACGTGCACGGCGTCCATGAAGCTCCCCAAAGCTCCGTCATCCCGGCGAGGTTCCATCGGAAGTCGTCGGGGTCCTTCAGCTTCGTGTATCCCTGTCCGGGTAGATCTACTACGTAGACCGTGTGGTTCTCGGAGAGCGCCCGGAGCTGGTGTTTCCAGGCGACGACCCAGGCCGCGCCCGGTGAGACCAGGACCACTGGCGAACCCGAGCCGGCCCGCACGTAACGGAAGCGCGCCACGGGCGTCTCGACGAACCGGGACCGCACTTCCTCCAGGTACGGCTGCCGGTAGCCGCGTCCCGCCTCGAGTGGTTGGTAGACGTAGGCCCCGTAGAGCACAGCACCCACGAGCGTGGCGAGGATGGCGGCGAGCGCGACGAGGACCGCTCGCCGCCATGCCCGGAAGCGTCCGGGACGCAGTAGGGATCGCGCATCCGGTCCGATGGCTTTATCTCGAGTCTCCACTTCGACCTCCTTGCGGCTCGCGATTCGCCTTCTCGTTTATGAAGAGGGGCCGAATGCCCCGGAGGTTCCAATCCGCGCCACCGCGTACCGAATCCCCAGCGCCTCCGGGACTGATCGATGAACCACTTCAGGCACGGCGCGCTTCTCTTGCTCGTGGTTACCACGCAGACTACACACTTCGACAGATCAGCCTTCACTCGTCAGCAGCTAGCGTACTGACAGCAATTTAACCCTGCTGAGTTTCGAGAGTGTCACGTAGTCTTTGAGGGTGATGCGCCGGCGCTCTACCTCGATGACACCGCGGTTACGCATCTCGTTCAAGGCCTTCGTGACCGACTCGCGGGTAGAGGCGACCATCGCGGCGAGGTCCTGGTGCGTGAGGCGGAGGTCTATCGTCACGAAGCCGTCCTCATTCCTTTCCCCGAACTTCTGGGCGAGCAAAGGCAGGAGGTTCGCAAGCCGCTCCTCAGTCTCCCTGGGAAGGAGACACTTGACGAGCTCTTCGTAGTGCACGAGCCTGAGCTCGAGGAGCGTCATCATCTTCACCGCCGCCTGCGGCTCGCGGCGTATGGCTCGTTCCATAAAGATCTTGGGCACCTTCGTAACCTTGCACTCGGTCACAGCCTCGGCGCAGGCTCGCTGCCTGGCTTCGCCGGCGAACGCGAGGTGACCAAAGATGTCCCAGGGCTTCAAGAGGCGTAAGGTCGCCTCCTTGCTTCCTGAGTAAGGCCTAAATAGCTTCACGACGCCGGAGATAAGAACGTACAGAGCGTCTCCATACTCACCCTCACTGTAGATGGTGTCTCCCGGTTGATACGACCTGTCGGCTGAAGCGATGCCCATGCTATGCAGGATCGCCAGAAGCTCTCTACACTCCTGCTCCTGCAACTCGCCGTACCCATCCCATATGAGATCAGCGTTCGTCAACGTCTCCCACTCCGCGTGCGTGGCCAACGAAACCCTCGGTAGCCATCCAACACTTCAACCTTTCCTAGCAACACCGGTGTACCTCTCGCCCGGGGAGCGCCGCGTCGTGCGGGTGATGGCGAGCAGGCCGAGCGGCAGGAGCGCCACCTTTAGAATACCCCCTTCGGCACGCGAGGCGCGCCGTCAAGGAAGGTGCGGATCATAACCAGGCGGCCGGCGGCGCGAACCACCTCATCGGGGTCTGCCCAACCGTCCCGCCCGACCCTTACACTGAAGTACCTGCCGTCGTGCGGGTTGCGCTCCAGGTAGTAGGCCAAGCGCTCTGCCACCGTTTGGCGGTCCCTCACCGCCACCGCGGTCGCTCTCACCTCGCGTCCCCGCAGCCGGAGCGACACCGGCCTTTCCTCGCGGAAGTTCTTCCACCAGGAGAACCTCGTGAAGGTCACCAGCCCCTCCAGGTCCTCCGCGCAGCCGACCGGGAAGGAGTAGGTCCTGCCGCTGCTGACGCCCTCGAAGGTCAGCACCATCGTCGAGGAGCTGACGGGGCGGTGCCACGCCGAACGCAACCACGCCCGCACCAGGCGGTCCACCACCGCGCGGAGCGCCCTCCACGCCCGGGTGGATTGCCAGTTCATCGCCCACCTCCTTCGGCCTCAGCGGCCGAAGCCCACCAGAGCCACGTTCGTCGAGTGCCGGTTAGTGGCCGAAAAGGGCACCACCTACCGTCCCATGTGATAGCTGAGGTCCCGCTCCATCACTTGGTGCTCCTCTCTGTCCGCGAATCGTGCCGTCTCCAACTAGACGCGTCTCGCGACCCGAACGTGACATGAGAAGGGAGGCGCTAGGTGCGGATGGGCACGTCCCCGGTGCTCTTCAAGGACGAACTCATCCCGCCTCGCTCTGAGCCGCCACGGAGACGATCGTGCCCTGCGCGGCCGCGCAGACCGTCTCTCCCCCGCCCGCGCCGACGGCGAACACGTCGCAACGGCACACGGCCTGCCTCTTGCCGGAGTGGACGACCGACGCCCGCGCCACGAGCGTCTCTCCGCTCGCGGGCCTGAGGTAGTTGATCTTGTACTCCGAGGTCAGCACGGTCGGCTCCAGCACCGAGCCGCCGGCGAAGGTGAGGGCATTGTCGGCGGCGTAGCTGACAACGCCGCCGTGGACGTACCCGTTCTGCTGGAGCAGCTCCTCGCGGATCGGCACCTCGAGCACCGCCTCTCCCTCCGTGAAGGAGGCGAGCCTCGCCTCGAGCAGGGCGCTGAACGGCTGGGACTCCAAAGCCTGTTGGCCCGCCGGCAATAGATCCTCCAACTGTCCCTCCTTCGCTCGATACACCCGATCGTATCTCCTGGAACCTTTCCGGACGATGGGCCGCCACGGCAAGGTTCTGACGCAAACGCGCAGTGGTCTGGAGCGGGCGTCCGTCGGCAAACATACAGCGCTCGCGGTCCCGGATCTCCCTCGTTCCTCTGGGTGATGGGTTCGGTGTTCCACCGAGGCAAACGGTGGCGGCGAGGGGTCCGTGGCGGGCGAGGTCGTTCTCTGTCCGCGGCACCGGTGATCCGGCCGGCCCGGCGCCTTCAGCACAGCTCGTCCAATCGGGCTCCGGTCACGACGCCTCTTTTCCGTCGACTTAGAGCGGGCGGGCGGCGAAGTAGCCGCAGAGGCCGTGTACGCTTCCGCCAGGCGGCGTCGAGGACGAGCAGATGTAGAGTCCCTGGGCCGGCGTAGAATATGGGTTGAGACGGATCATCGGCCGGGCCAGGAGTTGCCGGAGGTCCATGTAGCCGCCGGTTATGTCGCCGCCCACGAGGTTGGCGTTCTGGCGTTCGAGATCAGCCGGCCCGGAGATGCTTTTCGCGAGGATGCGCTTCTTGAAGCCGGGGGCGAAGCGTTCTATCTGCACCTCGATCCGCTCGCTCATGTCGAAGGTCGAGCCGTTGGGTACGTGGCAGTAGGCCCAGACGGTGTGCTTGCCTTCCGGCGCCCGCGTCTCGTCGAAGAGGCTCTGCTGGGCGAGCAG
>Ga0126312_10001032_pt1 | contig 17885 bp, 14 predicted proteins | sample Plot104A_FD_92537 | JGI IMG/M metagenome (GOLD analysis project Ga0126312, IMG submission 92537) | Serpentine soil microbial communities from UC McLaughlin Reserve, CA, USA - Plot104A | ecosystem: Environmental > Terrestrial > Soil > Grasslands | place: USA: UC McLaughlin Reserve, Lake County... | reverse complement strand
GCGCGCCTGCCGTCCTCGAACGTCGGCGCCATCGGCTCGCCGCGCCGCGCCGCCGCCGCGAAGCGCCGCCACTGCTCCGCGTAGGAGCGGGCGAAGTGGCCGCCACGCCGGAGGTCGACCAGCGCCCGGGGGAGTCCGCGCAGCGTCGCCAGGGTCCTCCGCGCGCGGACGGGCGGCGCCGAGTCCTCCCGGCTGGCGGGCAGCAGCTCGAACCCGTCGAAGTGGGTGAGCGCGAGCCGCACGCTGGCCTCCGTCCCGAGGATCTCGACCGAGTGCGTCGGCGTGGTGCGCTCCGAGAGCGTCGTCTGCACCAGCACTCCGTCGGACATCCGGGCCGTGACAGCCGCGCCGGCGTCCTCCTCGTGCGCGAGCGCGAAGAGCTCGTCGACCTCGGATCCGAGCAGGAAGCGCCAGAGGTCGAAGTGGTGAATACCCTGCTCGATCAGGCTGCCGCCCCCGAGCTCTCGCCGCCGCCGCCATTCCGGGGCGTTCCGATCGAAGCGGCGGTTGCTGCTGAGAGTGGTGCGGAGGGCCTCGATCCGGCCGAGCTTCCCGGCGACTAGGAGCTCGCGGGCGCGGCGCACCAGGTCGAGCGAACGCAGGTTGAACCCCACGGTCGGGACCCCCGGGGAAGCCGACGCGGTCGAGACCAGATCGTCGGCGTCCGCGAGCGAGAGGGCGAGCGGCTTCTCCACGAGCACGTGCTTGCCGGCCTCGAGCGCCGCGATCGCGGGCGGGGCATGGTGGGCGGGTGGCACGAACACGCCGACCGCCTCCACCCCGGGGTCGGCGATCAGCTCGCGCGCGTCGGCATGACGGCGCGAGACGCCGAAGCGATCGCCAATGCCGGCGAGGCGGCCCGGATCGCGATCGCAAATCGCGGCCACCTCCACCTCCGGCAGGCGGCCCAGAACAGGCAGGTGCGCGGCCGCGGCCACGTGGCCACAGCCGATGACCCCGAGGCGGAGCGGTGCGTGCACAGGCGGAGACGGTAATGATTCGTTTCGGGCCGTCGCCACGCGGGCGCTACGCTCGCAGCCCGTCCCTGGTTGGCCGGACATGAAGGTCTGCATGCTGCTACACAAGAGCGTCGTGCACGACTCGCGCGTTCGGCGCGAGGCGGGGACGCTGGCGCAGGCCGGTCACGACGTGGCCGTGGTCCATCTCGCCCCTTCGGACGTCCCCGACGCCGTGCGCGAAGAGGGGTACCGGGTAACCCCGGCACTCAAACGGCGGCGCCGGCTCCCGCTAAAAGCCCATCGCGTCCTGATGTATGCCGGTTTCGTAGCCGCGATTCGCCGCGAGCGACCCGACGTCGTGCACGCCCATGACGCCGCCATGCTGGCGCCGGGGTTCGCCGGAGCTCGCTCGGTGGGCGCCAAACTGGTCTACGACACGCACGAGCTCGCCACAGGGGTGCCCTACCGGGAGCGACTGTGGGCGCTGTTCGTCAGGATCCTCGAACGCGCCGTGATCCGGCACTGCGACGCGGTCCTCACGGTATCGGACGGCATCGCAGACCGTCTGGTCGGGCTTTACCCGCTGCATCGCCGCCCCGCGGTCGTGCGCAACGTGCCCGACCTTGCTCGAGCGCCGGACGGGGGCCGTCTTCGGCGCACGCTCGGGCTGGGCCAGGCGCCGGTCGTGCTCCACCAAGGGGCCCCGGCGCGCCATCGGGGCTGCGAGCAACTCGTACGCGCCATGGTCCGTGTGCCGGACGCACACCTTGTCTTTCTGGGTGACGAGGGGGATCGGGGCTACGGAGCGGAGCTGGCCCGCCTGGCCGCTGATTCCGGCCTGGCCGGGCGCGTGCACTTCATGCCGAGCGTGCCGCTCGACGAGCTGCTCGCCCAGACGGCGGAGGCGGACGTCGGCGTCTCGCTGCTCGAGGACGTGTGCGAGAACCACAGGCTGGCGCTGCCGAACAAGGTCTTCGAGTACGTCGCAGCAGGGGTCCCGGTTGTGGGCAGCCGCCTGCCCGAGCTCGCTCGGCTTATCGAGGAGCGCGCGATCGGCTGGGTCGCCGATCCCTCAGACCCAGCCGACGTCGCCCGCACGCTCCGCGAGGCGCTCGCACGCAGACAGGATCCGACGCTGGCGCTGAGGCTCGAGGAAGCCGCGAACGAGCTCTCCTGGAAGCGGGAGCAGCGGCGACTGCTGCGCGTCTACGATGAGCTCGCGGCTGAACGCCGACGCGCGGTGGTGCTCGTACGCAATCCCGGCTCGTACGACGCCCGGGTCCTCCGCGAGGGCCGGCTGCTCCAACGGCTCGGCTACGAGACCGAGGTCGTGGCCGTCACCTCGACCGCGCAGCCCGAGCGGAGGGCGGCCGTGGGCGGCGTCAGGGTGCGACGCCTGGCCCCGGGGAAGGCACCGTGGCGGAAACCTGCCGCGGGACCGAGTGGCGGGCGCACGGCCGGCGGGGGCAGCATCCCGGGGAGCTCCGCGCGGTCAGGCCGTCGCGCGGGGTGGAGGACAAGGGCTCGGCGGCTCGCGGTGACGCTGGACTGGTACGTGCGGGCTACGGCCGTCGTGCTGCGTGAGCGTCCCGCGCTCACGCACTGCAACGACTACAACACGGCGTGGATTGGCGTGGCGGCCAAGGCAGTTGCCGGGACCCGCATGGTCTACGACGCGCACGAGCTCTGGCCCGACCGCAACATGAGGCCGGAGCCACGCGCCTGGCTGCTCGCCTGCGAGTGGATGTTCGTACGGATAGCGGACTGCGTGATCACCACGAGCCCCGGATACGCGGAGGTGATGGCCCGCCGGTACAGGATCGCGCCGCCGCTCGTGGTGCGCAACATTCCCGATTGGCGTGAGAGCCGGCCCGTGGGGCGAGACGCAGACGGGCGGCCCCTCGCGCTCTACTTCGGCGCGATAACCCGCAACCGCGGGCTCGAGCAGGCGGTGGCCGCCCTCCGCGAGTTGCCCGAGCTCAAGTTGCGCCTCGTCGGGCCCGAGGCCTGGGGCTTCAGCGCCGAGCTGTCGCGCCTGGCTGAACGGTTGAACGTCTCAGAGCGGGTGGAGCTGCGTGATCCGGTGCCGCCGGACGAGGCCTCGTCCCTGATTGCCGACGCCGACGTCGGGCTGGCGCTCGTACAGCCCTCCTGCCTCAGCTATGAGCTGACCCTCCCCAACAAGCTCTTCGAGTACACGGCCGCCGGCGTCCCCGTGCTGGGCAGCGACCTGCCCGTGATCGCGGAGTTCATCGCGCGGCACGGCGTGGGTATGACGGCGGTCCCCGACGATGTCGGGGACGTGGCTGCGAAGCTGCGCACAATGCTCGAGCCTGAGACGAACGCCCGGATCAGAGCGGCGGCCCGCCGGGCTGGGACCGCGCTGGTTTGGGGACGCGAACAGGAGCTGTTGGCTGCCGCCTACGAAGAGGTGGCGACCCGAGCGCAGCCCCGTTGAGCGCTACGGAAGGGCCTCCAGCAGCAGCCGACCCGGGCAAGCGGTATTGGGATCGAGGTCCGCGTGGGTGAGCAGGGCTCCGGGCGGTGCGGACAGACCCTCGAGTAGGGCGAACAGCGAGTCCAACATCGCGGGCGTTGGCGGCTCGTGCTCGAAGTTGCCCGCCACCGCCACGCCGAGCGTTTCGTGATTGTGGCCAAGCGCATGGGCACCCTGCGCATCCTCGGGGCGGCCCGCGAAGACCCTTCCGCTCGGCATGACCACGTAGTGGTAGCCGATGCAGGACCAGCCTCTGTCGAGGTGGAGCCGCTCAATGCCCCGCATGTACTCCATCTCGGCCCGCCTCTCTCTGGAGCGCAGGTCGCCGGACTCCACGGCCGTATGGTGGAGGACCACGCCGCGGAGCCGGCCTCGCGGCTCCAACACGCCGTCCGCGCACGCGCTGCCCCACTCGGCCGCTCGGGTCACATCCACGCGGTCGTGGTCACCCGCGCGATCCACGGATTGCGCCGTGGGCTGCCCGGAGCATGGACGAGTACTCCGGGCGCTGCGCTCCGGTGTACGCGGTGGTGATGACCTCCGGACTCGGCTCGGCCAGCGCCTCGCTTCGGTGTAGGTATCGACGGCACGCCTCGTAGTTGATCTCCGCGTTCCTCACCCGGGCAAAGCTCCCCAAGGAGAAGCGAACCGAGTCGATCAGGCCGAGATCCCGCCAGTGGACGAGCTGAACCTGGGCCCGTCCGATGCTCATCGTCCGAACCCGCTCGAGCCTGAGGACCGAGAGTGCGAGCCAGGCCACGTACTCGAGCATCCTGAGGGCCGCGGGGCGATAGAAGGTCTCCACGGTCAGGATCGCCAGGACGTTCGGCTCGCGGAGGCCCTTCTCCTCGAGCCCACGAATAAGCCGCCTGGTGCGGCGAAGGTGAAGGCTGAATCTGGGACGGCGCGCGATTCCGCCGAGGGTTTGCTCGAATAACTGCGTGCCGACGCGAGCCAAGTTGAGCGGATCCTAATCAGCCTCGCGCACCCGCGGCAGGACTCGCCTCGGGCGGCACGGCCGGACGCGGTTAGAGTGGCCGGCATGACAGCGGGCGCCACCCTCGCGACTGCCCGCGCGGAGCTGGGCGTCTATGGCCTCGGAGTGGCCCTCAGCAGTGACTGGGAGGAGGCCCTCGATGCGATCCGAGGCGATTTCGCCTGGTTCGAGCGCCCCCCCGTCGGCGCTGAGGTGAATCTGGCGATCGAGCGCCGCACGCCGGAGTTCTCGGCGTTCAGCGACCTGAGGCCGTCCTTCGTGACGCCCAGGAACGTCGTGTATCAGAGCGGAGAGCGCACGGTGATCGACTATTTCGGCAGGGCGCTTTCCATCTACGACCGGCCCCGCGACAGCCTGCTCGTGCAGGGTGAGGACCTCCACCTCGTTCACGAGGCCTCGTACCACTTTCTGCTCTCTCGAGTGGGGGAGCACCTGGATGCGGTCGGCTTGCCCCGCCTGCACGCCCTCGGCCTCTCCGGCGCCGACGGCGCGGTGGCTGTGCTCCTGCCCGGGGGCGGCGGGAAGAGCACGCTCGCGCTCCGCGCCCTTCGGGACGATCACGTACGGCTCCTGTCGGACGACAGTCCTCTGATCGATCGTCGCGGCCGGCTGTACCCCTTCCCGCTGCGCCTCGCGGTCAATCCCGAGCAGGCACATGAGCTGCCGCCCGGAAACGTTCGCCAGATGGAGAGGATGGAACTGCATCCGAAGGTCCTCTTGGACGTCGATGCCTGGGGTGAGCGGATCGAGAGCGCGCCCCGGCCGCTTCGCCACATCGTCATCGGGGAGCGCTCGCTGGGTCGGGAGGCGCGACTCGAGGGGGTGCCCCGCCGTTCGGCGATTGGACCGTTTCTGCGCGAGGCCGTGATCGGCGTCGGCCTTTACCAGGGCATGGAGTTCGTGCTCCAGCATGGCGCGATCGACGTCGCGCGACAGGCCAGGCCTGCCCTGGTTCGTGGGGTGTGCTGCGCCGCCGGCCTATCCCGGGCAAGCGTCTGGAGGCTGACGATGGGACGTGACCACGAACGCAACTGGAATGCCCTCCTGCGCCTCGTCAGCTGATGCCTCGCCGAGCCGCGCTCGCGGCGCAGCGCTTCGTCTTCTGGATCAGCACTTTCCCGCGGCTTGATTAGCGTCCAGCGATCGCATCGACTCGACGCAGAGGGTGCCGAACGGAGAGCCGGAGAGCTATCGGCATGAGCACTGCGGTGGCCCTCATGGACCGGGACGACTGGGACGCAAACACTGATGTGATCGTCGTGGCCCGCCCCCGGCGCCGGGAGCTGCTGTGGGTGCCGCGTGACCTCTGGTCCCGGCGGTACGCGCGCCGCATCAACGGGGCCTTCGAGCTCGGCGGGTGGAAGGCGCTTCTAGCCGCGCTGCGGGAAGTCGGGGTGCGGGCGAGGCACGCAGTGTGCGTCAGGCGGGGCCTCTGCGAGGCCGTGCTCGGCCAGGTGGACGTGACCGTCCCGGTGGAGCGGCCGGTGCGTTACTGGTATCCGCTCGCCCCCCAAAGCCGAATCGAGGACGGACGGCGGGAGGTCAGCTTCGAGCCGCCGTCGGAACGGCTCACCGGCGACCGTGTGCACGAGTGGCTCGGTGCACGTTACGACGTCAGCGGCTTCTCCGGCGGGGACATCGGGCGGATGGCGCGCCAGCAGGTCTTCCTGCGCGAGCTGCTTCGCACCGACTTCCCCCTCGGTGACGCGATCCTGGCCCGGCGCGAGGAGCTGGACGTGTCCGGCCCGCGTGCCCTCGTGGAGCTGAGGGCGGTCCGGAGTGACTGGCGCATGAGGACGATGGGGGGCTGGCTCCCCGCGAAGGTGGGGGGGCGCGAGGTGCTGGTGCGCAGGAGGTTCCGTCGGGCCATTCCGGACCTTGCGCCGTAGCCGCCTGACCAGCGGTCTCCCTTCGGTCGCCGTCGCGGCCCAGAAGGCGGTTCTGAGGACCTCTCGCGGGCCCCTGGCGCCGGGATGGAGGGCGCTGTACATGGCCGTGGCGCGAGTGACGCTCGCCTGGCTGCGCCGCGGGGTTCCGGGCGCCTCCAGCTACGTGCGCGGGAGCTTTGGCTACGGTGACCCGCTCTACGGCCCGGCGGACCTGGACCTGGTCGTGGTCGTCCCCGGCTCCGCGCGACCCGTTGTCCGCCACCGCTGGGAGCGCCTCGCCGCCCGGATCCCACTGCTCGCCGACGCCGTCGACGTTGCCGTGTACGAGGAGGGCGACCTGCTGCGGGCCTCGTCCGCGACCGTGCTGACCGAGGGCCTCCGGGCGGTCGCCCCGGCGGACGACCACGTGAGGCTTCGCATTCGTCCGGGCCCCTACGGGCCCGCGCAGGATTGGCGGCTCCTGTCGGGGGTCGACCGAAGGGCTCGGCCGGCGCGGAGCTGCCAGGACCGGCGCCTGGCTGCCTGGCTCGAGCTGCAGTGGTGGTGGCGGTACGCGGTTTCGGGCTGCCGGGACCCCGATCGACTGCACATCCCGTACCTCTGCGTGAAGCTCGTCGCCGAGTCGGCGCGCGTGTGGTTGGCGCTGGAGGGACAGCGCCAGCTCTTCACCCGGCGGGAGGCGCTGGAGCAGGCGCTCGCCGCCATCCCCGACGAGGAGGACGCCCTGGTGCGCATGCTTGCCGTCGAAAGGCGGCTGCCGCGCTCCCCGAAGCCGCCGCTGCGTGAAGCCCTCGCGTTCCTGACGCGAATGACCGGGCGGGTGGCGCGGCGTTTCGAGGTGGAGCTGGCCGCCGAGGGGGAGACCGAGGTGCGCCTCGTAGGGATCGGCGAGGAGCTCGCCCTGGCGCCCGAGGCGGCGGGGGCGCCCCTGCTGCCGCTTGCCGACTGGCGGGCGCTGACCGGCCTGCCCTACTGGCGCGGGGAGCTGACCGGCGTGCTCCTCCCCGACGAGGCGATGGCGCTGGGACGGGGCGACCCGGCGGACCCGGAGGCCGTCGTGAGCGCGGCGAGCAGCGCCCGGCATGGCGTCTACACGGCGCTGCGCGGCGACGGCTTCCTGCTGCTGCCGGCGGACACCTACGTCGGCGGCTTGTACCGCTCGCCGCAATGCCGGCTGAGCGACCCTGTCTCGTTCGCCTTGCTCGATGGCCGTGAAACCGCGCTGTTCCCCCGCGCGAGCGGGTGGTCGGCGGCCGACTGGGCACGGCGAGCGGTGGCGGCGCAGTCGGCTTGGCTGCGCCGCCGGCCCGCCGATGAAGGGCCGAAACTCGGCCTGCTGCTCAGCGCTGCCAGGGCGGCGCTCATGCTCGAGGCGCTCGAGGACGGGGAGCCCTCCCTCGCGGTCACGCTCGGCGGCGCGGTGGCGCTGCTCGCCGAACGGCATCGCGAGGACCTGGATACAGCGGGGGAGGCGCTCGAGGCGTTCAGGGAATGGCGCCGCTCGGGCAAGGCGCCGAGAACGGGGTTGGCCGAAGAGCTGGGCAGCCGCGTGGCGCGACTGGGGCCCTACCGGCCGGGCTCTGTTGCCGCCGCTGCAAATGAGTGAGGTAGCGGTCGCATCCGTGGTCGTCCCGGCCTACAGGGCGCGCGACCGGATCGACGTACCCCTGCGTTCGCTGGCCGCTCAGGACGTCGCGGAACCCTTCGAGGTGATCGTGGTCGCCTCCGGCGACGACGGTTGCGCTCCGTACGTGCGCGAGCGGTGGCCCGAGGTGCGCCTGGTGGTTGCTGAGGGGCGTCTCCTGCCCGGCGCGGCGCGTAACGCCGGTGTCGCCGTGGCCCGTGGGCGCTGGATCGCGTTCCTCGCCGACGACTGCGCCGTGGACACCGACTGGCTCCGGCGTCGGTTGGAGCGCCATCGCCGGGGTTTCGACGCCGTCGGCGGGGCCGTGGCCAACGGCACGCCACGCTCTCCCGTAGGCACCGCGGGCTGGCTGATCGAGTACTCGGCCGCGCTTCCCTCGACTCGCCTGCCGGGCCACGGGGAGATTCCCCATACGCTCTCCTACGACCGCGCGCTGCTGGAGCGCGTGGGCCTGTTTCCTGAGGACATCCGCACGGGGGAGGACACGCTGCTGAACCAGCGCGCCCTGGCGGCCGGGGCGCGCGTGAGCATCGAACCGGAAGTCAGGATCCTTCACCGCGGCCCCACACGCCTGCGCGAGTTGCTGCGCCATCATCATGCACACGGCCGGGGGTTGGTCCAGTGTGTAGAGCGCCACGGCTTCGAGGCGAACACAGGTCCCCCGGGACAGCAGGGGCCCCGGGCGGCGCTGCGGGTGTGGGTTCGCTACCCCGCGTTGCGCTGGTGGGCGGCGCTGCGGCGTATCGCGCGCGGACGCCCGAGCCTGTTGCCGGCCTACCTGGTGCTCACGCCGATCATCTGGGCGGCGCTGTTGTCAACGGCCCGGGGGGCGTGGGCCGAGCTGAGCGCCGGACCTGGCTGAGTGCTTATCCGTCCGGCCGCCGGCGGGTTGGCTTTGGTCATGCGTCGCGGTTATTTTCGGTCTCGTGGGGGGACAGCGTGCTCGACCATCTGTCGTCGACCGTGGGCTGGACGTGACGGTGGTGGTTGCGGCGTACAACGAGAACAAGCATCTGGGGTCGTTGCTCGCCTCGCTCCGAGACCAGAGCCTGCCTCCCGTGGAGGTGATAGTGGCCGACGACGGCTCCACCGACGGGACCGCGGAGGTCGCCCAGCGTCTGGGGGCCGATGTCCTGCGGCTTCCCCACCGTGGCCCGGCCGCTGCCCGCAACGCGGCCGCGGAGCGGGCGCGCGGTGAAGTTCTCGTCTTCCTCGACGGGGACATGGAGTGCGCCCCGAACTTCATCGAACGGCTCGTGGCGCCGATCGCCGCCGGCGATGCGGTCGGCACCTTCAGCCGGGAGATCTTCATCGCCAACACGCAGAATCGCTGGGCGCGCGCCTACGCTGCGCTTCGCTGGTCTCCTCCCGACCGTCTGCTTCCCGAGGACTTCCCCGACCGCTGGGCCAACTTTCGAGCGATCAGACGGAATCGCTTCCTGGGGGTGGGGGGATACGACGACGTCGGCTACGGCGAGGACATGACGCTGGCGCCGAAGGTGGGAGAGCTCGCCCTCGCGGCTCCGGGAGCGGTCTGCTTCCACCACAATCCGTCGAGCGTCGGCGAGATCTTCGAGAACGGACGCTGGGTCGGGCGTGGAGCCGCTATCCGGACCTTGCGGAGGCCGTGGTGGGTTCACTCGCTCCCCCGTGTGCTGGCGCTCGCCGCCAAGCAGATAGTTGCCGGGCGCACGGGGTGGGTGCTGCCTGCCCGCGTCGTCTACCACTTCGGTGTCTGGGTTGGGCTCGCTTCGTCGAGCCTCAGGCCATGGAGGCATTGCAAGTGACCGGACGGACGAGCTGGCGCGGGTGGGCTCAGGCCACCGCTGCGAGGTCGTCCGTCGGCATCGGCTCGGAATCGTCCCCCTCGCCAGGGCGGTCTGGGGCACGAGCAGCGGCCGGTCGGCGGCCGTCCCGGCGCTCGCGGGCGTAGCCCGCCGCCCCGAGCGGAACCGAGGCCACGGCGGTCAGCTGGTGCAGGCCGTGCAAGGCGACGCCGATGGCCCCCCGTACCAACCCCAGTCTGCCAAGCAGCAGCGCGTAGAAGGACCGGTTGAGCAGTAGGACCGCGGCGAAAGCTCCGAGGACAGCGTGGGCTCGCCGTCCGACCAGCCCTGCCAGCGTGGACAGCCATGCAGCCGCACTCAGCCGATGACGCCAGCTCAGGTTGAGCGCGGACGACCAGGAGCGGCGGCGCAGGAGCATTGCGACCCACGGCGCGCCACGCCGAGTGAGGTCCGTCCAGACCATGCCGCCCAAGGTCCACCGCTTCAGATGGGTTCCGAGCAGGCCGGGGTCGAGGCGGACTCGCTCGCCTGCGTCGACGATCCGCATCCCGAGTTCGATGTCCTCGACGAAGGGCGCGGTGAAGCGGACCTCGTCGAAGCCGCCGCTGGTGAGGAACAGATCCCGGCGCATTGCTCCCACGCCCGCCCAGAACGTGGTAGCCCGCCCGGCGGAAGTCTGGTGCACGTGGTGATGGAGCAGGTTTCGGAACTGCGAGACGAGGCCCGGTGCCGCGGGGGTGTCGTCATACGAGCCGAACAGCCCACCGAGCTCTGGCTCGCTACGGAACGCGGCCCGAACGCGAGAGAAGGCGTCGGGGTGGACGGCTATGTCCGCGTCGATGAACACGAGCACCTCGCCGGTCGCCCGACGGGCGCCCTCGTTGCGCGCCGCCGCCGGTCCCCGCGTCGCACAGCGGTCGACGACCAGCACCTCCTCGGGCGCGTCCGCCGCGGCCTGGATGGCGCGCAGGCAGCGCTCGAGCGTCGGCGGGTCCTTCGTCGCTGGGATGACGGCGGTGAGGCGGGGCAACCGGCGCGATGCTATGCGCATCGGGAGGAACTTGGCAAGCGGGCCTATCCGCGGCGGTACGCGAAGTAGGCGGGTTTCCGCCTTCCGCTGCGATCGATGAGCCCCCACAGGGCCTCGTCGCCCCGGGGCCGCGGTGCCTCGTCGTACAGCTGGTACCAGCCGAGCGCGTAGATCCGCCGCGTCCGGCGCGCGATCCGCATCGCCGAGCGCAGCCACGACGCGGCGGTGCGCTCCGACTTGTAGAAGTTGAAGGCGTGGCTCGGCTTGCGCGTAGGCACCGTGAACTCCTCGAGGAACAGCTTGAGCCGGCGGTGGGGGTAGTAGCGGTCCAGGCGCCGGCTCAGGTCGTCAAGCCCCCCGAAGTCCACATAGCCGAAGCCGAGTGGGGGATCGGCGATTCGAGGCCGCCGCGTGGTGAACGGGTTGTGCCCGTAGAGGTCCATCCTGGGTCGCCGCTTGCCGATTTTCATCCAGCGCAGAAAGCGCAGCGCGTGGACGTCACCGGTCGTGAAGGTGTTGCCGCCGATCACGAGGTTCCGGCGGCTCACCCGCTTGAGCTTCACGTACGCGGCGTCGAGGAGCCGCGCGTAGCGGCGCGGGCCGGTCGGTCTGTTCGGGGGCAGGGGCTGGAAGATGTCGACCCGCGAGGCCTCGGACCAGATGCTCCAGAGATGAACGCTGCGGTAGTGGCGCGCCGCGGCGACGGCGAAGTCGGCATAGTCCCTGGCCCGCCTGGGAGCCCACATCGCCGGCCGCCCGCCGTTCGCCCATCCCGGAGCCTGCGTCACGTTGAGCGCGACCCTGATGCGGTCACGCCGGGCCTCGCGGACCGCATAATCCACATCCTTCGGCCAGCGATAAGCTGGGTCGCGCGGGTCCTTGGGGTGTAGGGGACGCGTGGGCGCCGTGGTCGCCCAGCTGAGCCCGCTCTCCCAGATGCCCACACCGAGCCTGCGGTAGATAGGGAACTGCGACCGGCCGTCGACCTGCGCCGGTCCCCAGATCGCCTTCTTACGGGATTTCCTGGCGTCGGCAGGTGGCGCCAGCATGGCGACGATCGCCATGGCCAGGAGGAACACGGCTGCCAGCCACCGGGGCGCACGGGGCACGCTCCCCGAACCAGGGAGATCCGCCGAAGTTGCGCTCGGCCGCGAACGCAAGGGCCGGAAGCCGGCGGCGCTACGCTCGCGAGGCCTCTTCCGGCGCCGGCCGGGGGATGGAGGTCTCCATGTCGCTGCACGAGAGCGCCCGATCAGAGCCGCGAATGCGCGTGCGCGCCAGGTTCTCGCGCACGCTCGCCGGTGCCCGCTGGGATGAGTACCGCGCCCTCTTGGAGGCCGCCCTCAAGGCGGGCTACCGCCTCTTGGCGCTCGAGGACTGGGTACGCGAGGGGACACCGCGAAACGGGACGTGGCTCATACTTCGCCACGACGTCGACCAGCACCCCCGCTCCGCCCTCACCATGGCGTCGATCGAGGTGGAGCTCGGCGTGTGCTCCACCTGGTACTTCCGCTGGCGCACGGCCCATCCGGACGTGGTCCGCGAGCTGCGCGACCGGGGTTTCAGCGTGGGCCTTCACTACGAGACGCTCTCCCGACGGACGCTCGCCGACAAGGACGGTGGCACGGCGGCGATCGAGGACGCGCGCCGGGAGCTGCAGCGGGAGATCGCCGCTTTCCAGGAGCTGTTCGGGCCCATCCGCAGCGTCTCCCCCCACGGGGACTCCCGAGCGCCGGGCACCAGCAACGCCGAGTTGCTGCGGGGTCAAGACCCGGCCGAGTACGGCGTCGAGTTCGACGGCAACGAGGCGATGCGGGGCCGCGGACTCGCGCACTGGCTCACCGACCGCTCGGCCGCCGAGGGCGGCTGGAAGGACGGGGTCGACCCCCGTGGCCTTCTGGCCGACGGGGTGTCGCCGCTCCTCTGCCTCACCCACCCCAACAACTGGGTCTCGGGTCCGAGCTTGTGGGTCGATCGCCTGCTCGCCGCCATGCTTCCCCGCTCGCGACCGCGGGCGGGCGGCAGGCCGATTCGAACCGGGACGGATGAGCCCCGCCTCTAGCCCCGGCGTGCGGGAAGTGGGTGACTTCGATCCGCTCGCGGGCGCGTTGCGGGAGGAGGTCCTCAGCTGGTACGAGCGACGGGACCAGGGCCTCGAGGGAGCGGCAGGCTGGAACACGCTGGAGACGAACTCCGGTTTCGTCGAGCGACGCGGTCAGCCGCTCCTGGCGATGCTCGGGGAACGGCTTGGCGGCCGGTCGCTCGCGGGCCTCGCGCTCGTCGACCTCGGCTGCGGCTTCGGCGCCCTGTCGGTCTTCTTCGCCGCCCACGGCGCCCGGGTCACCGCGATCGACCAGAACGTGGCTCGCTTCGAGGTGGGGGAGGCGGTTGCGCGCCGCTACGACCTGCCGGTGCGATTCCTCCGCAGCCGGATGGAGCGTCTCGAGCTCTCCGATGCGGGATTCGACCTGGCGGTCCAGAACAACTCACTCTGCTACCTGACCGGGCGGGCGCAGCGGCTGAGCGCGCTCGACGAGACGCTGCGGGTTCTGCGGCCGGGAGGACTGCTGATCGGGCGTAACCCGAACCGCTGGAATCCAATCGACCAGTTCACCGGCTTGCCGTTGGTCCACTTGTTGCCGCCGCGGGCCGCGGCGGGTCTGAGCGCGCGGCTCGGCCGGGAGCGCTCCCTGGCGCTTGCAGTGTCTCCGCTGCGGCTGCGGCGCGAGCTGCGTCGCGCCGGGTACGAGGCCGTCGTGCACCACGGCTTCGTGGAGTCGACCCGGCCGGACGCGCTGAAGCCCGTCGCCCGCTACCACCACCTGAGCGCGCGCCGCCCGGCGGGTTGACAAGTCCCGCCTTGGGCGCCCCGGGACGGGCTCGCTCGAAGCGGGCTGAGACCTGGTCTAGGATCGGGCGATCGAGTCGCCGTCCCACAGCCTGGCCGAAGCTTCTGCGGCCCCGGCGATCACCGTCGAGCCCTCCCGACGCGCTGTCCGCCTGCCGGCGGCTACTCGCCGCGCCGTCGAGGTGGTCGGAGCCCTCGCGATCTCGGACCTGAGGACCCGCTACGGGCGCGGCAGGCTGCGCTCGATCAAGTGGCTGCTCGACCCGTATGCAGCGGCGGGCGTCTACCTCATCCTCATCGCGTTCGTGTTGCACCGGGAAGGTGTGGCGCCCGGCCTGAGCATCGCCTGCGCGATCGTGCCCTTCCAGCTCGTGATGGCCACGACCATCAACGCCTTGACCTCCGTGCAGCTGCGCGGCTCGATCATCGCGAACATGGCCTTCCAGCGGGCGCTCATCCCTCTGGCATCTACGGTGACCGAGAGCATCGCCTTTGCGGCTTCTCTCACGCTGCTGGCGTTGATGATGGCTGTGTACGGCGTGGCTCCGACCATCGCTGTCGCGTGGCTGCCGCTGGTCCTCCTGGTCACGTTCGCGTTCGCGCTGGCGGTCGCCTTCCCCGCTGCGCTCGTGGGGCTCTGGTACCCCGAGCTCAACACGTTCATCGTCAGCGGCGTGCGCACCGCGTTCTTCCTGGCGGCGGGCCTGGTCGCGCTAGGTCAGACGCACGGAGGCGCGCACACTCTGCTGTCGCTCAATCCCCTTACGGCGATCTTCGAGTCCTACCGCGATGTCCTCCTCTACGGGCAATCGCCGGCGGCCTGGGAGCTTCTCTACCCCGTCGCTTTTGCGCTCCTCCTGCTGGGCGTCTTCACGCGGCTCTACAAGCGGGAGGAGTCGCAGTTCGCCAAGGTGATCGAGTGAGCGGCTTCGTCGGGGCGCAAGGCCTGGGAGTGCTCTTCCGCTTCGACCGCCAGCGCCGCGTGGTGACGCCGGCGATGGCCCGGCTCCGCCGCGCCGGTCCCACCGTGTGGGGGCTGCGCGGCGTTGACTTCGCCGTGGGGCCCGGTGAGGGAGTCGCCCTCGTAGGCCCCAGCGGTTCGGGGAAGACCTCGCTGCTTCGCCTGATCGCCGGCGTGCTGCTGCCGGACGAGGGTCGCATCGAGGTCTCCGGACGGGTGGGCTCGCTGCTGGCGGTCCAGGCCGGTCTCATGCCGCGGCTAACCGGCCGCGAGAACGCCATGCTGCTCGGCGTCCTTGCGGGCATGTCGCCGCCGCAGACGCGCGCCTCCCTCGAGGCCATCAAGGACCGCAGTGGCCTCGGGGACGCCTTCGAGCGCGCCGTCTCGAGCTACTCGATGGGCATGCGCGCTCGGCTTGGCTTCGCCGTGGCCGACTGCCACGGGGCGGACGTGCTGCTCCTCGACGAGGTTCACGAAGCCCTGGACCACGAATTCAGGGAGACGGTGGCCGAGCGCGCCCAGGCAATCCGCGGCCGGGGCGGGATCGTGGTGGCGGCAGGCCACGACCACCCCGTGCTGGAAGGGATGTGCGAGCGGGCCATCCACTTGGAGAACGGGGCGGTGGCCGAGGACGGGCCCTTCGAGCGCGTGCTCGAGGGATATCTCCGCTCGGTGGGCTAGGGAACCGGCCGCGGCTCGCTTCGCCTACAGCCCCTTCCCGATCTTGTAGTGCTGCTGCACAGTCGCCGCCGAGAGGGCCGTGTTGTAGACCGCCACCTCGTCGGCCTGGCCTTGCGCGAACTGGGTGTATCCGCCGTTGCGCATCACGTGCCAAGGCATTAGCGGGGGAACGCTACCCGCGCCGGTCCCGCTGTGGGTGAGCTGCCCGTCCAGGTAGAAAGCGACGTTGCCGCCGTCCTTGGTGGCGACGACGTGGTGCCAGCCGTTCTTGATCGAGGCGGTGGTCCGGCCCGTGTTGAACGAGGTCCCGCCCAGGCGGTAATAGAGGTTGCCGCCGCTGTCGTAGGCGAGGATCCAGCCCTTGCCGGCGGTCGAGGTGCCATCGCGCACGAGGGCGACTCCCTTCTGCCAGGTGAACCAACCCTCGAGCGAGCCGGAGGTGGTGAGCGGCGGGGCGCTCGCGGTCAGCTCGCCGCCCACCCCGTCGAAGGCGACCGAGGTGCTCGGGTCACCGGCCAGGGCTCCTAGCTGGCCCAGCGTGTAGCCGCCCAGGTAGCGTCCGGCGCTGGCTGCCACCTCGTCGGCTGCGGTCGTGCCGCTCTGCTCTCCCAGCCGCCAGTAGCCGGAGAGACCTGTCGTCGCAAGCAGGGTGTCGCGGTACCCGCTGGCCGGCGTGAAGGTACGATCCCCGCCCGCCGTGGTCCCCGTGGCGTTGGTCGCCACGAGACGATAGTGGTAGGTCGTGCGCGGGGTCAGCCCCGTCAGCTTGGCTAAAACCGGGTGAGCTGTGTTGTCCATCGTCGAGACCGTCCGGGAGGCGGTTGCCGAGCCGTAGGCCGTACTGGTGCCGTATTGGAAGCGATAGCTGGTCGCCTGGTTCTTCGGGTTCACCGAGCCGTGCAGGGTCGCGGACGTATCAGTGACCGCGCTTGCGCCGCCTGTCGAGACAACGGGTGCCGACTCCGGCTCCACCATTACCTCGCCCACGAAGATGTCCTTGGAACCGGCGGCGTCCGTCACGGTGAGCCGAGGGAAATAGGTGCCGGCCGCCGCGTATCGGTGGTCGACTCTGGTGCCTGAGCCGCTGCTTCCATCCCCGAAATCCCACGACCAATCCGCGACGGTGCCGTCCGGATCACTGGCGCCGGAGCCGTCGAAGGAGACCGTGAGCGGAGCAGGCCCCTTGCGCGGCGACCACTCCGCGTCCGCGATCGGCGGCCGGGAACCGCCGTTCGCCGTGACGGCAGTGATCGAGGTCTTGTAGGCGATGTAGCTCTGGTAGATGCCTTCCATCCAGACCACGCTCATGTCGCCCGAGAAGGGGATCAAGCCACGCGGCGAGATGGGGCGGTAGTTGTTCGCGCTCGAGCTCGCGGTCGCTGCGGTGCGCGACCAGGTGAGGCCGTCATCAGGGGTCGTCCAGGTTTCCACCTCGAAGATCCCGCCCACCTCTCGAGAGAGGTAGACGGTACCCGGACTCTCGTGGTCGAGCGTGATTCCGCCGGAGTAGTACGGCTCCTTGCCGTCCAGGCTGATCGAGCCCCCTGCCGGGGTGACCTCGTTCGAGACCCAGCTGCTGCCGGTCCACTTGGCGTAGCGGTAGCGGTGGTCACTCGTCGAGGCGAAGTCGGCGAACACGATCACGGGTCTCCGCTGGGAGTCAAAGGCCATGTCGTGGATCCAGACCTTGTCGGCGTTGTCGAACACCTTGTCGGCCTGGCCAGGGCTGATCGGCGTTCCCAGCGGGCCGATCCGCGTGCCGTCCGCCTTGTACACGCCGCCGTTCCTGTAGTAGGCGTAGTAGATGTTCACGTCTGGTGCCTCGGACGGGTGGGCGTTGGTGAAGGCAAAGCCGATGGTGTCCGTCCCCTGCGAGTCGTACTTCACGTACGGGCGCTGCCCCGGCACCATGATCAGGTTCTTCCCGGCCGACCAGCTCGACTGCCCATCAGCCTGGGTCGAGAAGGTCGGGTTGTAGTTGCCGCCGCGCCAGAACAGGTAGGTCTTGCCCTCCGCGCTCAGCCTGATCGGGTTCGGGTACGTGTAGCCATGGCCGCCGGGGGTGTTCGTGGGGATGGTGGTCTCCTCCCCCCACGACCTGATGTCCTCTGGATTCCTTGACACTCGGTAGTACATCCCGTCGCTGTTGTGGCCCGCGTAGAAGACGACGATTCGCCGGTCTGGCCGTACGAGCACCGCCGGGTTGCTGTGATCGTCGACCTGCAGCTTGGAGTGGAGGACGGCGGTCGTGCGGATTCCGGAGTCGTGGTCGAGGGCAGCCACCTTGATGTCGCCGTCCTGGGCGACCCAGCCCACGTAGGTCTGCTTCCGCGCGCCCTCGTAGTGCACCCCCCTCGGATCAGCGAACCAGCACCACGCGCCGTCCCCGAGCGTCCGCTGGGGGGACACGGCATGCGCGGACGCGGGTAGCGCGGCGGCGAACGACAGCGCCAGGGCTGCTGCGACCACCGCCGAGCGATCGAGCGCACTTACGAGCGGGCAGCGGCGCGGCCGGCCAGACATGGGAGCGATCGTAAGTGGCCGTGCGGGAGGGGCGCAAACCGACGGGCCATTCGAGCGCGTGCCCGAGG
>Ga0126312_10001031_pt1 | contig 17886 bp, 21 predicted proteins | sample Plot104A_FD_92537 | JGI IMG/M metagenome (GOLD analysis project Ga0126312, IMG submission 92537) | Serpentine soil microbial communities from UC McLaughlin Reserve, CA, USA - Plot104A | ecosystem: Environmental > Terrestrial > Soil > Grasslands | place: USA: UC McLaughlin Reserve, Lake County... | reverse complement strand
TGCTACAGCTCGCCTATAAGAGACGAGCCGAAAACTCCCCGCACGCGCCTGGCGGCACCGCAGCCCGCCAGGCGGCGGTCCTCGGTCGCTCGCGTACTTTTCAAGTACGCCACGCTCCCTGCGTCCTTGCCATGCTCGGTTCTCGCTCGCCAAGCCGCGACCGTACTCACGCCGGGGAGCACTCTGGCCCTGCTCACCCTGTTGCCGCGAGCCTGCGTGACTCCGACTCGATCGATTCCAAGAGGTCGTTCCAAGACTTGTCGAACGCCTCGGCTCCCTCGCGCTGCAGACGAGCGGCGAGCTCATCGGTATCGATGCCCGCGGACTGGAACGATGACAGCACCTCGTCGGCGTCCCCGCCGTCGGGCGGGATCGGATCGCCGACCTGTCCGTGGTCCGCGAAGGCGAGCAGCGTCTTGTCGGGCATCGTGTTGATCGTGTTCGGGGCCGCGAACGCCTCCACGTAGAGCACGTCGGATGCATTCGGGTCCTTGGTGCCCGTGCTCGCGAAGAGCAGCCGCTGTGGCCTGGCGCCGTTGTCCGCCAACCTCTGCCAGCGATCGGAGTCGAGCAGCTCGCGGTAGGCGCGGTACGTGCGCTTGCCGACCGCGATCCCAAGCCGGTTGCGAAGCTCGTCCGAGACTTCGTCGGCCACCGCCACGTCCCACCGGCTGATGAACAGGGAGGCGACGGAGGCGATAGCGGGATCGAGGTTCTCGCTGATCCGGCGCTCGATGCCGCGCATGTAGGCCTCGGCGGCCGCCACGTACTGGTCGGTCGAGAAGAGGAGCGTGACGTTGACGGCTATCCCGGCGTAGATCGACTCCTCGATCGCCTCGAGCCCCGCGACGGTGCCGGGGATCTTGATGAACAGGTTGTCGCGGTCCCCGTGGTCGTGGAGCTTCCGGACCTGCTCGATCGTCGCCGGAGCATCGTCGGCGAGCAGCGGCGACACCTCCAGTGAGCAGAAGCCGTCGACACGATCCGTACGCTCGTGGACGGGCCTGAACAGGTCCGTGGCCGCCTGGAGGTCGCTTATCGCGACCGCGAAGAAGATGTCCTCGGGGCTCAGCCCCCGTTCGGTCAGCTCGGAGATCTGCTCGTCGTAGGCGTCGCCTTGTGTGATCGCCTTGTCGAAGATCGTCGGGTTGGACGTCAGGCCGGTGACGGAGAGCTCGTCGATGTAGCGGGCGAGCGTCCCGTCACTCAGCATGTCGCGAGTGATGTTGTCGAGCCACAGGCTTTGTCCAAGCTCGTGGAGTTGTTCGGTTGGCTTCATTTCAGTAGCTCCTTCGCTGCTTCAGCGACGCGCTCCGGTGTGAATCCGAACTTCCGCTGGACCTCCTTCAGCGGAGCGGAGGCGCCGAATGTGTGCATGCCGACGATCTGACCCTGGGGGCCGACGTAGCGGTCCCAGCCGAGCGTCGATGCCTGCTCCACCGCCACGCGCGCCTGCACGGACTTCGGCAGCACGCTCTCGCGATAGTCGTCGGTCTGCAGGTCGAACAGGTACCAGGACGGAAGGCTGACGACTCGGGCCCGCACGCCGTCCGAGCGTAACTCTTCGTAGGCGGCGACGGCCAGCGAGACCTCGCTGCCGGTGCCGATGAGGATGACCTCGGGCTCGCCGTCGGCGTCGGCGAGCACGTACCCGCCGCGCTCCAGGCCCTCGGCCGAGGCGTACTTGGACCGGTCGAGGATGGGGACGTTCTGGCGGGTCAGCACCAGCGCGGTGGGCTGATGACGCTGCTGCATCATCACCCGCCACGCCTCCGCGACCTCGTTGGCGTCGCAGGGCCGGATCACGTTGAGCCCCGGCATCGCACGGAGGGAGGCGAGCTGCTCGACCGGCTGATGGGTCGGTCCATCCTCACCGAGGCCGATCGAGTCGTGACTGAACCAGTGGATGACCGGCAGCTCCATCAGCGCGGACAGCCGGATGGCCGGCCGTGCGTAGTCGGAGAAGATCAGATAGGTCGACCACACGGGCCTCAGCTTGCTGAGCGACAGGCCGTTGGTGATCGCGGCGGAGTCATGCTCGCGGATTCCGTAGCGAAGGTCGCGCCCCGTGCGATGCTCCGGCTGGAACGCGCCGGCGCCGTCTCCCTCGAAGTCGAGTCCGCTCGCGGCCGAGCCGGTGAGGTCGGCGGAGCCCGAGAGGAGCCACGGCACCCGCGGCGCGATCGCGTTCAGAACCTGATGTGACGCCTTCCGGGTCGCCATCCCCTTCTCGTCGGGGTCGAAGCTGGGGATGTCGGCGTCCCAGCCGTCCGGAAGCGTCCGGCGCTGCATCTGGTCGATCTCGGCCGCAACCTCGGGCCCGGCGTCGGAGACGCGCTGCTCCCACTCGGTACGCAGGCTGCGTCCCCGCTCGCCCACGCCGCGGGCGAAGTGCTCATAGACGCCGTCCGGAACCAGGAACTGGGCGTCCTCAGGCCAGCCGTATGCTCGCTTGGTCTCGCGCACCTCCTCCTCGCCGAGCGGCTCGCCGTGGGCCTCGGCGGTGTCCTGCTTGTGCGGCGACCCGTACCCGATGTGACTGTCGACGATGATCAGGGTGGGCCGGTCCCGCTCCTCCCTGAACTCCTCGAACGCGCGGGTGAGGAGCTCCAGGTCGTTGGCGTCGCCGACGCGCGTGACGTTCCAGCGGTAGCCCATGAAGCGGGCGGCGACGTCGTCCTCGTACGTGATCTCCGTGTGACCGTCGATCGTGATGTGGTTGTTGTCGTAGATCCAGCAGAGGTTGTCCAGGCGCTGGTGGCCAGCGATCGATGCCGCCTCGTTGGAGACGCCCTCCATCAGGCAGCCGTCGCCCGCGATCGCGTAGACGTCGAAGTCGTAGAGGTGGGTGCCGTAGCGGGCCTGCAGCCACTTGCCGGCGATCGCCATCCCGACGCTTGTCGCGATTCCCTGGCCGAGAGGGCCGGTCGTGGTCTCCACCCCCGAGGTCAGGTGATACTCGGGATGACCGGCGGCGTGGGAGTCGAGCTGGCGGAACGACTTGATGTCCTCCAGGCTCACCGACGGCTCACCCAGCACCTCGTAATCGGGATTCACCGCCTCGACCCTCGCGAGGTGCAGCAGCGAGTAGAGGAGCATCGACGCGTGACCGGCCGAGAGGACGAACCGGTCGCGGTTCGGCCAGATGGGGTCGGACGGGTCGAACCGCAGAAAGCGCTGCCACAGCGTGTACGCGACGGGGGCCATGGCCATCGGCGTTCCGGGGTGCCCCGAGTTCGCCTTCTGAATCGCGTCGATCGACAGCGTCCGGATCGTGTTGATGCAGAGCTTGTCGATATCGGTTGCGACGGGCTGGGCGACGGTCGCCATCGCATCGATCCTAGAACAACCGCCGCTCAACCATCTAAACGGTTTCGTCGCGCGTCGGACCACTGCCGAGGATCGCTTAGATTGCAGCCCGTGGCCGGTGAGTCCGAGACCGACACGGAGAAGCGCTTGGCCGCCGAGGCCGCGGCAGAGCTGGTCGAGGAGGGGATGGCCGTCGGCTTGGGCACCGGCTCCACGGTGGCGTTCCTCCTACCTGCACTGGCGGCGCGGAGCCTTCGGATCCATGGCGTGGCCACCTCGCCAGCGACCGAGCGGGAGGCGCGGAGACTGGGGATCGACTTAGGGCCGTTCGACGGCGTCGACCGGCTCGACATCGCCATCGACGGCGCCGATCAGGTGGCGCCCGACGGCTGGTTGATCAAGGGCGGCGGCGGGGCACACTTCAGGGAGAAGATCGTGGCCGCCGCGGCCGATCGGTTCGTCGTCGTCGTCGACTCCGGGAAGCAGGTGGAAAAGCTGTCGCCACCGTTACCCCTCGAGCTGGCGAAGTTCGGATTGGCGGCCACGCTGCGCGAGCTGGGCGACGTGGAGATCCGCGACGTGCCGGACAGCCCCGACGGCGGGTTGATCGCCGACTACGGCGGGCCGGTTGGCGATCCGGGCGACCTCGCGGCGCTCTTCTCCGCCACGCCCGGCGTCGTCGAGCACGGCCTCTTCCCGCCCCAACTCGTGAGCGAGGTACTCGTCGGCCGCGGTGAGAAGGTCCAGCCGCTGGACTTCGAGGGCAGCGACTGATCGCGTGGCGGAGCTCCGCGGCTGGCGGCTGTGGTGGGTCAAGCGGCGCTGGTACGAGCGCAACCGTCGACTGCGGCGGCGCTGGCGGATCAACCGGCACATGGCGAGGGCCGGCGCCTACATCCGCTATCCAGTGGAGGGGGAGATCCTCGAGGCGCTGGACGAGGGCCGCCTGACGATCGGGGAGGGCACCCTCCTCGAGCCGGGATGCTGGCTGACGCTATCGCCCGACGCCCGCATCGAGATCGGGAAGGGCTGCTTTCTCAACCGGAACGTGATGCTCGCAGCGTTCGACCGTATTGAGGTAGGTGACCACGTCATGTTCGCCAACGCCTGCTTCGTCGGCGATTCCGCGCATCGGTTCGACGACCCGACGAAACCAGTCACCTGGCAGGGGTTCACCTCGAAGGGCCAGGTGCGAATCGGCTCGAACTGTTGGTTCGGCGCGAACTGCGTGGTGACCGGCGGCGTGGAGATCGGCGAGCGTTGCGTAATCGGCGCCAACTCGGTGGTGGTCGACGACCTGCCGCCTCACGTCATAGCGGCCGGGATTCCGGCGAAGGTGATCCGGGAGGTGGAGTTCCAGCGCAGTGGGGAGGAGGAAGTGGTTGATTAGCGATGTGCCTCATCGACCTGGAGATCGTCGCGCGAATGGCCCGCGTGCGGCTGCGGCGGGCGTCGTCGCCCTGGCGGTCGCCGTCGCTGCCATCGCAACCGGCGGATGTGGAGGAGGGGGTGACGAGGGCACGACCGCGAGCGGCACGACCACCTCCGCCAGCGCACCCACCACCACTGCGTCTCAGAGCACTGCCAATGGCGCCACCTCCACGACGAGCACAGGCGGCGGACCCGCCACCGGACAAGTAGGGCAGCGCCTCACCATCCGCGAGGTTGTCGAGGCCGTCCTTACCTCAAGCGATCCGGCTAAGTCATGCGGCAAGGACTACGTGACCTCGCACTACGTCAAAGCCTCGTACGGCGACGTGCAGGGGTGCATGCAGTCGCAGACGCCCAAGAACGCCGCAGCATCGGTGGAAGTCAACGCCGTATCCCAGGACTCGAACGACCCTTCACTGGCGAGCGTCAGGGCGGTGCCCAGGGGCGGCGTCAACGACGGCGAGAAGCTCACGGTCTCCCTCGTGAAGGAGGGCGGCGCCTGGAAGGTCGACGCCCTGAAGTCGAACGCCCCGGTCGGCCCGTGAACTCCCACGCCGATGGCCCCGGGGCTCATGTGCGGCGGGGGACTTACTCCGTCGTTGCCCGGGATCCGGAGACCGGCGAGCTCGGCGTTGCGGTTCAGTCGCATTGGTTCTCGGTGGGATCGATCGTCTCGTGGGCCGAGCCCGGGGTCGGAGCTGTGGCCACCCAGTCGATTGCCGAGCCCGCCTATGGGCCACGGCTGCTCGAGCGGCTCCGCCACGGGCAAGCGGCTCGAGACGCGCTCGACGAGCTGCTTGCCGTCGACGACGAGGCGCGCGTCCGCCAGGTCGCCGTCGTGGACCGGACCGGGGCGGGGGCCGTCCATACGGGCGGCGCGTGCATCCCGTACGCCGGGCACATCGAGGCGGAGGGCTTCAGCGCCCAGGCGAACATGATGGCGGGGCCGGAGGTGTGGCCGGCCATGGCCGAGGCGTTCACGGCGTCGACCGGCTCTCTCCCTCGCCGCCTGCTGGCCGCGCTCGACGCCGGCGAGGCCGCCGGTGGGGACGTGCGGGGCCGCCAGTCGGCTGCCCTGTTGGTGGTGCCTGCCGAGGGCGAAGCGTGGCGGCGGACAGTCGAGCTTCGAGTGGAGGACCACAACGAGCCGCTCAACGAGCTCAGGCGCCTACTCGACCTGGCCGACGCCTATGCGGTGGCGACCGAGGGGGACGACCTAGTGGGCGAGGGCCGTCACGCTGAGGCCGCTCAGCGTTACCGGCAGGCCGCGGAGCTCGCGCCGGCGAACGACGAGCTGCTCTTCTGGGCCGGGCTTGCGCTCGCACAGGGTGGCGACCTGGACGGTGGCGTCGAGCGCGTTCGCAGCGCGATCGAGATGCACTCCGGTTGGCGGGATCTCCTCGATCGCCTGGACCCGGACATCGCCCCCGCCGCTGCAGCGGTGCGGCGGGCGCTCGGCGCGGCTGAGGGAAGGCGATCATGAGCGAGCGTCCCCGTCTTATAGGCATCAACCACGTCGCGCTCGAGGTCGGTGACCTCGACGAGGCGCTTGAGTTCTACGGGCGAATCTTCGCGATCGACCGCGTCGATCGCCAAGCGGGGATGGCCTTCATCGACATGGGGGACCAGTTCATCGCGCTCTCCGAGGGCGATCCGGGACAGCCCGACCGAGCCCGGCACTTCGGCCTCGTCGTTGATGACAAGCCCGCCGTTCGAGCGGCGCTCGAGGAGGCAGGCGTGAATGTGTCGCCGGGTAGGTTCCTCGACTTTCGCGATCCCTGGGGCAACCTCGTGCAGATCGTCGACTACCGCGACATCCAGTTCACCAAGGCCCCCAGCGTGCTGCGGGGAATGGGACTCGAGGGACTCGAGAAGCGCCCCGGGGCCATGGAAGAGCTGCGCGAGAAGGGCTTGGGAGGGCCGGACTGACGGCCTGCACGATCCCGTCCGGCCCGGCGGCGCCCTCGGTCAAGACAACACCTGGATCACGATCGTCCGTTCCCTAGGGCGGTCGTCGAAGTCGATCAGCACCAATTGCTGCCAGGTCCCGAGCGCGAGGCGCCCGTCCTCAACCGGAACGGCCTCCGATGCTCCGACGATAGAGGCGCGCTGGTGGGCGTGCGAGTTCGTGTCGTTATTGAGGCGGTTGTGCTCGTAATCGCCCCGAACCGGAATCAGCCGATCGAGCAGTGTCCGCAGATCGTGCACGCCGCCCGGCTCGAATTCCATCGTCGTGATCCCGGCCGTCGAGCCGCGCACGAACGCGGTCGCTTGTCCATCGGTAATAGCCGCCTCCGCAACCGCGGCCTGGACGCGGCGCGTGATGTCCACGACATCGGAGTTCCCCTGGGTCGAGAGTCGGACTTCGCTCGTGTGCACCGCCACGCCCGCAACGTAACAAGGCCAAAAGAAGCGAGCCGGGCCATCAGTCCCGGCTCGAATCCAGCTGCGCCTATTCCAGATGGGTACCGGACTGGCTTCTCGCCCGCTCGCCGTCCCGCCTCGCTCGCTCGCTCGATCCGCCGCCGGCCTCCCAACCCGGCGCGGTGCACCGCCGCCCGGCTATGCGCCCCGCGGATGCGGCCCTCGGGTCTCCATCAGCCTGGGCATGAACACCAGCGCCGACACGCCGACGATGACGTAGACGACATTCAGCAGGGTGCCGCTTCCGAAAATCGACGAGAACGCGTTCGTGTCGCCGTCGGTGATCCCAACGATGCCCCAGTTGAGGGCGCCGAGGAACATCACCAGCAGGGCCAAGGGCTCCAGTCGCTTCAGCATGTCCATCTTCCTACCTCCTGAGAAGGGATCCGCTTCGTGCGAATCGACACGAGCATTACCCCGTGGAATGTCCGGTGTTACGCAGGCGAATGGGGATTTGCGCGCTACCAGTCCCAGGGGGAGGTCGCCAGGCTTCCCTGGTCGAGGTAAGACCTCAGCTCCGCGACCGCGTCCGGCTCGGCCGAGTACACATGGTCGGCGTCGGGGAAGTGGCGCGAGCGAACATCCTCGGCGTAGGCGCGGACCCCGGCGACCATCTCATGGTGAACCTCGGCGTAGCGCTTGACGAACTTCGGAACCCGCCCGAGGGTCATGCCCAGCAGGTCGTGGAAGACGAGCACCTGGCCGTCGGTCGACAGTCCCGCGCCGATTCCGATCACGGGGACGTGGATGTGCGGCATGAGGGCGTCGGTAACCGACGCCGGGACCGCCTCGAACACGATCGCAAAGCAGCCCGCCGACTGCAGCTCGTGCGCGTCGTGGGCGATCTGGGTCGCGGACTCCACGGTCTTTCCCTGCGCCTTGAACCCGCCGAGGGCGCTTGCCGACTGTGGCGTCAGCCCGACGTGGCCCATGACGGGAATGCCGGACCGGGCGATCGCGCGGGCCCGTTCGACCGAGGGCCCGCCGCGCTCGAGCTTGACCGCGTCGCAGCCGGCCTCGCGAACGAAGCGCTGCGCGTTTTCGATCGCATGCTCGTTCGAGCGCTCATAGGAACCGAATGGCATGTCCCCGATCAGCAAGGGCGCCCTCAGCCCGCGGCGGACGGCGGCGGCCATGGTGACCATTTCGTCCATGCCGACCGGCGTCGTGGCGTCGTAGCCGAGCACGACCATCGCCGCCGTATCCCCCACGAGGACGATGTCAACGCCCGCCTCCTCGGCCACACGCGCCGATGGGAAATCGTAGGCGGTGACCATCACGATCGCCTCTCCGTTCGCCTTCATCTCGGCGAGCCGCGGGAGCGTCACCGGCGCTCGTTCGACGTGGTCCGGTTGCTTCTCTTGCGGATACGTGCTCATCGGTTGCTCCCTTCGTGAATCATGCTGAATCTCCGATCAGTGTGTTGTCGATCAGGCGGGCCGCGCCCACGCGGGCGGCGACGGCGATCAGCACCGGCCTGCCGTTCAGCGTCTCGACCTCGGCCAGGCTCTCGGGGTCGCGCGCCTCGAGGTACTCCGCTTCGATGCCCGCGCGCTCGAGCTCCGCTCGAGCCGCCTCGAGCGCGGGCTCGATTCGGTCCTCGCCCGACGCGGCGACGGCCTCCGCCGCACGCAGGGCGCGGCTCAACCCGGCCGCGCGTTGACGGTCGCCCGGGTCCAGATAGGCGTTTCGCGAGCTGATAGCGAGCCCGTCCGGCTCGCGGACGGTGGGCAGGACCTCGATCTCCACCGGAAAGTCCAGGTCGCGCACCATGCGGCGGATGACAATCGCCTGCTGAGCATCCTTCTGCCCGAAGTAGGCGACGTCGGGACCGACCGAGTTGAACAGCTTGGCCACGACCGTCGTGACCCCCCGAAAGTGGGCCGCGCCCCGCTGGCCGGATGCCCCGTCCAGCACGTCGGTCAGGCCGCCGCCAACCTCGACCGCGGTCGCGAAGCCCTCCGGATAGACGGTGTCGACCGGGGGCGCGAAGACGACATCGACGCCGGCGCGCTCTGCAAGCTCGAGGTCCCGGACCTCGTCGCGCGGATAGCTGGCCAGATCCTCGCTCGGCGCGAACTGGGCGGGGTTCACGAACAGGCTCATGACGACGAGGTCGCATCGCGCCCGCGCCGCGTGCAGCAGCGACAGGTGGCCGTCGTGCAGGTAGCCCATGGTCGGCACGAGGCCGATCGTCTTGCCGTCCCGGCGCGCGGCCTCGAGAGCGGTGCGGAGCTCGGTCTTGCTCCGCGCGATCTTCACCGGCGCACCTCCGCTGTAGCGGCCAATCCGCGAGCTCGCTCGGCGAGCGCCTCGTAGACAGGGAGCAGCTCGGGCGCCAACGACCGCAACGCGTCGACGTGGCGCTCGACGGTTGTCGCGTCGCCGCGAGCGATCGGCCCGGTAAGCGCCTCCGCTCCCCGCTCGGCCCAGTTCGCCGCTGTCCGGAGGACCAAAGGCGCCAGCAGGTCCCTGCTCGGGGAATCCACGCGTGCCCGTTCGAGCAGGTCGGCGGCGGATTCCTCCAGCGCGACCAGGAGGTTGGACGCCATGGCGGCCGCGGCATGGTAGGCATCGCGCGACTCCTCTGGGACGTCGAAGGGACGCATCTCGAGCCGACGTGCGAGCTCTCGAGCGAGCGCCACCGCGTCAGCTGTGGAGCCGGCGATTGCGCATGGTGCGCCGACGAGGTCGGTCTCGGCGTCGGGGATCGTCTGTAGCGGGTGAAGCGAGAAGACCCGGGCGCCGGCATCGGTCGCCGGGGCGAGCGCATCGAGGGTGCTTGCGCCGCTGACGTGGCCGACGAACTGGAGCGGCGGCACCGCGACCGCCACGGCGGCGCATGCCGACGCGATCTCACCGTCGGGGACGCAGAGCAGGGCCACCTCCGAGTCACGGCAGGCTTCGAGCGCGTCGGCGCGGCCGGCAAGCCGAACGGTGAGGCCGGCGGCGCCTGCCGCCGCGGCGATCGAGTGACCCGCCCGGCCTCGACCGATCACCGCCAGTCGCGAGAACGGCGCCGCGCCCGCGGCGGGCGCGGCGTCGGCGGGGAGATCCCGTTCCAGTTCCCTCATTGGAGATACCAGACGGCGTAAGGCGCTGTTGCCATGATTCCGGTTGGTCCACGCCCTCACGGGTCGCAGCCGAGGGCAAATTATAGGAAGCGGCCGTTGGTCCAAATTCGGGTACCCGCACATTCGACGTTGATTCGCTACGCCGGGAACGACACGAGGCAGTCGGGGGGGGTCGCGCCCCCTCATCAAAAACTCCGGCGGCCCTCGGGGCTACCATCGAGCCGTGCCTCCCTATGAGTCCGAGTGCGGGCGCTGTCGCGGTGACCTCCGCTCGCGCACCAAGCGCGACGTCAAGCGCGCTCGACAGCCGACGCGTGATCGCGACGTGGGAAGGCCATGACGGCAACTCGCGACGATCGCCGCGAGCACCTCGTCGAGGTCTACCGTGAGGCGTCGATTTGCGAGCTGTGCCCGCTCTCCGAGACGCGGACGAACGTCGTGTTCGGGGCCGGGAACTCCAACGCCGACCTGATGTTCGTCGGCGAGGCGCCCGGCGTAGAGGAGGATCGCCAGGGCCTTCCGTTCGTGGGCCGGGCCGGGGCGCTGCTCACCGAGCTCCTCGAGGGGATCGACATGACTCGCGAGGACGTGTGGATCACGAACGTCCTGAGGTGCCGCCCGCCGGGGAACCGCGATCCGCAGCCGCTTGAGATCGAGTCCTGCCAGCCGTACACCTACCGCCAGGTCGAGCTGATCGAGCCCCGGGTGATCGGCACCCTGGGGAACTTCGCCACCAAGCTCCTGACCGGCAGCCGGAGCGGGATCACCAAGGTCCACGGGACCGTTCAGATCCACGAGATCGCCGGGAGAACGGTGTTCCTGCTGCCGCTCCTTCATCCGGCGGCCGCTCTCCGCACCCCGTCCTTGGTCGATACGCTTCGCGAGGACTTCGCGAAGCTTCCGGAGCTCCTCTCGAAGCCCCGTCCGGAGGGGGCCGGCCTGCCGTCGGCGGCCGATCTCGCTCCCGAGGCCGTGCCGGCAGCGGGCGTTGCGCAAGCACGCTCGGACCAGCTCGACCTATTCGGCTAGCGGCCCGGTTGCCGGAAGCGTCGGAGCGAACGTCGAGCGAGCCCGGGATGGGAGACGTGCACGAGACCGGCCCCGGCGCCCGTCGGGAATGGGCGCGGCTGGTCTCGGGCCCCGCGGAGACCGAGGAGGTCGGAGCGCGGATCGCGGCCGACGTCACACCGGGGGACGTGGTCCTGGTGGCCGGAGAGCTCGGTGCGGGTAAGACGACCCTGATCCGGGGCGCCTGTCGCGCGCTTGGGGTGACTGACGCCATCACCTCGCCCACGTTCACGATCGGGCGGCGCTATCGCGGCCGGGTCTGCGTGTCGCACCTGGACCTCTACCGGCTCCAGGGGCTCGATGACGAGGACCCGGGGCTCCTCGACGACTACCTGACGGAGGACGCCGTGGCCTTCGTCGAGTGGCCGCTGGCCGCCGAACGACAGCTGGAGCACGTCGCGATGCGAGTGGAGCTGACTCACGAAGGCGGGGACAACCGGCTCATCGCGGTGCGCCGCTCGTGAGCGCGATCGCCGGATTGGATACCGCGACCGACGACGTGAGCGTGGCCGTGACGCGCGACTCCGAGGTCGTCGAGGAGCGGCTTCTTCCAAAGCCCCCGGGCCGTCGTCCGCGGCACGTCGAGGCGGTGCTGATCGAACTGGAGGCGGTGGTTGCGGCCAGCGGCGGTTGGGAGGCGATTGGGCGCCTCGCAGTCGGCGTCGGTCCGGGGTCGTTCACCGGGCTGCGGATCGGGCTCGCGACCGCGAGGGCGATCGCACAGGCGCTCGCCAAGCCCGTCATCCCGGTCGGGACGCTCGCCGCGCTTGCCCTTGGTGTTGCCGAGAGCGAGGACGCCGTCAGGCTCCGGTTGGCGGTGCTCGATGCGCGCCGCGGCCAGGCGTTCGCGGCGTTGTATGAGCCCGACGCGCAGGAGCGGTGGGAGCCCTTCGTCACCGCGCCGGAGGTGCTCGCCGGGAGGGTTCGGAGGCTGCAGGAGAGCCCACTGGCCGCGGGATCCGGGGCGCTACGATTCCGCGGTGAGCTGGAGGCCGCCGGCGCCGAGGTTCTTCCGGACCCAGACCGGGCCCACCGCGTCTGGGCACGGCACGTTTGCCGGCTCGCCGAGCGCGGGACTCCGTCGCCGCCAGAGGCGATTCAGCCCACCTACCTGAGACCACCCGACGCGCAGCTTTGGCTTGACCGAGATTCGCCTTAGACAACTCTCCTACAGCGATCTGCCGGCGGTGCTCGCGATCGAGCGGCGCTCGTTCCAGACGCCGTGGTCGCTGGCGATGTTCGTGCTCGAGCTCTCGAAGCCGTCGGGCATCTGTCTCGCGGCCACGACGGACGACGGCCTCGTCGGCTATCTGGTCTGCTCGCGGTACGCCGACGTATGGCATCTGATGAACGTCGCGGTCAGCCCTGACTTTCGCCGCCGAGGAATCGCGCGGCGGCTGATCGAGCGTTTGTTCGAGGAGGCCGGCGAGGACGCTCGCTACACCCTGGAGGTTCGAACCTCCAACCACGGTGCGATCGCGATGTATGAGCGCTTCGGATTTCGTCGGGCAGGACACAGGCGCCGCTACTACCACGACAACGGGGAGGACGCCCTGATCATGTGGCTCGAGTCCCGGTCCCCGGTCGAGGCTTGATTCTCCTGGCCATTGAGACCTCCTGCGACGACACCTGCGCCGCGGTAACCGACGACGAGCGCATCCTCTCGAACGTCATCTCCTCGCAGGCAGCTGCGCACGAGCGCTACGGCGGCGTCGTCCCAGAGGTCGCGTCCCGCCACCACCTGGAGCTCGTAAACCCGGTCGTCGATGCCGCCCTGGGCGAGGCTGACGTGGAGCTCGCCGACGTGGACGCGCTCGCGGTGACGCGGGGGCCTGGCCTGATCGGAGCGCTGCTGGTGGGGGTCTCGACCGCGAAGGCGCTCGCGGCGCCGTTGCGAAAGCCGCTCGTCGGGGTCGATCATCTCCACGGGCATGTTGCCGCGAACTTCCTCGCTCCCGAGCCGTTGAAGCCTCCCTTCCTGTGCCTGATCGCGAGCGGCGGCCACACGCTGCTCGCGGGGGTGACCTCGTGGGACGGCTTCAAGGTCCTGGGGCAGACGCTGGACGATGCGGCCGGCGAGGCGCTGGACAAGGGGGCGCGGCTCCTAGGCCTCGGCTATCCGGGCGGGCCGGCGATCGAACGCGCGGCCCGGACGGGCGATCCGGCGGCATTCGAATTCCCCGTGGCGATGAGCCGCGATCCCGGGCTCGACCTCAGCTTCAGCGGCCTGAAGACCGCGCTGCGTTACGCGGTCCGCGATCTCGATGCGCCCACGCTCGACCGCAGGCGGGCCGACCTGGCCGCGAGCTACCAAGCCGCCGTGGTCGATCAGCTGATCGCAAAGTTAAGGCGGGGAATCGCAAAGGGGGAGTGGGAAGCGGTCGCCCTCGGCGGCGGCGTCGCGGCCAACGGGCGGCTGCGAGAGCGAGCGACGGCTCTCTGCGAAGACGCCGGGCTGCGCCTGAAGCTCGTGCCGGGCGAGCTTTGCACCGACAACGCGGCGATGATCGCCTCGGCCGCTCGGTTCCTCGATCCAGCGCCATATCCGGAGTACCTGGCATGGGCGGCGGCCGCGTGACCGAAGTGACCCTCTACACGAGGTCGGGATGTCATCTGTGCGACCTGGCGCGGGCCACGGTCCTGTCCCTGCATGACGCGGACGGCGGGTTCGACGTGCGCGAGATCGACATCGACACCGACGACGAGCTTCATGCCCTCTTCCTGGAGCGCATCCCGGTGGTGGAGGTGGAGGGGAACGTGATCGCGGAGCTTCACCTGGAGCCGGCCGCACTTCGCGAGGCGCTCGCCGAGCGCGGGACCGGTACTGTCCGGGCCATGGCCAACGATGCTCGCCCGAAGCGGCGATGACCGAGGACGCCGTGGCGGACCGCACCGCGACTGAACTGTCCCTCACCGACGCCGACCGGCTTTCCCTGGGGGTCGCCGCGCGACTTTCGCGCTATCTGCAGGTCCTGATCCAGGCGCGCAAGATGGGCAAGGAGACGATCTCCTCGCAAGAGCTCGCCGAGTACACGCACATCAATTCGACCCAGATCCGCCGCGATCTCTCGGGCTTCGGCAAGTTCGGCAAGCGCGGGGTGGGCTACCGCGTCGACTCGCTGGTGGACGAGATCCGGAGGATCCTGCGGAGCTCTGGCAAGCACAACATCGTGCTGTTCGGCGCCGGCAACCTCGGCCAGGCGATCGCGAGCTCGGATATCTTCGCCGACCACGGATTCCAGATCGTGGCCATCTTCGACGTCGATCCGAAGCTCGTGGGCAGGAAATTCGGGGAGGTGGAGGTCCACGACGTGGCCGACCTCTCACCGGTCGTCGAGGAGCAGGACGTCGTGGTCGGGGTGCTGGCCGTCCCCTCGGCCGCCGCCCAGGACGTCGCCGATCGGCTCGTCGACGCGGGCGTGAAGATCGTCTTCAACTATTCCGAGCAGCTGCTTCAGGTGCCGCCGGACGTGACCGTCCACACGTCGAGCCCAGCCGTCGACCTGCTCTACGCGCTGTACTTCTACCTCACCTAGGGCTCCGTGCTAGGACGCCGATGAGCGCGCCCAACCAGCAACGGCACCAGGTTTCGGGGGCTGAAGCCCCCTCACCTACATATCTGGACATGGAGGAGGCCCGCGAGCGCTTCGAGGGCTCCACCGACTTCACCATCGCGATCGAGGAGGAGTTCGCGCTGGTCGATCCCGAGACGCTCGAGCTTCAGCATCGGTTCGAGGAGCTTCATGCCGTCTGTCAGGAGGACGAGGTGCTCGCCGAGGCGGCGGTTGGCGAGCTGATCTCCTCCGAGATCGAGATCCGATCGGGGCGATCCGAGAGCTTCGGCGAGGCGCTTGACCGCCAGCGCGAGCGGCGGTCGCGACTGTTCGCGGCTGCCCACGACCTGGGGATCGAGCTCGCCGCGACCGGCACTCATCCATGGGCGAGCTACCTGGACCAGCGGATCATCGACACTCCCCACTACCGGCGGCTGCGGGAGGAGCTGCGCTGGGTTGCCCAGCGCAACAACACCTGGAGCCTCCACGTCCACATGGGGGTGCGCGGTGCGGATCGGGCCGTCGCGGTCTGCGACCACCTCCGCGGCGTGCTCCCGGAGCTCCTGGCCCTGTCCGCCAACTCGCCGTTCCTGGATGGGCAGGCGACCGGCCTGCACACCGTGCGGACCGAGATCTTCACGCGCACGTTTCCGCGCTGCGGCGTTCACGAGCCATTCGGGGACTGGGGGCCATATGCGGAGTTCATCGACATGCTGGTGCGAACGGGATCGATCGTGGAGGCGACCCAGCTGTGGTGGAGCGTGCGCCCTCACCATGCTTTCGGGACCGTCGAGTTGCGGATCTGCGACGCGCAGGCGCGCGGGAGCGAGTCGTTCGGGCTCGCGGGGCTGATCGCCGGCTGCATCGCGCAGGCGGCGCTCGATTACGACGATGGCCGACTCCCCGAGCCCCTGCGCCAGCGGGAGATCGAGGAGAACCTGTGGCGGGCGATCCGCTACGGCATGGACGGCGAGATGATCGACTTCGTCCGGCGTGCGGAGATCCCGACGCGCGCAGCGATCGAGCGCGTGGTCGAGTGGACCGCGCCGGCCCGAAAGGCCCTGGGGATCGACACCGCGATCCCCGATGCAAATGGCGCCGAGCGCGCGTACCGGGCGCTCGGCGCGGGCTCCTCGATCGAGGAGATCTACCGGGAATCCATGGCTGAGACACAACGCACCTACGTACCTGAGGGGGTATCGACAGCGTGAATGCAGAGGAGGGCCCGGCAAAGCCCAATGAGGAGGAAATGCGCCAGCGGATCGAGGATCAGCTCCGCAAGGTGCGTGTTCAGGATCTGCTGCTGGAAAGCGTCGTGAGCATCCTGAACCTCGCCGCGCGCAGGATCGCGAAGGACGACGAGCGCGACCTCGAGCAGGGACGCATCGGTATCGAGGCCGTCCGCGCCGTCATCGGGTTGCTCGATCCCGAGCCGGCGGCGCAGGTGCGCAGCGCGCTCGCGGAGGTTCAGATGCTGTACGCGAAGGAAGCCCGCGGAGCCGAGGAGCCGAGGCCACAGGGCGGCGCAGAGCCGGGCGAGGGCGGCCAGGAGCCCCCGCCCAGCGCTGGGCCCGAGCGTGGCCCGTCCAAGCTGTGGACCCCGCCTGGGACCTGACCCTGCGGGGAAAGGCCGCGGCCCGGTCCATTATGCTCCCCGCGCTTCGCGGCCCGAACACGGGCACCTGTAGCGCAAATACCCGCAACGGGCACCAGCAGTTCCGGGGCTAAGCCCCCCGCCAGCAGACCCCAACCGGAGGACGAAGACTTGACCGACTTCCTGACCGACTACGGCGTCGTGATCGCGCTGGTGTGCGCCGGCGCCGCCGTCGTGTACGGCGCCGTGATCACCCGCCGGCTCCTGGGCCGGTCGCCGGGCAACGACCGCATGCAGGAGATCTCGGGCGCGGTGCAGGAGGGCGCGAAGGCATACCTCACGCGGCAGTACACGATCATCGCGGGCGTCGCGATCGTCCTGGCGATCCTCCTGATCGTGCTGCGGAACGTGGACACGGCGATCGGGTTCGCCATCGGTGGCGTGCTCTCGGGATCCGCCGGATTCATCGGCATGAACCTCTCGGTGCGGGCGAACGCTCGCGTGGCCGAGTCCGCGCGAGGCGGCATTCCTCCTGCGCTCGACGTGGCCTTCAAGGGCGGCTCGGTGACCGGGCTACTCGTGGTGGGGCTCGCGCTTCTGGGCGTCGCCGGCTACTTCGGGGTCCTCATCGTCACCGGCCAGAGCGACAAGGAGGCGGTGGACGCCTTACTGGGACTTGGGTTCGGCGGCTCCCTGATCTCGGTCTTCGCCCGACTTGGCGGCGGGATCTTCACGAAGGCCGCGGATGTGGGCGCCGACCTCGTTGGGAAGGTCGAGGCCGGCATCCCGGAGGACGACCCGCGTAACCCGGCCGTGATCGCAGACAACGTGGGCGACAATGTCGGTGACTGCGCCGGGATGGCCGCGGACCTGTTCGAGACCTACGCGGTGACGTCGGTGGCGGTGATGCTGCTGGGCGTCCTCACGTTCTCGGAGTCACGCGAGGTGGCGGTGTTCCCGCTGGTGATCGGTGCGGTGGCCATCCTCGCTTCGATCATCGGCGCGTTGTCGGTGCGGAGTCGCAGCGGCAACGTCGAGGCGGCCCTGTATCGAGGGCTCGCCGTCTCCGGGCTCCTGTCGGCCGCGGCGTTCTATCCGATCACGAAGTGGCTGATGGACGACATCACCTTCAAGGCGGCGAACCTGAACAGCGCCCCCACGGTCACCGACCTCTGGCTTTGCGGGCTGATCGGTATCGCGGTCACCGCCGGGCTTTTCGTCATCACCGACTACTACACGTCGACCCGGTTTCGCCCGGTGCGGACGATCAGCCGCGCGTCGGTCACCGGCCACGCGACCAACATCATCCAGGGGCTCGCGCAGGGCTTCCAATCGACGGCGGCGCCCGCGCTCCTGATCGCGCTGGCGATCCTCGGTGCGAACGAGCTCGCAGGGATCTACGGGATCGGTGTTGCTGTTATGGCGCAGCTTT
>Ga0126312_10001030_pt1 | contig 17887 bp, 17 predicted proteins | sample Plot104A_FD_92537 | JGI IMG/M metagenome (GOLD analysis project Ga0126312, IMG submission 92537) | Serpentine soil microbial communities from UC McLaughlin Reserve, CA, USA - Plot104A | ecosystem: Environmental > Terrestrial > Soil > Grasslands | place: USA: UC McLaughlin Reserve, Lake County... | reverse complement strand
GGCCCGCCGGTCGATCCTCGATCAGGCCCTGGAACACCGGATCGCTCACGTACTGAGCGATCCCCTTTCCGCGCAGGAACGGGAGGTAGCCGACCGCGAGGTCACGGGCACGCCAGCCAAGCATGGTGGTGTCGAGAGTGACGACGATCGCCTCGCAGCCGCAAGCCTCGGCGCGGCCCACGAGGCTCTCCACGAGATCGTTCGAGGCGCTCCAGTAGAGCTGAAACCATCGCGGCCCTTCGCCCATCGCATCGGCGCAGATCTCCATCGGGACCGACGCCTGGTTGGAGAAGATCATCGGCACGCCCTCCCCGGCGGCCGCTCGCGCGGCCGCGGTATCGGCATCGCGGTGGGCCATCTCGAGCACGCCGACCGGGGAGAGCAGCAGCGGCGACGGAATCCGCCGCCCGAACAGCTCGACGCTGGTGTCCCTCTGGGAGACGTCGCGGAGCATCCTCGGCACGATCCGCCAGCGCTCGAAGGACTCCTCGTTGGCGCGCTTGGTCGACTCGTTGCCGGCGCCTGCGGCGACGTACGCGAACGCCTGGGGGGACATCGATCGCTCGGCCGCGGCCTCGAGCTTCGACATCTCAATCGGCACCCGCGGACGGTGCCCACCGACGCCGCGCAGATAGATCGCCGCTACGCGCTCGGGGCCGCTCACGGGCCAGGTACTACCACGCCCCGACTTACTGCGGCGCGCTCGCGGTCGGTGGCCTGGTCACGATGGCGCTGGCACCTTGCCCGATCATGCGGGTGATCCGGTCGGCGCTGAGCCAGACGCGCACGGGTCGCGCTGCCTCGTAACGGGCGATCCACATCCGGCCGCGCACCGTGCGCTCCGAGGAGAGCGTGAATGGCCATTCCGGCCCGTCCTTCGTCGGGGCGCGCGAGAACAGCTCGATCTCGCGGATCCAGACGGGATGCCCGTCGCCGTCGGTATCCCTCGCGTCGAGGTAGTACGAGAGTGGAGGCGCTGCCGATTGAGGGACCACGACGACCCGCTTCAGCGGCGACGTCCCGATCACCGCCGCGTCGACTCGCCAATCGGGGCGCTGCATCTGCCGCGTCTGATTGGCCGCCACGAGCATGGCGATGAACAGCGCGCATGCGACGGCGGCCGCGACCGTCCCCGCTACGGCGGCGCGAGCTGCGGCGAACGCGATGCCGGCGGCGACCAGGAGCAGGACCAGGGAACCGATCAGGTTCCGGGCGTCCACGAAATCGAGGCCGGCAGCGGCCAGCACGATGGGGATCAGGAACGACGCCGCAGCCAAGACGGCCACGAGCACTGAGGCGCGCCTCTCCATCGGCCGACCCAGTCGGACAAGGATCGCGACGCCGACGCAGGCGAGCACCACCGCCACCGCCGCGGCCGAGATCTGAAGCGCGGTGATCCAGCCGTGGGTCGCTGAGATCTCGGGCTTCACGCTGCTCATGTAATGCACCGGGATCTGCCACGCGCGGGAGAGGATCGGAGTGGCCGAGAACCAGTCGGTCTCACCCGATCCCTGCTGGGTGAGGGCGAGCGGAACGAGCGCGCCTCCGGCGGCGGCGATGGCGCCCACCGCGGCGAGGGTGCGCCGCCGGGGGCGGGTGGTCGTGAGCAACCAGATCGCCTCTGCCACGATCACGAAGGCGGCGAAGTAGTGCGTGCACAGCGCGAGGATCGAGACCAATGCCCAAAGACCCAGATTGCGTCCGTTCGGCTTCCGGAGTGCTCGGACGAACAGGTATAGACCCAACGCGATCAGTAGCACCAGGAGCGAGTACGCGCGGGCTTCCTGCGAGTACCAGACCAGGAAGGGGTTCAACGCGACCAGCATCGCCGCCACGACACCGGCGCGACGCGTGGCGAGCTCCCGGGCCGCGAGATAGACGACCGGCACGGTGAGGCTCCCGAAGGTCGCCGACAGCAGTCGGAGGTCGACCGCGCCCGATCCGAAGCCCAGCGGCTTCGTCCACAGCCAAGCCAGGATGTAGTAGATCGGCGGGGTCCGCTCCAGGTGCTCGACCGCGGCAAGGGTTCCACCGAACGTGGGCTGGAGGACGCCGAAGGCTGTCGTGGCTTCATCGTGGTCGAGGCCCTGAAGGCCCAGGGTCGCGATCCGCACGGCCGCAGCCGAGACGGTGATCACCACCAGGGCGACCAGGTCGGCGCGCTCGCGCAGGAGCGGGCGCAGGCGCCGAATGTCGAGGATGGGCGCTGGGCGAAGCGCGGCGGCATCGGTTTCGGGCAGCACTTCACTCGCGCGAGCGACGTCGGCGTCCGGACCCGGATGACGCATCGATCTCAATGAACCGAGGGACTCGTCCGAAGCGGGAATCTAAGCCGCCCTACCTGAACTCAAGCTAAGCGGCGGCCCGGTGCGCGTCGTGCCGCCGCCGCCGCGCCCGCGGGCTGATGAAACCGCCCCAGTCTGCGTCCTCGATTCGGACCGGATCGGTCGCCGCCATGAAGTCTCCCAGCGCGGAGGCCAGCCCCTCCGGATCCTCCAGTTGAGGGAAGTGGGCGGCCCGCGGGAGGATGGTGAACCGGCTGCCGCGGATAGCTTCGTGCGCGGCAACCCCGTGTGCCACGGGAATCGTGTTGTCGCGCTCCCCCCAGACGATGAGCGTCGGGAAGCCTCGCAACAGGTAGAGGCGGTCGCGGGCGCTGACTCGCTGGCCGTGGACGTCGATCACCGAACGGAGGGTCTGGACGAACGCCTTCCGGGCACCGGCGCGCTCGAGCGGGCGAAGCGCTCGCGCGATCGCCTGCAGATAGACGCCCTTCCCAAATCCCCGCGCGCGCATCCGCTCGCCCCCCCACCACATCGCATCCAGCACGCGCCGGTGGGCCGCCACGCGCAAGAGCGTCGCCGCCCCCGGTAGCGCCGCGCCGCGCAGCAGCGGGCTCACCTCGTGACCGAGGCCGCCGCTCGACACCAGCACGAGACGCTCGGTGCGCTGCGGGAACTGGTAGAAGAACTGCATCGCGACGCCGCCGCCGAGCGAGTGCCCGACGACCGTCGCGTGGTCGAACCCGATGACGGCGAGCAGGTCCCGGATGCTCGCCGCATGCGCCCCGAGCGAGTAGTCGCCGCGCGGCGTGGCGGAGTCGCCGTGGCCGATCAGGTCGCGATGACCGTGTATCGGTCGGCCAGGCGGAGTGCCACCTCCTCCCAGTGACGCGAGGAGTTGACCATGCCATGGATGAGCACCACCGGCGGCCCGCTGCCGGCGATCCGGTAGATGACCCGGTGGCCGTGCAAGTCGACCTGCCAGGCGTCGAAGCCGCTGGCCATGGCCGAGAGTTATAGCCGCAACCGGCTCTGGCGCCGGGCGGTGGTGAGCTCCTCAACCTTCGAGGCGTGTTCCCGTGCTGCAAGCCGGGATCCCCCGTCTGGTGCGCGGCGGACCCTCATTCGCGTACCTCACCCCTGAAGGACGTCCACGAAGCGGTCGCACAGCGCGCGGCCGGCCTCGTTCCAAGCACCGATGGAAGCGCGCGTGCGCTGGCGCAGCGCATCGGGGTCAAGCCCGATCCGCACCGCTTTCGGGTCGCTCCGGTAGTCGTCGATCCAGTGCTCGACGTCGTCCCGGCTCACCTCGGCGTGGAATTGGATGCCCCAGGCGGGCCCGTTCAGCCGGTAGGCCTGGAGACACACGGCACTCCGGGCCAGCGGGGTGGCTCCGGGCGGCAGTGAGGCCTCGTAGCTGTGCCACTGAAGGGCGTCGAACCGGAGCGGGAGGCTTGAGAGAAGGGGGTCGTCGGCGGCCTCGGGGGTGAGCTCGACCTCGTGCCAGCCGATCTCCGGAACGGAGGCCGGCAGCGCTCGGCCTCCAGCCGCCTCGGCCACGAGCTGTGCCCCAAGACACATCCCCAGCAGCGGAACGCCGCTTTCGATGAGTTCGCCCAGAAGCGTCTTCTCGTCTCGCAGCCAGGTGTGGTCGGCCTCCTGGTCGGCATTCATCGCTCCACCGAAGGTGAGCACGCCGTCATAGGTGGCCGGCTCGGCGGGCGGCGGGCCATCGGCAATAGGCCATTGGTCGAGCTGGACGCCGCGCCGGCGCATGGCTTCCGCGAACACGCCGGGTCCGGCATCCGGCTGGTGGACGATCGCCAGAGCGCGCATCGTTGCAGTCTGCCAAGCAACCGGAACCGATAGGAATAGCGCGACCCTTGCTCCTCCATGGCCGACATGGGGCTCACTCGCAGACCGTCCCGTCGGAGGCGCGGCCCGGATCCCTGGGGCTTGTCCTCGCCGCGACGGGGACGGCGATGTTCCTGGTCGATCTCGACTTCTTCGCGTTGAACCTGTCGATCCCGCGAATGGCGCAGGACCTGAGCGTCGCGGCGACCGACATGCAATGGGTGATCAGCGGGTACATGCTCGCGCTCGCAGCGTTCCTGATTCCGGGCGGACGACTCGGCGACATCCTCGGTCGCCGGCGGATGTTGATCGGCGGCCTGGTCCTGTTCGGCACCGCGGCGATCCTGTGCGGAACCGCGAGCTCCGCCGGGGTGCTGATCGCATTTCGGGTGGTCCAGGGGGTCGGGGCCGCCATCCTGTTTCCGATCTGCATCGCTGTGGTCACCAACGCGTTCCCTCCGGAGCGCTGCAAGCGGGCGATCGGCAACCTCTACGGGATCGGGGCGCTTGCCACCGCGATCGGGCCGTTCGTCGGCGGCGTCGTCACCGGCGAGCTCGGCTGGCGCTGGGTGCTCTTGATGCAGGCCCCAATCGCGGCAGCGGCCATCGCGCTCGCGGTGTTGGGGGTCCGCGAGTCGCGCGACGAGACCGTGCCGCGACACATCGACCTCCCCGGGCTGCTTGCGGTCGCTCTGGGCATCGCGACCGTGACCTTCGCGATCGATCGCGGCCAGACCTGGGGCTGGACCTCGCTCGCGACCCTCGGCACCATCGTCGCGGGGATTGCGCTCCTGGTCGGATTCGGCCTGATCGAGGCACGCGTGCGGTGGCCGCTGGTGGATCTCTCCCTGTTTCGCAACGTTCCGTACGTCGTCGTCACCATGGCGGGGACGGTCGCGAACACCTGCTTCGTTGCGACCCTGTTCGCCGCGACGCTCTACCTGCAGCAGGTGGAGGGACGCTCGCCGCTCGATGCGGGCCTCATATTCCTGGCGGCATCCGCGACGCTCGCGGTGGCGGGGCCGCTCTCCGGTGTCCTCGGCGAGCGCTTCGACATCCCGCGATTGATGGGGTTGGCGATCGTCGTGGGTGCCGTCGGCTTGTTCGCTCTCTCCGCGGATGTGGCGCTCGGCGTGTACCTGCCGGCCCTGGCCGTCTTCGGAATGGGCTACGGATTCTGCTGGTCCCTGTCCAGCATTGGAACTCAGACCGTAGTGCCGGAGGAGCGGGCGGGTGAGGCCTCGGGGGTCACCCTCGCGATCGTGGTCGGCGTCGCCGGTCTATGCGTCGCGCTCGCGGCGGCGCTGATCGAGGTGATCGCTGGCGGCCTCACCGGCGAGGGCGACGCGATCCAGAGCATCTTGCGCGTGCTCGCCGTCGCATCCGGCGTCCTTGGCGTGGTCCTGACGCTGGCCCGGGGCCGCGCCCGCCGATGACGATCAGCCGGATGATCGTGAGGATCTTGGTCGCCGCTCGCCGATCTGGCTAGGGTGCCGCCGTGGGAATCATTGGCTGGATCGTCCTCGGGCTGCTCGTCGGCGTGATCGCTCGGGCCATCGTGCCCGGCCGCACCGAGCCAAGCGGCTGCATCGGCACGACGGCGGTTGGGATCCTCGGCGCGCTAATCGGCGGCTTCATCGCGAGCGCGCTCGACATCGGCCACATCGGCGACTTCTTCGACCTCGGGACATGGCTGATCGCGATCGCCGGCTCGGTGCTGCTCCTCCTTATCGTGCGGGCGATCGCAGGCCCACCAAGCGCCCCTCGATGAGGCGGTCGCGCGGCCCCGCCGGCGGAGCGGCGGGGCGCGCGTGTTCCTCAACTCAGCGACCGCGGTGCTTGGCCTTCAGCGGCGCCGCAGCTGCGGCCGTGCCCGTCTCGTGCAGGATCCGGAGCTCCGTATTGGACTGCCCGTCGATCGAGCGCGTGTACGCGAGGTCGGCGAGATTGGAGTCGTCGGGAGCGACGGACTGGAAGTCCAGGAGCTCGCGGTCCTCGCTGCAGCCGGTTCCCTCGGTGCAGATCGGCCCGCTCTTGACGGAGCTCGGGTCGGAGTCGTTCCGGGGCGGGGCCTCCCTGCGATGCGGAATCGTACGTCCCCGCTGATCGCCATTCGCCGATTGTTCGGAGATCCACACAACGCCCCGTTTCGGTGTTACCTTGATGACAGGCCCAGATGGGGCAAAGTGAAAACCGATGAAGCGGTCACTGAACGGTTTCCGTACCAGGCAGTTCCGCGGCATTTCAAGGAAAGAGCAACGCGGAGGACGTATGGCAACTGGCACAGTGAAGTGGTTCAACGAGGAGAAGCGCTACGGCTTCATCACCCCCGACGAGGGCGGGCAGGATCTGTTCGTCCATCAGACCGGACTCATCGATGGCGTGCGAGCGCTTCCCGACGGAATGAAGGTCGAGTTCGAGGCCGAGGACGGGCCGAAGGGCCCCAAGGCGGTCAACGTCAAGACCGCCGCCTGAACCTTCGAAACAGGCAGCCTGCGCGGAGGTCAACCACCTCCGCGCAGTTGCTCTTTGTCGCGATCTTCCAGGAGATTCACCGCCCGCGGGTCGCGGCCGTCCTCGAGGACGATGATCGTCCCGGGCCAGTAGGGGCTGTCGGCCGCGGTGCGGCCGAGGAGCCACGGCGTGTGGATCCAGCTCCCCGTGTTCTGTAGCCGGGTGCCGTCCTCCAGTCGCCACCCGACCTCGGAGCGCATCGGGCCGCGGCGATGGGTATGGCCGAATATCACGCGGTCGGCATCGATGCCCAGCCGGTGCACCACCTCGCCGATGGCGACGAGCCCCGCTCGGGTGATCGCGCCGGGCGAGAGGTCGGACTTCACAGGCCCGAGGCCGAGCCTGTTCGCGACGCCCACGGCCCCGGGAAGCGCGACCGTGCCGAGCAGGCGCCCGCGTATGCGCGCCGCGCGCCCGTAGCCTCCGCTCACGGCCTGCCAGACGCGGGCCGACGGGTTTGCGCCGCCCAGGCGCGCGCCCGGCGTGCCGCTCTGCGCGAGCGTGAACAGGAACGCGTAGAGCGGCGCCTGGACCCGCTCGTAGTCGTCCGGCGTCGCGGACCCGGGATCGCCATGCTCGCCGGGCTCCTCGACCGTCGCCTCCCGAGAGCCGCCGAGGACGCGTTCGACCGCGGCAACCGCCAGGCGTTCGAAGCTCGGGACGGTGAGATGACGGTCGAGGTAGTGACCGTGGGTCGCGTAGATGCCCGGGCGTAGCCACAGCCCGGGGTAGGCGAGCTCGATCTGAGCCCGGCCAAAGCCCTTCGCCAGCTCCGCGAGGGGACCTGAGTCCAGCGGGATGCGCTGCTCGAGACCGAGCGGCCCAGCATCGTCCATGCGCCGGCGCTCGAGCCACTCGTCGAGGAAGTGGTAGTCGTGGTTTCCGGGGACCACCACGACGCGGCCGTCGCCGATCGCGGCCCCGAGCTCGTCGAAGAACGGACGGGCTGCTTCGATCGCCGCCGACAGGGGTGCGTCACGAAGCTCGACGATGTCCCCGAGCAACACCACCTCCTCGACTCCTTGGAGGGCCGCCCACAACACCTCGCGGAACTCCGCACGGCGCAGCAGGTCGATGCCACCGCTGGATGCGAGGTGGATGTCAGAGAGGACGACGGTCTTGCCCACGCGGACATCCTCGCGTTCCGGGCGGAAGGACCGCAGCGATAGGCTGGCGTCTGCGATGCAGGCGGGCCCATTGACGGAGGCTCCGACCCAGACCGGGATCCCGGTCTCCAACCCTGCCACGGGCGCGTCAAGGTCGATGCCGCGGGAAGCCCCGTGGTCAGCTACCCGCTGTCCGACGAGCTCGACGTCCGCAACTTCCGTCGAGGGCTCGCCGAGTTGATACGGCTGCACGAGGCCGCCGGCGCAGATCGCATCGTCAGCATCGGGCGGAGGGCCCCGATCTGGGAGCGCGGCGACGACCTCGACACGTTCATCGATGCGGTGACACGCACTCCCTCGCGCCGCGCGAGTTCGGCATCTTCACGGCGCACCAGATGGGCAGTTGTCGCATGGGCCGCGATCCCGCCACCAGCGTGGCGAACCCGCTCGGTGAGCTCCACGACACGCCGGGCGTCTGGATCGGAGACGCGAGCGCCTTCCCGACCGCATCGGGCGTCAACCCGATGATCACGATCATGGCGCTCGCCCACCGAACGGCCGAGGCGATCGCCGCGGCGTGACCGCGGCGTTCCGAACGCCCGACGAGCGGTTCGAGGGGCTCCCGGACTTCCCGTTCGAGCCTCGCTATCGCGACGTCGACGGGCTCCGGCTTCATCACCTGGACGAGGGGGACGGCGCGCCCGTGGTGTTCTTCCACGGCGAGCCGACCTGGTCGTACCTGTGGCGCAACGTGATCCCGCCGGTCCGAGACGCCGGTTACTGCTGCATCGCGCCGGACTACGCCGGCTTCGGCCGCTCCGACAAGCCCGTCGACGTCGGCTGGTACACCTACGACCGCCACACGGAGCTCATGGCGACGCTCTTGGAGGACCTCGACCTCCGGGACGTCACGGCGATCGTACACGACTGGGGCGGGCCGATCGGGCTGCGGCTTGCGGCCGAGCACCCGGACCGAGTCGCTCGGATGGTGGTCATGGAGACAGGCCTATTCACCGGCGAGCAAGGGATGTCTGAGGCGTGGTGGCGGTTTCACGACTTCGTCGAGCGGACCGAAGACGTCCCGATCGCTCTGCTGGTGCGAAACGCCGTCGCCCGGCGGATGGACGACGACGTCGCCGGCGCCTACGACGCGCCCTTCCCGACGCCCGAATCGAAGGCAGGGGCGCGGGCGTTTCCGCTGATCCTCCCGACGTCGCCCGACATGCGTGGCGGCGCCGAGGGCAAGCGCGCGCAGGAGGCCCTTCAGGCCGACGGTCGCCCGATGCTCGTGCTGTGGGCCGACTCGGATCCCGTGCTCCCGTTTAAGGTGGGGGAGGCCTTCTCGAACCTGATCGGCGCTGACCCGCCGACCAAGATCGCCAACGCCTCGCACTTCCTCCAGGAGGACGCGGGCCCCGAGATCGGCCAGCGGATCGCCGACTGGCTAAGGGGCTGACGCCCCGAGACGCACCACCCTGAGGAGGTGCGGCGCTCTTTCATTAATTCGCGCGACCGGCCGCCGGGATAGGATCGGCGGCAGGACGCATGGAAGCGCAGGAACCGGTTCAGTGACCGTCCCGTCCACCAGTTACCAGTGGGGATCCCGCCCTTGAGCGCCGCCCTTTACGCGATCGGGCGGGGTTGCGTTCGCCATCGCTGGGTCGTGCTGTCCCTGTGGATCGCGCTGCTGGTCGCGACGACCCTGTTCGCCAACCACTTCGGCAAGGTCACGACCAACGAGCTGACGCTGCCCGGCTCCGGCTCGACCAATGCCACGGACCTGCTCGAGGCCGATCTCCCCGCATACGCGAACGGGACCAATCCGGTCGTGATGCAGGCGCCGCACGGCAAGCTGACCTCCAGCTCGAACGAGAAGGTCGTCAAGGACACCGTCAAGTCGCTGAAGAAGTCGCAGTACGTGACCAAGGTGATCAGCCCGCTGAGCTCCCAAGGCTCGTCCCTCCTGAGCAAGGACGGGAAGATCGGCTACATCTCGCTCACCCTCGGCCCGAACTCCGGCGACCTGACGGAGGACGAGGCCCAGAACGTCATCGACCACGAGTCGCCCGCCGTCGACGCGGGCTTCCAGGTCGCAAACGGCGGCTATCTCGGCAGCGCCGTGTCGACGCCGGAGGTCGAGGTGAGCGAAGTTGTCGGCGTGCTCGCCGCGGTGATCATCCTCCTGTTCACCTTCGGGACCGTGGCCGCGATGTCGCTGCCGATCATCACGGCGCTGGTCGGCCTGGGAATCGGCCTCGCCACGATCGGGCTCTTGGGGCACGGCATCACGGTGCCGGCGGTCGGACCGACGCTGGGGACGATGCTCGGGTTGGGGGTCGGGATCGACTATGCGCTCTTCATCGTCACCAGGCACAAGGGATTCATGGAGCAGGGCTTTCCAGTCGAGGAGGCGGCGGCCCGCGCGGTCGGCACGGCGGGTGGCGCGGTCGTGTTCGCGGGCGGAACCGTGATCATCGCCCTTGTCTCGCTCGCGGTCGCTCGGATCCCACTGGTCAGCGCGCTCGGGTACTCGGCCGCGGTGGTGGTGCTGATCGCGATCCTGACCGCCGTCACACTGATCCCGGCGCTGCTCGCGATCATGGGCAAGCACATCGACTCGCTGAGGGTCCCGTTCTTGAAGCCGCCGCCCCACGATCATCGGCCGCACGGCTGGGCGCGCTGGGCTCGGGGCATCGGTCGCGTGCCGATCCCGGCGGGTCTCGCGGCCGTGGCGATCCTGCTCGTGCTGGCCATTCCGGCTCTCAACCTGGAGCTCGGCCAGCAGAACAACGGCCAGATGCCGAAATCGACCGAGGTGCGCCAGGCCTACGACCTGCTCGACAAGGGCTTCGGCCCCGGTGTCAACGGCCCATTCCTCATCGCGGTCGACTTCGGATCGGACCCCGCCCACAACGACCAGAAGAAGCTCAACCAGCTCCAATCTCAGCAGCAGCAGCAGGAGCAGCAGGCGGTGCAGCAGACCACGCAGCAACTCGAGGCACAGGGGGTGCCTCCGGACCAGGCGCAGTCCGAGGCGGAGCAGCAGGTCAAGTCGCGGCCGGAGACCAAACAGCAGAAGCATGCGGATCAACAGGAGCAGTTCCTGAAGAGCACGGCGAGCGATCCGCGCCTCGTCAACCTTGAGAACAAGATCAAGAAGACCGACGGCGTCAAGGAGGTCTCCGGGGCGAAGGTCGACAAGTCCGGCAGCGCCGCAACGTTCAGCGTCATCGCGACCACCGCGCCCTCGTCGGCCTCAACCGAGGACCTGGTGGGCCATCTCCGCGACTCGGTGATCCCAAACGCCGACAAGGGAACGACGCTGACCACCTATGTGGGCGGCCAGACCGCCGGCTACATCGACCTGGCCGACCAGATAGCCAACAAGTTGCTGCTCGTGATCGCGGTGGTGATCGCGCTCAGCATCATTCTCCTGCTGCTCGCCTTCCGCTCGATCATCGTGCCGCTGATGTCGGCAGTCATGAACCTGCTCTCGGTCGCGGCGTCGTACGGCGTGCTCACGTTCGTCTTCCAGGAGGGTCATGGGGCGAGCCTCCTGGGCGTCGATGGAGGAGCGACGCCGATCGTCAGCTACGTCCCGCTGATGATGTTCGCGATCCTGTTCGGGCTCTCGATGGACTACCAGGTGTTCCTGATGAGCCGCATGAGGGAGCATTTCCAGGAGACGGGAGACAACCACGAGGCGGTCGTCGACGGACTCGCGGTGAGCGCGCGGGTGATCACAGCAGCCGCGCTGATCATGGTCACCGTCTATCTGTGCTTCATCCTCAACGGCCAGCCCGTCGTCAAGGAGTTCGGTCTCGGCCTCGCCGTGGCGATCGCGATCGACGCGACCCTCGTCCGCTGCGTTCTCGTTCCCGCGACCATGGTGTCGATCGGGCGTGCCAACTGGTGGTTCCCGCGACTCCTCTCGTGGATCCCGTCGATCGGCATCGAAGGCGAGGAGTACTTCAAGGCCCGCGACGCGGTTCCCGCGCCGGCGTCGGGATCCAATCCTCCCCCTAACGTCTAGAGCTGCACGGCGACCACCGAGGTGACCAGCTCGGCGAGCGGCCCCGTGGGTATGCCCGCGATCTCGCCCGTGCCGGAGGTGACCACGATGCGCCCTCCATCGCTCTCCACGTTCATATCGAGGTGGATCGGGATGTTCTCCGGGCCCGTCACCTCGTCGCCGAGGAAATTCAGCAGGGGGCCGCCCGGCAGGCCCACCTGGGAGGTCCCGAATGACGCGAGTTCCGTGGGGCTCGTTCGGCCCCGCGTGACCAGATGGTATGGAGCCGCAGGGCCGGCGCGGGTCAGGTCGAAGCTTGCGAGGGCGAACGGCCCGGCGCGGAAGTGGTCGAGGCTGACGGCGACGCGGTCGTAGCCGTCGAGGTTCGAGAGGACCTCGCCGTTCCCGGACGCGGCGGTGAGGTCCAGGCCCCGGCCGGTGACGGTGATCCGGCTCCTGTCGTCGAACAGAAGACGCATGGGGGGAAAGGCCGACAGTGATACGTCCGCCGTGCCGCCGCCGGCGGTCAGGCGATCCTCGATGCGTTGCTCGACGATCGGCGGGATCACGAGCTGGCTGATCCCGAGCAGGGCGAGGAGCACGAGGACGACGATGAGCAGCCGGCGGGCCATGAGACCTCAAAGGTTCGCAGCCCCGAGTTGGCTCGGGCGGGTTCCCAGTCAGGGGAACGTCCACCGTGAGCCCGCCGTGCTGGATCAGCCGTTCGCGCCGCCCTCGTCGGCACCCGAGGCGTCAGGGCTCTAGTCGAGGACGTCGAAGTTGCGATCGAGGTGCACGTCGACCTGGCTGCCGTCGCTTCGCGTGACCTCCACCTCGTAGTAGCCCTCCTCGTCCCGGACCTCGGTCGCGGTTACCTGGCCGCGGCCGGTCTCTTGGAGCGCTACGGACTTCGCCTTCTCGAGCGCGCTGCCGGCGATCGCCGCGACGGCCGCCGCCGCTACGAACCCGCCTTTGAGCCTGCTGTTCATCTCCAACCTCCGTGTGATCGAGGAAACGTGGCGCGACCGGTACGGGCGCGCGCCATGAAATGACCGTGAAAGGCAAGGAGATGGCCGCTTTCACAAACCTTTCATCGCGAGCTGGGATAACGAGGGTGGAAGCGAGCGAAAGGTGACGGTTGTGCAGATGAGGAGACTCGCAAGGATTGGCGTTTCGCTGGCCGGTGTCCTCGCGGCGCTCGGCCTCGCGGCCTGCGGCAGCGACGAGAGTGGTAGCGATGAGGCGAGCGGGTCGAATCTGCCGCAGGGGAGCGAGCCGGTGAACCTGGATCCGGCCGACTTCACGACCCAGATCGACAACCCGTACTGGCCGATGACTCCCGGCAGCGTCTGGGTCTACAGGGAGACGGACGCCGAGGGGGCGATGATGCGAGTCGAGGTGACGGTCACCTCGAAGACCAAGCGAATTGCCAACGGCGTCGAGGCGAGAGTCGTCCACGATCTGGTGACCGAGAAAGGACACCCGGTCGAGAACACCTACGACTGGTACGCCCAGGACTCCGACGGCAACCTCTGGTACATGGGGGAGGACACCAAGGAGTACGAGAACGGCAAGGTGGCCTCAACGGCCGGATCGTGGGAGGCGGGGGTGGACGGCGCGCAGCCGGGGATCGCCCTGCCCGCCGACCCGAAGCCGGGCCAGAGTTACCGGCAGGAGTACTACGCCGGCGAGGCCGAGGACAACGGCGAGATCGTGAGCCTCGATGAGCAGGCCGAGGTACCGGCCGGCCACTACCAGCCCGCGCTGATGACCAGGGACACCACTCCGGTGGAGCCCACGGTGCTCGAGTTCAAGTTCTACGCGCGAGGCGTCGGCCCGGTGCTTGAGCTCACGGCGTCGGGCGGGTCGGACCGCGACGAGCTGATCAGCTATCACCACGGCGACGCGGCCGGCTAGTCCGAATCAGCGGGAGATCAAGGTGCGCGCTCTGCTCGCGGCGCCAACGTTGCCCTTGCGCTCGTATATGCCCACAGCCTCGACGGTGGCCGCGCGTGCCTCCTCTGAACGGCCAGCGAACTCGAGAACCTCCGCCAGATCGAGGAGGACGTCCGCATGCAAGACGACGAATTCGCTGTCCGCGGCAAGCGCGACCCCCTCGCGGGCGAGCATCTCGGCCTCCTCGATCCGTCCCTGCCGGGCGAGCACCCGCGCGGGGACGCCCCTCCGCTTGACCTGCCATTCGCGATCGGGCGCCGGGGTCTCGTCGATCGTTTCGAGCAGAGCGAAGGCGTCCTCGTAGCGTCCCTGCTCGTAGATCGCTCGAGGCAGGTCAACCGCGACGGTCGATAGAAACCAGCCCTCGCCGATCTCGCGGAAGCTCTGACTGGCCGTCCGCATGTGGCGTTCGGCGGCGACCGGATCGCCGGCCAGCAACTCGATGTACCCGCTGAGCAGCTCCTGGACGGCTGCCTGCCATGTCAGGCCCAGGTCTCGCGCCAGCGCGCGGCTCTCGCCGATGTGCCGGCGGGCCTCGTCGAAGCGGCCGCTCATCGCCTCGAGCACCGTGACGAACCCCGACAGGTTCGCATCGAGCGTACGGTTCTCCGGCTCGGCCTGGAGCAGTCGCTCGAGCCAACTCAGTCCCTCCGCGACCGGCATCGGACCGTGAATCGCGCAGAGTGCATTCTGTCCGAGTGCCCACCCGACCTCGCGGCGATTTCCGGCGCGGCGGGCGTAGTCCGCCGCGAGGGTCGCGGTGTCGATCGTCTCGCGAAGCCTCCCCTTGCACCAGAGGAGGTCCGACAGGACCATGTAGGCCCTGGCCAGCCCGGTCTCGTCACCGAGCTCGCTGAGGACTTCGATCGCTGTCTCGGTTTCCACCGTTAGAGCATCGAGGTCTATCCGCATCGGGTCTCTGTACATCTCGATACGCGGACGGGTGATCGCGACCCGCCACTCCACGAGAGGATCCGTCAGCCCGCGCCCTCTCCCGAGCGCCCGCGAGCACGGCGCTCGCTTCCTCCACCTCGCCGATCTCGAACAGCGCGTAACCCAGCTCGGGCAGTGCGGCGAGGCCAGGCCCGCCCTTGGGGGTGGGGAGCGTGGCGGCGCGGCGGAGCAGATTCACCGTCGCAGGCATGTCGCCGCGCTGGAACGCCCGCTGACCAGCGGCGGCGAGATGGTCGCCGGCCCGGTGCGCAAGCGCGAGCTCATGGTCGCCTACGGTGCCCAGCTCGGCCCGGTATCGAAACGCCTGCTCGAAGTGATAGCCGACGAGCTCCGACCGTTCATCGACTCCATCGGACGCCCGACCTTCGATCGATCCGGCGAAGCGCTCATGGAGTTCGGCCCGCAGGCTCTTGGGAGTCGCTCGGTACGCCGCCTGCTGGATCAGGATGTGACGGAATCGAAAGCTCTCGACGTCTCCAGGCGCTCGAACGGCACCGATGAATTCCTTGGCGGCGAGGCTCTCCAGGTGGCGCGCACCGAACGCCCGAGCGTCCTCTGGCAGGAGATCGACCGTCGCCTCGGCCGAGAAGTCCTTGCCGACGATCGCGGCTCGAGAGATCACGGCCCGTTCGCCGGGCCCGAGCCGGTCCAGGCGCGCTTGAAGCAGCGCGTCGATCGTCGGGGGGATCGAGAGCTGAGCCCCGTAGTCGTGCCGCTCGGTAAGCATGGCAACGAGCTGCTCGATGAAGAGAGGATTTCCCTCTGCGGTCTCCAGCACCCGATCCCTCGTTTCCTCGCCGAGGTGCTGAGCGAGATTGCCGATCAGCGCCTCGCATTCGCGATCCGGAAGGCGCTCCAGCATGAGAGACGCGGCGTTGGGCCTTGCGCGAAGCCAGCCGGATCGCTGCTCGACGAGTTCGGGGCGGGCTACACAAACCAAGAGGATTGGGGCGTCGGGACTTCTCTCCACGAGGTACTCGACAAGGTCGAGGAACGTGGGCTCCGCCCAGTGAACGTCCTCGAAGAAGACGACGACGGGCCGCTCACGGGCGAGGGTCTCAAAGAGCCGGCGGGTCGTCCAAAAGATCTCCTCTCGCTCAACCGTCCCGCCGCCGATCGCATCGTGAAGCCTCGCCGCGATCGACCGAGCGTTGTCTTCTCCGGCGAGCGACTCGCCGCCGGGTGCGCCGGCCGTGAGCTGGCTGACTATCTCCCGCAGGGCCCAAAAGGTGATGCCCTCCCCGTACGGAACGCAACGGCCAACGACGACGGTCGCCTTCTCGGCGACATCAGCGGCGAACTCCTGCGCAAGCCTTGATTTCCCGATCCCCGCTGTCCCAAGAATGGTGAACAGCTCGAGCTCACCCTCGCGGCCGACGTGCTCGAACGTCCCTCGGAGTCGGATGAGCTCGGATTCACGACCGACGAGCGCCGACTTCAACGACCCGACAGTCGGCCGCCCACGCCGGAGGTCATCAAGTCGCCATGCCGGGCCCTTCTCGGCCGCGACGGGTACGACCGTAGCCCGCCCGCGGATGAGCTTCTCGGTGTCCTGGCCGATGAGGATTTCCCCGGGTTGGGCAACGCTCCGGAGCTCCTCGGCCGCGGTCACTGGCTCCCCGACGACCGAGAGCGCCCCCGCGCCGGAGCCGCTCGCCAGGATCTCGCCGGTGGCGATGCCGAGGCGCGGAGTCGGGGCCGGGATGCCCTCACTACGAGACGCATCACGGATCTCGATCGCCGCAGATGCGGCGCGAAGCGCATCGTCCTCGTGAGCCCGCGGGATCCCGAATACGGCCATCACCTCGTCGCCGTGGGTGCTGGCGATCACTCCCCCGTAACGCCCGATTATCCGCCCGAGGTATGCGCGGAAGCGCTTGCCCTCACGGCTGAGCGCCTCCGGGTCGAGGCCGCGGACGCTCGGCCGACGCACGACGAGCACGGTCACCGTCTTTCGCACATCGGTCGCAGCCGAGGCTGCCTCGTCCGCCCGCGGCCCGGACCACGTGGCCCGGGCCGGTGCGTCGATTGGGACGTCGAGGGACGGCTCCTGGCGGAGGATGGCCGTCTGCAGGCGCTGTAGCCGCCGGCTCGGGGACAGCCCGAGCTCCTCGCGGAGGGTCTCGCTGGTCTGGTTGTAGATCTCCAGCGCATCGGCCTGCCGTCCGGAGCGGTAGAGGGCGAGCATTAGCTGTGCGCGTGGGCGCTCCCGCAACGGGTTGTCGTTGATCAGGGCCTCGAGCTCCCCCACGAGCTCGCTCGCACAGCCCAGATCGAGCTGCGCCTCGACGCGCTCCTCCAGCGCGTCGAGACGCAAGTCCTCCAAGCGGGCGATCTCGGCCTGGGCGAAGGGGTCATAGCCGAAGTCCACGAGCGCCGGACCCCGCCAGAGGCCGAGCGCCTTGCGGAGCCTTGCAGTCGCGTTCTCGGGGTCGTTCGCCTGGCGTGCGCTCCTCCCCTCGCCAAGTAGGCGTTCGAACCGGTCGGCGTCGAGCTCGTCGGGCTCGACGCGGAGCACGTAGCCCGGAGCGCGGGTCATAAGCAGCTCGCCTGGCGATCCGGGCCGCCGTCCGGGCTCGAGCGACTTGCGCAGCTTCCCGACGTAGACCTGCAGCGTGTTGGGCGCCGTGTCGGGAGGCTGCGGCCACAGCTCCTCGATCAGACGATCGCTGGCGACCACCTCGTTCGCGTGAACCAGCAGGATCGCGAGCAGTGCCCGCTGCTTCGCCGCGCCCAACGCCACGGGCCGATCTTCACGGCACACCTCGAGCGGTCCGAGGATTTGGAAGTCCATTCCCCCTCCTGCGCTCAACGTATCACCGGTCCGGGCTCCTTCCAAGCTCGTCATAGCGCGGGTCAGCAGACGCAATTCAGTGAGATTTCAGCGGTTCCGCGGAGTCTTCGGCCCGCAAGCAGGCAACAGGAAGGAAGGACGGCATGGATACGACCAGGGAGGACCTCGCAGGAGCCATCTCGATGAACTCTCGATCCGCGAGGGGCTCAACCAACGCCACCATCTGGAGGCGAGTGATCGCAATCGGGCTCGCAACAACCACGATCGCGCTGCTCGCCACTCCTGCGGTGGGCCAATCTCTGCGCCGCGACGGCTCGAAGGCGGTGCCCTTCGTCGCCGACGTGAGCACGCAGGCGGGACCGTTGTCGAGTGACCCGGCGCTGCGCCGCGACGGCTCGAAGGCGGTGCCGTTCGT
>Ga0126312_10001029_pt1 | contig 17893 bp, 23 predicted proteins | sample Plot104A_FD_92537 | JGI IMG/M metagenome (GOLD analysis project Ga0126312, IMG submission 92537) | Serpentine soil microbial communities from UC McLaughlin Reserve, CA, USA - Plot104A | ecosystem: Environmental > Terrestrial > Soil > Grasslands | place: USA: UC McLaughlin Reserve, Lake County... | reverse complement strand
GCGGCCGGCTTCGGCTTCATCGTGGCGGGCATCCTGGCCCTGGTCCTGCGTAGCCTGGCCGGCGGCGCCATCGTCGACGCGCTGGCCAAGACGGAGGCCGTCCGGCCGGCCGTCGAGTCCGTCTGGCGGATCGGCACCTCGCTTCTCGTCGAGGTGGCGACCGCGGCGATCATCTACGGCGTTGTGGCCGTGCTGGCGGCCTGGCTGGCTGGGCCGACCCGTGCGGCGGTCGCATCGCGCCGCGGGCTGGCGCCCTACCTGCGTCAGCCGGCCTGGGCCTACGGAGCGCTGACGGTGATCGTCCTGCTGCTGGTCTGGTGGGGCCCGGTTCCGGCGACGCGCCGGCTCATACCCGGACTCATCCTCCTGGCACTGCTGATCGCCGGTGTCGCGGCCCTGCGCCGCCAGACGGCGCGCGAGTACCCCGATGCGCAGATCGCGGAGCTCGGGCCCGCGCTGCGCGCCCGTGCCGCCGCGTTGCGGAGCGGGCGACAGCCGGCGCAGGTCGCCGGCCTCAGCGGCAATGGTGCCGACGCACCGGCTCCCGTGGCCGTCGGGCCGGAGGAGATGCAGCTGGCCGGGCTCGAGCGCCTGGCGGACCTCCACGATCGCGGGGCGCTCAGCGACGACGAGTTCTCAACGCAGAAGCGCCAACTCCTCGCCGCAGGGTCGTAACCGGCCGCGTTCCGCTTTAGAGTCTTTACGTGGCCATTCGCGTAGTCATCGCGGACGACAGCTTGATCGTCCGCGAAGGCGTCCAGCAGGTTCTCGCCGCCTCGCCGAGCATCGAAGTCGTGGCGACGTGCGGCGACTTCGACTCGCTGCTCGAGACGGTTGCGCGCGAACGGCCGGATGTCGTGCTCACCGACATCCGGATGCCGCCGACGCTGACGAATGAGGGCATCCGACTGGCGTCCGAACTGCGGGACAGCGATCCAGGCGTGGGCGTCGTCGTGCTCAGCCAGTACGCCGAGCCCGGCTACGTGGTCGAGCTCCTGGACGCCGGCTCATCCCGTCGCGGCTACCTCCTGAAGGAACGCGTCCACAACCGCGGGGAGCTGATCTCGGCGATCGACTCGGTGGCTCGCGGCGGCTCGATCATCGATCCGAAGATCGTCGAAGTGCTGGTCGACGAGAAGACGCGGGCCGCCCGCTCGCCGCTGTCCGAGTTGACCGGTCGCGAGCGCGAGGTGCTGGCCGAGATCGCAACCGGCAAGACCAACGGCGCGATCGCAGAGTCGCTCGTCCTGACCAAGCGCGCGGTCGAGAAGCACATCAACTCGATCTTCCTGAAGCTGGGGCTAACCGACTCCGATGACGTGAGCAAGCGCGTGAAGGCAGCGCTGATGTTCCTCGCGGAGGAGGACCCGACCGTCAGCGCGTAAGGCGCGCGTCAGAGACCGAGCGGGTGGCTCGTCTCCGGCAGCTCGTCGAGGCTGCTGCGGAGCTCAGCAATCGGATCCCGGGCGCCGCCGCGCGTCAGCGCAACCAGCGAGTCGGGCAGCTGCCACGAGGCCAGGATCGGACACCCTATGCAGACGAGGGCGATGAGCGGCACCACCGCAGGCGGCGCCGGCATGAGCGCTGCCGCCCCGATCAGGCACGCGCAGACCAGTGCCGTCAACGCCGCGAAGGCGCATGTCGTAAGCGCAGTCCGGCGATCGGGAAGCGAGCGCGGGGGCATCTCCGCTGACATACCCGCGGTCGCGGCGGGGCTAATCGTGTAGTAGCCGCCGCGCCGGCGGCGCCCGCTCAGCCGTTGAGCACTCGCGCCTTCTGCTCCGCGAACTCCTCGTCGGTCAGCACGCCCTGTTCGTGCAGCGCCCCGAGGTCCTTGAGCTGCTGAATGCGGTCGGGGGGCGGCGCGTATGCCTGCTGCGGCGGCGGCGCGTATGCCTGCTGCGGCGGCGGTGGCGGCTGCTCAGGGGGCGCCTCCTGCGCAGCCCACCGCCCGGCCTGGCGGCGACTCACTCGGTTCGACACTGCGGTGGCCGTGCCGGCCACGACGGCGGTGCGGGCCATGCCGCGAAGTAGTCCTGGCATTGCGATCGTTCCTTTCGGGACTCAGACGGCCGCTTCGACGGCGTCCAGGGCGTCGATGACGTCCTGAGTGGGGATGCGTTCGAAGGCGATCGGCACGCCACCGTTGCGGATAACTGCGGCGACGAACGGGGCCGCCCACCGGTTCTCGTACACCAGGAGCACCGCCGCGGTGCCCGGCTCGATGGCCTCGGCGGCCATCTCGACGTCCTCGTCACCGAGGAGCCCCGACGATGCGCCTTCGAAGACGGCGAAGTCGCCGACGCTGTGGGCACCGACGTCTCGGGCGTCGAAGCCCGAGAAGGTGCCGTCCTGGTTCTTGACGACGAACATCGCGTCGAGCACGCGGATGATCCCGCGCTCGACGAGGTCGAGGAGCATCGGTACGGCTTCGCCGGTCATCGGGGCATGGGCGGGATAGGCGATCACGACGATGTCGATCGGCCCCAGTTCGCCGTCATGCGCTTCCATCTCGCACCTCCGGTCGTTGTCTCCGTCGCCGCTGCGCGGCGCTGGTTCGACGCTAGGCCGCCGGCACTCGACCGGCCAGGGTGAGCACCTGTCTCGCGTGCACATGCACACGCGATTGCGACTTCTGTGCACGCGCGGTTGGCTGGGGTGCGATGGCCCGACGTCCTGGCCGTACCACGGTGGCAACGACGGTCGCTTTCCTGGCGTTCCTCGTGTTCGGCATGGTCCGCGTGGCCGCGCCGGTGAGCGCGCTCGGCGTGGTGTTCGACGAGCCCCTGGGCTTCGGGGTGTTCGCCGCAGGCGTCGCACTCGCCGGCAGCGCGCTCCTGTTCGTGCGCCCGCTCGAGCTCGCGGTCGGCCGAAGCTTGGTCGGTACGGCCAGAGCGCCGTCGAATGCGGAAGCCGGGCGTCTCTCGAGCCTTCTTCGGCAGGTCGCCGGGCATGCCGGTATCGATGCCGGCCGCCTGATCGTGCGAGTCCAGGACGACCCGGGCATGAACGCCAGCGCCGGCGCGAGCCACCTCCTCTTCGTAACGTCCGGCGCCCTCGCCCTCCCGGACAGGGACCTTGAGGCAATCGTCGCCCACGAGCTCGGGCACCACCGCGGCCTGCACCCAGTCCTCGGTGCGGTGGTGTGGTGGCTGCGGCTCCCCGGCGCCGCGCTGGGGGCGGTCTACGGCTTCCTGCGCCGCGGCGTCGCGCGCATCGGCGCCCGCATGGGCCGGCTGGGCCCTGTCGTCGCCGTGCCGGTGCTGCTGCTTCTGATCGTCTGGCAGGTGACGGTCATGTGGCTCTTCTACGCAGGCGAGCTGCTGGCGATGCGCGCCGCGCGCCTGTCGGAATACGAGGCCGACGCGGCGGCGGCCCGGTGGGGGTACGCCGGCGCGCTTGCATCGGCCTACGCGGCGCTCGCTCGCCGCGAACTCGAGCCGGAGGGTCGCTGGGCTCGCCTGACAGCCGAGCACCCGCCCCTGCCCGAGCGCATCAAGCGGCTCGAGCTGCTGGCGGGTCCGACGACGGCCGGAACGGCCGCTGCTCCAGCACACCCTCGCGTCCCACAGTGATCGCGGTCGCCTCGGGGATCTCCTCCCAGACGCCGGGCAGGTCAGAGAACGGCTCGGAGACGATGAGCCTGTCGTCTGGGCTGAGCCGCTGGAACCGCGGGTTCTCCGGATGCAGGTACCGGATCGCCTCGACGTCAGCCGACGCAAACAGTGAGCGTGCGTGCCCGTCGGTCGAGTACCGGACGGCCCACAGCCGGCTCCCGTCGGAGACCCCGAAGCTCGCCTGCACGCCGACGGCGGCGCCGCACCGGCGGGCGGTCGCCTCGATGAGCCCCACGGTGCGCTCGAGCGCAGCGATCGGGTCGTCCTCCAGGCCGAACGTGAGAGCCAGGTGGAACACCACCTCCGTGTCCGTCGATCCCTCGACGTCCGCGAAGAGGCCAGGATCGACGGCCAGCATCAACTCGCGGCGCACCTCGTGAAAATCAGCGACGAAGCCGTTGTGCACGAACAGCCAGCGGCCGCGGCGGAACGGATGGCAGTTGGTCTGCTGCACCGGCGAGCCGATCGCCGCACGGACGTGCGCCATGAACAGCGGCGACTCGATGTGCGCCGCGAGCTCGCGGAGATTCGAGTCGCTCCACGCCGGCGACACGCTGCGGTAGACGCCGGGTCCGTCTCCCGCGCCGTACCAGCCGATGCCGAACCCGTCTCCGTTGGTGGGCTCGGCGCCCATGCGTGCGTGGAGGCTCTGATCGACGATTCCGTGTTGGGTCTTGAAGAGCAGCTCCTCGACCAGCACGGGCTGGCCGAGCCAAGCCATCCAGCGGCACATCAGAGCAGCCCGCGCACGGTTCGGAGCAGGAACGCCCGCCCTATGTCGGTGATGCCCTGCATGAGCGCCCAGATTCCTGCGAAGACGAGCAGCGTGTACGCCTTCTCGATGAAGAACTGACCGCTGGTCCAGAACGCCAGGATCACCATGAAGATGCCGCTGAGCAGGCCGAGCCACCAGATCGGATTGACCTGCTTCTCGAGGAACGAACGGATCGTCCACCAGGCTCCGACCGTCAGGAACAGGAAGCCGAGGACGTCGGCCAGGCCGGCGAAGGTCTCCTCGGGATTCACGAAGCAGATCACGCCGGCGATGAGGAACAGGACGCCGAACAGGGCCCACAGCCAGCGCAACGAATCGGCGAGGGCGGACAGTGCCAGCTGCTGGAGCCCGGACAAGGTGAACATGATCCCCACGATCACCCCGACCGTCGTGACCGATGCCTCGTCGAACTGCAGGATGATCAGTGCCGCGGCCAGCCAGGCGATGCCAGCCACCAGGTAGACCCACCACAGGCGGGTGGATGCCCGCGCCGACTCCGCGGCGTCCGGCAGATCCATCGCCGGACCGTCAACGGCCGGCGTGGTCCCTGCACTGCTCATGAGCTGCTCCTCACCTGGCTTGCCCGTCGACTCTCGCGCGCGGGCGCAGCCGTGACAAACCGGCATACCACCGTCCCGAGGTGGGGCGCGCACCCACTGCAGGCGAATCCTCGTGCGTACACGCCCACAATGCGGTGGTCGCTCACCTTGTCGGCGGGCTGCCGCACGGACAGGCTCACGGGTGTCCAACCATCGAAGGAGGAAGCAGTGAGCAACCTCATTGCCGTGGCATACGAAGACGTGGGCACGGCGCGCAGTGTGCTGGGCGAGCTGGGCGAGCTGAGCGTCGAGCAGGCCATCACGCTCGACGACGCGGTGATCCTCGAGCGCCGGCCTGACGGAAAGGTCAAGCTGCATCAGACGACGAAGCCGGGCGCAGCGGGCGCAGCGGGCGGTGCGCTGTGGGGCGGCCTCATCGGCCTGCTCTTCCTCGCGCCGTTCCTGGGCATGGCCGTCGGGGCAGCTTCAGGCGGCGCAGCGGGCGCCATGACGGATGTCGGCGTGGACGACAAGTTCATGAAGCACCTCGGAGAGGACCTCCAGCCGGGGTCCGCCGCCGTGATCGTGCTCGTCCGCGAGTCCACGCCCGCCAAGGCGCTGCCGCGCATCAGCCGGTACGGCGGCCGCGTGATCCACTCGTCGCTGTCGGACGAGGCGGATGCGCAGTTGCGCGAAGCGCTCGTCGTTCCCGCCACCTAGCCCGGGCGCTCTGGACGGGTCCCGCCGAGCTACCTCGGCGGGGCCGGGGTGCCGCTCGACACTCCTGTCAGGCGGCGCCGACGAGAGCGCAGCACGAACGCCTCCCCCACATCGGCCGCACCGACCAAGCACAACGCCAGGCCGCCCAGCAACGCGAATGTGTCGGCGCTCAGATCCGGCCAAGTGACGATCACCGTGCCGGCGGCGCAAAGGGCAAGCCCCTTCACGAGCGACGCTGCCCGTTGCTCGCGCGTGACGAGCCCTCGCCCAAGTGCAAGCGCACCGGCCACGATCATGTAGATCGCGAGCGCGAGCGCGAGGAGCGTGACGGTCTCTCCGGGATTGCGGATGACGACCACGCCGGCGATCAGCGCGAGGATGCCGAGCAGCAGTTCGTTCTGGCCCGACTCATCCGGCGACAACGTGGTGGTCCCGCGCACGATCAGCGCGCCTGCGGCGATCAGGAGGTCGATTCCAAGGAGCGCGCCGAGCAGTCGCAGGGACGGGTCGGGATACGCCAGCACGAGCACCCCGATGACGATGCTCACGAGACCGGTGACCGCGAACAGGTACCAGGCGCGCTCGCCGTCGGGGAGCTCGAGCTCGTCGGGTTCCAGCGATGCGTCACCGGCCATCTCGCGCGACCTGCGCGGGTTTGGCGATGTGGTCTCCATCGTGTGCGCTCCCATCGCGTCGTTCGGGGCCACCGCTCCGGACGACCGAGCGTCCCATGAGCCAGGATCGTGCGGCAATGGTGTACGCCCGTCGAAGCGCGGCATGCACATACACGCGCGGCGGTCACGTGGTACGAGGATGTCGTCGCGCGCTGCCGAAGCCCAGTCGCTATGGAGCCCGAGCGACCGCCCGGCGGACCGAGCGCTGTCGCCCCCTCTCTGCGCCAGGGGCCGCGGCGCTACGGCCTCCTGCTGGTGACCACGCTGTTGTCTCTCGGGGTGCAGGGGATCGTCGCAGCCGGCGTCGTCCAACAGATCGTGGTCGCGGCGCTCGCGGGCGCGAGCATCCTCCTGGCGCTGCGCGCGGCCCAGATCCGCCGCGCATTCCTACGCATCGCCATGGTCATCGCCGCCGTAGTCGTGTCGCTGAGCGTCCTCAGGGGGGCGGGAGTCGGCATCGGCGACGGCGCGGTGCGGCTCATGAACGCCGCGCTCATCGCAATCGGCCCGCCGGCCATCGCGGTGGGCGTCGTGCGCGAGCTGCGCTCGAGTGGCCGGGTGCGACTCGAGGCCGTGCTGGGCGTCCTGTCGCTCTACATGCTCGTGGGGATGTTGTTCGCGTTCGTCTACGGGGCCATCGACAGGCTCGGAGGCGGCCCGTTCTTCAGCGGCGGCGAGGCGGCCACGGTGTCGCACTGCCTGTACTTCAGCTTCACGACCCTGGCGACGGTGGGCTACGGGGACTTCGTCGCACGCAGCGACCTGGGCCACACGCTCGCCGTCTTCGAGATGCTCATCGGCCAGATCTACCTGGTCACCGTGGTGTCGCTGATCGTCGGCAACCTCGGCCGCCCGGCACGGCGCGAGCTCGACTCAGCCGACAGCTGATCGGGGCGTCCATGACGCGGATCGCGTCGCCGCTCGCGGCACGCTCGAGCGCCCCGACGAGCCGCCCCTCATGGCACGGTCGCCGGTTCGGCCGGCTCCACCGGAATACTTGGCGTTGCCTCGCGGGCGCGCGCGAGGTCTGCGGCGATGCGAGTAGCAGCGGCCGTCAGCGGCGCGGCGAGGATCAGGCCCACGGCTCCGAACAGACTGCCGCCCGCGATCGTGACTATCAGCACGGCGAGCGGATGGATGCCCAGCGCAGTGCCGAACGCGATCGGCTGAATCATCTGTTGGAGGATGCCGTTCGCCAGGAGTTGGATCACGATCATGCCGATCGCAGCGTCGGTGCCGGCCCCACCCAGAGCGACTAGGACGCTGAACGACCCGGCCCCCCACGCGCCCAGATACGGCACGTAGGCGCCCAGGAAGGTAATCGCCGCAATGGTCCCCGCGAGCGGCACCCCAAGCAGCAGCGCGCCGACGCCGACGACGACGGCGTTGAACAGCGCGACGAACGTGACGCCCAGGAAGTAGTCGCGCAGCGACTGCAGCACACGCTGCCCCACTCCGTGCGCGACGTCCCTGGGGACGCCCATGTGACCCTCGGCCCAGTTGCGGATGAGCGGTCCGTCCTTGAGCAGGAAGAACAGGCTGAGCGCCGTGAAGGACAGGAAGATGGCCAGAGAGGACAGGGCTTTGAGCCCGCCCGTGACGCCCCCGAGCAGCGCGGGCACCGCGCTGCTCAGCGTGGAGGAGGCTTCGTCCTTCGCGGTGGTTGCCGTGCCGCTGTCGACTCCGAGGTCCGTCGCCCATCCGGCGATCGTGTCCTTGGCCGATGCCAGATGCGAGCCGAGAGCATCGAACTGACTGGTGATCCCGGCCAGAACGACACCCACCACCGCCATCGCGAAGACCAGGCCGGCGACGAGCACCAGCGCGGATGCGATTCCTCGGCTCAGTCCGCGGCCTTCCGCCCAGCCGACGAGCGGCGACGCCACCGCGGCGACGACGGCCGCGGTGATGACCGGGGTCACGATGGTCTCTGTGAGCGACAGGATCCAGACCACTCCGACGACGAAGAGCGTCAGGCCGACTGCGAGCCAGGCGGACAGGCCCAACTCCCGCAGCCACCGCGGCGTGGCGAAGAGATCGGTCATGTCCTGCGGCTCGGACGTGATTGGGGGTTCCGCGTCGCCGTCGGGAGAAGCGGGCTCACCGTTCACCTGGGAGCGCCGGATCCGCATGGCGTCTACAGCTACGCCGCCAGCGCCTGGCGCTTGAGTTCGGCGAACTCCGCCCCGTCGATCACTCCCTCATCCATAAGCCGCTTGGCCTGAGCGATCTCGGCAGCGGGCCCGCCATTCTTCGATACGCCTCCTGTGGCGTCGCGGGTGAATCTCGCCTCGGCGTCGCGATAGCGGCGCTCGCCCATCTCCTGCCCATGGGCTATCAGGTAGATCAGCACGCCCAGGAAGGGCAGCACGATCGTGAACAACGTCCAGCCGGCCTTGCCCCAACCGGACAGGTCGTGGCGGCGGAAGATGTCGCTCAGGATCGCCACCAGCGTCCAGACCCAGATGAGCCAGAGGAAGAACAGCAGCATCGTGCCGGCGATTTCCAGGAAGGGATAGTCGGAAGCGAGGACCATGCCGCCAGCGTCGCGTGCGACGGATGCGGCGGCAATGGTGTGCACAGGCTTTCGGCGATGGTGCGCGCCGTACTAGCGACGCGCACCCACGCTTGGGACGGTCGACCAGGCAGCTATGCGCCGCTCAAGAGCGATCCAGCGCGTAGGTCGTCGCCTGTGCGACGGTCGACCCGAGCAGGGCACCGGCGAGTACGTCGCCCGGATAGTGGACGCCGGTGTGCACACGCGACGACCGGATCCTCGAGGACGCGCAGGCGATCGGTTGTGTCGTAGGCGCCGTGACCGCCGCTCGAGTCGCCTTCGCAGTGCGGGCGACCCTCGTCCGCCTGGTCCTCGTGCCTGCGCGCCGTGGCAAGTGGTGAGTGCCACCTTGCCCCGACAGCCACAGGCGAAGACAGTCGGGCCGACCTCGACGACAGGAGCAGCGACGGACCTCGTGGAACTCAAGGAGAAGACCACCGTTCGGCGTGAGGACGCCGCGGCGCGCCTGCGTGAGATCGCCGACGAGCTCTCGTCCGGCAACGACATCGTCCTGGAGCGGGACGGCCTGCGCTTCGTCGCCCGCGTGCCGGACGAAGTCGTGCTCAAGATCGAATTCGAGATCGAAGACGGCGGCGCGGAGTTCGAGATCGAACTGACGTGGTGAGTGCGGCTCCACCAGCGTCCGGCAAGGCGGCCAGATCGCACGCGCCGCGATCGAGCCACGCGCACTGGGAGGAAGCGAAGGATCGGCCCGATCCCGTCGCGGTACTCGAGGACGAATCCGCGGCGCGCGTACCCGAGCTCGTGCCGATCCGCTACGCACGGATGGCCACGTCGGCCTTCGCCTTCTTTCGCGGCTCGGCGAGCATCATGGCGGCCGACCTGGCCGAAACGCCGGTGTCCGGCTACCGCGTGCAGCTCTGCGGCGACGCGCACCTCTCCAACTTCGGCGGCTTTGGATCGCCGGAGCGCAACCTCGTGTTCGATCTCAACGACTTCGACGAGACCCTTCCCGGTCCGTGGGAGTGGGACGTCAAGCGGCTGGCGGCGTCGATCGCGATCGCGGCCCGCGAGCGCGGTCTGAGCCAACGGCGTGGGCTCGAGGCCGTGACGCAGACCGTTCGCGAGTACCGCCGAGCGATGAGGCGTTTCGCGCGGATGCGCACGCTCGACGTGTGGTACGCGCGTCTCGACGAACGCGAGCTCGCCGCGGCACTCGACTCACGCAACGGGGCGGACGCGCAGCGCTTCGATCGCACGGTCGCGAAGGCCAGGACGAAGGACAGCACCCGCGCATTCGCGAAGCTCGCCTTCAGGACGAACGGCGGGGCGCGGATCAGCCCCGACCCGCCCCTGATCACGCCGGTCGAGGATCTGATGCCCGCGGCCGACGCCGAGGACCTCAACGAGGCCATGGAGACGGTGGTGGGCCGCTACCGCGACACGCTCTCGGTCGACCGCCGCCGCCTGCTCGATCGCTATCGATACGTGCACGCCGCTCGCAAGGTCGTCGGCGTGGGCAGCGTCGGCACGCGGGCGTGGGTCCTGCTGCTGCTCGGCCGCGACCACTCCGATCCGCTCTTCCTCCAGGCCAAGGAGGCGGAGCCGTCGGTGCTCGAGCCCTACGCCGGCGCCGGCGAGTTCGACAACCAGGGCCGGCGCGTGGCCGAGGGACAGCGCCTCATGCAGGCCTCGAGCGACATCTTCCTCGGCTGGCTGCGCGCCGAGGGGGTGGACGGCGAGGAGCGTGACTTCTACGTGCGACAGCTCTGGGACTGGAAGGCGTCGGCCGACCTCGAGCGCATCTCGCCGAAGGCGCTCGGCATCTACGCGCGCTTGTGTGCGTGGACGCTCGCGCGTGCCCACGCCCGCACTGGCGATCCAGTCGCGATAGCGGAATACCTGGGATCCGGCGAAGCGTTCGACAAGGCGGTCGCCGCGTTCGCCGAGGCGTACGCGGACCAGAACGACCGCGACTACCGCGCGTTCGTCGACGCGATCGACGCGGGCCGGATCCAGGCGGACGAGGCGTAGCTCGGGCCGTGGAAGCAGGCGCGGCCACCGAACGGGACGAGACGCCGTTCAACCGGGCGCTCGCGATTCGGCTGGCGATGGCGATGTTCGTGCTCGTCGTCGACACGTCGCTGATGAACGTGTCGATCTCGTCGGTCGTCGACGACCTGGACACCACCGTCAGCGGCGTGCAGTCCGCGATCGCGCTGGAGGCGCTGGTCTCGGCCGCCTTCATCCTGATCGGCAGCAAGGTCGGCGACCTCATCGGCCGTAAGCGCGCGTTCGTGCTCGGCCTACTCGGCTACGCGATCGGCGCGACCGCGATGATCCTGGCCCAGGACCTGACCGCGATCATCATCTTCTGGGCGGTCATCGGCGGGATCGGCGCGTCGCTGCTGCTGCCCGGCATGCAGTCGCTCATCCACGGCAACTTCGAGGGAGCCGCGCAGAAGAAGGTGTACGCCCTCGTCGGTGCCGCGGCGGCGATCGCCGCGGCCATCGGGCCGCTGCTCGGAGGCTTCATCACCACGTATCTGTCGTGGCGGGTGGGCTTCCTGCTGGAGGTGGTGGTGATCGCGATCGTGCTCTCGGGCATCGGGCTCGTGCAGGACGCTCCGTACACGGGATCGCGCCGCGTCGACGTCGTCGGGGCGGTCTTGTCGGTCGTCGGCATGGGCGGGATCGTGCTCAGCATCCTGGTGTGGCAGGAAGGCGGTGAGTACGTCGGCGCCGTCCTCGCGGTCGGCGCCGTCGGGCTCGGCTGGTTCGTGTACTGGCTCGTGCGGCGCAAGCGGGAGGAGAAGCCGACGCTGATCGATCCCGGCCTGTTCGCGTCGAGGGTGTTCCGCTTCGGGATCTCGGGACAGATGCTCCAGCAGATCGCGCTCGGCGGCGCGATGATCGCGCTGCCGATCTACCTGCAGATGGTCTTCGAGTACAACGCCCTGGAGGCCGGCCTGTCGCTCGCGCCGCTGTCGCTCAGCATGTTCGCGGTGGCGCTCCTGGCCGGGAGGAAGGCGGGCGCGCACCGGCCGAGCAGCATCATCAGGCTCGGGTTCACGCTCCTCGCGGCGGGGATGGTGGTGCTGATCCCGATCATCCCCAGGGCGGACACGGGCTGGGCTTTGGTGGCGCCGCTCGTCATCGTGGGGTCCGGCCTGGGCCTGCTGGTCTCCCAACTCAACAACTACACGCTGTCACCGATCTCCGAGGAGCGCGTCAGCGAGGCCGCCGGCGTCAACTCGGCCGCCGGATCGTTCGGGCTGTCGTTCGGCCTGGCCTTCGCCGGCGCGATCATGCTCGCCACTCTCTCCATCACGTTCACCGACATGGCAAAGGACAGTTCCGTGCTGCCGCCCGCCGCGCAGCAACGCGTCGCCGACAAGCTGGAGGACGACGCCGAGGTCTTGACCAACACGCAGCTCAACGAGCTGCTCGAGGGTCAGCCTCAGGAGATCCGGGAGGAGATCGTCCGCATCAACACCGATGCGCGGCCACGAGCGCTCCAGGTCGCGTTGCTGATTCCGCTGCTGGCCGGTCTGCTCGGCCTGGCCAACTCGTTCCGCATGATGCGACAACCCGACCCGGCGCCATCCGGCGCCGCCGAGGGCGTCGCGCTGGGCTGACCTAGGACCGCTCAGGCACGCGAACCACCAGCAGGGGCCGGTGTGTCTCGTGCATGAGCTTGCGCGACGTGGATCCGAGCAACGCGCGCTTCACGCGCCCCAGGCCGCGCGAACCGATGACGACCGCGACGGCGTCGTGCTGCTCCGCGATGGCAGCGATCGTGTCGGCGACGTTGGCCTCGTCGGGGACGGGATACGCCTGCGCCGGCGCGCCCGCTGCGGACGCGAGCTTCACGCCCGCCTCGGCCATGGCCTCGGCATGCTCGCGCTGGGCCTTGTCCACCGCCTCGATCTGCTCGGGCTGCGGGGGGATGTAGGCGGCCTCCGCGACGTTGGCGCTCGGTACCATCGCCATCGCCAGCCCCGGCTCCCACACGGTGACGACCAAGATGGGGCGATCGCGGAACAGGGCACCGGCTGTGCGTGCGGCCTCGACCGCCTCGTCGGAGCCGTCGAAGGCGACGACCACAGGACGCGCGTCCTCAGTCATGGGCATCCATGATCCTCGGGTTGCAGCCACGCCGCGGCAAGGATGCGCGCATGCCGATCGCGGGGTATGGCCTCACCCACGCCGAGGCGCGCACCCACGATTCATCGCTCCCAGAGCCGTCGTCCGCGACCTTCGGGTATGAGCCCGAAGGTTCATTGCCGCGGGCGATTACCGTCCTCCACGAGTACGTCGCCCAGTGCCTGCGCTCACGGAGCGCAAGGCGATCGCGTTCATGAGCGAGAACCACATCGACCCGGACATGGCCGTCGAGGCGTTCGTCCTCGCACCGGAGCCGACTCGACAACTGACGGCTCCTTGCGGCACGCAGGCGTCGGGCGTACGCTGACACAGGGAGCTCGGAGGTTCGTGCCGCCTGAGCGACCCGGCCCACGGCCAACGGGACGTGCCGCGTAGCGCGCGGCATCGGACCGGGTCTCCACAGGGAGGTCCCAGATGAACCGTCGTCCGCTTCGGTACGCCGATCAGCGACGCGACCGGCCCGGCGAGATGGCACGTTGCCTTCGGTGAGCTCGCGGTTCGCGGTCACCGTCGAGGGTGGTCGCGATCTCCGTATCGTCCGCCCCGTCGGCGAACTCGATATCTCAAGCGTCGACGAGCTCACCATGCTGGTCGAACGCGAATGCTCCGGTCGCGCCGACCTCGTCGTCGATCTCAGCGGGCTGAGTTTTCTGGACTGCGCGGGCCTGCGGATGCTCCTCTACGCGCACGCGCTCGCTACCAGCAAGGGCAGCAGCCTGCGCCTCGTCGCCGGCCCGACCGCTGTGCACCGCATCTTTCGACTCACCGGACTCGACAACCGCTTCCAGTTCGTCCCCCGCGCGGAGGCCGACCACGCTCGGCGGTTTGCGAGAGCCTCTGGTTCGTCGATCGCAGCGGGCGCTAGGAGGGATCAGTAGCGCGAGCGGCGTTTGAAAGGCGGGCAAGCCGAGTCCGCTTGGCGCTCCCGGTCGGGTTCGACGCACGTCCTCGACCGCCCGACGAGAGCTTCCCACGGGTGCCGGTGACTGGCCCCCGGCCGCGTCCTCCTTCGAGCTACGCACTATGCGCGAGGGCGCGAGACGGCCTCAGCCGCCTCGCGCTCTCGGCGTGCCACCTCGAGGAATACGCGTCGCTCCTTCCCCAGCGAGCACGCGCACCTCCCGAGCCTTCCGTAGCTCCGACGGACACTTCCGCGTCCGGGAGTTGCACGATCGCGCCTGGGGTCGCAGACACGCGGCAGGGGCTACAAGCGTCTGAACACGTGGTAGTCCATCGAGACGCCGAACAGCACGACGAACAGGAACAACGGGAGCCAGTTCGTCACCCCGCTGGTCGAGTTGAAGCCGAGCAGCGACTCTCCCGACCCGTGCTGGAAGACGACCACGAGGATCCCGTATGGCAGGTCGACCTACTCCGGAAGCGGTTCGAGCACGAATACTTCAACTGCGAGGTCGGGGTCGATGTGGTTGTCGCTCATGAAGCCGATCACCTTTCGGCCCGTCGCTTGTTCGATCTCGCGGCTGACCTCGGCCTCCATGACGCCTTGCCAGCGCCTTCGTAGGTCGAGCACCGCGTCGGCGTGGCCGGCGTCCGCGAGCGTCTGCTCGCCCTGAGTGAGGCTGTCCTGCAACACCACGAACACGCCATTCGTGCCGAGCGTGGTCTTTGCCTTGGTGGGGCCGCGTCCCGTCGTGCGAGCGAGTGCCTGCACGACGATGGTCGCGATTCTGGCCGCCAGCTCTCCGTTGAATTCTTCGTGGGTGGTGGTCATTGGCCGCGTCCCGGTGATGAGCGCGAATCGTCATCGGACGTCTGGTCGCTGCCGATCGGTGGTGGGCCGGCGGAAGCGCGTTTCAGGAAGCCCATCGCATTCCTCGCTCGACCGCCGTGGAACACACCGGTGCACTGCAGGCCGTGACCCCACAGTCGGCGCTTCGGTAGTACGGCATGGGACCCTGCTTCCTGCGGTCCGCTCGGCCACCGTCGTCAGGCGGCGACCCCTCGTCCCGCGTCGCTTGGTCCGGCGGGCTCCCGCGAACGCCCCTCCGAAGACGTAGGGCACTCACTGGAAGGTGTCGGTTGGGTCCAGCGTAGCGCCGATGAAGCAGGCTCGTTTGACTTTCCACTGCCGGGCGCTTACCCCGCTGCGGCGACTTCGCACCACACTGCGCAGCTGTCTGGAGCGCGGTCGACCCCCCATGCGTCGCTCAGAGCGTCGATGATCGCCAGGCCCCGGCCGCCGCCGGCGAGCGGGTCGCGGTGATGAAGCGCACGCGGCTCGAACCCCTGGCCGCGGTCGCGGACGGTAAGACGGACGCGGCGGGCGTCCCTGACGACTTGGAGGTTGACCGGGTCACCAGCAGGACGGCCTGTGTGGCGAACGGCGTTGGTCATGAGCTCCGAGACGAGCAGTGTGAGCTTCGCTCGGGTCGGCTGAGGCAGGGCAAGCCCTACGAGAGCGCGGCGAGCTTCGGATACAGCCTCCGGTCGTGCGCCGAACTGGCGCGCGATGTCCGGGTCGAGGCCGGGATAGAGCCTCGCGTCTTCCGGCAACTCTCCCGAGCAGTTGGGACACGCGGAAACGGCCGAGTAGCCGGCGGCGCTGTAGCTCGTCAGGCCACACGCGGGGCATCGGTAGTACGGCATGGGATCCTGCTTCCTGCGGTCCGCTCGGCCCCCCTGTTCGGGCCAGGCCCGCGTCCCGCGTCGCTATCACCAGCGTACCCGCGCTACCGAGGGTTACAACATGGCGCGCCGGCCCGGCGCGTCCCACGAACAGGTCGCACTTTGCGAGCGCGCCCCGGCTGTCGCGCAGCAGCGGGGGTAACGGGTGCGATAGTGAGCGTCTGCAACAGTCGGCGCGACACGGACCACACGGACGGAACGCGACGACCCAGGAGGTGGCTATGACCACTCTCGACACGCTCGGCACCGCCGACCCCGACTTCGGAGAGGTCTCCGACGCGGCACTGGCGATGGCCGACTTCGACGCAAAGGCCGGCGACCACCGGATGGCACTCGAATGGCTCGGTGTGGCGGAGCAGCACCGCGCTCTGACTCAGGAGTACCGCACCAAACGGGACGCCTGGGAGGCGGTGGGCCGGACTGGCGACTGACCACTGGAGTACAAGGTCACTCACCGCTTCTAGCGAATCAGCTTCGGGCCTGCCGCGCACAGAGCCGCGGCGCTCACGGACGCTTCGTCACGCTCGTTCGATGTGCGTGCGAAGGCGGCTGACGAACTCTGCGCGCAGCCGCTTGCGCTTTTGGTTTGAGGTAGGCCCAGTTCGCGTCGCCGCGCAGCTTGGTCAGGCGGTCGGTGAGCTCATGGTCGTCGCGCGCGGCGTCGCCCAGGACGATGCGGCGGACCATTCGCCACCAGGCGACCGCGAACCCGTCCCAGCTCAGCACGCCTTCGCGCCGGGCGCTTTCCGACATCGCATCCGCCTCGTTCGCGACCTTGCGGGCGATCTCGCCGCCGAGCCGGTGCACGGGCCGGCCGAAGTCGAGCACGGACTCGTTGAAGCTGCGGCGGTCGGTGCGCTCGGCGCCGTGGGAGACGAGCACACCGTGGGGCTGAAAGTGCGACAGGGCGGCCCTCTTCTCAGGGTTCGCGACTGCGAACGGTTCCGGCGATCCCTCGAGCACCCGGCGCACGTGGTCCGGAGACAACACGAACGCAACGTCGCGGCCCGGAACGCGAAGCAGGACTGGCCCGTCGCCGTAACGGGCGCGCAGCAGCTGCAGCCGCCGCACCGCACGCCGATCGGCGTCCGCCCGGTCGAGCACACCGACGACCCGCGGCCGGCGCACTATCACCCCGCGCGCCACCAGCGGCGTCACCACATCGGCGACGACACCCGCCGTGTCGCTGGCCGAGGCGCGTCGAACGAGCGCGCTCACGGGCTCACGACGCGCAGCTTGTCGAGCGATTGGTCGGCCGCCCCCTCGACGAATGCGCCGTTCGCCACGACCTCCTCGAGGTAGTCGACGATCGCCTCGTTGTAGATCTCCCCGGGCGCGACGGTCGGTATGCCGGCGGATACGGGGTCACGAGCTCGGCGCTGACGCGTCCGACCGCATCGCGCGGCTTGACGAGCTCCCTCTTCGCGAAGAACGCGTCACGCGGGAGCATCGCCTGCTCGGTGCGCAGCTCGGCACGGCTCGGCAGCGGCGCCACATCCGTACCGGCGCCGGGTTCGCCGTGCTCGTCGACGAGGTCGCGCAGCGCGCGCACCAACCGGTCGACCTCTGCTCGCCGTGCGCGAACGTGACCAGCGGCATGACCCGGCGGTGGTCGGCCAGCTCCACGTCGATGTGCCGCTGGTCGCGGAGCCAGTCGTCCGCCTGGAAACCGGTGAGGCCGACCGAGGTCGTTTCGATCAGGACGTGCGTCGGGTCGACCGCGGCGACGCCGGGCCGCTCGATCAACTCGTCCGTGCCGACGACACGCAGCTCGAGGAGCTCGGCCCGAACCGCTCGCGGAGCAGCTTGGCGCTCTGGACCGCGCGGTCGAGCAGGTGCTCGCCGTCGCGCACGAACTGACGACGCGCCCCGTCGATGCTCGACACGAGGAGCGAGGAAACACTCGTCGACTCCTCGAGCTCGAAGCAGAGCTGCAGGCGCTCGGTGTCGATCCGGTCGGAGCCGACCGACAGGACCGACGTCTGGGTCAGTGCCGACAGCGTCTTGTGCACCGACCCGATGGTCAGATCGGCGCCGTGCGCCAGCGCCCCGTCGGGGAGGTCGGGATGGCCTGACACCGCGTAGTCGAGTCCCACGCGTCGTCGGTCACGAGCGGTAGGTCGCGCGCGTGGCACACCTCGGCCAGCCGCTCGACATCGGCGCTCGTCCCGTAATAGCTCGGCGTGAAGACCAGCGCCGCCTTCGCCTCGGGGTGCTCGTCGAGGACGCGCGCGAGG
>Ga0126312_10001028_pt1 | contig 17894 bp, 20 predicted proteins | sample Plot104A_FD_92537 | JGI IMG/M metagenome (GOLD analysis project Ga0126312, IMG submission 92537) | Serpentine soil microbial communities from UC McLaughlin Reserve, CA, USA - Plot104A | ecosystem: Environmental > Terrestrial > Soil > Grasslands | place: USA: UC McLaughlin Reserve, Lake County... | reverse complement strand
TTGCGGGCGTAGTCCTGGGCTTCGTTCAGGAGCTCGAGCGCCTGCTGCAGGTCGATGATGTAGATCCCGCTGCGCTCGGTGAAGATGAAGCGGCGCATCTTCGGGTTCCAGCGGCGCGTCTGGTGGCCGAAATGGACGCCGGCCTCGAGTAGCTCGCGCATGGAGACGGCGGACATGGTGTGCGTACCTCCTTGGTTGACTCGATCGGCTGCCGGCGGGAGCCGAGCGGAACCGGCGTCGAACACGCCGGCACCACCGCTCGACCCGGCCCGCCGGGTCGTGGGACGCGAAAATCCTACCCGCTATTCGGCCCGCGCGAGCGCGTCGGCGAGGTCCGGCGGCAGCGGCGAGGACACGTCGACGGGCGCTTCGGTGAACGGATGCTCGAACGCCAGGCGCGCAGCGTGGAGGAACTGGCGCTCCAGGCCGAGATCGCCCCGGCCGCCGTAGACGGGGTCGCCGGACACCGGGAGCCCAATCGCTTCGAGGTGGACGCGGATCTGATGCGTCCTGCCGGTCTCGAGCCGCACGCGGAGCAGCGCGTGGTCGCTGAAGAGCCGCTCGAGCTCGAAGTGCGTAACGGCGTCGCGAGGCGTCGCCGTGTCGAGCGAGTGGCGCGTGGGGTCCGAGCGATCGCGCCCGATCGGTGCCTCGATTCGCCCCGCCCGCGACTGGGGCCGTCCGTGAACGAGTGTCAGGTACTCGCGGAGCAGCGCACGCCGCCGCACGAGCTCCTGCATCCGCCGGTGCGCCTCCTCGGAGCGAGCGGCTACGAGCAGTCCGGACGTGTCGCGGTCGAGCCGGTGCACGATTCCTGGTCGATCGGTCGGCCCGCCAGCTAACCCGCGTGCGAGCAGCGCGTGGACGAGCGTCCCGCCCGTCTGCCCGCGCGTCGGGTGGACGACCAGTCCCGCCGGCTTGTCGACCACGAGCAGGTGCGGGTCCTCGTAAACGACCTCGACGTCGATCGGGGCGGGAGCCAGCTCGGGTACGGCCAAGACCTCGACGTCTGCCTCCACGAGCGCTCCCTCCGGCAAGCGGTGGCTCTTCGGCCGCCGCTCACCGTCGACGAGCACACTGCCGGTCTCCAGGAGCCGTTCAGCGGCTGCGCGAGACCCGATGGGCTCGCGCGCCGCGAGGAACCGGTCGAGGCGCGACCCCGCCTCGCCGCTAGGAACGCGTAACCGGAGCGTCGGGAACGGCCTGCCGGCGCGGCTCACGCTCGGAGAACAGCAGCGCCGCGAAGAGGATCGTCACGCCGACGACGATGAAGCTGTCGGCAAGGTTGAAGGCGGGCCAGTAGCGGAAGTCGAGGAAGTCGGTCACATGCCCGACGCGGACCCGGTCGATCAGGTTCGAGGTGCTGCCGCCGATCACGAGCCCGAGCGCGGCCGGCAGGATCGGATGTCGCGAGCCCGAGCGCGCGAAGAAGAGCAGCATCCAAGCGACGGCGAGCGTCGTCAGCACGATCACGATCGGCGTCGCGCTGGAGAAGAGGCCGAACGCGATACCAGAGTTGTGGACGTGGTGGATCGAGAAGGGTCCCGCGACGCGGACGCCGTCGTCGAGCGCGAGGTGGTCGGAGACGATCCCCTTCGTCAGCTGGTCGGCCACCAACGCTGCGACGGCAACCGACGTCAGCCCAACCCATTGGCTGAAGCCTGCGCGGTACGGCCGCTCGGCTGACGACACGGGTGAGAGCGCGTCCGTCGAGGAGCCGATCCGGATGTCGAGCCGCGGCCTCGACTTCGCCGACGCAGGGGGCTCGGTCACCCGCGCTCGTCCTGCAGCTTGCAGTCGATGCAGAGCGAGACGTGCGGAACGGCCTCGAGGCGCTCGGGCGCGATCTGATTCCCGCAGCGGACGCACGCGCCGTACGTCCCGTTCTCGATGCGTGCCAGCGCGGAATCGATCTCCGCGAGCAGGTGCTGCGAGTTCTCACCCAGCGTGTCGTCTATCTCCTGGTCGAGCGTCACCGACGCGTTCTCGGCGGGGTGGTTGTCGAGGTTCATCTCCTGCTGGTCGTCGTCGGCGCCGCGCGGTTCTTCGCTGCGGATGTACTCGAGCGCGTCCTGCACGCGTTTGCGCTCGTCGAGCAGCGCGGTCCGGAACCGCTCCGTGTCGAGCGAGGTCATCGTCCAGCCCCCTTTCTGAGGCGGGACTCCGCCTCGGCGTCCGACAGCCCGTCCACCGCGACGAGCTTGTCGCGCGTCGTGTGCCCCGCGATCACGCTCAGGTTGCGCCGCGGGATCGCCAGCGTCTCTGCGAGCAGCCGCAGCGCCGCGTCGTTCGCGCGCCCGCGTTCCGGGGTCGACGTGACGCGGATTCGCCACGCTTCGCCGTGGCGTCCGACGATCTCGGACCGACCAGACGCGGGCGTGACCTTGACGCGAATGCGCGTAGCGGCGTCCTTCACCTGGACAGGATAACCCTGGGCTATGCGGCCTCGGCCGGGCGGTCCTCCACCTCGAGCGTCTGCAGAGCGGCGCGCAGGACTGACCGGATCCGGTGCGTCTCCGCGAGCAGTCGCTCGCGCTCCGCCCGCGCCTCACGCGCAATCGTCCGCGCTTCGACCTGCGCCTCGTTGACGATCAGCTCGGCGTCCTTGCGGGCCTTCTCACGCAGCTCGCTCGACGCCCGCTCGGCCGACACGAGGGTCGTCCGCAGCAGCGTCTCCAGCTCGCGGTAGCGGACGATGTCCGCCTCGAGCGCTTCGACCTTGTCCGTTAGGTCGGCGCGGTCCCGCCAGACTCCCTCGAAGCTCTCGGCGATCTCGTCGAGCAGCTCGTCGACGGCGCGGCGCTTGTAGCCGAACGGCCGCCGCGGCAGCTCGACGTGTCTGATCTCCGCGGGTGACATTGACATCGCGATACCTCCTTCAGTGCAGCTGGTCGAGCAGGTAGGCAACGATCCACCCGCCCAGGTAGAGAGCGAAGATCGCGACGATCGGCGAGAGGTCGAGCGGCCCGAAGGGCGGCAGAACCCGTCGAAAGAGGCTCAGGTACGGCTCGCAGACGTCGCGGAGGAAGCGCTGGATCCGGTTCGACCACACCGAGTACGGCATCCGGACCCAGGACATCAGGATGTAGATGAAGATGATCAGCCCGTAGACGAGCACGAACACCTGCACGAACCGCTGGACGCTCGAGATCGCGTCGGCAAGCACGACAACAACGGCGTCTACGCCCATCCGTCCTCAGTTCGGGCCGGCAGCCCGGCTTCCTACCGCCTCCTGACGCTTCGAGGGCGACGCTGGCAAAGGAGGCAAGCGGGCCGCGCCGGCCAGGAGCGTCAGGCCTGGTTGAAGAAGCCGCCGCGCTCCAGGAGACGCGCGCGTTCCTCGGCCGAGACCTCGACGTTCCGCGGCGTCAGCAGAAACACCTTGTCCGCGACGCGCTGCATCCCGCCGTTGAGCGCGTAGGTCAGCCCGCTCGCGAAGTCGATCAGGCGCTTGGACAGCTCCTGATCGGAGCTCTGGAGGTTGAGGATGACCGGGATCGCCTCCTTGAACTTGTCGGCGATCTGCTGGGCGTCGTTGAAGCTCCGCGGCAGCACGAGGTGAACGCGGACGGACGGGCGTGCCGGCGCGACCGCCGCCGGTTGGACGTTGCGGAGCCGCGCGGGCCGCACGACCTCCGTCTGCGCCGCAGCGTCGTCCGACCACTCCTCGAAGTCGCCTTGCCGGCGGCGCGGCGACAGTCTCCGCACGTTCGGACGCTCGCGGTACGACCGCTCGAGCTCCTCGTTGGTGACGTACCCGTCCTCGTCCCAATCCTCTTCCTCGGCGATCCCGAAGTAGACGAGCGTGCGGTTCCAGACGTCCGAAAATCCCATGACTGCAGGATGTTACCGCCCGTACAGGATTGAACCCAAGCGCACGAAGGTGGCTCCTTCTTCGACCGCGACGCGGTAGTCCTGGCTCGTTCCCATCGACAGCTCGCGCAGCCCGTTCGTCTCGGCGAGCTCGCGCAGCCGGCGGAAGTACGGGCGCGACTGCTCGGGATCGTCGGCCAGCGGGGGCATCGTCATCAGGCCACGTACGTGGGGGTAAAGCTCGAGAAACGCGCTCAGCTGACCCGGCTCGATTCCCGACTTCGACTCCTCGCCCGAGAGGTTGACTTCGAGCAGCGCCGGCACCGTGAGCCGCCGCGCCGACGACTCGGAGTCGAGCGAGTGGACGAGCTCGCAGATCCCGTTCACGATCTTCGCTTTCCGGCTCTGCAGGTGCCCGATGAAGTGCCAGCGGAACGTGTCTCCGTAGCGCTCGTGCTTCCGCTCGAGGTCCTGGGCGCGGTTCTCGCCGACAACCTCGACGCCGGCTTCCGCCAGCGCCGTCAAGTCGTCGACCGAGACGTACTTCGTCGCGGCGACGACGGTCACGTCGGCTCCGACCTCGCCGCGGATCCGCTCGTACCGCTCGCGGACGTCCTCAGCTCGTAACAACGCCGATCACGCCGTGAGTCCCGCGGGGCTTCCCCGTCCGCCGCTCGGAGAAGAACAGGTCTTCGTTGCACCTCGTGCACAGGTCGAAGCGATCGACCGACGAGCAGCCGGCGACCCGGAGCGCACGGTCGGCCGCGCTCCAAAGATCGAGGTTCCGTCCCTGCACCAGGCCGCCGCCGAACCGCTCGGCGAACGCCTCCGCGACGTCGTCACCGACTTCGTAGCAGCAGGGGCCGATCGCCGGCCCGATCGCCGCCGCCAAGCCCGTCCCGCCGACCGCGACGACACCGGCCTCGACGATGCCCTCGAGCAACCCGCGCCAGCCCGCGTGCAGCACCGCGAGGGCCGGCCGGCCGCCGTTCGTGCGGGCGATCGCGATCGTTAGACAATCGGCTGCGAGCGCGATCATCGGCTCGTTGGGAGCGTCGGTCCACAGGCCGTCGCCCGGCACGCCGCGGCTCCCGGGAACGGCACGGTGCACGGTCGCCGAGTGGTGCTGCCGGTTGAGCGCGATCCGCTCCACATCGACACCGACCTCCGCGCAGAGCCTCCGACGGTTCTCATCCACCCGGTCTGGATCGTCCCCGGTCAGGCGGCCGAGGTTCAACGACGCGAACGGCCCTTCGCTGACGCCGCCCTTGCGCGTCGAGAAGGCGACGGCGTACGGGCCCGAAACGGTCCAGGCGAGAATCACGGCGCCTCGATGAGCTCCCGCGCTGCCGCGAGCTCCGACTCGCGCCCGTCGAGCTCGCCGTTCAGCTTGCGCCGTCGAAGCTCCGCCAGGATCTCCCCCACGCGCGGCGATTCCGCCAGCCCAAGCTCGGCCAGATCGCTGCCGCCGATGTCGAGCCGCACGTCCTTCAGGCTCCGGAAGTACGCGTGCAACGGCTCGAGGTCGGCGAGCGCGAGTGCGAACACCGGCGCGTCGGGCGCATACGGATCGGCCATAGCGACGACGTCGGCGGGAGTCGCAGCACCCTCCCGGAGCCGCTCGAGGAGCCGCGGCCCGACGGTCACCGCTGCCGCGATGAGCTCGGCATCGCGCCGGCGGACCTTCAGCCGCGCCAGCCAGTCGTAGACCTCGTTCGCCGGCAGGTTCCGCGCCAGCGCCGCGAGCCCGAGCCGCCACCGCGGGACGCCGAGCGCGTAGCGGTCGTTCAGCGCCCGCACCCGGGCGATCAGATCGGCAGTCGCCGTGTCGGCGGCCAAATGCGGGTGGATCGCGCGGTCGGCGCCGAGCTCGCCCATCCGCACTATTGCGTGCGCGATGTCGTCCTCCTCGAGGAGCGCGATCAGCTCGTCACGTAGCCGAGCCGTCGACAGATCTCCGACGAGGCCCATCTCGATGCAACCACGGGCAAGCCGCGCGGTGTGCTCGTCCATCCCGAAGCCGTAGCGGCTCTCGTACCGCAGCGCGCGGAAGATCCGCGTGGGATCGTCGATGAACGAGAGGTTGTGCAGGATCCTGATCACGCGTGCGTCGAGGTCGCGGCGCCCGCGGAACGGGTCGACGAGCCGCCCGAAGTCGTCGCCCTTGAGCGACGCTGCCATCGCGTTGATCGTGAAGTCGCGGCGGAACAGATCCTCCCGGATCAACGCGTGCTCGACCGCCGGCAGGGCAGCCGGCGCGTCGTAGAACTCCGTCCGCGTCGTGACGACGTCGACCCGGCCGCCGTCTCCGTAGAGCACGACCGCCGTGCCGAACTTCGCGTGCGGACGGCAGCGGCCGCCGAGGGCAGCTGCGAGCGTGCGTGCGAACGCGATTCCGTCTCCCTCGACCGCGATGTCGACGTCGAAGTTGGGCTCGCCGAGCAGGATGTCCCGCACCGTCCCGCCGACGAGGTAGACGCCGTCGAAGCCCTCGCCCGCCGCCGCGACGGCCTCGAAGACCGGCGCGAGCTCCTCGAGCGCCTCCAGCTCGGAGGCGAGCGAGCGCGGCGCCTCGTCCGTCGGCGCGAGCCGCTGACCGAGCGCGCGCAGGAGGTCGGTGCGGGTCACGACGCCGACGAGCTCCTCGCCGCGCAGCACGGCGATTCGGCCCTCGGCCGAGGTCTCGAGCAGGTGCTGCAGCTCGGTCACCGGCGTCTCTTCGTCGCTCGTCAGCACGCTCGAGCTCATGATCCCCTTCACCGGCGCGTGAGAGAGGCCATGACCGATCGCCTTGTCCAGGTCCTCGCGGCCAACCGAGCCGACGAGGCGGCCCGCAGCGGCGACGAGCACGCCGCTCTGGCCGTAGCGCTGGCACGTAACCATCGCGTGCGCGACCGTGTCGTCGGGATCAACCGTCCGCGCGGGCGCCGACATCACGTCGCGCGCCGCGGGCGGGTGGCCGACGGCGGCCGGGATACCCTCGAGCAATCTCGAGCGCGCGTCCTCGAGCGTTCCCTTGACGATCGCGGACGCCGCCTCGCGATGCCCGCCGCCGCCGAGCCGCTGCGCGAGCGCCGCGGCGTCCAGCTCCGGGATCCGGCTCCGAGTGACGCAGAAGACGCGCTCGTCCATCTCGACGAGCACGGCGAGGCCCTTGCAGTCGGTGAGGTCGACGACCTTGTGCGCGAGGTTCGAGATGCCTTCGACGTAGGTCTCCCACCGAACCGCCGCCACGAGGAGCTCGATCCCTGCGTGCTCCACCGGCTCCGCCGCCTCGAGCAGCGCGTTCAGGAGCTTCCGCTCGTCCTCTCCGAGCGGCGTGTGCAGGTACTTCGCCAGCAGCTCCTGGCGGGCGCCGTGGCGCAGGCACCAGGCGAGCGCGTCGGCGTCGCGCTGGCTCGTCGTCGGATACGTGAGCGAGCCCGTGTCCTCGTGGATGCCGAGTGCGAAGGCCGTCGCCTCCAGCGGCGTCACCGGCAGCTCACGCTCGGCGAGGACGCCCGCAAGCGTCGTCGTCAGCGCGCCGTCGTCGGAGACGACGGACGCCTCCGGCGAAGCCCAGTCGGGCAGCGCGCCGCTGTGGTGGTCGAACAGCACCTTCTCGACGCTCGGGTCGAGTGCGACCGCCTCGAGCTCTCCGAGACGGTTCGCGTCCGACGTCTCGACGACGATCAGGCGGCGGATCGCGTCCTCCTCGAGCCGGGACGCCTCCACGACCTCCAGCTCGTCGGCGTGCAGACGGTAGAACTCGCGCACGTTCCGGTTCAGCGAGCCCGCGAGCGCGACGACGGCGCCGGGATACAGGCGTCGCGCCGCCAGCATCGCCGCGAACGCGTCGAAATCCGTGTTGCCATGCGTGGCGATGACCTGTTCCACCCTCATGGCTGAATTGTGACTAACGGTGCGGCTTCGGCTTCGGCCTCTGCGGCTTGACCGGGTTTTCTTACGCCAACTCGGCGATTGCTTCGATCTCGACCTTGGCGCCGGAAGGCAACGCGGAGATCTCGACCGTCGCGCGCGCCGGCGGACGGTCGCCGACGTGGCGCGCGTAGACCTCGTTCATGCCCGCGAACTCGCCCAGGTCGATGAGGTACACCGTCGTCTTCACGAGCTGCTCCAGGCTCGAGCCCGCAGCCTCGAGAATCGCACCCAGGTTCTGGAACACCTGCTCGGTCTGCTCCTGGATCGTGTCGCCGACGATCTCGGCGTGGTCGGGCTGAAGCGCGAGCTGGCCGGAGACGAACACGAACCCGCCCGCCTTGATCGCCTGCGAGTACGGCGCGCCCTGGAACGGAGCGGGCGCCGACTCGGTGCGCACGACTTCTTTCACGCGCGGCATGCCTGTCCGAGCGCCGCACCTAGCGCCTTGAAGATCGCGTCGAGCACGTGCTGCTCCTCGTCTCCGTGGGCTAGCCGGACGTGCAGCGCGATCCCCGCCGCGCGGGCGAGCTCGTCGAGGAAGCCTGCGACGACGTCCGTCTCGAGCCCGGCGAGATGGACGCTCGACAGATCGACGTTGGAAACCAAGATGGGGCGCTCCGAGCGGTCGAGGACGACCTCCGCCAGCGCTTCCTCCGAGGGAACTGCGCCGAAGCCGTGTCCTCGCCCGACGTCGAGCGCGTCGGAGACGGCGCCGCCGAGCGCGCGGGCCGTCGTTGCAATCTGCGCCTGGGGCGTCTCCGGCGCGACCTCGAGCACGAGGTCGAAGCGCGCGTAGCGGGCCGTGAGAGCGACGAGGTGGTCGAGCACGGGCACCCCCGTGTCGACGGTCGCGTCGCCGCTGCCGTCCGCCGTCAGCCGAAGCCGCGCGAGCAGCCCCGGTTCGCGTTCGAGCTCGGTCTCGGTCATGCCTCGACGCGCTCGATCTGGGCGCCGAGCGAGCGCAGGCGCTCGTCGACGCGCTCGTAGCCGCGGTCGATCCAGCGGATGTTCCCGATCGTCGACCGCCCCTCCGCGCACAGGCTCGCGATCACCATCGCCCAGCCGGCGCGCACGTCAGGGCTGTCCATGCGCTGGCCGTACAGCTGCGACGGACCGGAGACGACGGCTCGGTGCGGGTCGCACAGGATCACCCGCGCGCCCATGTTGATCAGCTTGTCGACGAAGAAGAGCCTGCTCTCGAACATCTTCTCGAAGATCACGATCGTCCCCTTCGCCTGCGTGGCGACGATCAGCGCGATCGACGTCAGGTCGGCGGGAAACGCCGGCCACGGTCCGTCCTCGATCTTCGGGATCTGGCCGCCGAGATCCGGCTTGATCGCGAGTTCCTGGCCAGGCGGCACACGGACGCTCGTCTCGCCGACCTCAACGTTGATCCCGAGGCGCTCCATCGCCGGCAGGATCGGAAGCAGATCCTGCGGCCTCGTCTCCTCGATCGTGACGTCTCCTCCGGTCACCGCGGCGCAGCCGATGAAGCTCCCCACCTCGACGTGGTCGGGACAGATCCGCCACGACCCGCCGCCGAGCTGCTGCACGCCTTCGATCCGCAGGATGTTGGAGCCGATCCCGTCGATGCGGGCGCCGAGGGTGACGAGGAAGCCGCAGAGGTCCTGGATGTGCGGCTCGCAGCCGGCGTTCACGAGCACCGTCTCGCCCTCGGCGGTGACGGCCGCCATGATCGCGTTTTCGGTCCCGGTCACGCTCGGCTCGTCGAGGTAGATCCGCTTGCCGACCAGCCGCTCGGCGGCGAACTCGAAGTTGTGACCGACGTCGATCTCGGCGCCGAGCTCGCTCAGCGCGTGCATGTGCACGTCGAGGCGGCGGCGTCCGATCGGGTCGCCGCCGGGCGCCGGCACGAGCGCCTTCCGGAAGCGCGCCAGCAGCGGCCCCGCCAGGAGGATCGACGCGCGCATGCGGCTGCAGAGGTTCTCCGAAAGCTCGTGACGCGTCGCCCCGGCCGCGTTGATACGTACCTCGTTGAGCCCCGCCCACTCGGCCTCGGCCCCGACGTCGACGAGCAGCGCCATCATGGTCTCGACGTCGCTGATCCGCGGGACGTTCTCGAGCCGCACCTCCTCGCTCGGGATCAGGCACGCCGCGAGCAGCGGCAGCGCGGCGTTCTTGTTCCCGGCCGCCTTCACCCGTCCGTTGAGCGGGCGGCCGCCCTCGATCACGAAGGCGTCGGCCACGGCGTCCGCCACGACTGCCACGCGGTTACCCTAGCGCGTGATGGAACTGACCCGAGACCGCGCCTGGGACACCCTGACGCGGCACACGGAGAGCGAGGCGCTGCGACGCCACGCACTTGCCGTCGAGGCCTCCGTCCGCGCGTACGCGCGCCGCTTCGGCGAGGACGAGGAGCTCTGGGGCGTCGTCGCGCTGCTGCACGACTTCGACTGGGAAATGCACCCCACGCTCGACCAGCACCCGCAGGACGGCGCGCCGATCCTGCGTGAGGAGGGCTATCCGGTAGAGGTGATCGAGGCGATCCTGTCGCACGCGGAGCACCTCTCGCTCCCACGCGACACGCCGCTGAAGAAGGCGCTCTTCGCGTGCGACGAGCTGTCGGGCTTCGTGCACGCGTGCGGGCTCGTGCGGCCCGACGGGATCGACACGCTGACGCCGAAGTCGGTCAAGAAGAAGCTGAAGCAGCCGTCGTTCGCGGCCGGCGTCCACCGCGAAGACGTGTACAAGAGCGCCGACGAGCTCGGTGTCGAGCTCGATGAGCACATCGCGTTCGTGATCGACGCGCTTCGCCCGATTGCGCCGGAGCTGGGGCTTCGGACCGCAGCCGACGTGGTGGCTTCCTGATGGCGCTCGACGCGATCGGGATCATCGTCGAGGATCTCGAGCGCACACGGCGCTTCTATCGCCACCTCGGGGTGGAGCTTCCGGACGACCCGGAGGGACATGGTCACGCGGAGGTCGAGCTGGCGGGTGGCCTGCGGCTGATGTTCGACACGGTCGAGACGATCACGAGCTTCGACTCGAGCTGGTCGCGCGGCACCGGCTCGCCGACCGCGAGCCTCGCCTTCTCGTTCGAGACTTCGGCAGAGGTCGACGCGAAGTTCCAGGAGCTCCTGGAGGCCGGCGGACAGGAGCATCTCGCGCCGTGGGACGCCTTCTGGGGCATGCGCTATGCAGTGCTGCGCGATCCCGACGGAAACGGGATCGACTTGTACGCGCGGCTCTGACGAAACGTCCCTCCGTTCCAGTGACCGCGCTACGCTCGTGGCATGAAGCAGATTTGGACGAGCAAAGCCGTCCAAGTAGCTACGCGGTACGGCGATCATGCCCAGACCGCTGCTGTCTGCTGTAACGCCTGCCGAACCTGCGTCACCACGAACCTCGTCGGCGTCGCCACCGGCGGGGTGATGGCTGCGGCGATCGGAGTCCGGCGCTTCGCACGCCGCTCTTTCGCGAAACGCGTCTAAGCCACCGCGACCAGGCGCCCGAGGTCCTCGTCGCTCGTCCAGTAGCCGCACGAGACGCGCACCCACGGCGTCTTCGGCAGGTCGCGCACAACGACGCCCGCCGCGGCTGCGTCGGCTACGACGTCGGCTGCAGGACGGCTCGGCCGAAAGCTGACGAGGGTCGCGTGCCCCGGCTCCGTCACGACCTCCACGCCCGCGTCGACGAGAAGCTCGTGGCAGCGCGCCCCCGCCTCCGCCGCGCGCTCGAAACGCCAGTCGGGGGCGGCGTCGATGGCGGCGACGAGAGCCGCCAGCGAGGGCAGCGCGAGCCCGTCGGCATCGAAACGCGCAGCGTCCGGCTTCGGCACGAACCGCCCGTCCAGCTCGTACTCGTCCTGACAGAAGTACGACGGCGCCGCGACGCGCAGTTCGTCCGGCTCACGGACGTACAGCGCGCCGGTCGCGTCCGGTCCGCACAGCCACTTCTGCCCCGAGACGGTGTAGAAGTCGAACGGCGACGCATCGACCGGGATTGCGCCGACCGACTGTGCGCCGTCGACCAAGATCGGCAGCTCGATCTCCGCGCGCAACTGGTCGAGCGGGAGCACGTGGCCGGTATGCCAGCTGACGTGGGAGAGCGCGACCAGCCGCGTTCGCGGCGAGATCTCGCCGAGGATCGCGTCGAAGGCGGCGGCCGCCGGCCGCTCGCGCACCTCGGCGACCCGGACCCGCGCGCCCGACGCGTAGAGCGGGCCGAGCAGGCCGAAGTGCTCGCTGTCGGTCGTGACGATTTCGTCGCCGGCGCCAAGGCCGAGACCGGCGAGGACGCTGTTGCAGCCGCGCGTCGTCGACGTCGTCAGCGCAACACGGTCCGCCGGCACCGAGAGGAGCGCCGCGATCCGCGACCGGAGCGCTTCGCGGACGCCGACGATCTCGTCCATGTACCAGGCGCCGCTGCGGCCCTGCTCGGCGGCTTCGCGCGCACGAGCGGATAGCTCCTCGACCGTCGCGGTCGCCAGCGGTCCGTTCGAGCCGGCGTTGAGGTACGCGATCCGTTCGAGGACCGGGAACGCGGCGCGTGCCTCCTCGAACGTCATTCGATCCTCACGTCGACGGGAGCATGATCCGACAGGAGGAGCCCGTTCAACCGTCGCCGGTCCGGTTCCCACCGGTCCGGCGCCGACGCTGGTGCGCCGCGGACGAGGACGTGGTCGACGGCGGGAGCCGGCTTCGAGAACCCCTGTCGCACGAGCCACGGGATCGTCTTCGACGTGCGCGGAAAGGAGTTGAAGTCGCCGGCGATCACCACGATCTCGTCTGCGCGCGCGAGGCCGAGCGCAAACTCCGCCGCGCGCCGCAGCTCCGCGTCGGCGAGCCGCCGGTCGGGCGAGTATGCGGTTGCGTGCAGGTTTGCGAGCAGCGCGCGTCGGCTCGAGGGACGAACCAGGCGGAGCGCCTGCACGACGCGCCGCTCCTTCGCCCAAGCAAGGCGAGCGACCGGCCCGAGCCCGAGCCTCCGCGCGCCGGCGCGTCGGTACCGCCACGGGTTCAGCACGAGCGCGTGGTAGTCCTCGGTCGCGTAGCCCTCGCCGACGAGGATCGCGTTCGCCTGGCCCGTGAACAGCGAGCGGAGCAGGCCGTGGTGGAAGGACGTCAGCAGCTGCCCGAGCTCGGCGACAGAGGGAAAGGGACCGAACTTCGCGCGCGCCGCGATCTCGCCGAAAACGCGCATGTCCGCCCACCCGCCCAGCTTCGGCAGTGCCCACACGGGTACCTCTTGGAGGCAGAGGACGTCGGGCCGGTCGGCCGCCGCCAGCCGCACCATCTCGTCGAGGTGGGCGCGCCGCGACGTCGGCACGCTGTTCCCGTGGAAGAGGTTCCAGGTGCGGACGAGCAAGGGCACTAGGTTAAGGAGGGTGCGCCTGCTGCTGGTCGATCCCGCCGCATTCACGCCGCAGTACGACCACGAGCTTGCCGCCGCGCTCGGCCGGCGCGGGATCGACGTCGAGCTGATCACCTCGCGCTTTCGGTTCGGTGACGCACCGGAGCCGAACGGCTATGGCCGGACGGAGCTGTTCTACCCGGTGAGCAACCGGGTCTTCCGCCGCTCGCGCCTGCGGCTGCCGCTAAAGGCCGCCGAGCACGGGGTCGGGCTCGTCCGGCTGCGCTCGCAGCTTGGGCAGATCCTGCACCACCAGTGGCTGGCCGCGCCCGAGATCGACAACCGCGTCCTCCGGATGCTGCGACCGACCGTGTTCACCGCGCACGACCTGCTGCCGCGTCGGACGGCGTCGAAGCACGAGCTGTGGTCGAGGCTGCTGCAACGCTTCCACCGCGTCGTCGTGCATACCCAGCACGGCCACCAGACGCTGGCGGAGCTCGGCGTGGAGCCGCGGAAGCTGCGCGTGATCGCGCATCCGGTGTACGCGAGCGACCCGCCGCGGCGCGACGACGGCGCGACCGTGCTGGCGCTCGGGATCATCCGTCCGTACAAGGGCCTCGGCGATGCGATCGCAGCGGTCAAGCGCCTCGACGACGCCCGCCTGCTCGTTGTGGGCGATCCAATGGAGCCGGTGGAGGGGTACCAGGCCGAGGCCGGCAGTCGGGCGGAATGGCGGCTCGGGTACGCCGACGAGGCTGAGCTCGACCGCGCGCTCGGCGAGGCGACGGTGGCGGTCTTTCCATATCGCCCGGAGCTCGACCAGAGCGGCGCGCTGATGCGCGCGCTCGGCGCCGGCGTACCGGCGGTCGTCTACGACGTCGGCGGCCTGGCGGAGCCGGTGCGAGAGTTCGACGCGGGGCGGGTCGTGCAGGCCGGCGACGTCACCGCGCTGACGGAGGCGCTGAGCGAGCTGCTGGGCGACGCGGCCGCGCTCGAGCGCGCGCGCGAGGGGGCGCGCCGCGCACGGGAGACGCTGACGTGGGATGCGGCCGCTGCGGCACACGCCGAGCTATACGAGGAGCTCGTGTGATCTTCCGGCGCCGCTTCAGCGACATCGTCTCGCGCCAGCTCGAGCTGTTCCGCGTCGACTACGCCGGCCTGATCGAAGAGTGCGACGAGGCCGAGGCGCGCTACGTGGCGTCAGAGCGCGACGATGCCGAAGAACTCTACGGCGACTACATGGACCTCGTCGAGGCGGGGACGGAAGTGCTCGCGGAGCTCCGCGACAACTACGCGAGCACACTCGACGGGGAGCTCGCCGACGAGTACGAGGAAGCCTTCAACCGCGGCGTGGTCAAAGAATTCCCGCGGTTCGGGCTCGAAATCGATACCTAGCGGTGGCCGAAATGGTGCGCCTCCGGCAGCGCCGCGCCGACGTCCAGCTCGCCAGCGAGCCGGCGCGCGAGCGGCGCCAGCGTGTCGAGCTCGCGTACGAGCACGTTCTGGTTGCGGTCCCGGCGCTCGAACGTCCCTCGCGCCAGCAGGAGCGGCTCGCCGCGGACGATCGGGCGGAAGCGCTCGTACACCGGCGGCGGGACGATCAGGTTCATCTGGCCGTACTCGTCCTCGAGCAGCATGAAGACGACGCCGTTCGCCGTCGATGGGCGCTGACGCGCGACCGCCAACCCGGCGACCGCGACCTCAGCCCCGGAGCGTGCCTCAGCCAGGCCGGTGCTCGAGAGCGTCCGGGGAGGCAGATGCGGACGCAGCAGCTCCAGCGGATGGACGCCGACCGACAGGCTCGTCCGCCGGTACTCGCCGAGCATCCGTTCCCAGTCGGTCTGGTCCGGGAGCTCCGGAATCGCAGCGGTCGGGCCGAGCGGCAGGGCCAGCTGGCGCTCTTCGCCGCCGGAGCCGGGGACGTTCTCCGAGCGCGGGACGAGGCCGAGCTGCCACAACAGCCGTCGCCGCGGCTCACCGAACGAGTCGCAGGCGCCAGACCCCACGAGCGCCTCGAGCTCGTCGCGGCCGATCGGCGCGCGCTGGACGAGGTCGACGACACCGCGGAACGGTCCGCCGCGCTCGCGCTCCTCGATCAGCGCCTGCGCGTCGTCCTCGCCCAGCGACTGGACGTACTCGAGCCCTACGCGCACAGCCTCTCCTTCGAGCGTGCACTTCGCCTCGCTGACGTTGACGTCCGGCGGGTGCACCTCCACCCCGCGCCGCTGCGCGTCGCGGACGAGACTCGCCGGCGGGTAGAACCCCATCGGCTGCGCGTTCAGGAGCGCGCACAGGAACTCCGCCGGATAGTGGTGGCGCAGCCAGCTCGACTGGTAGGCGAGTAGCCCGAACGCAGCGGCGTGCGACTTCGGGAAGCCGAAGCCGGAGAAGCCGACGAGCTTGTCGTAGATCTCGTTCGCGCGCTGTTCGTCGACGTCGTTCGCTTGCGCACCGGCGACGAAGCGGGTGCGCATCGCCTCGAGCGCCGCTTCGCTCCGTTTCCGGCTCATCGCGCGCCGCAGTCCTTCGGCCTCCCCGACGGTGAAGCCGGCGAGCGCGATCGCAACCTCGAGCACCTGGTCCTGGAACACGACCACTCCGAGCGTCGAGCGCAGCGGCTCGTCGAGCAGCGGGTGGTCGGCGGGCGGGACGTAGTCAGGGTCTTCGCGCAATCGCTGCCGCCGCTCGATGTACGGGTGCACCGCCTTCCCCTGGATCGGCCCCGGCCGGACGAGCGCGACCTGCACCGTGAGGTCGTCGAGGTTCTCCGGGCGCGTGCGCAGCAGGCTCTGCATCTGCGCGCGGCTCTCGATCTGGAAGGCGCCGACCGTATCCGCGCGCTGGATGTCGTCGTAGGTCACCGCGTCGTCGAGCGGGATCCGCGAGAGATCGATCGTGCGGCCGCGCTCGCGCGCGATCTGCTCGACGCAGTCCTCGACCGCCGACAGCATGCCGAGGCCGAGCAGGTCGATCTTCAGGAAGCCGGCGTCCGCACACGAATCCTTGTCCCACTGGCAGAGCTGGCGCCCCTCCATCGCTGCGGGCTGGACGGGGACGAGCTCGACGAGCGGGCGGCTCGAGATCACCATTCCGCCGGGATGCTGCGAGACGTGGCGCGGCAGGCCCGCGATCTCCGTGCAGAGCTCGCCGAACGCGCGCCAGCGCGGCGAGGCGGCTTTCGCCTCGCCCTCGGGGAGCAGTGAGAGCTCCTCGCGGACGCGCTTCGGGTTGCCGTCGGTGAGACGCGCGAGCCGTTCGAGCTCCGCGAACGGCAGCCCGAGCGCCTTGCCGAGGTCGCGGATCGCGCCACGCGAGTGGTAGGTGGCAAAGCTGGCGACGAGCGCGGCGTGCTCGCGGCCGTACTTCTCGGTTACGGCGACGATCAGCTTCTCGCGGATGTCGCGCGGGAAGTCGAGGTCGATGTCGGGAACCGATTCGAGCTCGCGGTTCAGGAACCGGCCGAGCGACAATTCCGCCTCGACCGGGTCGACGTGGGAGAGGCCGGTCAGGTAGCAGACGATCGACCCGACCGAGCTGCCGCGCCCGCGCCCGGGCGGGAGCACGTTGCGTGCGACCGACGCGCCGCGCACCTCGAGCGCGACGTCGCGCGCCAGCTCGAGCACCTCCCAGTGGAGCAGGAAGAAGCCCGCGAGGCCGAGCTCGTCGATCAGGTTCAGCTCTTCGTCGAGGCGTGCCCTCGCGCGCTTCTTGTGACCGTTCGCCCCGCCGTACCGCTCGTCGAAGGCGCGGTTGCACACGCGGGTGAGCTGCGCAATCGCGGGCTCCTCGCCGTCGGCGAAGTCGGGATAGCGGTAGCCGAGCTCCTGCGTCAGGTCGAACCGCAGCCGGTCGGCTAGCTCGCCGGCGCGTGCGACGGCGTCGGGATCGTCCGGAAATCGCTCCGCCATCGCCGCCCGCGCGAGGAGGACGCAGTCGTGGTTGCCGCGCCGCTCGCGCTCGCAGCCGTCTAACGACGAGCGGTGCTTGATCGCGACCAGCGCGTCCTGGAGCGCCGCACGGCGAGGATGGTGCGCGTGCGCATCGCCGGTCGCGACGGACTGGACGCCGAGTGTCTCCGCCAGCTCGCGTAGCGCTGCGTTTCGCCGCGCGTCGCCGCGCTCGTACGGACGCTGGAGCTCGACGAAGAAGCGGTCGCGACCGAACGCGCGCGCGAGCGCCGCGGCTCCGTTCGGGTTGCGCACCGCGAGGCCGTGCCGCGCGCAGCCGGACAGACAGACGAGGCCGTCGTGCAGCTCCGCGAGCCGCCGCTGGTCGAGCGCCGGCGGGAGCGGATCCGCGCCCTCGCGGGGCCGCGTGTGCGCGTGCGCGCGTGTGAGCAGCCGGCACAGGTTCGCGTATCCCTGCGGCGTCTCTACGAGCAGCGTCACGTGCGAGCCGTCCGTCAGCGTCACCTCTGCGCCGGTGATCGGCCGGACGCCGAACGCCTTCGCCGCGTACGCGAACTCGAGCGACCCGTAGACGCCGTCGTGATCGGTCAGCGCAAGCGCTTCGTAGCCGAGGTCCGCCGCCCGCACCGCCAGTTCCTCGGGATGTGAAGCCCCATCGAGGAACGAATAGGCTGAATGGCAGTGCAGCTCGACGAAGGCCATGCGATCTTCCTAGGCCCCGGCGAGGGCGAGTCGGTCCCCGGAGAGCACCGCGACTTCGTCGTCAAGGCCGAGCGTGACGAGCTGGAGGTGATCGAGTTCTCGTGCGACCCCGAGTTCGGCCCGGTCCCGCCTCACGTCCATCCCGACAAGGTCGACTCCTTCTACCTCCTCGAGGGAGAGCTCGAATTCACGGTCGGCGAGGAGACCGTCCGCGCCGGGCCCGGCTCGTACGTCGCC
>Ga0126312_10001027_pt1 | contig 17913 bp, 16 predicted proteins | sample Plot104A_FD_92537 | JGI IMG/M metagenome (GOLD analysis project Ga0126312, IMG submission 92537) | Serpentine soil microbial communities from UC McLaughlin Reserve, CA, USA - Plot104A | ecosystem: Environmental > Terrestrial > Soil > Grasslands | place: USA: UC McLaughlin Reserve, Lake County... | reverse complement strand
TCAGCCCACCAGTCGCGCTGGCCCTCGACGTCTTCGCGCCGAGCCTCGCCGAGACTGGGCGCCCCAATGACGATGATCTCGAGGCCGTCGGCGCCGGCCTCGTAGCCTCGCCACGTACCGGGCGGGACGCGCACCGCGTCCCACTCGTTGAGCTCGACGATCTCGTCGTCGAGCTTCATTCGCCCGCTCCCGCGCACGACCACGTACACCTCCTCCTGCTTCTCGTGCGTGTGGCCGTACGGAAAGCGGTAGCCGGGCGGAACGCGCTGGTAGCTCAGGCCGGATTTCTCGAGCTCGAGCGCCTCGGTCGCCAAGCGGAACTCCAGGTCCGGCGCGCCGTCGAACCTGAACCCGACGTCCTCTAGGTCCTCCTTGAGGTTCCTGAGCGTGAACGGCACGGCCGCAATCCTATGGTGGCCCTGGGGTCGCCCGATCTGATGTGTCACGGGTCTCGGTGCTCCGACCGCGTTAAGGTCGCCTGTGACGCCGGTGTCCGATTAGGTCGTCTTCACGACGAGGACAGAGCAGGGGGCCTTGTGGGCGACCGTATTCGGGACGCTGCCAAGCACCCGTCGCTGCATGCCCTTGTTCCCGATCACGAGAAGATCGGCCCCGCACTCCGCTGCCAGCCGTACCACCACGTCCGCAGCGTCTCCCTCGTCGACGCGGGTCGTGCAGTCGATTCCCTCGCGGCGCATCTGGTCCTCCGCTCGGCTCAGGATCTCTCGAATCCGGGCGGAGTTGCTGGTGGCCCATTGGACCTCGACCGCGTCGCCGCGCGCTTGGGGGGCCGAGTCCTTGAACGCGCTGAGGAGGACGAGCTTCGCATCGAGTCGTCGTGCAAGATCGCGCGCCATCTCGACCGCCTTGCCGGCGGTTGCAGAGCCGTCCGTGGCCGCAGCGATTGTGGAAACCATGTGCTGACCCTATACCGTGCGCCCCGTGTCGCAGCAGAACGTCGAGATGGTGCGCTACGTCTACGAGTCGGGCCTGATCGATCGAGATCCCGAGGAGCTGATGAAGCTCGCCAGTCCCGACGTTGAGTACGTGAATCCTCCCTACGCGGTGGAGCCCGGCGTGCGCCGCGGGGTAGTCGCCGTCGCGCAGGCCATGCGCCGGTTCGCCGAGGTCTGGGAGGAATCCCGCCACGAGCTGCGGGAGATGTACGACTGTGGGGATATTGTCGTGGCCGCCGTCAGCTGGCACATACGCAGCCGGGAAAGCCAGAAGACGCTCGTCAACCACGAGGCACACACCTGGACCTTGCGAGAGGGCAGGATCGCCCGATTCGAGTGGGGGCAGGATCTCGGGAAAGCGCTCGAGGCCGCCGGCGTCCCGGGTTAGATCGCTCCTCCAGTTCGCGAGAGCTGGGCGACCTGAGCCGAAGCCGCTACGGCACCGCCTCGTCGCGGGGCCAGCAGAACACTTCGACTCGAATCCCATCAGGGTCGAATGCGAAGAAACGCGTAGTAGCCGGGCACGTCGCGATCCTCCTCGGGCCGGAAGTGAACGCTCGCGCCGCTCGACAGGCAGCGTGCGTGCGCCTCATCAACCTCTTCTTGCCGGTCAACTTCGACGGCGAAGTGCTCGATGCCAACGCTGTAGTAGCGGTGAGCGCCGCCATCCGCCGGTCGGAGCCCGAGCCCATCGAGCCGGTGCTCGCCTCTTTCGTTGACCCGACGGCGCTCAAAGTGGATCGCGGCCACCCTAGGTCGCGTTGATCTCCGGTGGGAACGTCCTCCTAGACCCAGCCCGCCACGTCGGATCCACCCTCTTGGCTGATGCGGGAGGCGAAGCGAATCAGGGCTGGATGCGATGCGACCTTGCCGGTGATCAGCGCCTCGCCCTGCGCGAAGGTCGTGGCACGGTCGATCAGCCCCGGGGGGACGAACGAGAACACCTGCGCAATGTGCCCGAGGTCGGCGATCGAGTTCATCCGCATCAGGACGAGGTTGTCGCACTGAGAGATCACGTTTTCGTGCACCTTCTGCGGGCGCTGAGTAACGACGATCAGGTAGAGGCCGAACTTGCGTCCCTCTGAGGCGATTCGGATCGCGTCCGCGGTCGCAAGTGCCGTGAGCTGATCGCCCGGCTCGGCCGGGCAGATGTTGTGAGCCTCGTCGATCACGATCGCGACGGGCTCGCGCCGCGCGCGACTTCGCCAGAGCCGCTCGAGCACCGCTCCGGCCGCCACCGCCTGCTCCTCGCGGGTCGACAACGACCCGAGGTCCACGACGAGGCAACGCGGTCCGGCGGGATCCTCGAGCTCATCGGACAGCGATTGTCCTTCCGGCCCCGGCCAGATGCCCCAGCGGTCCACGCCCAAGTTGTGGGCCCGGAGCTTGAGCGCCTCCGCTGGAGCGCGAGCGAGATCCTCCACGCTCCGGACGTTCTCGTCTTCCACGAGGCCAAGTAGTTCGGCATACTCGGCGCGGTCGGCCACCGGATCGAGGCGCAGCAGCGCCGCCTGGTGCGCGGGACTCAGGTCGCGCAGGCGCACACGGATGCCAGTCTCATCGTCGGTCCCGCTACGGACGGCGATCGTCTCGCCCACTGCCTGATAGCGCTCCACAGCCTCATCGCTCGCCTTCGGGCTCGGCTCACCAAGCCTCACGTAGTCAGAGTTCGGATCCAGCACGACGACGCGCAGGCTCGTGTGCATCAGCAGTTGCTCGAGCAGCACGCCGAGCGAGTAGGTCTTCCCCGACCCCGACTGACCGCAGAGAAATGTGTGCCGGCCAAAGCCACCGGCGTCGAGCGTGAACGGCACGCCTCGGGCGAGCGCCAGGTGGCCGACTTCGAGCCGCGCGTTTGAAGACTGTTCGTGCTCGAGGCATGCGGCCACCTGCTCGTCGGTCGCAGGCCGAATGGCCGCGTCGTGAAACGGGGTGTGGCCCCCCTCGAGCAGCGCCCCGTTCCCACGCGCCACCCGGATCAGAATCGTGCCCGGCCGATCGAGCGCACTCGTCTCGTGCTGCGCCAGTTGAACCGAGAGCACCTGCCCGAGCCGGATCTCGTCGGCGGTGTCGATCGTCACATAGCCACCCACCTCGAGCTCGAGCCCGTATAGCGAGGCCTGGAGCTCGAATCGGCGGCCGTCGATGGAGGTGGCCAAAGGCAGTACCGACGCCTCGAGTGCCTGGCGCTGGCCGCGGTACTCCTCCAGGACAGCGAGGCGGTCGCTCACTCGGCCATTCTTTCTCATCCCGCGTGCGCTATCCGCCCCGGTTGATTCGCCGCACCAGACATCGCGTACGCGGGTCCAATCGTCTCAGGGTCTCGCGCGGTCTTGGCGTGTAGGTTCGGTGGCTCTCATGAACAGGCGTGATCTCATCGACACACCGCAGAAAGCGAGAAATATGCGGTTGTCACTTCTGCTGGCGGCGGCGATGTTCGTGCTGGTCGTCGACACGTCGCTGATGAACGTGTCGATCTCCGCCGTGGTCGAGGATCTCGAGACGACGGTTAGCTCTGTGCAGACCGCGATCGCGCTGGAGGCCCTGGTCTCCGCCGCGTTCATCCTGATCAGCAGCAAGATCGGCGACCTGTTCGGACGCAAGCGGGCGTACGTGCTCGGCCTGCTGGCATACGCGGCCGGGGCGTTGGCCATGACCGTGGCCCAGAGCCTGACGGCAGTCATCGTCTTCTGGGCGATCATCGGCGGCCTTGGCGCCTCACTCCTCCTGCCTGCGATGCAATCCCTCATCCATGGCAACTTCGAGGGAGCGGCACAAAAGAAGACGTATGCGCTGATCGGAGCAGCGGCCGCGATCGCCGCCGCGGTCGGGCCGCTCCTCGGAGGCGTTGTCACCACCTACCTGTCTTGGCGCGTCGGCTTCTTGTTGGAGGCCGTCGTGATCGCGGTCGTGCTGTTGCAGATCGGGCTCATCAAGGACGTCCCCTACACCGGAGAGCGCAAGGTCGACGTCGTCGGTTCCGTCCTGTCCGTCCTCGGCACGGGCGGCGTCGTGCTCGGCATCCTGGTCTGGCAGGAGGGCGGCGATGACGTCTTGCTGCTGATCGCGCTCGGTGCGCTCGCGCTCTGGGCGCTCGCCCGCTGGCTCGTGCGTCGCCATCGCGATGGCAAGGTGATCTTGCTCGATCCGGACTTGTTCCGGCTGCCGAACTTCAGGGCCGGAATCACGGGTCAGACGCTGCAGAACATCACGCTCGGCGGGGCGATGATCGCACTACCGATCTTCCTGCAGATCAAGCTCGAATACGACGCCTTGGAGACCGGTCTGTCGCTCGCTCCACTCTCGCTGACCATGTTCGCGATCGCGATCCTCGCCGGCCGGAAGTCCGGTAAGCGCCGGCCCGCCAAAATCATCAGGATCGGGTTCGGGCTGAGCACGCTGGGCCTGGCGCTGATCATCCCGATCGTGCCCGAGGCCGACTCCGGCTGGTATCTCCTCGTTCCGCTGGCGATCGCAGGAGCGGGGCTTGGCCTGTTGGTGTCGCAGCTCAACAACTACACGCTCGCCCCGATCGATGAGGAGCGGATCAGCGAGGCGGCGGGGGTGAACTCGGCGTCGGGTTCGTTCGGGCTGTCGTTTGGTCTCGCGGTGGCCGGCGGCGTCCTGCTCGCCACCCTCTCCCTGGCGTTCACCAACATGTCGAACGCGAGTCCCGTGATTCCCTCCTCACAACAGGAGCAGATCGCGCAGACGCTCGAGGACGACGCGCAGGTGACGAGCAACACACAACTCGACGCACTGCTCGTCGACGAGCCACCGGCCGTCCAGGAAGAGGTTCTCAGCATCAACACCGACGCGACGAACCTCGCCCTTCAGGTGGCGTTGCTCGTGCCGATCCTCGCGGGGCTGCTCGGGCTATTTGACGCGTTTCGCATGATGCGTCTACCGGACGTTGCGGGTTCTGCCTCCGTCGAGGCAGCGGCTTTGGGCTGACAGAGAAGGCGCTCGAACAGCACACCGCTGACAAGCGGAGCGCGGACGAGTCGTGTCCGCGGCGAACTACGGATGTTTCAAGGCCGGGGCGCGGCTAGGTTGAGCTTGGTCGGGGGTACTCGCGCCAGTTTGGGCTGCGGAAGGAAGTGCACGTGAGACTCGCAAAGGGCGCTGTGGCGGGATTGCTGGTGGCCGCCATGGTCGCGTTGCTGTCGCCGGGTGGAGCCTCGGCGACCCACCTCACCGAGACGGGGAGCCCGGGAGGGCCGACCGTTCCTTGGGGGTTCAATGAGGAGTGGGGTTGGGGATGGGGCTGGAGTTCGCAGCTCACCAACCAGCAGCTCGAGCTCGCCGGAGCGATCGAGCCGGCGGGCCTAGCGGCCAATCGCTGGCTGGTCCAATGGGCGAAGGTCGAGAGCCGCAAAGGCAAGTATGACTGGCGGGAGACGGACGGCCAGTACCAGGCCATGCAGGCCCACGCGGCCGAGCCGGTGATGCTGCTTTGGACGGCTCCGGCCTGGGCTCTCGATCGGGCGGCGAGCTGCAACGACCCGGCCGGTTGCGTGTTTCCGCCGCTGGCCAAGTACGACGCCGACTGGAAGCGGTTCGTCCGGGCAGCAATCGCGCGCTACCCGAACGTGCGCGCGATCGAGGTCTGGAACGAGCCCAACCTCGGGCGCTTCTGGTCCCCGGCTCCGGACCCGAGGCGCTACGGTGCGATCCTGAAGGGTGTCTATGAAGCCGCCCGGGCCGAGCGCAGTAGCAAGCCCGTGCTGGTCGGCGGGCTCGCGCCGGCTGGTAACACCGCCACCACCGTCGGCGCCGCGGAGTTCCTGAAGCAGCTCTACGCGTCGGCCTGCGCGTGCTACTTCCAGGGGATCGCGACGCACCCCTACACGACTCAGGTGCCGCTCGTCGACAACGTCGCCAAGCGGCTCGACAAGATACGCGCGGTGCGCGACGCCGCCGCGGACTCCGCGAAACGGCTTTGGATCACCGAGTTCGGGCTCTCCAGCAACGGAACGTCGGACGTCACCCTGGAAAACCAGGGCAGCGAACTGGCGCAGGTCTATCGCTCGATCGAGGGTCACGATGTCGCAGCGTTCGTCATCCACCGCTTCCACGATGTCGGCTTCGACGGCCCGTACTGGAACGAGACCGGGATCGTGCGCGAGGATCTGTCGCTGAAGCCGGCATATTGTCAGCTCGGCGAGCTGATCGGCACGGCCTGCTGAAGCGCCCGCTCAACGGCCGCAAGGGGCCTGGGGTAATGCAGGTGGCCTTCGACGTCGACGCGTGGACGAGCGGCCGGCGACGCCCCCGGCCCCAGGCCATCATCTGCAGGGACGACGCACGCGAGGTGACGCCGGCAGCCCATCACGAGAAAACTCTGCCTTGCAGCTGGTTCTAAAAGCGGCTGACGGGATTCTGGAAGCCATCCGGCATCACAGTCCTAGAGAGGTCGCCGCGCGCGTAGCCGCCATACAGGACGAGGTCGGTGACCCGCTCTGGAGGGGCGACCGCATAGCCGACAGCCACCGCCGCTCCCTGTGACATGCCGACCAACGTGAAGCGATCCAGCCCGACTGCGTCGACAACTGTCTCGAGATCGGCCATCCACGTATCGAGCGAAAGATCGCCGGCTGCCGAATCCGAGAGCCCGCACCCCCGCTCGTCATACCGCACCACCGTGTGCCGTTCGCCGAGCGCAGCCAGCCAATGGCGCCAGACAGGGCTCTCCCAGTCGGTGTCGAGGTGCGTGAGCCAAGTCGCCACCCTGACGAGGGGTGGCCCCCTCCCATGCACCGCGTACGCGAGGCGGATTCCATCCGGAGCCGTGCAGAACCGAACCTCCTCCTTCACATTCGGAACGTACCGCTTCATCGCGCGCGAGCGCGGGCGTGGCGCTGAAAAGAGCGGCTGATGGGATCGACATCCCCGCCATCCCGCTTGAGCGCGAACCGCGGAAGCCGTGCTATCAGCGCTGCTACCAATTTCCGCGGCGCTGGAGAGCCTGCCGCTGGTAGCCGACCAGGACCGAACCGGGGACGCTGCGCTCGTAGTACTGACCCGCGGAACGGCTCGGTTCCCCGAGTCCTCACGGGCGAACGCGGATGATGCTCTTCCCCTTGAGCCGCTCGGTCGGGTTGAGGGCGGTGACAGCATCGTCGAGGGTAGCGACGTTGCCGATGTTGGTCCGCAGTCGTCCGTCTCGCACCCGCCGGACGATCTCACTCAGTTGGGCACGGTCGGACTCGACGACGAAGTCGATTGCCAGGCCGTCGGCCGGGCGCGCCGTGGGCGGCCCTACGACGGTCACCAGGATTCCTCCGGCCCGGATCAGGCTTGCGGACCGCTTCTGGATGTCTCCGCCGATGACGTCGAACACCAGGTCGACGCCGCCGACGTCTTCCAGGGTGTCGTTGTCGAGGTCGACGAACTCCTGCGCGCCGAAGTCGAGCACCTTCTGGCGGTCGGCGGCGCGCCCGGTCCCGATGACGTAGGCGCCGGCCTCACGTGCGAGTTGCGTCACCATCGTCCCGACTGCGCCGGCCGCGCCGTGCACGAGGACGCTCTGCCCCGCCTGAAGGTTGCCGTGCTCGAACAGCCCCTGCCACGCGGTCAGGCCCGAGATCGGCAGGCTCGCGCCCACAGTGAAGTCGACGTCGCCCGGCAGCGGCGCGAGGTTGCGCGCCTCGATCGCGACATACTCCGCCAAGGTGCCGTCGCGATGCCAGTCCGCGAGGCCGAGCACCCGCTGTCCAACCGAGACCCCCGTCGTGCCGTACCCGAGGGCGGTGACCACTCCGGCCAGCTCGTGCCCAGGGATCGACGGTGTCCGGTCACGGCCCAGGCGATCGGTCCAGGTTGAGGGCCACGCCATCTCAGTCGGGACGAATCCCGACGCATGAATCTGAGCGACGACGTCGTTGATCGCCGCCGGCGGCTCGGGCCGCTCCACCAGCGTCATCCCGGCCGTTCCCGCAGCTTCGTCCGTCACCACAATCGCCTTCATCCGGCACCTCCCGGTGTTGAGTTCTCCACCTGAACAGACTGCCTATTGGCAGGAGCCGCTCGAGCTCCATGCGCTGTTCAGGCTTCAGCATCTCCGGCCGAATCGCTACCAGTTCGGCTACCAGTCGGGGTCCTATCCGGCCATTCACGCCGCTAAGCCCGCGCCTGTCGCGATCTGACGGAGGTCCGGAAAAAAGCGGCTGATGGGATTCGAACCCACGACCTTCTGCATGGCAAGCAGACGCTCTAGCCAACTGAGCTACAGCCGCGCGGACGGATGAGTCTAGCGAGGCTCGGGGGCCCGTTCGAGCTCCGAGCCGTCAGCCGGCCGCCTCGTCGAGGGCTTGATTAACGAGGCGGTCGGCGTCGGCGTTGTGTTCGCGTCGCACGTGGCGGATCGACCACCGCTCCAGGCCGCGGAGCGCCGTCCGGACCTTGTCGTGGAGCTCCTGGAGTCCGGCGTCCTTGACGCGGTACTCGCCCTTGACCTGCTTGACGATGAGCTCCGAGTCGCCGACCAGCTCGACCTCGCGCGCCCCGAGCGCCTTCGCGCGGTCGATCCCGAGCAGCAGCGCCTCGTACTCGGCGACGTTGTTGGTCGCCCGGCCGATCACCTGGCGCTCGCTCTCCAGCATCTCCCCCTCCGGGGTGGTGAGCACGGCCGCGATCGCAGCTGGGCCTGGATTTCCGCGGGCGCCGCCGTCGACGTGGACGACGACGCGCTCCACGGCAGCCTCAGGCAAGGCTCAGGGTCCCGTCCTCGGCCGCGGTTGCGTTCCAGACCCGGTCCTCGTGGGGGAGCTCGGAGATCTCGTTGCCCTTGGCGAGCTCGCGCACCTCGTTCGGGCTCACCCGCCATCGGTACCAGGAGAGGTCCCAAGCGACCACGATCACGGCCTCGGCGTGCCCGTCCTCGCGGACGGAGACCCGTGGCTCGCCGAGCGAGCGCACGAGACCGGCGATCTTGCGCGCCTCGCGGCTCGCGTTGAAGACCTCGATCGGGCTCGGGGGCGGCTGCGGCTCCTCCGGCGCCGGGGCCCGCTCCTCTGGCCGACGCGCGAGGCGCTCGCGCACCTTGAGCGCGAGCCCCGGGCGCCTGCGGCCAGCGTCCGGGTGCTCGATCTCTTGTGCGTACGCGGTCGGCACCCAGCCGGCGGCCTCGGCGCGGCCTTTGCAGAGCGTGCAGACGAGCGCCGGGCCGCCGTCCGCATCGACGTATTCAGCCGCCCGCTCGCCGCGCAGCATCGTGCGGCCGCAGACGGCGCAGGAGCTGAATTCGTCATCCAGGCTCATCGGGGCCAACGTAGCAGCGCCGCCCGACTACGCACGGGCGCTGCTGCTCAATCCGCTACGCCCTGACGCCCTGCTCGTCCTCGGCCTTCGCCTCGGCGATCACCTTCTGCGCGATGTGTCCCGGAACCTCCTCATAGCGCACGAACTCCATCGTGTAGTCCCCGCGACCGCCGGTGATCGCGCGCAGATCCGGTGCGTAGTCGAGCACCTCCGCCATCGGCACCTCGGCCTTGATCTCGGTCGCCGATCCCTTCGGCTCCATGCCGAGCGGCCGGCCCCGGCGCGAGTTGAGATCGCCGACGACGTCGCCGACCACGTCGTCGGGGACGGAGATCGTCATCAGCATGATCGGCTCGAGCAGGTAGGGCTCGGCCTCGGCGGCTGCCTGCTTGAAGGCCATCGAGCCAGCGATCTTGAACGCCATCTCGGAGGAGTCCACCGAGTGATGCTGGCCGTCGTAGAGCCGCACCTTGAGATCCTTGATCGGGTAGCCGGCGAGCACGCCGCCGCTCATCGCCTCGACGATTCCCTTCTCGACCGCCGGGATGAAGCCACCGGGAATCACGCCGCCCTTGATCGCGTTCTGGAACTCGAACCCGGCGCCGGCCTCGTTCGGCTCGATCTCGATATGGCAGTCGCCGAACTGGCCCCGGCCGCCGGTCTGCTTCTTGTAGCGGCCGTGCGCCTTCGCCGGCTTGCGGATCGTCTCGAGGTACGGGACCCGGGGCGGGTGAAGCTCGATCTCCGCGCCGAAGCGCGCCTTCATCCGCTCGACGATTACCTCGACGTGGATCTGGCTGAGCCCCGCGATGATCTGCTCGCCGGTCTCGGGGTCTCGATGGACGTCGAGGGTCGGGTCCTCCTCGGAGAGGCGCCGGATCGCCGCTGCGGCCTTCTCCTCGTCGCCCTTCGACTTCGGCTCGTACGCGAACGCCATCACCGGTGCCGGCAGCTCGAGGTCGGGGAAGCGAAAGTGGGCGCCGCCGGTCGCGAGGACGTCACCGGCCCGCGTCTCACGGAGCTTCGGGACGGCGCCGATGTCGCCGGGGCCGAGCTCGTCGATCGGCGCCATCTCCTTGCCCTCCGGGGCCGCGAGCTGGCCGATCCGCTCCTTCTCGGCGCGGGTCACGTTCTGGACGTGCGAGTCCGAACGAAGGACGCCCGAGTACACCCGCATCATGTTGATCCGGCCGGTGTAGGGATCCGCGGTGGTCTTGAAGGTGAAGGCGACGAGCTTGCCGGACTCGTCGGGCTCGATCTCGACCTCCTCCCCATCGGCGCCGATCGCCGGCTGTGCGCCGCGCATCGCCGGGGAGGGCAGGTCCTCGACCAGCGCCTCGAGCAGACGGTTCGTGCCCAGGTTCCGGGTCGCGACACCGCAGGTGACGGGGAACAGGTGGCCCTCCGTCACCCCCTTCTTGAGCGCCGCGACGATCTCCGAGTGCGATATCTCCTCGCCCTCGAGGTAGCGCTCCATGAGCTCGTCGGAGTTCTCGGCCACCTCGTCCATGAGCTTCTCCCGGTACTCCTCGGCCTGCGCTGTGAGCTCCTCCGGGATCTCGGTCTGCTTCGCGTTGTCGCGTCCGTCGCCCGTGTACTCGAAGGCGGTCATGTCGATCAGGTCGATCACGCCGCGGATCTCGTGCTCGGAGCCAATCGGGATCTCGGTCGCGACCACGTGCTGTCCGAAGCCCGCCTTGAGCGAGTCGAGCGCCCGGAAGAAATCGGCGCGCTCGCGGTCGAGCATGTTGACGAACACGAGTCGCGCGAGCCCCTCCTCGTCGGCGCGGCGCCAGAGGCGGTCCGTGTTGACCTCGACGCCCATCACGCCGTTGACGACGAAGACCGCCGCGTCGACGACCCGCAGCGCCGCCAGCGTGTCGGCGACGAAGCTCGGCTCGCCGGGCGTGTCGATCATGTTCACCTTGCGGCCGTCGTGCTCGAAGGAGGTCACGGCGGCGCCGATCGACATCCCGCGCGCCTGCTCGTCGGACTCGAAGTCGCAGACAGTCGTGCCGTCCTCGACGCGTCCGAGCCGGTTGATCACCCCGGACTCGAACAGGATTGCCTCCGCGAGGCTGGTCTTCCCGCTGCCCCGGTGGCCGACCAACGCGACGTTGCGAATGCGGTCAGGCGGCTTGTGCCCCACGCCTGGAATCTATACCCACACGCCGGTGGGCGCGGGTCGCGCCCGCCTAGCGCTGAAACCGCGAGCGCAGGTCGATCACGGCCTTCGTGTGGAGCTGGGAGACGCGCGACTCCGTGACCCCGAGCACCTCGCCGATCTCTGTCAGGGTGAGACTCTCGTAGTAATAGAGCGCGACCACGAGCCGCTCGCGCTCCGGGAGCGCCTCGATCGCGTCGGCGAGCCTGTGCTTGAGCTCCGAGGACTGCGCCTCTCTGTGCGGGTCGACGGCTCCCGGGTCCTGGATCGTGTCCAGCACGGAGATCTGGCTGCCGCCCTCCGGGTCGGCGAAGGTCCACAGCTCGTCGAGCGCCAGCACGGAGGAGTTCGCGATCTCGAGCAGCACGCCCTCGAATTCCTCGACCGTCATCTCGAGCGCGTCGGCCATCTCCTGGTCACTCGGCGCCCGCTGCAGCTTCGCCTCGAGCTTGGCATGCGTCTGCTCGACCTGGCGCGCGCGGGCGCGTACCGAGCGCGGCACCCAGTCGAGCGAGCGCAGCTCGTCGATGATCGCGCCCTTGATCCTTGCCCCCGCGAACGTCTCGAACTTGATCTCGCGCTCCGGATCGAATCGCTCGATCGCGCCGATCAGACCGAGCAGCCCGTACGAGACGAGGTCGGACTTCTCCACGTGTGAGGGAAGCCCCGAGGCCATGCGGGCGGCGATGAACTTGACCAACGGCGAATAGGCGACGACCAGGCGCCCGCGCGCTTTCTCGTCGCCGTCGACCTTGTAGCGGCGCCAGAGCTCGCGAAACTCGACTGCTTTGACGTCCCTCTCCATCTAAGCCGCTTGGGAGAAGCCCGGCGAAACCCTACTCGCGCCTCGCCGCCCCGGGATGACACATGCCTACGCCCTCGGGTGAGCCTTTGCGTACTCGCGCCGCAGCCGCGAGGGCTCGACGCGGGTATAGACCTGCGTGGTCGAAACGCTCGAGTGGCCGAGCAGCTCTTGGATCGCGCGCAGGTCTGCGCCTCCCTCGAGCAGATGAGTGGCGAACGAGTGCCGCAGGGTGTGCGGCGAGACCCGGCCCGCCACCGCGGCCTCCCGCACCCACTTCTCGAGCCGGCGTCGAATGTCCGAGGGCGAGAGGCGGCGGCCGCTGCGCGAGATGAACAGCGCGGACTCGGCGGCGTTCTGGGCGAGCGCATGCCGGGCGGTCTCCAGGTAGCGGCGAAGCGCCCGCTGGGCCGGTTCGCCGACCGGGACGACACGGGTCTTGGATCCCTTGCCGGTCACGCGGATCGTCTCGGAGTCGAAGTCGACGTCGCCGACGTCGGCGGAGACGAGCTCGTCGGCGCGCATCCCGGCCGAGTAGGCGAGCTCGAAGAGAGCCCGGTCGCGGACCTCGAGCGGCCCGGTGGCCGGGATCCGGTCGAGCAGCGCGGCGACCTCGTCGGGTCCCAGGACGCGCGGCAGGCGCGACTGGGCCTTCGGGCTCGGTAGCAGGTCGGCCGGGTTGCTGGCCGCCTCGCCCGCGGCCACAAGATGGGCGTGAAAGCGCCGCACGGCGGCGAGCTTTCGCGCGACGCTCGCGCGCGCGAGGCGGCGCTCGGAGAGCTCGGCCGCGTACCCCCGCAGATCGCGGTAGGCGAGCTCGCCGGGCTCGCGCCCGCGGGCACTCGCCCAGGCCGCGAGCTCGACCAGGTCGCGCCCGTAGGCGCGGAGGGTGGCGCCAGAGGCGCCGCCCCGCACGAGCTCGCGGCGGTAGCCGGCGAGCGCGCGCTCCCATGCCGGGCTCACCTCGAGCTCCTCCGCCGCCGGGGCCTGCTTTGCGTCCGTCGCCATCGCGAAGATGGTTCGGCGCCCCGGCCTCGACGCCTGCCGCTGCAACGGAGCTACTGCGGCTACTGGATGTAGACGGGCGTACCGACGTCGACGCGGTTGTACAGGTCGATCACGTCCGGGACGGACATGCGCAGACACCCGTGGGAGGCGGCCGTGCCGAGCGATCCCACGTCGTCGGTGCCGTGGAACCCCGCGCCCGCGGTGATGCCCATCCAGCGCGCCTTCAGCGGGTTCTCCGCGGTGCCGCCGGCGACGGTGGTCCCCCCGAGCTCACCGGCCCACGGAGAGTTGGGGACGCTCCAGACCGGATCCACCTGCATGGACTCGATCGAGTAAAGCCCGGTCGGGGTCGGGTAGGCCGGCTGACCGGTCGCGATCGTGTACTGCTTGGCCTGCTCCAGGTTCACCCACAGCGTGGCCGTGAACGAGGAAAGATCGACAGTGATGTAGGTCGGGTACTGCTCCGCGAGCTCGTCCTGCGTGACCTCGGGCGGCACGCGATCGACCGGGAGCGCAACGGTACGCGCGTGCGGGCTCTGCACCGCGGCCTCTACCCGCGAGCGGAGCTTGCTCTCGTCGACGGAGATGCCATCGTGGCCGGGGACCGTGCCCAGCGAGGTGGAGCTGGGCTGGATCGACGCGTCGACCGGCTCGCGGTTGACCTCCGTGGCCACCGTGCCGATGAAGTCGTCGATCGCCTTGTTCGAGTACGTCACCTGCGGCGAGATCGCAACATCGAGTTCGCCCCCGGTGGCATAGCGCCAGACGCGGGTCGGAAGTCCGCCGTCCCGGCTTTCGTCCAGCGCCCGGTCCACCATCCCCTCGGCGTCGGAGGTGATGTCGAGCTTCTCCGGGCTCAGCTGGTACTTGACGCCCTCGAACTTGACCGTGACCTTCTTGCGAAGCGGCTTGACGAGCTCGATGTTCACGGCCTCGGTCGCCTCGTCGGCGGTCATCCCGCCGACGTCGACGCCGCCGATCGTCACGCCGTCGGCGATCTGATCGTTGCGCGTGGAGTCCCACGCGTAGGCGCCGACCGCCGCCATGAGCAGGACGACGATCAGGAACGCCGCCGCTATCTGAAACTTACGAGCCAAGGCGTCGGCCAAAGTGTAGGAGACGCCCTCGACCAGTCGGAAGACGTCGTTCCAATGCAACGGCTGCTTCAGCCGAACCTAGATCCCGAGCGGCTCGCGGTCCGCCTCGACCCCCTCGCTATCCGGGCGCCCGCGGCGCACGTGTGGGCTCCAGCGTAGGAACTCCTCGACCTCGCGCTCGTACTGGTAGCCCTCATCGTGGCGGCCACGAAGGATCGGTGCCAGGCGCAGGTGCTCGCCGAACCGGATCACGGACTCGCGCGACGTGAAGCCGTACTCGAACCCGGCGAGCTTGTAGAGCCGATTGTCGACTCCGCGGCCGAAGCGCAGCAGGTTCATCATCTCGTCCGGGATCCGGAACCCGAGCCGCCTGAGCGGAGCCGCGAGCAGGCCGGCGCCGAACGGCGGCAGGATCGGCAGCGCCCGCTTTCCGACCAGGTCGACCGCCTCCGAGAGCGACAGGACCCCGTCGGCGGCGACGTTGAAGGTGCCCGGGATCGAGCGAAGCGCCGCGTGCTCCAACGCGTGGACGATGTCGTCCTCGTGCACGAACTGAAGCCGCGGGTCGAAGCCGAGCACCATCGGGACCGCCGGGAGGGCGAACATGCGAGTGAACGCCGTCTCCACGTCGGGCCCGAGCACGTTCGCGCAGCGCAGGAGGGTGACGGTCAGGTCCGGGTTCTTCTCGGCGAACTCGGCGACAGCGGCCTCCGCCTCCACGATGTCGCGCTCGAGCCGCGTTCGGGGCGGATGCGGGCGGCGCATCGACTCGGTGAAGAACGCCGGGTCGTCCTGCTCGGACCCGTAGTAGTGGGTCGAGCTCTTGAACACGAACTTCCGGACCGGCGAGTCGGCACCGCCGCATGCGGCGAGGATGTTCATCGTCCCGATGACGTTGTTCTCGTGCGCCTCGCGGATGGGGGCCGTGATCGAGTTGACCGAGAGCCGTGTGTCGATGACGGTGTCGATCTCGGCCGCTCGCACGATCCGCTGAAGCAGCGAGTGCTGGTTCGAGACCTTGACGAACTCGGTTCGCTCGAGCTCGAGGCTGGGCTCGTCGGCGTCGACTCCGATCAGCGCCTCGATTTCCTCGAAGCCCTCGAGCGCCTGCGCGAGCCGCGCCCCCCAATACGTGGAGAGACCGGTGATCAGGACTCGCTTGCTGGGCACGTCTACCGACCTCAGCCGAACCAGACCGACTCGCGCTTCGCGACCATCTCGTCGACGTTCTCCTGGATCCTCGCCCGGATCTCCTGTGCAACCGTCTGCACGAGCGCCTTGTCGTTGACCGCCTCGGGCCCACCGAGCTCGACCGTGTCGATCGGCTCCAGGAAGCGGATGCGGAACTTAGCGGGCAGGTAGCCGAGCATTCCGAAGGGCCCCAGCCACGGAAACGTAGGCGTGATCGGGAAGTAGAGCAGCCCCGTGAGCCGCCGCAGCGCGACTACGTGCGCGAAGATCGGCGCCGCCTCCTCGGCGCCGACGACGCACAGCGGGACGAGCTTCGCCTCGGCGCGCATCGCGGCCTCGACGAACCCGCCGCGCCCGAAGCGCCGCAGTCGATAGCGGTCCTTGTAGAGCTTCTCGGTGCCCTTGCGTCCCTCGGGGAAGACGATGACGAGCTGGCGCTCGTCGTAGAGGAGACGATGCACGTTCGCCGGGTGCGCCGCGACCCCGCCGATTTTCGGGATCAGCATCGAGAAGCCGGGATAGCCCTTGAAGAAGTGCTCGACGGTTAGGTAGAGCGGCCGCGGCCGCGGGTGCTCCTCGCGGATCGCCTTCGCGACCATCGCGGCATCCGGCGGCAGGGCGCCGGAGTGGTTGGAGACCAGGAGCGCCCCACCGTCGTCGGGCACGTTCTCGACCCCCTCCACCTCACACCGAAACCAGTAGCGGTAAAAGAACTCGACCAGGGTGCGGTCGAACGCGCCCTCCACCCGCTCGGAGCGTCCCCAGTCGTCAAGCCGACGATCCGGCTCGATCGCGGGTAGGAGCTCGCGCATCCGCTCCGCCGGCCGGCGCTCGGGCAGCTTCGCCTCGGGGGCCTCGACGGTCGCCTCGATCGGCTCGTCACCTAGATGCGACAGTGATGTCCGCTCGGGCGGCAAGGCCCTCATAGTATTGGCCGTTCGATGAGCGCCACCAGCACGACCGCGCGTCCGCGCCCGGCGGAGTTCCTGCGCGGCGCCGCCGAGAACCGCAAGCTGTTCCGACCCGGCGGACCGCGGCCCGATCCCACGCCGGCCGACGGGCCGGACCCGTACGGGAGCCCCCACCCGGAGTGGCTTCGGATCGACTGGCGCGAGCACCTGCGGACGATCGACGTCGGTGGTGCGCGCGTCAACTACGTCGAGATGGGCGAGCGCGAGGCGATCGATGTCGTGTTCGTGCACGGCCTCTCCGGGTGCTGGCAAAACTGGCTCGAGAACATCCCGCACTTCGCGCGCCAGCACCGCGTCCTGGCGCTCGACCTGCCGGGCTTCGGCGGGAGCCCGATGCCGCCGTGGGAGATCTCAATCGAGGCGTACGGCCGGCTCCTCCTCGAGTTCCTCGAGGCTCTCGGCGTCGGCGATTGCGTCGTCGTCGGCAACTCCATGGGCGGCTTCGTCTCGGCGCAGGCGGCGACGCAGGAGCCCGACCGCTTGTCAAAGCTCGTCCTCGCCTCCTCCGCCGGCGTCTCACACGCGCGCATGCGACGCGAGCCGATCGAGGCCCTGGGGCGGATGATCGTCGCGGTGACGCCGCTCACGCTCAAGCTCCAGCAGCGCATGATCCTGCGGCCACGGGTCCGCGAAGCGACATTCACGATGGTCTTTCACCACCCGAACGACCTCCGCCTCGAGCTGCTCTGGGAGTTCATGAGCGGTGCGGGCAAGGACGGGTTCCTGCCCGCCTTCTCGGCCCTGGCCGGCTACGACATCCTCGACCGGCTGGAGGACGTGCCCGTGCCGACGCTGATCGTGTGGGGACGGAACGACCTCATCATCCCGCCGGGCGACGCGCTCCAATTCGCCCGCCGCCTGCGGAACTCTCAGACCGTGATCTTCGACGACTGCGGCCACGTGCCGATGGCCGAGCGCCCGCTTCGCTTCAACCGGACGCTCGAGGCGTTCCTCGCGCGCGAGACCTAGGGTGCGGGCGTTCCTCGCCGCGCTGCTGCTCGCCGCACTCGTCGCGGCGGCGCCGGCCGCGGGCGATACCGCACCGCCGGCCGACGAGCTCGACGGGCGCCTGCAGGCAGTGGTCGACGGGCTCACGCGGGATGTCTTCGTCGGCGCCGGCCTCAGCGGCGAGCCGGAGGCCTTCTACGTCCCCGGCGCCGCGCTCAGCGTGAGCCTGCCGGGCGACGCGACGCGAACGTACGTCTCCGGCCTTGCCAACGTCGCGGTCGGCGACATCGTCGAGGCGGATGTGGTGCAGCCGATCGGCAGCGGGACGAAGCCGATGACCGCTGCGCTCGTGATCCGGCTCGTGTTGAAGGGAAGGCTGCGGCTCGGCGAAGAGCTCGCGGACGCAGCGCAAGCACACCAACGCGACGCGGGTCGTCTCGCCGGGCTCGTGGGGCGGTTCCGCCACCGCCTGCGTGGTGTGACGATCCGCGACCTGCTCGCGATGACAAGCGGC
>Ga0126312_10001026_pt1 | contig 17916 bp, 12 predicted proteins | sample Plot104A_FD_92537 | JGI IMG/M metagenome (GOLD analysis project Ga0126312, IMG submission 92537) | Serpentine soil microbial communities from UC McLaughlin Reserve, CA, USA - Plot104A | ecosystem: Environmental > Terrestrial > Soil > Grasslands | place: USA: UC McLaughlin Reserve, Lake County... | reverse complement strand
CGGGCGCCGAACGCGGGCAGGAGGATGAACAACGCGGTGAAGATCGTGAGCGCGACCGCGATCGTCCCGCCCATGGCGCCCTTGGACAGACGCTCCTCTTCGGGGACCTGCCGGTTCGCCGACCACGCCAGCGCCTTGAACCCGAGCGAGAGCGACTCGGCGAGCATCATCACGCCCCGCACCAACGGGATGCGCGAGTAGCGCTCCGCCCAGCGCGGCGCGTCGTGGACCTCGAGCTCGATGTCGTCCTCGGGCGTGCGGACGGCGACGGCCCAGCTGCTGGCGCCGCGCATCATCACGCCTTCCATGACGGCCTGGCCGCCCATGTAGCGGGGCTCCGGCCGTCGGGCCATCAACCCTTGGCCTTGCCGCCCTGCTTCGCGTACCGGCGCTGGAACCGCTCGACGCGGCCACCGGTGTCCACGAGCTTCTGCTTGCCCGTGTAGAAGGGGTGACATTCGGAGCAGAGCTCGACCCGCAACTCGGGCACGGTCGAACGCGTCGTGAACGTGTTGCCGCACGAGCAGCGCACGGTGCAATCGACGTAATCGGGATGGATGTCGGTCTTCATCGTTCTCTCAATCTACTTCCTACTTCGTGGCGTGCCGACCCGAATGGGGACGGGTATTCCGTTGAAACGGGGCGGCCCCGAGGGTCGCCGACGACGCCTCTGTCAAGCGAAGGAGGAGGCGATCCCTCGGGGTCGCCCCAGCAGTCCACGGGCACCCGCCCGGCCCTATGAGCCGGGCGTGGGCGCCTTGGCGATCTCTGAGAGGAACTCGTCGTTGCTCTTCGTCGTGCGGATCTTGTCGATGAGCAGCTCGAGGCCCTTGCCGTCCTCGAGGGCGTTCAACACTCGCCGCAGTTTCCAGACCTGCTGGAGCTGGTTGCGGTCGAAGAGCAGCTCCTCGTGCCGCGTGCTCGACGCCTCGACGTCGATGGACGGGTAGATGCGCCGCTCGGACAGCCGGCGGTCGAGCCGCAGCTCCATGTTGCCGGTGCCCTTGAACTCCTCGAAGATCACCTCGTCCATCCGGCTCCCGGTCTCGATGAGCGCGGTGGCGATGATCGTCAGCGAGCCGCCTTCCTCGATGTTGCGTGCCGCACCGAAGAACCGCTTCGGCGGGTACAGCGCCGTGGAGTCGACACCTCCGGACAGGATGCGGCCCGACGCGGGCGCCGAGAGGTTGTAGGCACGGGCCAGGCGCGTGATGCCGTCGAGGATGATGACGACGTCCCGGCCCATCTCGACCAGGCGCTTCGCCCGCTCGATGGTGAGCTCGGCGACCTGCGTGTGCTCATCGGACGGTCGGTCGAACGTGCTCGCGACGACCTCGCCGTTCTTGACGTGCCGGCGCATGTCGGTGACCTCTTCGGGCCGCTCGTCGACGAGCAGCACCATCAGGTGCACCTCGGGGTTGTTGCGCTCGACCGAGTAAACGATCTGCTTCAGGATCGTCGTCTTCCCGGCCTTCGGTGGCGACACGACCAGCCCGCGCTGGCCCTTCCCGATCGGCGAGACGAGATCGACGATCCGCCCGGTGATGTCGGCCGGATCTTCCTCCAACTCCAACGCGAGCCTCGAGTCCGGGAACAACGGGGTGAGGGCCTCGAACTTGGCTCGCTCGCGTGCCGCTTCCGTCGGGAGGTCGTTCACCTGGTCCACCCGCAGCAGCGCCGGGTACTTCTCGTTGCTGGCCTGCGGACGGGCGAACCCCTTCAAGTAGTCGCCCTTGCGCAGCGCGAACCGCCGCACCTGCGACGCCGAGACGTACACGTCCTTCGGCCCCGGCAGGTAGCTCGTCGCCCGTAGGAAGCCGTAGCCCTCGTCCCGCAGGTCGAGGAGGCCTTCGGTCGCGACCGGCTCACCCTGGAACTCGCGCTCGCCGCCGTCCTGCTGGCGGTCGCGGCCACGACGCCGGCGCCGGCGCCGGTTTCCCTCGCCGTACGACTGACGCTCGTCCTCGGGCTCGATGCGCGGCTTCGTTGCCGTGCCGCCGCCGTTGCCGCCACGCGCGCCCGGCTTGTCGTTGCTGTCCTTCGTGGTCGTCGTCGTGCCCTGCGAGGCGCCGTCACCGCTGGCCGCGTCGCCACCGCCGTCGCCGGTCGAGGACGATGCCGTCCGCGACACCGGCCGAGGCTGATCGCTCGCGTCGTCACTCCCGCCGGCGGCGGCGATCGCTTCCTCCTCGGCTGCGAGCTCGGCGATCGGGTCGTCGGCCTCGGACGCACGGCGAGAGCGGACCCGCTTCGGGCGGTCGCCACCGTCGGAGGCAGCCGCGCTGTCGGAGTTGGTACCGCCGTCGACCGCGCCGAGGATGGCGTCGATCAGGTCGGCCTTCTTCATACGGGTGGCGGCGTTCACGCCCATCGCACCCGCGATCTGGTGGAGCTCCTCGCGGTCCTTGGTGTCCAGGACCGATCGGTCGAGCTCAGTGTCACTCATGGGGGGAAACTCCTCGTGCTGCGGTTGGCACCTGCCCTGGGAACGCACGCGGCTTGACCACTCGAGTCAGAACTCCTCGGGGTTCTGGTTCATCGGCAGACAACCAGTGACAATGCCGACCCGCTGCTGTCAACGGGACGAAAACCGATGCCGCCTCACGCGGGAACGATGCCCCGGGTGCGGGGGCGACGGGTGCCGGGTCGGGATTCGGGACCGAAACGTCTCCGTGGATCACCGAACCGGTGACGGAAAACCTACCGTCTCGACTGTCAACCCGCAAGTATCTCCGTGTATTCCGGCTGCGTCAGCCGGCGTCGAGCAGCCGGCGCATGAGCGTGTGCGCGACGACTACTTCGGAGTCCGCGACCCCGAGCTCGGTGTACTCCCCCCCTGCAGCATCCCGTATCGAGTCGAACAGGAGGTACGGAACGGGGTCTGAGGTGTGGGTCTTGATCGCGCACGGGGTCGCGTGGTCCGGCATCAGCAGGATCCGGTACGGCGTCCCTCCCGCGTCGAGCGCTTCGATCAGCGGACCGATGACGTCGCTGTCCCATCGCTCGAGTGCGACCACCTTCTCGTGAACGTCACCCTGGTGCGCGGCCTCGTCGGTCGCCTCGACGTGCAGCAGGAAGAAGTCGCGGTCCTCGAGCGACGCCAGCGCGGCGTCCCGTTGCGCGGCGTAATCGTTGTCGAACCCGGCGGTGGCGCCCGGCACGTCGAGGACCTCGAGCCCGGTGAGCACGCCGAGCCCGCGCACGAGGTCGACGGCCGACGTGAGCCGGCCGTCCACGCCGTACCGCGGCGCGAACGCCGGCAGGTCGGGCCGGATGCCCTGACCCCACAGCCAGATCTGTGACGCGATCGAGCCGACTTCGGCCGCGCTCTCGGCAACGATCGGCTTCGACGCGTCCATGAGCGCGATGAGCTTCTCGGCCGCCGCGCCCACCGGGAAGACAGCCGGCTTCCCGGTGAGGTCGTGGGGAGGGACGCACTGGACGTCGCCCAGCTCTCGCGGAACGACGCACAGATGCCGGTACTCGACCCCGGGATAGAAGCGAACACCGTCACGCCCGCCACCGAGCGCGGCCTCGAGCGCCGCGACGATGGGTGCGCTCTGCTCGCTCGTCGGGTGTCCGGCGGCGAAGTCGACCATCGTCGGCGGGCTCGCATCGTCGAGCGTGACCAGGTTGCAACGGAACGCGACGTCATCGGGCCCGAGCGCGACACCCATCGCCGCCGCCTCGATCGGCGCGCGCCCGGTGTGGAAGCGCCCCGGGTCGTACCCGAGGATGGCCATGTTGCCGACGTCACTTCCCGGAGGGAGACCTTCGGGGATCACTGCCGCCCGCCCGACTTCGGCGCGCGCGGCAAGGCGCGCCAGTGCGGGCATCGCCGCGGCCTGGAGCGGCGTGCGACCCTCGAGCTCGGCGAGCGGCTCGTCCGCGCAACCGTCGGGCACGAGCACGACGTACTTCAACTGTCCTCCTTTGGCGCCGTTGCAAGCGCCGGCTCTGCGGTGACGGTCGGCAAAGCCGCCGTCACCGCGAAAATGCTAGGCGCGGTCCGTTCGCGTTCCCGCCCCGGTAACGTCACCGCCACCATGCGCTTCTCGCGACGGTCTCGTACAGCTTTGGTCGCAGTATTCGCGCTTCTCGCCGCGATCGTGCTGGTCGCCGCCGCATGCAGCGACGACGGCGGAAACGGGAGTGATAGCTCTTCCGGTGGCAGTTCCTCCGAGGACGGCAGCGGGCATCTCCGCTCCGCCAAGGTGAAGCTCACGCCGATCGCGAGCGTCGAGGACCCGACCGCCTTCGCGATACGGCCAGGAGATCGCGCGTTCTATGTCACCGAGCAGGTCGGCCGGGTGCGGGCTGTTCGGGACGGCAACCTCGACGCGGAGCCCGTCCTCGACCTGACGGCGGATGTCGGGAGCGGCGGGGAGCGAGGCCTGCTCGGGCTCGCGTTCTCGCCCGACGGCAGCAAGTTGTACCTGGACTACACGAACACGACCGGTGACACGCGCATCGTGGAGTACACGATGCGCGGGAACACTGTCGACGCCGGATCCCGGCGCGAGCTCCTCGCGGTGGACCAGCCGCAGCCGAACCACAACGGCGGGCAGCTCGGCTTCGGTCCCGACGGGATGCTGTACATCGGTTTCGGGGACGGCGGCGGCGCCGGCGACCAGGGCAGCGGCCACGCCGAGGGCGGCAACGGGCAGTCGCTCGACACGCTGCTGGGCAAGATCCTGCGCATCGACGCGAGGGCCGCGAGCGGCCGGGAGTACGCGATCCCGCCCGGCAACCCGTTCGCCAACGGCGGCGGACTGCCCGAGATCTGGGCGTACGGACTGCGGAACCCGTGGCGATTCACCTGGGATCGCGAGACGGGCGACATGTGGATCGCCGACGTGGGACAGAACGCATGGGAGGAGGTCGACTTCCTCCCGGCAGGCCAGGGCACGGGATCGAACTTCGGGTGGAACCGCCTCGAGGGCACGCACGCGTTCCAAGGCGAGGCGCCGCGCGACGCCGTTCCGCCGATCCTCGAGTATCCGCTCGACGGCGCGTGCGCTGCCATCGGCGGCTACGTCTACCGGGGGTCGAAGATCCCCGCGCTGACCGGCGCCTATCTGTACAGCGACTACTGCGACGGCACGGTCAACGCGGTCGTCGAGCAGGACGGCAAGGTCGCCGACCAGCGCGATCTCGGCGTGCAGGGGAACCAGGTCACCGCGTTCGGTCAGGACCAGGACGGCGAGCTGTACGTCCTGTCACAGGGCGACGGTCTCCAGCGCATCGACCCCGCGTGATGCGTATCGTCACTCCACGCGTGGCAAGACCGCGCCGGCGATCCGCCGGGTGATGCCGGCGGGCATGGCGCTCGAGAACACGGCGCCGGCCTGGTTGAGCGGGCCGGGGATGCACACGGCACGGCCGTGGTCGTACGCGCGCAACGCAGCCGAGACCACAGCCTCTGCCGACTGCCACATGAAGCTCGGCACCGCGCCGGATTCGAGACCGGCCCGTTCCTGGAACTCGGTGCGCGTGAAACCAGGGCACAGGACCATGACGTTGACGCCCGTCCCCCGGAGCTCCTCGTGCAGGGCATGGCTGAAGCTCGTGACGAACGCCTTCGTGCCGCCGTAGGTCGCGTTGAGGGGCGTCGGCTGGTAGCAGGCGAGCGATGACACGTTGATGATCCCGCCCTCTCCTCGCTCGACCATCGCCGGCAGCGCGGCGTGCGAGAGCTGCATGACTGCCAGCACGTTCAGGCGGATTTCCCGGGCCTCGGCCTCGCGGGGAAGCTGGGCGAACTTGCCGTACGTGCCGAATCCGGCGTTGTTGACGAGGAGATCGACGGCCGGCTCCGCGGCCTCGAGCCGCGCCTCGACCACCCCCATCCCCTTCGTCGAGGTCAAGTCGGTCGCGAGAACCTCGACCTCACAACCGCGCTCCTTCTCGAGCGACTCTGCGAGCTCCTCGAGCCTGGCCTCGTCGCGAGCGACGATCACGAGATCGTCGCCCCGAGCTGCCAACGCGCGCGCGAACGCGGCGCCGATGCCGGACGAGGCGCCGGTGACCAGCGCTACCGGCTTGGCCATGGACATGTCCCCACCTCCAGGGTTCACAGGCCGAGCTCGGCCGCCACCGCGTCGGGCGTGGCGTCGACCGACGCGCCCACATCGACCTCGTCCATGGCGCGCTGGGGATCCTTCAGGCCGTGACCCGTCATGGTGCACACGACGGTCTCGTCCGCCCGGACCTGCCCGGCCGCGGCCGCCTTGAGCAGGCCGGCCACGGCCGCCGCCGACGCCGGCTCGACGAAGCAACCCTCCGCCGTCGCGAGCAAGCGATATGCGTCGAGGATCTCGCCGTCGGTCACGGCGCCGATGTGGCCACCCGATTCGTCGCGGGCGGCGATCGCGCCTCCCCAGTTCGCTGGGTTCCCGATGCGGATCGCGGTGGCGATCGTCTCCGGGTACGGGACGGGCTCGCCGTGCACGAGCGGAGCCGATCCCTGCGCCTGCCATCCGAGCATGCGAGGACGCCGGCGCGGACGACCGTGCACCTCGTACTCGAGGTAGCCCTTCCAGTAGGCGCCGATGTTCAAGGCGTTCCCGACGGGAATGCAGTGCGCGTCGGGCGCGTCGCCGAGCGCGTCGACCACTTCGAAGGCAGCCGTCTTCTGCCCTTCGATCCGGAACGGGTTGATCGAGTTGACGATCGTGACCCGGCGGCGCTCGGCGAGTTCCCGGACCACACCCAGCGCGGCGTCGAAGTTCCCCCGGACCGGGACGACGCGCGCGCCGTGGATGAGCGCCTGCGCGAGCTTCCCCGTCGCGACGTGCCCTTCGGGAATGACCACCGCGCAGATCAGCCCGGCACGCGCCGCATACGCGGCCGCCGACGCCGAGGTGTTGCCGGTCGAGGCGCAGATGACGGCCTTGGCGCCGTCCTCCACCGCCTTCGACATCGCCAGCGTCATCCCGCGGTCCTTGAACGAGCCCGTCGGGTTGAGCCCCTCCAGCTTGAGCAGCACGCGTGCGCCCGTCTGCTCCGAGAGGCGCGGCGCGTCGACCAGCGGCGTGCCGCCCTCGAACAGCGTCACGACCGGCGTCGCCTCGCTGACGGGGAGATAGTCGCGGTACGCGGCGATCACGCCCGGCCACGGGTGCCCTTGCGTCATCAGTCCTCGTCGCCCAGGACGCGCAGCACCGATCCGACCTGGTGCACGACGTCGACGTCGCGCAGGGCGTGAACCGTGGCTCGAAGATCGGCTTCGCGGGCGCGGTGGGTCACGAAGATGAGGCGGGCGTCGGCGCCGATCCCGCGTTGCTGCATCGACTTGATCGAGACCGCGTGCTGGCCGAACTGGTCGGCGATCTTGGCCAGCACGCCCGGCCGGTCGGCGACTTCCATGAACAGGTAGTACTGCGACTCGAGCTCGTCGATGGGACGGATACGTTGCCGGCTGAGCGTCCCGATCGTCGCACCCTTCCCGCCCGACGCGAAGTTCTTCGCCGCGTCGATGAGGTCCCCGAGCACCGCGGATGCCGAGGGCCCGCCACCGGCGCCGCGTCCGTACAACATGAGCTCGCCGACCGCGTCGCCTTCGATGAACAACGCGTTGAACGACTCACGGACCGATGCCAGCGGATGATGTACCGGGATCATCGCCGGATGCACTCGCACCGCCACCTCGCCGTCCTGCCCTTCGGCCACTGCGAGCAGCTTCACGACGTAGCCCAGGTCGTGCGCGGACGAGATGTCCTGGTCGCTGATCTCGGTGATGCCTTCCCGATAGACGTCACCGGCGACGACGCGGGCGCCGAACGCGATCGAGGCGATGATCGCTGCCTTGGCGGCGGCGTCGTCGCCCGCGATGTCGGCCGTCGGGTCCCGCTCCGCGTAGCCGAGCTTCTGCGCCTCGGTGAGCGCTTCGTCGAACGAGGAGCCCTCTTCCGTCATGCGGGTGAGGATGTAGTTGGTCGTCCCGTTCACGATGCCTGTCACCCGCCGGATGCGATCCCCGGCCAGGGATTCGCGCAGGGGGCGGATGAGCGGGATGCCGCCGGCGACGGACGCCTCGAACAGGAGGTCGACACCGGAGCCCTCGGCGGTTTCGAAGAGCTCCCGGCCGGCGTTGGCGAGCAGCTCCTTGTTGGCAGTGATGACGGGCTTGCCGGATTTGAGCGCCTCGGTGATGAGCGAGCGCGCCGGCTCGACTCCCCCGATCACCTCGACGACGATGTCGATGTCGGGATCGGTGACGACGGCCCCGCCGTCCTCGGTGAACCGGTTCGTCGGCAGCGGGACGTCGCGATCGCGGCCGAGGTCGTGCACGGCCACTCGAGTCACTTCGAGGTGCACTCCTGCCCGCTGCTCGATCAGCTCGGCGTTGTCCTGCAGCAGACGCACCAGCGCCGAGCCGACGTGCCCGCAACCGAGCAGGCCGACTCGTATGGTCTCTTCAGCGACGAGATCGGCCATCACGCAAGTCTCGCGCTCTACACCTGATCGAGGCGCACAAGATCGTCGGCCGTCTCGCGCCGGACGACGACGCGAGCCTGCCCGTCGCGCACGAACACCACCGCCGGTCGGGGCACCTTGTTGTAGTTGGACGCCATCGCGTAGCCGTAGGCGCCGGTGACGGGCATGGCGAGCAGATCCCCGACGCGCACGCCATCGGGAAGGCGGGCGTTCGTCACCACGAGGTCGCCCTGCTCGCAGTGCTTCCCCGCGATCGAGCACACGAGGGGACGGGGCTCGTCGATGCGATCGGGCAGGTACGCCTCGTAGCCGGCGCCGTAGAGCACGGGCCGGGGGTTGTCGCTCATGCCCCCGTCGACGGCGACGTACGTCCGGCCGTGCGGGATCGTCTTCACCGTGCCCACCCGAAAGAGCGTGATCGCCGCCGGGGCGGAGATCGAGCGGCCGGGCTCGACCATCAGACGGGGCACCTCGCCGATTCCGGCGTTGGCGACGCACTCCTTGACCGTCGTTCGCAGCGCGGACTCGTACTCCTCCAGCGACATCAGCGGATCGGTGGCGAGATACCGCGCGGCGAGCCCGCCGCCCATGTTGAGCTCTTCGACGCGGGTGCCGGTGGACGCTTCGATCGCGGCGCAGAGGTCGACGACGATCGCCACGGCGCGGGCGTAGGCGTCGAGCCGCTCGATCATCGAGCCGATGTGGCAGTGCAAGCCTCTGAACCGGAGGACCGGGCTCTCGACGACTCGGCGCGCGGCTTCGAGCGCCACGCCGTCGCGCGTGGTAAAGCCGAACTTCGAGTCGAGCGTGCCGGTCTCGATGAACTCGTGAGTGTGCGCCTCGACGCCGGGAGTGACCCGCACGAGCACCGACAGCCGCGCCGAGCGTTCGGTGGCCAGGTGCTCGAGCCGGTCCAGCTCGTCGAACGAGTCGGCGACGATGCGGCCGACGTCGACGTCGAGCGCCGCCGTGAGCTCGGCGTTCGATTTGTTGTTGCCGTGAAAGACAATCCGTTCGGGCGGAAAGCCGGCGTGCAACGCGACGTGGAGCTCGCCGCCGGTTGCGACATCGAGGAGGAGGCCCTCTTCGGCCACCAGGCGGGCCATGGCGACGCACAAGAACGCCTTGCCTGCGTAGGCCGCGTTGCCGGCGCCGAAGGAGCCGACGTACGCGCGGCAGCGGCGCCGGAGATCGTCCTCGTCGTAGACGAACAGCGGCGTGCCGAGCTCGGTCGCCAGCGCCTCGAGCATGCCCGCGTCCTGGAGCGCGGGCGGCACGAGCGCGCGATCGAGCGGGGCGCTCATTGCTCCTGCTCGTCGTCGTCGAGCCGAGCCATCTCGTCGGGGGCCGAGACTCCGAGCAGCCCGAGCGCGTCGGCCAGCCCGATCCGGCACGCTTCCGACAGCCAGAGGCGAGCCTGGGTGAGCGCGTCGTCGTCGCTGATCACCCGGCAGTCGCGGTAGAAGCCGTGGAAGTGCTTGGCGAAGTCGCGCACCCAGGTCGTCACCCGATGGGGCGCGCGCATCTCGGCCGCCTCGCGCACCTCCTCGGGATACAACGCGAGGGAGCGGAGCAGCTCGGCTTCGCGTTCGTGCGCGAGCACCGAGAGGTCGACGTCGGCGAGCGGGCGGCGCGTGATCCCACGCTCGCGCGCTTTCCGGCCGATCGACGAGATGCGGGCGTGCGCGTACTGCACGTAGTAGACGGGGTTCTCCATCGACTGCGACGTCACGACGTCCAGGTCGAACGTCTGCGGCGTGTCGATGCTCTGGAGGAGGAAGGTCAGCCGGCACACGTCCGGATCGACCTCGTCGAGGATGTCGGCGAGGGTGATGATGTGACCGGCTCGGCGCGAGAGCCGAACGAGCTCACCGCCCCGCTCGATGCGCACCAGTTGGCCGAGGATGATCTCCGGCTCGCCGGGCGGGAACCCGAGCAGCTCGAGGCCGGCCTGGAGCGACTTCACCTGGCCGTGGTGGTCGGCGCCCCAGATGTCGACGAGGTGCTCCCACCCGCGGGTGAACTTGTCGCGGTGGTACGCCAAATCCGGGAGGAGGTACGTCGGGTTCCCGTCGGTCTTGACGACCACGCGATCGCGTTGGTCGCCGAGCTCGGAGGTGCGCAGCCACACGGCACCGTCCTGCTCGTACGTGTGCCCGCGCTCGCCGAGGAGTCGGAGCACTTCGTCGACATCACCGCGCTCGTGCAGCGTGCGCTCGGAGAACCAGGTGTCGAAGCGCACGCTGATCCGCTCGAGGTCGCGCTGCACCGATCGCACGGCGTCCTGGTAGCCCCACTCCCTCGCCTGCTCGGGCGTGACGTCGTCGCCGAGCTCGGCCCGCATGCGGGCGGACATCTCGATGAGGTACTCGCCCCGGTAGCCGTCTTCCGGGGGCTCCTCGTTCCGGTACCGGGCGTACAGCGACGCGCCGAATGTGTCGAGCTGACCGCCGGCGTCGTTCAGGTAGTACTCCCGGTGGACCGTCGCGCCCTGTGCCGCCAGCAGGTTGGCCACGGCATCGCCGACCGCCACCCAGCGGGCGCCTCCGGCGTGGACGGGGCCGGTGGGATTGAGGGACACGAACTCGAGATTGATCTTCTGGCCGTGCAGCGCGGCACCGCGGCCGTACGCGTCGCCCGCGGTCACGACCTCGCGCAGGACGTCGTGCAGCCACGACGGGGACAGAAAGAAATTGAGATAGCCCGGCCCGGCGACCTCGACCCGCTCGAAGTGCGGCGGCGGCGCCGCATCGATCGCGGCCTTGACCCGGCCGGCGATCTCGCGAGGCGGGAGCTTCGCCGCCTTCGCCATCCGCATCGCGACCGGGCTCGACCAGTCGCCCTGGCCGTGGTCCGGATCGCCGGGCTCGAGCGCGACGCCGTTCGGCGGCTCGGGAAGCCCGGCCGCACGCAGCGCGTCGCTCAGGCTGTGGCGGAGCTCGTCACGAATCACGAAGTGGGTCACGCGACGCGCAGTGCGTCGCCGTTGCGGCGATCGTACTTCCCGCTCCGTCGCGATCACCGGTACTTGAACGTCGCCCTTGGTACCCTCGCCTGTACAGCCCTCGTAGCTCTGGCGACCAGCGAAATTGGCCCGCTGGTACCGTGAGCTTTCACGCCCTCGTAGCTCAGGGGATAGAGCAGTGGCCTCCGGAGCCATGTGCGCAGGTTCGAATCCTGCCGAGGGCGCTCACCGATCGAGCGACGAGCAGCCCCCGCGTGCGGTCGGCGTAGTGTGCGGCTATGTCGGCCCTCGACGGAAAGGTGGCGCTCGTCACCGGCGCGGCGTCGGGCATCGGCGCGGCGACCGCCGAACGGCTGGCGGAGGAAGGCGCTCGGGTGGGTGTCGTCGACCTCACCGAGGACACCGGTCGCGCGGTCGCTGACTCCTTCGGAGGCGTCTTCCACCGAGCCGACGTCGGTGAGCCGGACGAGGTCGACGCCGCCTTCGCGACCGTCGAACGCGAGCTGGGCGGCATCGACATCGCGTTCCTCAACGCGGGCGTCGCGATCGGTCATCCGCAGATCGAGACGCTGCCCGACGATGTGTACCGGCTGATCATGCGGGTCAACGTGGACGGCGTGGTGTACGGCACGCGTGCCGCGGTCCGCGCGATGGAGCGACGCGGCGGGGGCGCCATCGTCGCGACGTCGTCGCTCGCCGGGCTGATCCCGTTCCCGCCCGATCCCGTCTATGACCTCACCAAGCACGCGGTCGTCGGCTTCATCCGCAGCATCGCCCCGTCGCTCACTGCGAAGGGCATCACCGCCAACACGGTGAACCCGGGCATGACCGACACCAAGATCATGGGCGAGGACGCCCGACGGATGCTGCGCGAGGCCAACTTCCCGATCATGCCGCCGAGCCAGATCGCCGACGCCGTGTTCCGGATCGTCACCGGCGGAGGAACGGGCGAGTGCTGGGTCTGCCAGCCCGGCCGCGAGCCCGAGCCGTACCGCTTCCACGACGTCCCCGGGCCGCGCACGGAGGGCGCGCAGGGCCGAGTGCCTCCCGGCGTGCGCGAGGGCACGCTCGAGAGCGGCTGAAGGCTGAACCCTTGGCGGCCCGCTTCGGGGCACCTTCTATCCTGGGATTCCTCCGGTGGATCCCGGAGGGAGAGGACACCGTGGAAGACGACCCGAGCGCGGCACCCGAGCCCGTCCAGCCCGAAGTGCTCCAGCAGGCGGCAGCTGCAAGGGCAGCCGGTGCCGGCGGCGACGGCGCCACGGCGCAGGAGCAGGTCAGCCGGCCCACGAAGCTGATCCGGATCGCGTCGATGGTGCGCAACATGCTCGAGGAGGTACGTCGCGCCCCGATCGACGACGCCGGCCGGCGCGCGCTGCGCGAGATCCACGAGCGGTCCATCCACGAGCTCGAGGACGTCCTGTCGCCCGACCTGAAGGCCGAGCTGTGCGAGGTCGTGCTCCCGTTCACGGGCGACGCGCCCAGCGAATCCGAGCTGCGCCTCGCACAGGCTCAGCTCGTCGGCTGGCTCGAAGGCCTCTTCCACGGCATCCAGGCGACGCTGTTCACGCAGCAGATGGCCGCGCAGGCACAGATGGACGAGATGCGCCGCCGCGCCATCGAGTCGGGCCAGCCTCCGCCGCAGGCCCCACCCGGCAGCGGATACCTCTGATGCACGAGCCGCTCGCGGCGTCCGACCCACTGCGGATGTTCGGCTCCTCGTGGACGCCGGACAGCTGGCGCGCGCGTCCCGCCAGCCAGCAGCTCGACTGGCCCGACGCCGACGCCCTCGACGCGGCGCGGGCGGAGCTTCGACGCCAGCCGCCGCTCGTGTTCGCAGGCGAGGCTCGCCAGCTCACGGAGTCCCTGGCGGCCGTCGCGGCCGGCGACGCCTTCCTGCTGCAGGCGGGCGACTGCGCGGAGTCGTTCGACGCCTTCTCCGCCGACACCATTCGCGACAAGCTCAAGGTCATCCTCCAGATGGCCGTCGTGCTGACCTACGGCACGGGCGTGCCGGCCGTGAAGGTCGGACGCATCGCCGGGCAGTTCGCGAAGCCCCGCACCGCTCCCACGGAGACCCGTGACGGCGTCGAGCTGCCCTCCTTCCGCGGAGACCTGGTCAACGACTTGGCCTTCGATGCCAACGCGCGCCGGCCGGACCCGCAGCGGATGGTGCGCAGCTACCACCAGTCGGCAGCCACCTTGAACCTGCTGCGCGCGTTCACGAAGGGCGGCTACGCCGACCTGAGCCGCGTGCACCAGTGGAACCTGGAGTACGTGGCCAGCAGCCGTGAAGGCCAACGTTACGAAGCGGTCGCCCAGGAGATCGAGCGGGCGTTGCGGTTCATGGCCGCGTGCGGCATCGACCTCGCCGCCGAGATCCAGCTGCACCAGGTCGACTTCTTCACCGCCCACGAGGCGCTCGTCCTCGACTACGAGGAAGAGCTCACCCGGCGCGACAGCCTTACGGGACGCTGGTACGACTGCTCGGCCCACCTGCTCTGGGCCGGCGAGCGGACGCGCCAGCCCGGCGGCGCCCACGTCGAGTTCCTGTCGGGCGTCGAGAACCCGGTCGGCGTCAAGCTCGGCGCGGACGCATCACCCGAAGACGTGCTCGCGCTCTGCGAGCGTCTCGACCCCGCCCGCCAGCCCGGGCGGCTCGTGCTCTACAGCAGGATGGGCGCCGACCACGTGGAGGAGAAGCTCCCGCCGCTCCTGCGAGCGGTGAGGATGTCGGGCCACCCCGTCGTGTGGGCGTGCGACCCCATGCACGGGAACACTTTCGTGCACGAGAGCGGTTACAAGACACGGCGCTTCGGGGACATCATGCGCGAGCTGCGCGGCTTCTTCGCCGCCTGCGACGCCGCTGATGTGTGGCCCGGGGGCGTCCACGTCGAGCTCACGGGCGAGAACGTCACCGAGTGTCTCGGCGGGACCGAGGAAGTCCTCGGTGACCACCTCGAGCACCGGTACGAGACGATGTGCGACCCGCGGCTGAACGCCCGCCAGTCGCTCGACTTGGCCTTCCAGGTCGCCGAGCTGGTACGTCGCTGAGCCACGACGGCGCCGTCGGGGGCGTCAGAGCGGCGCCCCCTCGGGAGGAGCGATGGCAGAGAGCGAATTCGAGGATCTGGGCGCCAACTCCGGCCTGGTCGAGGACCTGTACGCCCGCTACGTCGAGGACCCGGCGTCCGTGCCCGAGGGATGGCGCGAGTTCTTCGACGAGCGCGGGGAACCCGAGCATTCTCCTTCGTCGGCGCCGCCGCAGGCACCCTCGCCGCCTCCGGCGGCTCCGCAACGTCCTTCGCCGGCTCCGCCGGCCGCGCAGCCTCCCTCGCCGGCTCCGCCGGCAGAGGCGCCCGCCGACGGTGACCGGCCCGTCCCGATCCGTGGGGCGACGGCGCGGATCGTCGAGAACATGGAGGCCTCGCTCGGCGTCCCGACGGCCACCTCGGTCCGCACCGTCCCCGCCAAGCTGCTCGAGGTCAACCGGCAGATCCTGAACAACCACCTCGCGCGCACCGGTGGCGTCAAGGTCAGCTTCACGCACCTCATCTCGTACGGCGTGCTCAAGGCGTTGGCGCGGGTGCCCGCGATGAACGCGTCCTTCGAGGTCGTCGACGGGCAGCCGAACGTCGTGCGCCACGACCACGTGAATCTCGGGCTCGCGGTCGACGTCGAGAAGAGCGACGGGACGCGCACGCTCCTCGTCCCCAACGTCAAGCGCGCCGACACCCTCGACTTCAAGGCGTTCCATGCCGCCTACGAGGAGGCCGTCGGCAAGGTGCGTTCGGGTCAGCTGTCGCCCGACGACTTCGCCGGCACCACCGGCACGATCACGAACCCCGGCACCATCGGCACGATGCATTCCGTCCCGCGGCTCATGACCGGTCAGGGCTTCATCGTCGGAGTCGGCGCGATCGGCTTTCCCGCCGAGTTCGAAGGCGCCGACCAGCGAACCATCGCGCAGCTCGGCGTGAGCAAGACGATCACGCTGACGAGCACGTACGACCATCGCGTCATCCAGGGTGCCGAGAGCGGCCGGTTCCTCGCCGTCGTCCACGACCTGCTCCTCGGGAACGAGGAGTTCTACGACGCCATCTTCCAGAGCTTCGCCGTCCCGTACGAGCCGGCGCGGTGGAGCGTCGACGTCAGCCCGCGGCGCGCCGGCGGCGAGTCCGCGACGGTCGCATCCGTCGACAAGGCCGTCGGAGTCCAGCAGCTCATCAACATGTACCGCGTGCGCGGCCACCTCATCGCCAACCTCGATCCCCTGGGCACCAACGAGCCGCAGACCCATCCCGAGCTCGACATCAACCACTACGACCTGACGATCTGGGATCTCGACCGCGAGTTCCCGACCGGCGGCCTCGCCGGCAAGCCCACGATGAAGCTGCGTGACATCCTCGGTGTCCTTCGCGACGCCTACGCGCGCACCATCGGCGTCGAGTACATGCACATCCAGGAACCCGACCAGAAGGCCTGGATCCAGGAGCACGTCGAAGGCGTCAGCTGGGAGCCGAGCCGCGAGGTGAAGGGGCGGATCCTGGAGCGGCTCGTCGCCGCCGAGGCGTTCGAGCGCTTCCTGCACACGAAATACCTCGGCCACAAGCGCTACAGCCTCGAGGGCGCCGAGAGCGCGATCCCGATGCTCGACGCGCTGCTGTCGGCCGCCGCCGACGACGGCGTCGAAGAGTCGATCCTCGGGATGCCGCACCGCGGACGGCTCAACGTGCTCACGAACGTGGTCGGCAAGTCGTACGCGCAGATCTTCCGCGAGTTCGAGGGCGAGCTCGACCCGCTGTCGGCGCAGGGATCGGGAGACGTCAAGTACCACGTCGGGGCGACCGGCAAGCACGCGTCGCCGGACGGCAACGAGATCGTCGTCACCCTGGCGTCGAACCCGAGTCACCTCGAAGCCGTCGACCCCATCGTCGAGGGCATGGCCCGCGCCGAGGAGGACCAGAAGGGCGACGAGGAGCGCAGGAAGGTGCTCCCGGTCCTGCTCCACGGCGACGCCGCGTTCGCGGGGCAGGGCGTCGTGGCCGAGACGCTCAACTTGTCGGAGGTGCCGGGATACGACGTCGGCGGCACCGTGCATCTCGTCGTCAACAACCAGCTCGGGTTCACCACCGCGCCGGAGATCGGCCGCTCGGCCGTGTACGCGACCGACGTCGCCAAGATGGTGCAGGCGCCGATCTTCCACGTGAACGGCGACGACCCCGAAGCGTGCGTCCGGGTGATGCAGCTCGCGTTCGCGTTCCGGCAGACGTTCCGCAAGGACGTCGTCGTCGACATGATCTGCTACCGCCGGTACGGCCACAACGAGGCCGACGAGCCCGCGTTCACGCAGCCGCGCATGTACGAGCTCATCGAGAGCCATCCGTCGCCGCGCACTCGCTACACCGACGTGTTGGTGCGCGACGGCGCGATGACCACCGACGAGGCGGACGGAGTCAACAAGGACTTCAAGACCCGCCTCGATGCCGCGTTCGGCGAGACGCATCAGAGCGCGCCGCCTGATCCGAGTCAGGCCGCGACGCCGGACGCGCCGAGCGAGCCTCGGCTGCCGGCGCCGCAGCCCGACCCGTCGGTGCGCGTCGCGACCAACGTCGACCACGGCGCGCTCGAGCGGGTCGTCGACGGGCTCATGTCGCGGCCGGATGGCTTCGCAGTGCATCCGAAGCTCGAGCGCATCCTCCAGGCCCATCGTGTCGCGTTCGACAAGGGCGAGGTCGACTGGTCGCTCGCCGAGACCTTCGCCTTCGGGTCGTTGCTGCTGGAGGGGACGCCCGTCCGCCTCGCGGGCCAGGACACCCGGCGGGGCACGTTCAGCCAGCGGCACGGCGTGCTGATCGACCAGCGCACCGAGGAGGAGTTCGTCCCGCTCGCGCATCTGGCTCCTGACCAGGCGCCGTTCATGCTGTACGACTCGGTGCTCTCCGAGTACGCCGCGCTCGGCTTCGAGTACGGCTACTCGGTGGAGTACCCCGAGGCACTCGTCCTCTGGGAAGCGCAGTTCGGCGACTTCGTCAACGCCGCTGACGTCGTCGTCGACCAGTTCGTCGCCGCCGCCGAGGACAAGTGGGGTCAGGCCAGCAGCGTCGGACTGCTCCTCCCCCACGGGTTCGAAGGTCAGGGCCCCGAGCACTCGAGCGCACGCATCGAGCGCTTCCTCACGCTGAGCGCGGAGGACAACCAGCGCGTCGTCTACCCGTCGACGTCGGCGCAGTACTTCCACGTGTTGCGCCGCCAGGCGTTGGCGACGCGGCGGGTACCGCTGATCTGCTTCACGCCCAAGCGCTACCTGCGCATGCCCCACACCCGGTCACCGGTGTCCGATTTCACCGAGGGCGGGTTCCACTTGACGCTGGACGACCACGCCGAGCTCGACCGCGACGCGGTCCGGCGGGTGCTGTTGTGCTCGGGGAAGATCGGGCACGAGCTCATGGACAAGCGTGACGAGCTCGGAGCGCCGGCCGCGGTCGTGCGCGTCGAGCAGCTCTACCCGT
>Ga0126312_10001025_pt1 | contig 17920 bp, 16 predicted proteins | sample Plot104A_FD_92537 | JGI IMG/M metagenome (GOLD analysis project Ga0126312, IMG submission 92537) | Serpentine soil microbial communities from UC McLaughlin Reserve, CA, USA - Plot104A | ecosystem: Environmental > Terrestrial > Soil > Grasslands | place: USA: UC McLaughlin Reserve, Lake County... | reverse complement strand
TGGGTGTAGACGCCCGTGAGCTGAGAACCAAGGATCTTGCGCGCCTCTCTTACCTCGCGCGGCTCCACGCCCCAGCGGTTCATCCCTGTGTTCACCTTCAGGTGCGCCTCGAGGCCCGGGCGCGCCGCAACGCGCCTCGCGCTCGCGACGGTGTGCGCCGTCACCGTTAGCCCGTGCTCCTCGGCTAGCGGTAGCTTCTCGGGCAGGAGGCCTGTGAAGACCAGGATAGGGGCAGTGATGCCGGAGCGCCGCAACTCGGCTCCCTCTTCGACGGTCACGACGGCAAGAGAGTCGGCTCCAGCCTCCAGCGCGGCTGTGGCTACGGGCACAGCGCCGTGACCGTAGGAGTCGGCCTTCACGACGGCCATCAGGCGCGAGGCGCGCGCCCTGCGCTTGAGGGCGCGGACGTTGTGGCGGATAGCGCCGAGGTCTATCTCGGCCCAGGTGCGGCTAGGGACGTCCGAGGCAGCGCCGTCCACGCTCTACGCTACCGCCGGGGGTCCAGGACGTGGAGGGTAAGGATGTCCATGCGCGTTATGACGCCGTGGAAGCTGCCTTCTTCGGCGACTGGGAGGAGCTTGATCCCCTCCTCTGCAAATGTTGTCGCGGCCTGCGAGAGCGTGGCGTCGGGGGAGATCGTGACCACCTCCGTCGTCATCACCTCGCCTACCGTCACCCCCGCGCTCTTGAGGGCCTCCTGGCGGTACTCTTCCCAGTTCCCAAGAGGTATCATGCCGCCAAGGATGTCAAGGAAACCGGGGGCTTTGATCTCAGCGTCCTGGAAGATGAGGTCCCCCTCTGTGACGATCCCGGCGAGCCTCCCCTCCACTACGACGGGGACACCGGAGATGCCCGACTCGGCAAACAGCTTGATAGCGTCCTCGACGGTCTGCTCTGGCCCCAGGGTAGGCCAGTCGGTCTCCATCACGTCCCCAACCTTCAACTCTCGAATGTCCTGCTGGTTCACAAGATCTCCCTAGTCCCGCGTGAGCGCCTCATCAGACCACCATTGTAAACGGGTAGGGCTCGCCCGGAAGTTGCGCTAGGGGCTCCAGCTTCTGCCCACGCGTTCGATCCCGACGGCCCGCCGCCCGTCGAGATCGACGTCTACGAGCACGCTGCTTAGGCTCACAGGCCCCTGCGTCGCGACAGGGAGCCTTCGCCGCTCGCCCAGGAACAGCCCGAGGAACCCTTCGAGGTCGAAGCCGATGATGCTCTCATCGCAGCCGGTCATGCCGACGTCGGTCACGTAGGCCGTCCCGCCGGGCAGGACCGCCGCGTCGGCGGTCGGCACGTGCGTGTGGGTCCCTAGCACGGCCTGCGCGCTCCCCGCCAGGTGATATCCCAGCGCTTGCTTCTCGCTCGTGGCCTCGGCGTGGGCGTCGACGAGTACGAGGTCTGCGCCAAGGCCTTCGAGTTCGGCGATGGCCCTGTCTGCTGCCTCGAAGGGAGAAACCGGCGTCCGGTCGAGAAAGACCTGTCCGAGCACGTTGGCTACCCCGACGGTAACACCGTCCACCTCGAAGAAGCCCCAGCCCCGTCCGGGGAGGTCGTCGTTCAGGTTCGCGGGACGCGCTACCCTCTCCTCCGCTTCGAGAAACTCCTCGTAGCCTTCGGCGTCGAAGGCGTGGTTACCAAGGGTGAGAAAGTCGACTACGGACAGTAATTCAGAGCCGCTCTCCCTGGTTATTCCTCTGCCGCCCGGGGCGGAGTTCTCGGCGTTCGCGACGACGGCGTCGAGATCCAGCTGCTCGCGCAGCAAGGGCACGAGGCCGAGGACCGCAGCGCACCCCGCCGGTCCGACGACGTCACCCACGAACAACAACCTGAAGCTCAAACTGGCCGTCGCCTCACAGGATCTCGGCCAGCGCCGCGGGCAGAAGTGCGAGAAGATCGGTCGCGATCATGGTCTCTGCGGGCCAGCTACTCTCCTCCAACCACAGCTCCGCAGCCCGCCCGTGCACCCAAGCGCCTGCCCTGGCCGCCTCATAAGGCTCCATCCCGCGCGAGAGGAGGGCCCCGATCACACCAGATAACACGTCCCCCGTCCCTGCGGTGGCGAGGGCTACGTTCCCCGTCGAGTTGACAGCGACTCGTTCGCCTTCGACTACCAGCGTGTCGGATCCCTTAAGCAGCACGCAGCAGCCGTATTCTTCGGCCGCGCTGCGCGCGGAGCGTAGCCTGCGGGCCGAGACCTCCTTCGCTCCCGAGCCAAGCAGGCGCCCGAGCTCTCCGGCGTGCGGTGTTATGACGGTCGGGGCGCTTCTGCTTGCGAGGGCGTCCGTCCCAGCGAGGTTCGTTATGGCGTCGGCGTCGAGGATCACAGGGGATTCGACCTCACGCAGGATCTCCTCGACGAGCCGGCGGCCCTCCTCTCCCGTACCCATCCCAGGGCCGACCACTAGCGCCGAGGCTCTTTCGGAGAGTTGCCGTATCCGCTCCAGCGCCGCAGCGGTCATGTAGCCTTCGCCGTCCTCCGGTACGCCATGGACGAGCGCCTCCGTGAGCTCGAGGTCCACGGTGGGGGCCGAAGTCTCCGAGGTTGCGAGGAAGACTATGCCGCAGCCAGTCCTCTCCGCGCCGCGGACGACCATCTGGGGAGCGCCGGTAGTGCTTCGGGAACCAGCGACGACGAGCAGGGCCCCTGCCGAGTACTTGTGGGCAGGCTCGGAGGTGCGTGGGATCCTCCCCCGCAGAGAATCCGCCTCCGTCCACACCAGGGAAGGATCCACGTCTGCCTCGGGCGGGATGCCTATATCTACGGCGACGACCTCGCCAGCGCGCTCCCTTCCTGGGGAGATCACGCACCCAACCTTCACCGCGTGCGCGCAGACCGTGATGTCAGCCCGCACGGCCGCTCCCTGGACCTCGCCCGTCGCTCCATCCACCCCCGAGGGGATGTCCACGGCGAGAATCGGGGCTACAGAGTCGTTCATCCCCTCGATAACGCGCGCCTCCTTCTCGCGCACCTTCCCCGAGAAGCCCGTTCCAAGCAGTGCATCGACGACGAGGTCGGCCTTGCCAAGTTCCGCTACGAGCTCATCCGAGCCTATGAACTTCACACCGAGGTTGCGCAGGATCTCGAAGCTCGTTCCGGGATCTCCCGCGTACTCGTCTATTGTAGCCAGCACAAAGACCTCGACCCCTGCCCTGTGCAGCTCGCGGGCGATGACCAAGCCGTCCCCGCCGTTGTGGCCGCCCCCGGCCACGACGAGCGTCCGCCGAGCGGCGAAAGCCTCGAGCGCGAGACGGGCCATCTCGGCACCTGCCCGCTCCATGAGGAAGCCCCCGGGGATGCCGAGCCTCTGGGCACCCTGATCTGCGCGGGACATCTCCTCTGCGGTGTAGAGCTTCATCGGGGTGTTCGATTGTCTCGCACCACGGCGACGGCGACGGCGGAGAGCTCGGAATGGGTTATCGAGATGGATAGGTCCTCCTCGCGGACGCCTACCGCGTCGGCGAAGCCCTTTATCTTGCCGAAGATGCGCACGGAGGGGGCCCTGCGGGGACGGCGGATCACCTCGACGCCGTTCCACTGGATCAGGCCGCACCCGAGAGCCTTTGTAACGGCCTCCTTGGCAGCCCAGCGCCCTGCATAGTGGCGCTCGGCGAAGCGGAACTTCTCGCAGTAGGCTATCTCGTCTTCTGTGAAGAGGCGCTGGCGTATCCTGGGGGTGCGCTCGAGAGCGAACTTCATCCTCTCGACGTCGACTACGTCAACCCCTATTCCAGGCACCACGAAACCGTCCACGGCCCGTATGGTACGGCAGATGCGTCGCCCGCAAAAGGGCTTATAGTATGCGAGATGGATAGCGACGCGGTGATCATCGGCAACCCCAACTCGGGACGAGCCGGGAGCAAGGGCTATCTGGAGCGCTGCGCGAAGACCCTGCGCTCCGGCGGCATCAGCGTCGAGGTAGTCAACACCGAGCATCCCGACCACGCAACCGAGCTCGCCGCTCTTGCCGGAGACCGCCTGGTCGTAGCAGCCGGCGGCGACGGCACCATAAACGAGGTAATAAACGGCCTCGGCGAAGGGGCTACTCTAGGGATCCTGCCGCTCGGCACGGCGAACGTGCTTGCGCGGGAGCTCGGGCTCCCCTTCCACGAGGGACAGGCCTGCGAGCGTATCCTGCGCGGCGAGCGGGCTAGGATAGACCTCGGGGTAGCTACGGACCGGGAGGGCGTAGAACGCAGGTTCGCGTGCATGGCTGGCATCGGCTTCGACGCCCATGTCGTCCAGGCGGTGACGCCACGCCTGAAGCGGTACCTGCGGAGCCTCGCCTTCGCCGTCACAGCCTTCAAGGTGCTCTTCGAGAAGGAGTTCCCCCCCGTGCAGGTGATCCAGGGCGATACGACCAGCGTCACCCGGTTCGCCATCATCGCCAACGGCCACTTCTACGGCGGGGACTTCAGGGTGACCCATCCTGGCCTGCTCACCAACGGTGAGCTAGAGGCGATCCTCGTCGAACGCGTGAGCGTGCTCCTGAGACCAGACATCTTCGCGCGCATCCTGGCCAGAAGACCCCTCGACCGCTCCCTGAGCTCGTTCACCGCCAGAGAGTTGCACGCCCGCGCCCCTGGCGCAGCCGAGGTTCCCGTGCAGCTCGACGGGGAGGTCTGGGGGACGCTGCCGATGTCCTTCCGCGTCGAGCCGCAAGCCCTCGAGGTGATCCGGTAGCGCGAGGGAACCAGCACACAGAGCGCCAGGGGCGCGTCTCTTGCAGCACGCTATGGACTATTCGACCGTAACGCTCTTGGCGAGGTTGCGCGGCTTGTCCACATCGAGGCCGCGGTCCTTGGCTACGCGGTAGGCGAGGAGTTGCATCGGTACGCTCTGGACGAACGGTCCGAGAACCTCGGGCGCCTCGGGAACGCGGAGCACGACGCGGCTCGTCCGGCGGGCTGCCCGGTCGTCATCGCGGGCCACCGCTACCACGTTCGCCCCCCGCGCGACGGTCTCCTGGACGTTGGAGAGCGTCTTCTCCCTTGTCAGGCCCTCGCCGAGGATGGCCACAACGGGGCAACGCTCGTCCACGAGGGCTATAGGACCATGCTTCATCTCGCCAGCCGGGAGTCCTTCGGCCGGGAGGTAGGAGATCTCCTTCAGCTTCAACGCCCCTTCGAGTGCCACAGGATAAGAGGGGCCGCGTCCGAGAAAGAGCGCGCACCACGCCTCATCGAAGAGGCGGGCGGCCTCCCGCAGCCTCTCATCGGGCATCCCGAGCGTCTCCTCGACCTTCTCTGGCGCCCTGCGCAGGTCCCTCCCGAGCTTCATCAGCTCATCCGCCGGCGCGGTCTCCTTCGCGCCCGCGAGCTCCAGGGCGAGGAGGTCAAGGGCCGCAACCTGGGTGAGGAAGGTCTTGGTGGCGGCTACCCCGATCTCCGGTCCTGCCCTCGTGAGCAGGACGGCGTCGGCCTCCCTGGTTATGAGCGAGCCCTGGGTGTTTGTGATCGCCAGCACCCTTCCGCCGAAGCCTCTTGCCGCTTCGACAGCGGCCAGGGTGTCGGTAGTCTCGCCGCTCTGGGAGATGGCTATTACCAGGGTTCTCTCGTCACCTATAGGGTCGGCGTAGCGGTACTCGCTCGCGACGGCGACCTCGACCGGGATGCGGGCGAGGCGCTGGATCAGGCACCTGCCGAGCAGGCCCGCGTGATAAGCCGTGCCGCAGGCTACGATCGTCACGCGTTCCACGTCTCCGAGATCCAGGCTCACCTCCGAGAGGTCAACGGCGCCATCGGCGTCGAGGCGGTCGGCGAGGGTCGCGCGGAGGGCTGCGGGTTGCTCGTGGATCTCCTTGAGCATGTAGTCCTCGAACCCGCCGAGCTCGACGGCCTCGGCATCCCAGTCGACCTCGAAGGTCTCGCGCCGAACGGGATCGCCTTCTACCGTGAATATCTCAACGGATGAGGCGGTGACCTCTGCGATCTCGCCGTTCTCGACGACCATGAACTCGCGGGTCTCGGCGAGCAGGGCCTGCACCGCGCTCGCGAGGAAGTTCTCGCCCTCTCCCGTGCCAACGACCAGCGGGCTCTGCTGCCTGGCGGCGACGATCGTCTCCGGTTCGCGCGCGCTCACCGCCGCTACCGCAAAAGAGCCCTTTAGGCGCCTCAGAGTCCCAGCGAACGCCTCGCGCAGTGACCTTCCCTCCTCCATGCCCTCCGCGACGAGATGCGCTATGACCTCAGTATCGGTCTCGGAGCAGAAGGAGATGCCGTGCCCCTCGAGTTCGTCCTTGAGCTCCGAGAAGTTCTCGATGATGCCGTTGTGCACAACGGCTACGCCGTCTCCAAGCTGCGGGTGGGCGTTGGTCTCGTTGGGACGCCCGTGGGTAGCCCAGCGAGTGTGTCCCACCCCTGCCTTTGCCCGCGAGAGATCCCCGTTACGCTCGGCCACGGTCTCGGCCAGCCTCTCCAGGCGTCCTGGCTGCTTGATCGCCACTATCTGGCCGGAGACCTGTAGCGCTAGCCCCGCCGAGTCGTAGCCCCTGTACTCGAGGTGCCGCAAGCCCTCCATGAGGACTTCGACGCACCTGCTCTCTCGGCCAACGTACCCCACAATGCCACACACGGGCACACCTCCCTCTAGACAACAACCCAAGGGGCAGGGCTCGTTGGGAGGGGTAGGGAGAGTGGAATACGGGCCCGGACCGCGTTTTGTCCCCGGCGTCACCGCCGGGATTTGTCGCCGCCCTGACGACCGCCCGAAGGCCGAGACGTACCCGCCGAATGCTTCGATGAACGTCTGCCTCGTCAACTCCGGCGCAACAGCCGGAGTCCTGGCGCTTGGTTTGTTTGCCCCTCTACCCCGTAAGCTTGAACTATCCCGCCGAGCCTACCGGTCTACTGTCACGCTCTTTGCCTTCGCACCTCCCCATCTCGACTGTGCGCGCTAACTGTACCCCGAGCACGGCGAAAATGGAAGGCTAGAGTATCCCGATATGTATTATTCCGAGCGCGGCGAGCAGCGCCACGAGGATCGGCTGGTGGATCAGGTAGATAAAGAGCGAGTTGCTCCCGAGCGGAAGCAGAGGTCTCGAGAGGACCGGAGCTCTCTTTGCCACCATCGCAGGCCTCCTGCCGCCTCCGTAGAGTACGTTGCCTGCGAAGAGGCCGAGCAGGACAACCCCGAACCAGGGGAACAGCGGCCTGTAGTCGGGCATGAACACGTTCTCGGGCACGACGCCGAGAGGTAGCAGCCATGGGCTCTCCGATGAGATCGCCTGTGCCCGCATGTACCACCCGACGGCGATGACGCAGAGGCCAAGGACCAGGTTCGCGAACCTGTACTTCAGCAACGGGTAGGCAAGGATTATGGAGAGGCCTATCAGGTGCAGGATGCCGAACGCTACCACCCCGAGATGCATTACGAAGAAAACCACGGTGAGCGCCATCCCGTAGGCGAGGATCCTGAGCCCCCGGCGCAGGTACTTGGCGAAGAGCCCATTCCCCCCGCCAGCCCTCGAATAGCTGATAGCGAGCGAGACACCAACCAGCAACAAGAAAGCGCTAGCCGTGGCGTCCGCGAACCAGGCCAGGAACCCGGAGGTGGATTCGATGCCATACCCGCCAAAGGCGTCGAGGTCGTAGGTGAGGTGATAGACGACCATCATCACAATGGCTACCCCGCGGGCGGCGTCGACCTCCCAGAACCTCTGCTCCTTTGCGGCGCTACGCTCCGTACCCGGCTCCTCGCCCGTCACTTGACAGCTTCGGATCATAACTCACGGCGCATCGGTTAGGATTTGGGGTGTGGAGGCCAGAGGTTTCACGATCCAGCCAGGACGCAGGGAGGACGCCGAGGAGGCGGCCAGGCTCTGGATGCAGAGCGCCGAGGAGCACAAAGCCCACGATCCTATCTACGCTACCTCCCCCGGCGCAGAGAGGGTGATGCGCCGCTTTCTCGCCGACCTGGCGAGCAGCAACCACTCCTTCCTCTTCGTGGCTCAGTACGGGGACCGAACGGTCGGCTTCATCTCGGGCGAGCTGCGAGAGGGCTCACCTACCTTCCAGGCTAGGACCTGGGCATCCGTGGACGACGTGTTCGTCGAGGCCGACTACCGCAACCTTGGCATGGGACGGGCGCTCCTGGAGAGCGTCAGGAATTGGGCAAGGGAGAAGGGCGCAGACGGGGTCTCCCTGCAGGTCGCAGCGGCCAACGCGAGGGGCCGCAAGTTCTACGAAGGGCTGGGCTTCCGCGAGGTATCGGTCTACGAGGTGCTGGAGTTCTAGCAGCTCAGCTAGTCAGCACGGCGCCTTTCAGCACGCTCGGGCCTTTAGAAAGGCCCTTGTATGTCAGCAAGCTCCGGCTAACGCCGGGCGCCTTGTCAGCACGCTTCACCCTTGCTGACCTTGCATGAAAGCGAGGCCGCAAGATCAGGGCAGGCTGAAGTGCTGAAAGCGACCGTAGGGAGCGTGCTGACAAGCTGGCGTAGCCAGCGTGCTGAGAGCGAAGCCCGCAAGGGCGAAGCGTGCTGACAAGGCGCCCGGCGTTAGCCGGAGCTTGCTGACATGCTATAAGAGCGGGAGAGCACCCGTACGCTGCACTCTTCCTCGTAGCCGAGTGCGGCGTAGAAGGCGGCGGCATCTTCGTCTTCGACCTGCGCCTCAACGTAGGAGATGCGGCGGGAGGTGCAGCGCTCCTCCACGGCTTGGAGCAGGGCTCTGCCTACGCCCCGCCGTCTGGTCTGCGGCGTGACGTAGAGGTCCTCGATGCTCGCGAATAGCCCCGCGGCGGAGACGTTGAGGCGGTATGCGAGGACTGCGACGCCGACTATGCGTCCCTGCGTGCGGGCCGAGAGCACCTCGACCTCTCCCGCATCCACGGCCCTGTGGAGAGCCTCCGCGAAATCTTCGGGCACGGCCTCACCGTCCCTTAGCGATTCTTCGAGCAGGCGCAGGGGTTCGGCCAGGTCCCGGCCGCAGACCGGGGAGACCTCGATCATCCCCTGCGTTCCAGGGCGAAGACCCTGGCTGCAGCTTCGATAGCCGCTCCTATCTCCCCGTCCCCAACGTCGAGGTGGGTGCACAGGCGCGCGTACCCGGCACTCGCGGGCGTCGCGAGCACGCCCTCGTGCGCCAGCGCCTGCAAGAACGAGTCAACCTCCCCCACCTCGACGAGCACTATGTTCGTCTGGGGCGGGTCTACCCTGTAGCCCGCCTCCTGCAGCCCCGCGGCGAGCATCTTCGCGCGCTCGTGGTCCTCGACCAGCCTCTCGGTGTGGTGCTTGAAGGCGTAGAGTGAGCCGGCGGCGATCACCCCTGCCTGCCGCATCCCGCCGCCGAAGGCCTTGCGGGCCCTCCTCGCCTCCATGATGGTCTCCGCGTCACCCGCGAGCAGCGATCCTACGGGCGCCCCAAGCCCCTTGGACGAGCAGACCGAGACGGTGTCGGCGTGCTCGCACCACTCGCTGGCCGGTGTGCCGGTGGCAGCCTGCGCGTTGAAGAGCCTGGCTCCATCGAGGTGAACCTTGAGCCCGAGCTCCTTCGCTGTGGCAGCGACCTCGGCGAAGTCGCGCAGCGGGAACACCCTGCCCCCTGCGCTGTTGTGCGTGTTCTCGAGGCAGAGGAGCGCAGGCCGCGGGAAGTGGACGTTCTCGGGGCGGATCGCGGCCCGCAAGGTATCCGGGGAGACGCCGCCGCCTTCGCCCTTCAGCGGCTTGATCTGCACGCTTGAGAGCAGGGCAGGAGCGCCCGCCTCGTAGTTGAAGACGTGTGAGCCCTGGTGCAGTAGCACCTCATCGCCGCGGCGCGTGTTGATGAACACCCCGATCTGGTTGCACATCGTGCCGGATGGAGCGTAGAGGGCGGCCTCCTTGCCGAGCAGCTCCGCCACGTACTCCTCGAGGCGGTTGACGGTAGGGTCCTCCCCGAAGACGTCATCGCCAAGCGGCGCCTCGAACATGGCCCTCCGCATGTCCTCCGTCGGCCGTGTAACAGTATCGCTGCGCAGATCTATCATCCTCTGCCTCCATCATCTCTCACAGAGCCAAGTACCTGTTCGGTGATCGAGAAGTGGACCTTCGCCACCTCTTCGAGTCCATCCCAGCCAAGCTTCTCATACACCCTGAAAACGGCCCCCGCAACGTGAGTCGAGCCGCGCGGCAACTCGAACCCTACCTTTCTGGATAGAAGCTCCATCTCCTCCAGGTAGCGCGCCCTGGCTACCACGGAGGCGGCGGCCACGGCGACATCGTCCTCGGCCCTCGGACGCATCTGTATCCTGAGCCCCGGCGGAGCATGGTCCTCGAGCCCGCTACCGTTACCCAGGCTGTCTACGATGGCAACATCTACCTCGTCTTCGAGCTGGCGCAGGATGCTGCCGTGAAGCTCTCCGAGCAGTTTCTGGACGCTGCCCGCCCCCTTGCGCCGCTCCTCGTACTCGCGCGGGAGGAGGGTGAGCTCGCGCACGTTCTCAGCGCCGACGGCGCCGATAACCTCGGCCGCGAGCGTTACGGCCCGCATGCTCGTGAGCGTCTTGGAATCTCGGACCCCGAGTGACTGGATCAGCCTGCTCTGGCCAGCGCCGAGCACCCTCACGCCGGCCACGACGAGCGGCCCGAAGTACTCTCCCTTCCCCGCCTCGTCCGTCCCGACGCGCGGTGTGGTATCAGGGACTACCTCAGAGGTCCCCCCGATGCCATCGCGCCGCTCCGGATCGCCGCGCAACCAGTCGTCCAGGCGCGCCTTCAAGGGTGAGTCCCGCTTGCCCTGTACCTGAACCCTACCGGTCGAGTAGACGTTCAGGGTCACGGCCTCTCCGCCGTCCGAGACCCTGTACTGAGTCCCGTGCTCGATGGACCTGTGGAAGGTCACCGCAGCCCCGATCGAGCCCAGAAAGCCTGAGAGTGCTCGGGGAATAGGGTCGCTCACCGCACCTCGAAGGCCGCGAGGTCTCCCCTTGGGGTCTCGAACTCGCTGTCCACGCTCTCTACTTCTGCGCGTGAGGGACCCTCCTTGCACCACCTGGCCATCTCCCTCACCTTCTCCGAAGGTCCCTCGAAGAGCATCTCGACCCTTCCGTCAGGAAGGTTTCTCACCCAGCCTGTCAGGCCGAGCTGCTCGGCCTTATCCCTCGCCGAGTCCCTGAAGAACACCCCCTGCACCTGGCCCGAGACGTAGACGTGCGCCCGCTCACCGCTCACCATTCAAGAACCTCCCGCGTAGGCGTGCTCAGATAAGTTTACTCCCCTTTTGGGCCATGTCGCTCGATATGCTAGCCTGGGGCGGTCATGGAAGAGAGAACGGTCGCCGGCGAGCAGGGGGCGAAAAAGGCGCTGCTGGCGCTTGTGGTCCCGACCCGCAACGAGGCGGGCAACATCCCTGTGCTGGTGCGCGAGTTGCGCGAGAGCCTCACCGGGATCGACTACAGGCTTGTCTTCGTCGACGACTCGACGGACGAGACGCCGGAGGTGGTCAGGGGCTTCGCCGAGGAGGACGGGAGGATCTCCCTCATACACCGCGTGGACGCCGAGCGGGAAGGCGGCCTCTCTACGGCGGTGACTACAGGTATAGAGGCACTCGCCGGGACGAGCGAGTACACCTGCGTCATGGACGCGGATCTCCAGCATCCCCCCGAGAAGGTGCGTGAGATGCTGGAGCTAGCGCAGAGGATGGAGGCGGACGTCGTAGTGGCGAGCCGGTACGCGCGGGGCGGGAGCTACACCGGGCTCCCCGGTCCGGCGCGGCGCATCATCTCCCTCGGGAGCAAGTACCTGGCCCAGATCACCTTCAAAGAGGCGCGCAAGACGAGCGACCCGATGACAGGGTTCTTCCTCGTGCGCAACGAGACCATCTCGGGCATCCAGTTCCGTCCCACGGGCTTCAAGATACTGCTCGAGATACTCGTCTGCGCCCCAGACCTGAAGGTAGTGGAGACGCCGCTCAACTTCAGGACCCGATACGCCGGCGTCTCCAAAGCCACACTGCAGCAGGGGCTCGAGTACCTGACGCACATAGCCAGCCTTTTCTGGTACGTGCCGTCGGCGGGCCGCTTCTGGAAGTTCGCGATGGTAGGGGCTTCCGGAGTCCTCGTGAATAACCTCATCCTAATTACCCTGGCCGAGTACTTCGATGCCAACAAGGTAATAGCCTGGATGTTCGCCGTCGGCCTTAGCATCCTCAGCAACTTCCTTCTCAACAACGCCTTCACCTGGCGCGACGTGCGGCACTCGAGCAGGATCCACTTCCTCCTGCGCGGCGCTCTTGCTTACCCCGTCGCGATCATGGGCATCGGCGCTAACTTCGCCGTCTATTACCCCCTCCTAAAGTACGTTAGCGACGCCTTTCCTTACTACGTACTCTTCAACCTCCTCGGAATAGTTGCAGGCACGAGCGTCAACTTCATACTGAGCTCGCGCCTGGTCTTCCGGCCCTCCACACCAGAGAACCTCGACCCAGATGCCCCGCCGAAAGAGATAGCCGAAGAGGTGCGCCGCGAGCTCAAGGCGGACTGGGTTGGCCTGATCGAGGTCCCCCAACTCGAACCACTCGGGGAGCGGGCGTCGCGCGATCTCAAAGCCGCAGACCGCGGCGTGATCGAGCTCGTCGCCAGTACCGCCCAGCCAACTCTTACCGTTACAGGCCCACGGCGCCTCCCCCAAGCCCGTACCAACGCCCGCTGGACGAACTCGCTAGCCGTCCCAATTATCGACGGCGGAGATACCGTCGGGGTCGTCTACGCAACCCGTAACTCCATCGAACCCTTTACAGAAGAAGACCTCCACTGGCTTACTTCCTACGTGAGCACAGCCAGCCTCATCTTCCTCCGAAACCGCAAACCCTAGAGCGGTTTGCACTTTTCTTGCTTCTGGCTGATTGCACGCTCTTCGGAATAGTTGATTCCGAAGAGCGCTTTAGAGAAAGCTCGGGGGCCCCCGGCTAATGCCAGCCAGGAGACCCCCGGTCGCCCCTCCCCGCAAGGGGCACATGGTCGGACCTCACCGCCCCTCCCTAACGACGAGGTCCGCGCGGACCTCACGCCTCAACCCAAGCTTAAACCGAGCCCCGGTGGGGTGAGGTCCGCTCTCGGGAGAAACTAACACCCCCGAAGACACAACGCAACCCGGTGTATTCCCTATACCTAAGCCAAGTTCTGCTCACGATACTCGCGCGAACACGACATGTGACCCACACCGCATCCACCTATACCATATGTTGAGTCCGGAGCAGAATCCAGATTTGTTACGATGCGTGCTTTAACCGTTAGTACAGGGTTACCTAAGTTTAAGGTTCAGCTACACACATAGTCGTTCCGGTGAGCTTGGCGGGCATGCCCTACCCTTCTGGCGGTCTTCGAGAAGGCTAGATCGGCGTGGACCGGTCCCTGGCTGGCTAGTCGGCTTGCTGCCTCTTGAGCATCTCCTATGACGTGGTGTGGGATCGTTTTTGGCGAAGCGCTGCGGGACGGCGGCGACCGGGATCCTGGGGCGTGGCATTGGCGGGAGGGGCCCGTTGCGGGGTCGGCCGCGCGGGGCGGTGCGTTCTATACTAGGGGGATGAGGCCAATATGCTTCCTGTCGGACTTCGGGCTCGCAGACGACTTCGTCGGCACGTGCAAGGGTGTGATGTTGAGCATCGCGCCTGGGGTAGACATAGTGGATCTCACGCACGAGGTGCCGGGTTTCGACGTCGAGGCTGGGGCGGAGATGTTGCACCACGCCACACGCTACATGCCGGCCGATGCGATCTACCTCGCGGTCGTGGATCCCGGGGTCGGTACTCAACGATGGGCTCTCGCTCTGCGGACCGGTAACGGGTCCTTCCTTGTAGGACCGGACAACGGCCTGCTGGTCCCTGCAGCGGAGGCTCTGGACGGCATCGCCGAGGCCGCGATCCTCAACGACTCGCGTTACCACGTCCAACCCGTCTCGAACACCTTCCATGGCCGCGACGTCTTTGCGCCTGTTGCGGCTCACCTCGCGGCCGGGGTGGAGCTCTCGGATCTTGGGGAGGCTGCAGATCCCTCCTCTCTGGCGCGGCTCAGCCTGCCTGGTATCGAAGAAGGGGGGGTCGCAGTGGAGGGTGTCGCGGCGCGGATCATCGCGATAGACCGCTACGGCAATGCCAGGCTCTCGGTGATGCAAGAAGAGTCGGGTCTAGAGTACGGTGCCGCCTTGAAGATCGACGCCGGCGACGGCGAGATGCCCGTCCGCTACCTCGAGACGTTCGGGTCGGCCAAGGCGGGTGAGCTCGTGCTCGTCCCCGACTCTCACTGGCGGTTGAGCGTCGCCATAAACAAGGGCAACGCCGCCCACGCGCTCGGGCTCAAGGTTGGCGGAAAGGTGCGGCTGACGCCCCCATGAGAGGCCAAGAGAATGAGGGAGCCTGAGCGCCGCGAGCCGGCAGACATCTCCTCTCCGGGGGAGCGAAGCCGCGTGGTGCGCGCGGCAGCGCTGCGGCCAATCAACGTCCTCATGGTGGTTATCGGGATGGGCATCTTCGCCACCACCCTCGCCGCGTGGATACCGCCCCTCACACTCCTTACCTACGCCCTTCTCGTCTTTCTATCAGCCAGGGACCCCGACTTCCGGCAACGCGTCCTGCGCGGAGGTAATGATGCCGCGCGGTCACTTGCCCCTGCAGAGCGGGACATCTCACCAGAGCGTCGGGCCCGCTGGCTGGCCCGTGGAGAGACGAGGGAGAGGGTGGAGGCCGCGCTCGTCGTCTATCGGAAGGTAGTCTCCGCCGTCGAGGAATCCGACGAGGTGACGCACGCCGTCCTCGACGACGCAATCCCGAAGCTCCACGCCGCGGCTAACAGGCTCGTTGACGTCGCCCATGGCAAGGAGAGAGCAGCCGAGACCATAAGCGATCTGCGCCAGGACACCGGCACCGGGGGATCCAACGCTCGCGAACATGACCTCAGGCGGCTCGAGGCTTTTGTTCGCGCGGCGGACCAGGAGATCTCCGAGACCTTCGACAAGCTGCTGACCCTCAGAGCAAGGGTGGTGCGGGTCTCCATCGAGGGCGGAGCCTCGGACCAGGCGGCCGCCTTCACGAACTCCCTGGACGAGCTGAACGTTCGCCTCGAGGCGCTCAACGACACCATGTCACCACCAACGAGCGAGCGCTGATGGCTGAGTGCGCAGTATGCAAAGAGGGTTCAACCTCTCTGCAAACCGCTATGGGTCAGCCTCGGGGTACGAACATGAGGTCAGAGAATGAGAGAAGTGGTGCTGGTCGCGACCTTCCAGCGAACGTAAGGTCCTTGGGAGACGGAGCGCTCTCGCCTCGTGCCAGGCGGACCCGAGCCTAGGCCGAGCTTACCCGCCAGTCTCTATCTTCGCCTTCCCCGTCGACGGTCTCGGCAGGGGGCGGAGCGGGCCTGCTCGCGGGAACACCGCTCAGCTCCTGCCGCGACTCCCCAACGGAGACTATGGAGTCCTGGAACCAGCTCTCCAGCTGCCCCATGACGCGGTCCTGGTACACCCGAGAGCCGCCGGCTACCTCCTCGGCGTAGCGCTCAGCCCTGTCGATGACCTCGTCGGCCCGCCGCTGCGAGCGCCGAGTCAACTCCGCCTCGGGAACCATCGCCTCCGCGCGCTGGTGCGCGTTCTCGATAATGCGCTCGGCCTCCTCCTCGGCCGCCGCCACTATGGCCCCGCACTCACGGCGGATCTCTTCAGCTTCCGCCAACTCAGAGGGCAACGATCCCCTTAGCTCGTCCAGCATCACAAGCAGATCCGACCGGTCAACTACAGCCCTGCCCTTGCGTATCGGTACACCAGACGCGTCCTGAACGATCGCCTCCAGCTCGTCCAACACCCCGCTTATGTACTGCATATCCTCTCTCATGGGACCAACCCTAGCACGCCTCATCAGGCTACGCTAGGCTTTCTGAAAGTATTTTTCGATACTTAACCTCAGCTTCAAGTCTAATTTTATCTTAAGGTTAAGTGTAGTTCTCTCGAGGGGGGATGTGACGGTACAGCGCGGCTGGAGCAACGTCTTTTTTGGCTTTAGTAAAGGGGTTTTCGAAGTTATCCACAGGCAGGAATTTAGCTCGGCGTGAGGTTCAGGCGCCTCACGGACGGGTTTAGGGAGGGTCTCTGGGTCAGGCGGACTCTGCGGATGGGGCGAGGGAGGAGAAGGTAGGCTGGCCTGCAGGATCCAGGTCGACTTTGACGGTGTTCTGGGGCTTGATACGGCCACCGATGATCTCCTTGCTCAGGGGAGATTCGATCAGCCGCCCCACCGCGCGGCGCAGGGGTCTGGCGCCGTAGCGGGAGTTACGGCCCTCTTCTGCTATGCGCCGGATCACGGCGTCGGAGAAGGTGAGGTCTATCTCCTGTCCCGCAGCTGTCTGGCGAAGGTTTTCGAGCAGGAGGGCGGCTATCTGCCTCAGCTCTCCGTCGCTGAGGGCGTGGAAGACTATGACCTCGTCTACCCTGTTGAGGAACTCGGGGCGGAAGTAGGTCTGCAGCTCGCGCAGGAGCTGTTCTCGGATCTCCTCTTCGCGCTCGCGCATCTCCTCCGGACCTGGTATCAGGTGCGCCCCTGCGTTGGAGGTCATGATCACCACGGCGTTATCGAAGGAGACCGTGCGGCCCTTGTTATCCGTGAGGCGTCCGTCCTCGAGGATCTGCAGCAGCATGTTGAAGACATCGGGGTGCGCCTTCTCTATCTCGTCGAGGAGCACTACGGAGTAGGGCCGCCTTCTAACCTGCTCGGTGAGCTGGCCGCCCTCGTCGTAGCCGACGTAGCCAGGAGGAGAGCCGACCAGGCGGCTCACGGCGTGGCGCTCCATGTACTCGGACATGTCCAGCCGGATCATGGCGTCTTCGTCGTCGAAGAGGTATTCGGCCAGAGCCCTGGCCAGCTCGGTCTTGCCCACCCCCGTCGGGCCGAGGAAGATAAAGCTGCCGATGGGTCGCCTCGGGTTCGCGAGGCCGGCGCGCGCCTTCCTCACGGCCTCGGAGACGGCGACTACCGCGGCGTCCTGGCCGATCACGCGCTCGTGCAGGGACTCCTCCATCGAGAGCAGGCGCTCGGCCTCGTCCCTGAGCATCCTGGTGACGGGGATGCCGGTGTGGGAGCTGACGACGTGCGCGATCTCCTCCCTACCGACCACGGCATCCTTTACCCCGTTCTCCTCTATCCAGCGTTTCCTCGCCCTCTGGTACTCGGCCTGCAGTACGTCGGCCTCGCCGCGCAGCGTGGCAGCCCTCTCGTAGTCGCGCTGCTCGACCGCAGCCGCGCCCTCGCGGGTAAGCTCGTGCAGGCGCAGCTCGAGCTCCCGCAGACCGTCAGGCATCGTGGTCGTCTCTATGCGCAGCTGGCTCGCTGCCTCGTCGAGCAGATCTACGGCCTTGTCCGGTAGGAAGCGGTCCGCGACGTAGCGGTGGGAGAGGTGGGCCGCAGCGCGCAGGGCCTCGTCGGAGATCCTTACCCCGTGGTGCGACTCGTAGTTGTCGCGCAGCCCTTTGAGGATAGCGACGGTCTCCCCTTCTGTCGGCTCCTCGATAAGGATCGTCTGGAAGCGGCGCTCGAAGGCGGCATCTGGCTCGACGTGACGGCGATACTCGTCGATGGTGGTAGCCCCGATCAGGGTCATCCCGTCGCGGGCGAGGGCGGGCTTGAGGATCTTGCCCGCATCCATCGCCCCGTCCGCCCCGCCGGCCCCTACCAGGTTGTGGAACTCGTCTACGAAGAGGATCACCTTCCCCGATGAGCTCTTGACCTCGTCTATTACGCCCTTCAGACGCTCCTCGAAGTCCCCGCGGAAGCGAGTACCTGCGACAAGCGAGCCGAGGTCGAGAGAGATCACCACTTTGTCCTTGAGGACCTCGGGCACGTAACCACGGGCTATCTTCTGGGCGAGCCCCTCGACTATGGAGGTCTTGCCCACGCCTGGCTCCCCGATTATCGCGGGGTTGTTCTTGGTGCGCCGGGCGAGGATCTGGATCATGCGCTTTATCTC
>Ga0126312_10001024_pt1 | contig 17942 bp, 23 predicted proteins | sample Plot104A_FD_92537 | JGI IMG/M metagenome (GOLD analysis project Ga0126312, IMG submission 92537) | Serpentine soil microbial communities from UC McLaughlin Reserve, CA, USA - Plot104A | ecosystem: Environmental > Terrestrial > Soil > Grasslands | place: USA: UC McLaughlin Reserve, Lake County... | reverse complement strand
TTCGCTCGGAGCCCGACCTCCGATCAGCCGCGTCTCACACCTGTGTGGTCAGTACAGCTAGCCCGCTCTGCGTCGGCGAATCTGCGGGCCCTGCTGGCCCAGAGAGCAAGGCGCCGCTTGTGGCGCCGACACAAGAGGCCGTGCCGGCTTGGCCGGCGCGGCCGCTTAACCCGCTCTGCGTCGGCGAATCTGTGGGCCCTGCTGGCCGAGAGAGGCGTACGCCAGCGCTTGAAGCGAGTCGTTCAGCAGCGCTAGCTCTCGGACGATCGGGGCGAGGTTCTCGCCGCTGTCGAGCCGCCGGTTCAGGCCGTGCACTTCAGCCGTCAGCCGGTCGAGGCGTTCGAGCAGGGCGTCGAGCTGTCGGTCTCCAACGTCTTTCGGCCCGTCCACGCGAGGAATGGTAGTTACCGAGTCGGCGAGGCTCGCCGCCACCGTGTTCCCACGTAGACGCCGACGGCGACGCCGACGGCGTCGATTGCGACGTCCAGCGGCGCGCCGTGTCGCCCTGAGACGAAGTGCTGGTGGATCTCGTCGCTGACCGCGTACGCGATCCCGAGGCCCAGTGCCGCCTCGACCCGCCCGGTCGCTCGGAGGAGCAAGAACCCCAGCACGGCGTACTCCGCCGCATGCGCGATCTTTCGCAGCGCAAGGTCCCAACCGCCGAGGCCGGTGCCGAGATCCGGGACGGACGAGAGGACGAAGATCAGGCCCGCCCACGCCAGCACCGGGGCCCACCTGTAAACCGCTGACGGCACGGCCCGGCATACTAGGCCGGACAACAGAGGCGAGCGGTGAGGGAACCCGGTGCGAATCCGGGACGGTCCCGCCGCTGTGAGGGGAGAAGCTCCCTGCCGGACGCCACTGGCCCGCGGGCCGGGAAGGCGGCAAGGGAGGGCGCCCCGAGTCAGAAGACCTGCCGCCCGCCTAGCCATCGAACCCCTCGCGGAAGGAGGATTCGTGCAAAGGACGCTTCTCACGCTCGCGGCGCTGATCATGGTCGCCGCTTTGCCTGTTTCGGCTGCCGACGCAGCCCGGGTGTCTGTTCGAGTCGAGGGCCGTACGCAGTCGCTGTACGGAGCCCTCGAGACTCGTTTCGAGGCCGGCGCCCACGCGCTTCAGGCGCTCGACGCGGCGAGCCAGCGCGGCGAGTTCTACTACCACGTCACCACCACGTCGTTCGGGCCCTACGTCGACCAGATCGGCCGGTATCCCGCCGGCGGCTCGAACGGCTGGGTGTTCAAGGTCAACGGCGCGTCGCCGCCGGTCGGGGCCGATCAGATCGAGCTCAAGGACGGCGACCGCGTGCTCTGGTATTGGGCGACGTTCGGCGCGACCGGCGGGCCACCCACGCTGCTGCTGACCCGGACCGGGCGCAACTGCTACCGGGCGGTGGCTGAGAACGACCAGGGCATGGACCGCTCTGCGACCGGCGCCGTCCTGCAGGTGGACGGGCGACGGGTTCGCACCCGCGCCGGCCGAGGCTGTGTCGGACGGCACACTGGGCCCGTCCGGGCGACCATGGCGGGCGCGATCCGGTCGAACGCCCTTACGTGAGCCTCCGGCGGCTCGCAGCTCTCCTCCTCGCGCTCGGCGTCGTCGTCGGGTGCGGGGAGGAGGCGTCCGGAAAGGGCAGCGCCCAGCTCTGGATCACCCGCGACCGCGGGGCGGAGGTCGTCCTGACGGCCACCGTCCCGGCGGGAATCTCGGCGATGGAGGCGCTTCGGCGCAAGGCCGACGTCGAGACGCGCTACGGCGGGCGGTTCGTCCAGGCGATCGATGGGGTCGAGGGCAGCCTGGCGGACCAGCACGACTGGTTCTTCTATGTCAACGGCTACGAGGCCGACCGGAGTGCCACCGACTACCGGCTGCACGACGGCGACGTCCTCTGGTTCGATCACCGCTCGTGGGGCACGGAGCAGCGCGTTCCGATCGTCATCGGCGCCTTCCCCGAGCCATTCGTCCACGGCTTCGACGGACGGCGCCGGCCGGCCGTTGTCGACGCGGCAGAAACTGAGACAGCGCGGAGGCTCGCGAAGCTCGTGCGCGGCTCGCTCAACGGGCCCGCGGATGGAGCGAACAGGCTCGTGCTGGTCGGCGGCTCGGGCTTCCGGGCGCGCCTCTCCGGCGCAGCGGGAGATCCCGTCGTTTTCGAGCTCGGCGTCGACGCTGCAAGGCGGCTTGCCCGCGATCCGACCCTGGCGCGCTTCCGCTACGAGGGGCTTCGGTGAGCCCGGTTCCCGCCGCCGCGCTGCTGGCCGGTCTCGCCGCCGCCGCCCTGCTCGCCGATCGGACGATTTCGGTCGCGGTCATCGCCGCCGTTCTCCTCGCCGTCTGCCTGCGCGCGCCGCGTCGCCGCCGCTGGCCGTACCTGGTCGGGACGCTCGCGTCCGGCCTCGTTCTCTTCCTGTTCAGCCCGCTCGTCGCAGCGTACGGCGGCGTCGTCTACTGGGAGGGGCCGACGATCCCGGTGATCGGCACCCTCGACGTCACCAGCGAGGAGCTCGCTGAGGCGCTCTTCCAGGGCCTCCGCCTCGCGGCGGTGGGGCTCGCGTTCGCCGCCTACGCGCTCCTCCTCGACCAGGACCGGCTGTTGCTGGCCGGCGGGCGGCTGCGCCGCTCGGTGCTCGCCGTCGCCCTGGCGACGCGGCTGGTTCCGACGCTCGAGCGCGACGCCTCGGGCTATGTCGAAGCGCTGCGCGGCCGGGGCGTCGCGGTCGCGGGCCTTCGCGGGCGCGCGCGGCTCCTGTCGCCACTCGTCGCCGGCTCGCTCGAGCGCTCGCTGAACCTGGCCGAGTCGATGGAAGCGCGCGGGTTCGGCCGAGCGGGGCGGACCAGGGCGCCGTCGCCGCCGTGGAGCGCTTGGGACCACCTGGCGCTCACAGCTTCCGCGCTTGTCGTCCTCGCGGGTGTGCTGTGGCTCTAGCCCGGATCGAGGAGCTCGCGTACTGGTATCCGGAGGCCGACCGTCCGGCCCTGGAGGACATCTCGTTCGAGCTCGAACCGGGGGAGGTCGTCTGCCTGCTCGGATCGTCCGGCTCGGGCAAGTCCACGCTGCTTCGCGCACTCGCCGGGCTCGTCCCGCACTTCCACGGCGGTCAGTTCGTCGGCAGAGTCGAGGTGGGCGGCCGCGACACGCGTCAGGCGAAGCCCAGTGACCTTGCCGGGACCGTCGCCAGCGTCTTTCAGGACCCCGAAGACCAGGTCGTCTTCACGATCGTCGAGAACGAGGTCGCTTTCGGGCTCGAGAACATCGGAGTCCCCCCGGCCCGGATCCGGGATCGAGCGCTCGACGCACTGCGGGCGGTGGGCGCCGATCACCTGGCGGGCCGCCGGACGCACGAGCTTTCGTCGGGGGAGCTCCAACGCGTCTGCGTCGCTGCGGCGCTGGCGCTCGGCCCGGCGCTGCTGCTGCTCGACGAGCCGACCTCACAGCTCGACCCCGACGGCGCCGAAGCGCTGCTCGATTACGCTTCCGAGCTCGGCTGCGCCGTCGTCGTCTCCGAGCAGCGTCCAGCGCTGCCGCTCGAGCGTGCAGATCGAGTGGTCTTCCTCGATCGGGGCCAGGTCGTGCTCGACGCGGCACGAGAGGCCGCCTTGCGCTGGCTGGCGGCGGAGCGCCCGGCCTTTCTTCCGCGCGAACCGGTCCAGCTCGATGCCGACGCCGGAGGAGACCTCCTGGCTCGGCTCGAGGGAGCGGCCTTTGCGCACGGACAGCGCCTCCTTCGCGTGCCCGATCTCGAACTTCGCCGCGGCGAAGTCGTCGCGCTCATCGGCCCCAACGGCTCGGGCAAGACGACGCTGGCCAAGCTCGTCGCAGGCCTGCTCGAGCCGACGCGGGGGCTTGTTCATCGCTCCGGCCGAGCCGCCTATCTGAGCCAGGATCCGGGGCGTTACGTCGTCGCCGAGCGAGTCGAAGAGGAGGTCGCGCTCGGCGTGGGCGGCGATCTCAAGCGTGCTCGGGCCGCGCTCGAGCCGGTCGGCCTCCAGGGCTACGAGCACCGCCACCCGCGCGACCTCTCCAGCGGCGAACGGGAGCGCCTGGCGCTCGCCGCCGTCCTCGTCACCGAACCGGATCTGCTCGTTCTCGACGAGCCCACTCGGGGGATGGACCCGGAGCGCAAGCTCGAGCTCGCCGCCCTGCTCCGCGCGCAGGCCGGCGACCGTGGAACTCTCGTCGTCACCCACGATCTTCTCTTCGCGGCCGACGTCGCCGACCGTGTCGTCAGCCAGGAACCGATGGTTGTGGCGGTTCATGCCTAGGCTCGCGCTCCTTGCCGCAGCCGGAGTCGCCTTCGCCGGTGGAGCCTGGGCGGCGCTGTCGCCCCAAGAGGCAGGCCTCTCGCTGCTCCTCGTCGCTGCCGCGCTGGTCGCGGCCGGGTTCGTTTGGCTCGAGGCCGGGCCCGGATCGGCGAAAGAGGTTGCCCTCGTGGCCGTCCTCGGCGGGGTTGCCGCCGCGGGTCGGGTGCTCTTCGCGGCCGTGCCGGGCGTGCAGCCCGTAACGGTCGTCGTCGTCGCTGCCGGCGCCGCGCTGGGTGCTCGGGTCGGCTTCGCCGTCGGCGCCGTCGCCGCGCTGGTCTCGAACTTCTACCTCGGCCAGGGAATCTGGACGCCCTGGCAGATGCTCGCCTGGGGCGGCTGCGGCGTTGCCGGCGCCCTGGCTGCCGGCCTCATCCGCAGCCGCTGGGCGTTCGCCGCGCTCTGCTTCGTGCTCGGCTTCGCTTTCAGCAGCGCGATGGATCTCTGGCACTGGTACAGCTTCTGGCCCCACACGTGGGAGGCGTTGACGGTCGTCTACGCCCGCGGTGTCTGGTTCAGCGCCGCCCACGCGGTCGGGAACGTCGTGTTCGCGCTCGCCATCGGCCCCGAGCTCCGCCGCCTGCTCGAACGCTACGGACGGCGGCTGCGAGTGGAGATCGCGTGGGCGTGAAGCTTGCGGCGGTTGCCGCCGCCGCCGCGCTGGCCGCCGCGCCCGCGGACTACCTGGCGGCCCGACAACAGGCGGACGGCGGCTTCGCGGAGCCGGGCGGGCGGTCCGATCCGGCGCTCACGGCCTGGGCGGTACTCGGCCTGCACGCGGCCGGGCGAGCGCCGGGCCGCTCTCCAGTCGAGTACCTCCGGCAGGCTCCGATCAACGACACGACCGACCTCGCGCTCCGCGTGCTCTCGCTGCGGGCTCTCGGGGCCGATGTGGCGGAGCTCACCGCCCGCCTCGAGCGGCAGCGCCGGCGCGACGGCCGGATCGGGACACTCGTGAACTCGACTGCCTGGGGCGCGCTCGCGCTCGGTCGGCCCGGAGCGGCAACGGTTCGCTACCTCGTCCGCGCTCAACACCGATCCGGAGGCTGGTCCTGGATGCCTCGCGGTGCGCCGGACTCCAACGACACCGCCGCGGTGATTCAGGCGTTGCGGGCGAGCGGCGTCCGCGGCCGCCCGATCCGCCGCGGCCTCTCCTACCTCCGCCGTCTCACAGCGCCGAACGGCGGCGTCCGGCTGGCACCTGGACGGGAACCCGACGCGCAATCGACCGCGTGGGCGATCCAGGCGTATGTCGCTGCGGGAGCGCGGCCGCCGGCCGCCGCCTTCCGGTTCCTCGCGCCGCTACGACGGCCCGACGGGAGCTACCGCTACAGCCGCCGCTACACCGTCACGCCGACGCTCGTCACGTCGCAAGTGCTGCCGGCGCTTGCCCGAAGGCCGTACCCACTCAGCCCTTGAGCGCTCGGTGGATGAACGGGATCGCAAGCTGGGGTGGATCCGGGACGTGTCGAAGGCTCGGAGGATTGGCGACTGTGACGAACCCGATGTTCGTCGTCAGCGCGACGACGACACGCGTTCGCGGATGGACGAAGATGAAGGAGGTCCCGCCGACGACGTTCCCCGTGTGTCCCGCAACGCGACCGAAGGGGCTCCGGCCGACCTCGAACCCGAAGCCGTACCGCGTCGCCTCGCCGCTTGACGTCTTCTGCGGCGTGAACAGGAGATCCTGCGTGGCCGCGTTCATGAAGCCAACGTCGGTGATCCCTGCGCCGAAGCGGGCCAGATCCTCGGCAGTAGAGAGAAAGCCGCCGGAAGGGAAGCGGTTGCTGAGATCGACTCGAGGCGCCGGTACCGCCTTGCGGGTCGACGTGACCTCGTAGAAGCGCGAGCGGCCACGGCCGGGACGCCCGTCGTCGAGCCGCGTTCTGGTCATCCGGAGCGGCGACAGCAAGGTTTCGGTGACAGCGGCGGCGAAAGGGCTTCCCTTGGCGCCTTCGACCGCCGCGCCGAGAAGGTTGAAGCCATAGCTCGAGTAGGAGAAGCGCGTCCCGGGGGCGACGACGAGCGGGTCGTCGGCGAAGATCTCGAGGCTCGATCGGACGGAGCCGTAGTGCTTGGTGCTCAGCGCCTCCCGGCCCTGATAGTGGCGAATGCCGGCGAGGTGACCGCCTAGCTGGCGGATCGTGATCGGCCGCTGCTTCCTGGGGAAGTCGGGCACGTAGCGCTGGACCTCGGCGTCGAGTTCCATCTGCCCCAGCTGCGCGAGCCGCGCTGCGGTTGCGGCCGTCAAGGTCTTGGAGACGCTTCCTATCCGGAAGGTCGTCGTTCGAGCGACCGGGACTCTTCGCCGGGCGTCGGCGAAGCCACATGTCGCTGACCACACGAGCTTCCCGTCTGCGGCAATCGCGACGGCGACCCCCGGCGCGCCGAAAGCCCGCTTCATCTTCGCTACGAGCGGCCGGGCTGCGGCGATCTCACTTGCGTGCGCGCGTATTGCGATCCAGTCCCGGCAGGCGCCGGTCGGCTTCTGTTCCGCGTCGCCGCGCGCGCCAATGACGGCGCCGAGCACACCTGTGCCGACGGCGAGGGCCGCCGAGACGAGGACGAGGCGACGGGTCACCGCAGTCCGAGCGGCCGTCCGAGCGTCAGGAAACCGACCACGATCGCGGCAGCCTCGAAGGCGCCGACCGCCAAGCCACCGACGACAATCGTGGCATGGTCCGTGAAGTCCGTGCCGATCAACTGCGAGACGGTGGCGGCGGCGAAGGCACTTGCGGCCACGGCAGCGCAGGTCCAACCAGGCCGGCTCAACGCCGCCCGTGCGAATCCGCCGAGGACGGGCGCCGCCGCAGCGATGTCTTCCGCGAGCGTCAGGTCGCGGAAGACACTCGAGGCATGCGAGGCATGCCTCCCGGGCAGCGCACGCAGGCCGCTTGCGCGGGCGTAGGCCGCCGTGGCGACGAGGGCGGCCGGGAGGCACAGCACGGCGGCGAGACCGAACGTTGCGAGCAGTGCGGAGGCGTCTGCCCACGGAGCAGGCCCAGGCCGCGTGAGCGCCAGCAGGCTCTCGGCAACCGCTCCCGTGGCGACTGCCAATGTGGCGGTCAAGGCGCCGTTCGCGATGAGGCGCAGCCGCCGCTCGTCGATGAGGAGCGCCCGCCGCCAGTGGAGAGCACGGACGGTCGTCACGGCCAGAGCAACCGCGGCGATCTGCAACGCGAGCATGCTCGGCGCGCCCTGGGGGAAGTCGCGCAGCCAGCTGGGAGCGGTGACGAGGAAGAGGCTCACGGTGAGTGCGTACGCGAAGAAGGCGGCTCCGGACCAAGCGATCGCCGCCTGCGCAGTCGACGACGCCGCGACGTGGGCGAATCGACGGGCGACCTCCGCGGCGGCGCCGAAGCGCGCCACCGCTACGTGCTCGGCGTCGACGGCAGTGCGGCCCTCGCCGACGAGCTCCTCGACGGCGGTGCGCAGATGATCCTCGGCCTCCGCGAGGAGGCGCTGACGCGGTGCCCGCTTCAGGCGCAACTCCTGATCGAGCCGCCGGAGGTACGCCGCGATCGTCGTCGCTTCGTTCACGGCGTGCGCCCTAAGATCACGTCGAGCGTGCGCGCGAAGCTGCGCCACTCGGACACCTGAGCTGCCAGAGCGTTCCGGCCCTTGGGGGTCAGCTCGTACACCCGGCGGCGACGACCGGCCCCCGTCTCCCACCGGCTCTTCACCATACCGACGCTCTCGAGGCGGTACAGCGCCGGGTACAGCGTGCCCTCGAGCACGTCGAGCTCGCCGGCGGTCCGATCGCGAATCTGCTTGATGATCCCGTAGCCGTGGAGCGGGTCGTCGCGGAGGGTGGCAAGGACGACGAGCTCGAGCTGGCCCTTCAGGGCGTCCGGTTTCATACCTCGCAACTCTAAGTATAGAAACTCAAAGTGTCAAGCACGACGGCTCGGGACGGCGCGGCTAGCATCGACCAACATGGCTGTCGCCTCCCCTGAGACGTATCTCGCCGACCTCAACCCCGCCCAGCGGGAGGCCGTGTTGCATACGGAGGGCCCTCTCCTTGTCGTCGCTGGAGCCGGCTCCGGCAAGACTCGCGTACTCACGCACCGGGTCGCGCACCTGATCGCCGCGGTCGGGGTCCAGCCGAACGAGATCCTCGCAATCACGTTCACCAACAAGGCGGCGGGGGAGATGCGGTCGCGCCTCGAGGATCTGCTCCCCGAGGTGGCCAGACGCATCTGGATCCTCACCTTCCACGCCGCGTGCGGCCGGATCCTCCGCCGTGAAGCGCCGCGGCTCGGGTACAAGACGAACTTCACCATCTACGACCAGGCCGACCAGGTCCGGCTCGTCAAGCAGTGCCTGGAGGAGCTCGAGCGCGACCCGAAGCGCTTCCCCGCCAAAGGCATCCATGAGCACATCTCGGCGGCCAAGAACCAGCTGATCGGCCCGGCCGAGTATCGCAACCGGGTCGACTCGTTCTACGACCAGACCGTCGCGGAGGTCTACGACCTCTACCAGCGCCGTCTCTTCGCCGCCAACGCCGTCGACTTCGACGACCTGCTGATGCTGACGGTCGACGTGCTCGAGCGGTTCCCAGAGGCGAAGGAGCGCTGGCAGAAGGGCTTCCGCTATATCCTCGTCGACGAGTACCAGGACACCAACCACGCGCAGTACCGGCTGCTCCAGCTCCTGGCCGAAAAGCACAGGAACGTTTGTGTCGTGGGCGATCCGGACCAGTCGATTTACGCCTTCCGCGGCGCCGACATTCGCAACATCCTCGAGTTCGAGCGCGATTTCGGCGAGACGACGACGATCCCGCTGGAGCAGAACTACCGCTCGACCAACACGATCCTCCGGGCCGCGAACGCCGTCATCTCCCACAACCGCGAGCGGAAGCCGAAGAACCTCTGGTCCGACCTCGGCGACGGCGATCCCGTTCGCGTGCTGGAGGTGGAGGACGAGCATGCGGAGGCCCGATTCGTCGCCGCCGAGCTCGCCGGCCTCGTCGACCAGGGCGTCAGCGGCAGCGAGATCGCGGTCTTCTACCGGACGAACGCCCAGTCGCGGGTGTTGGAGGACATCCTCGTCCGGCAGGAGATCCCCTACCAGGTGATCGGCGGCCCGCGGTTCTACGAGCGGGCCGAGGTCAAGGATCTGATCGCCTACCTCCAGGTGATCGACAACCCGTTCGACGCCGTGAGCCTGCAGCGGATCGCCAACCGCCCGCGCCGCGGGATCGGCGACGCGTCGCTTGCGAGGCTGCAGACCTACGCCGACGGCCACGGCCTTTCGCTCTGGGAGGCGCTCGGGTTTCCCGAGGAGGCGGGGCTCGGCCCGGCCCAGGCGCGGGCCGTCAATGCCTTCCGCACGCTCATCCAGTCGCTGCAGGCGGGGGCGCTGGAGCTCGCGGTCGACGAGCTGGTCGAGCGGACGCTCGACCGCAGCGGCTACCGAGCCGCGCTCGAGGCCGAGCGCACGATCGAGGCGCAGGGCCGGATCGAGAACCTGCAGGAGCTCGTCGGCGTGGCGCAGGAGTACGAAGCGAGCGCGCCCGAGCCGAACCTCTCGACGTTCCTCCAGGAGATCTCGCTCTTCTCCGACCAGGACGCTCTCCGCGACCAGCAGAGCCTCGTCACGCTGATGACGCTCCACAACGCCAAGGGGCTCGAGTTCCGCGCCGTGTTCATGATCGGGATGGAGGAGGGCGTGTTCCCGCATTCCCGCTCGCTCGAGGAGAACTCACTGGAGGAGGAGCGCCGGCTCGCGTACGTCGGCATGACGCGCGCGAAGGAGTGGCTGACGCTGACGCACGCCTCGGCCCGGGCGCTCTACGGCAGTCGCAACTACAACCTGCCTTCGCGGTTCCTCGACGAGCTGCCCCAGGACGAGCTTCACCGCGAGCGGCTCCGGCCGACTTCCTGGTCCGGCTACGGGTCGCCGACGGCGCGGATCCAGCCTCGCGGTGAGACGCCGGAGCTCTCGACGGGGGACTCCGTCCGGCACCAGACGCTTGGCGAGGGGATCGTCACCGCGGTCGAGCCTGGCGGCGTCGTCAGCGTTCGCTTCGCGGGAGAGGACGCCGACCGCAGGCTCGTGCTCGACTACGCGCCGCTGGAGCGAGTGGGTTGAGCTGGGAGATCCGCCCGGCCACAGCGGACGAGTTTCCGGACGTCTTCACGCCGATCATGCATTACTTCGGTTCGAGACCGGGGGTCGAGTTCGCCGAGCGCTTCGGACCGAACATCCCGCCCGACCGGATCCACGCCGCACTTGACGACGGTGCGGTCGTCGGCAGCGGCGGTGCCTTCCCGCTCGAGACCAGTGTCCCGGGCGGGTTTGTGCGCGCTGCCGGAGTCACGCTCGTCGGCGTCCTCCCGACGCACCGGCGCCGCGGGATCCTCCGCGCGCTCATGCGCGTTCAGCTCGACGACGTCCACGAGCGCGGCGAGCCGATCGCCTATCTCTGGGCCTCGGAAGACGGGCTGTACGGCCGCTACGGGTACGGCGTTGCCTCGTTCAGCGGCAACATCGAGCTCCAGCGGGACCGCGCCGCGTTCTACCGCGACTTCGAGCCGGCCGGGACGGTCCGGCTGGTTGAAGCTGAAGAAGCGGTCGACCCGTTCTCCGAGATTCAGCGGCGCGCCGCGGCGCAGCACCCGGGAATGTTCGTCCGGACACCCGAGTGGTGGCGCTCGAGACGGCTGGCCGATCCGGAGTGGGGGCGCGAGGGCGGCGGCGAGATGGCGCGCGCGCGCTGCTGGAGCTCGACGGCCGCCCGGCGGGCTACGCGCTCTACCGCCTGCACTTCTCGATCGACCGCGGGATTCCCAGCGGCTTTACGAGCGTGATCGAGGCGGTCGGCGACTCGCCGGCCGCGACCCGTGAGCTCTGGCGCTTCCTGATTGGCATCGACTGGATGGACCGCGTCCGCGCGGGACTGCTCCCGCTCGACCACGAGCTCTTCCTGCTGCTGCGCGAGCCGCGGCGGCTGACATTCGACCAGCGCGACGGGCTCTGGGTCAGGCTCGTCGACGTCGAGGCGGCGCTGAACGCGCGGAGGTACAAGCCCGGCGAGCCCGTGGTCGTCGACCTAGCCGACGAGTTCTGCCCGTGGAACGCCGGTATCTGGGAAGTCGGACCGGAAGGCGCGTCACGCAGCCGCCGCGCTCCCGAGCTTCGCCTCGACGCCTCCGCGCTGGGATCGGCCTACCTCGGCGGCTTCACGTTCGGGGAGCTGGCGCGGGCCGAGCGGGTCGAGGTGCTCGCGGACGGGGCGCTGGATCGGGCGGACACGCTGTTCCGCACCGACCGCTACCCCTGGTGCCCCGAGATCTTCTGATCTCAGGGACTCACAGCGAGACCTCCGTCGTTCGTTACGGGATGAAGTGGCACTACTTGCCGCCGTCGTTTCCGTGCTCCTGTGGGCGTCGGCCTTCGTGGGCATTCGCGCCGCGGGCGAGGATCTTTCCCCGGGAGCGCTGAGCCTCGGCCGGCTCGCAATCGGGAGCGTCCTGCTCGGCGCTCTCGCGCTCTCACGCGGCGGACGCTGGCCCGGTCGACCGGAGCTGCCGCTTCTCCTCACCTGCGGGGTGCTCTGGTTCGGGCTCTACAACCCGGTGCTGAACGAGGCCGAGCAACGTGTCGACGCCGGCACGGCGGCCATGCTCGTGAACGTCGGCCCGTTGTTGATCGCGCTCCTCGCCGGCCTGCTCCTCGGTGAGGGCTTTCCGCGGACACTGGTAATCGGCTGTGCAATCGCTTTCGCCGGCGCGATCGTCGTCGGGCTCGGGACGTCCGAGCGAGGCGTCGGTGCAGGGTGGGGGAGCGTGCTCTGCGTCGTCGCGGCGGCGTTGTACGCGGGCGGTGTGATCGCCCAGAAGCCGTTGCTCTCACGCGCCTCGGCGCTGCGCATCACCTGGCTCGCCTGCCTGATCGGCATGGTGGTTTGCCTCCCGTTCGCACCGCAGCTCTTCGGGGAGCTGGGGAGCGCCGACGCGAGCTCGATCACGTGGATGGTCTACCTCGGAATCTTCCCGACGGCCGTCGCCTTCACGACCTGGGCCTACGCCCTCTCCAGGACGACGGCCGGTCGGATGGGGGCGACGACCTACCTCGTTCCGCCGCTTGCGATCCTGCTCGGCTGGGCGATGCTCGGCGAGACGCCTGCGCAGCTCGCGTTCTTCGGCGGCGCGCTCTGTCTCGCCGGTGTCGTCATCGCACGGCGCCCATCGTTGCCAGAGCGCGGCGACCGCGCGGCGCCAGGGCGAAATTGGTATCGATCAGGCCGTCGGCGAGAAGCTCCGCGGCGTACTCCCACGGCGGCGACTGGCGCTCGATTCCGGGGAACTCGGCCAGCGCCTGAAGAGCCTCCGGCGAGGCGGTAAAGACCTCGAGGAACTCGTTGTCGTTCAATCGGTACCGCGCGGGAGGGACGGTGATGGAGAAGTCCTCGTCGGCATCGATCCGCTCGATCGGCGCGCCGTCGACCGTGACCTCGAGCTCCTCAGCCTGCTTGCCGCGAATCTCCACGACCGAGCCGGTCACGTCCGACCGGCCCGCGAAGACGAGCGGCCGAATCTCGGGCGGACCGTCCGGCTCCGGTGCGCGGGAGTGGATGTGCTCCTGCCAGGCGCGGCGGAGCTCCTCTTCCGGGACCCACTCTTCGAGCACGCGGTCGAACTGCTGGCGGACGTCGAGCAGCTTGTCCTCGATTCGCCGCCTCGCCGCCGACTCCGGCGCCGCGCGGTGGTGCTCGTTCTGGAGACGCCGGTAATACCGGACGAGCGCCTGGAGCTCCTGCCGCCGGGGAAATGTCTTCACCCAGGGGAGGCTATCGTCGCCGCTACAATCGGTCGCCGCGGGCGGTTAGCTCAGCTGGGAGAGCGCCGGCTCGACAAGCCGGAGGTCACTGGTTCGACCCCAGTACCGCCCATCGCACAGCGAAGCCAAATCCAGCCCGCCGCCTCCTTACAAGTACGAGTTGAAAGCGGTGTGTGGTCAGTCCAACGAGAAACGCGGCTCTCGCGGCGCTCCTCAGTGACCGCGTGGTCAGTCGGGACTACTGGGTCTGGGTCATCGCGTCCCGGAACCGCTGCTCGGCCGGCTCTCGCCCGTACAAGTGGACATAGACCTTTTCGGTGACGGCCGTGGACGAATGGCCCATCACCATCGAGAGGTCCTGGAGCGCGACGCCCCGGGCGTCGGCCGTTCAGGATTCGAGATACGGCACAACGCCCCAACCGCCCGCCGGCGCGGGCATACCAGCGGTAGGTGGCGTGGTCAGACGGACAGGGGTGGGTCTGGTGGCAGCGGCTCCGGTGAGCCTGCGCTTGATTCGGGGCAACGGCCGCGAATGCGAATGCGGCAAACAGGGGCGACTGCGGCGAGCGCCAAGCTGAGGCGTAGTGCGGTCATTTCTCTCTCTCCTTGGAACCGACGGCTTCAGGTGAGTGTCCCACACCGGTCGTATGTCTCCAAGGGGCCGAGGCGAGCCGACCGCCCACGCGCACCCCACGCGCTACCTCCTGGAAGAAAAGCATCATGCGCCCCGTCTAGAGAGAGCCGGCGGACTTTTGCTTGGCGGCCTCACGGCTGGCGAGCGAGTCCGCCGGCTCTCTCATTCGTATGATCCGCGTCCGGCGCGATTCCTGCGGGGTGAACCCCAAAAACTCCGCTCTTTGCGAGCTTTTTACTAGTGATTTGCGTTGCGATGTCTGCAATGTGCGTGCGAGAGGAGTTAAAGATGTTGTCACGGCATTCCTCGAATCGCTGCGGCGACTCGACCGGGGGGGGGAACCGTCTGCGAATGATTGTGACCCCCAACTCATTCAGGAAGAAGACGCCCCACCCCACGCGTGAACGTAGGGCGGGGCAGCGCACCGACCTCGTATCCCCGACCGCCAGCGAGACGACGAAGACGGAGGTGGTGCGTAACGGCTGAGTCTACTGGCGCCCGCGGCTTGGCGCCGCGGCGCTAGTCATCGTCCGTAAACGACGTTCACCCAAATGGGTGAGTCCAACGAGCACAAGGGAGGCGCAACTCATGCGTCTGAAGAAGCGCTTGACTCTAAGGAGGGGAAATATGCGGCGTTTCATGATCTTGGCGATCGCAGTAACAGGTTTGCTCGCGTTCGGGGCAACGACCGCCTCGGCGGCGGCGAACTTCAAGAGCCAGTCGTTTAGCGTCAACAACCAAGGCCAGCTCGTCTGTTCGTTCGACGTCTCCGGCCTTGGCAACGTCTCGGCGACGCCGGGGAGTTGTACGGCAACCTCAACGGCGGACTACCAGTGCATCAACAACGGCGGCAAGAACCCCGCTGCCGGCAACAAGCGCACCGTAACCGGGGCAGTCGGCACAGAAGAGACGATCCCCGTCCACAACGGGCGTGCGCAGGGGGACATCACCGTCAATCCGGCCGGGCCGGGAGATTTCACCTGTCCGTCGGGTCAGACGCGTTTCCTGGTAAGCGCCTGCTACACGGACATCTCGTTGACCGTCGGTGGTGCAACGGTCACCGAGGCGGGGCCGGTCTGTAGCGGCCCGATCAGGGTCCGAGCGTAGCCCCCTAGCGGGCGGTCTATCGACCGAGAGCCGCCGGGGTTGCCCGGCGGCTCTCGTCGTTCACGCGCCCTCGCGCGTCGCGCTGAACCTCCTCGCCTCGTAGCCGGCCGGCACGCGCTGATCTCACCTTCGCCGGCTTCACCTCGCCCTACATCACCATCACCGCCAGCGACCCCTAAGCCGGTAGGGCCGGTGAGCCGCTAGAAGAAGAAGAAGAAGAAGAAGAAGAAGAAAAGAAGGGATGAAAGGGGCCAGGCCTTCTCAGGCCCGGCCCCTTTCTTCTTCGGCAATCAGCGCCATCGTTACGGGCAAGCGGCGGCGTAGGGCAGTGTTCAAGCCGCCAGCATTCCACTGCGGCCGTTCCCCCGAGCAGCCGACGAAGTCCGTGTCCGCTGCGCGGACACATGACGACTTCGTCGGGTATCGCCGCTATCGGTGAGCCTTCGTGGCCGACGCCGGCGAATCCGGCATCGGCGGCGATTGACCTCGCTACTGAACGCCCATGTCGATATGGAAGTCGACGCGCGCGAGGCGCCGTGGCGGCCCCTCACGGACTCGACTTTAGTAAAGTCGCCGCTCCGTCTCATTCGACAAGGAGGTATGGCGATGGACGGAACGTCCCGGGGGAAACTACGACTGCTCCTGTTGCTTGCGGTGGGAGTGCTCTTGTCGGCCGTCCTAACGGCGGTCGGAGCGACACCGGCGGGCTCGGCTCCTGCCTAGAGTCAGCCAAGGTTCACCGAGGCTGCGGCCTATGACGTCTCGAAGCCGCTGCGCGAGCTTGCGAAGACCGCCGCCAAGGCGGCCGGACAGACGGACGGCCGGCTGCGCCCCGAGCGAGGGCGGGCCGTCGAAAATGTCGGCTACTCGGGCGACGTGGCCCTCCAGGCTGCGGCAGCGCCGCTGGCGATTTCGGCCCCGATCCAGAACTTCGAGGGGCTGAGCAACCAGGACAACTTCAATTTCTTCGGCTTCCGCGTCAACCCGCCCGACCCGGTGGGCGACGTCGGCCCGAACCATTACGTCGAGATGGTGAACCTCATGTTCGCCGTCTACTCCAAGACCGGCGCGCGCCTCCTCGGGCCGGTCGACACCGGCTCGATGTGGGCCGGATTCCGATCGACGAGTGCACGGAGCCCTCGGGCGATCCGATCGTGATCCACGATCAGTTCGCGGATCGCTGGATCCTCACCCAGTTCACGACCCGCGGCATCAACTATCCGGACGAGCCGCTGAACCTGTTCTACAACTGCGTCGCGATCTCGACGACGACCGATCCGACGGGCTCCTACTACCGGTACGCCTTCACGACCGGGTACAACTTCCCCGACTATCCGAAGTACGGAGTCTGGCGCGACTCCTACTGACCACGACACGCGAGTTCGGGATCCAGGACGAGACGATCTACGGGATCGGCGTCTACGGCCTCGAGCGGAACAAGATGATCGAGGGCGACCCGAACGCCCGTGCCGTGAGCTTCCTGCTCAGAGAGGGTCCCGTCCCGCTCAATCTGATCGGTGACGGGCTCCTGCCGCCGGACATCGACGGGAAGACGAAGCCGATGAACGATGTCCCGGCACCGATCGTCGGCACGCAGGACGACGACGCGCCGTACGGCGCGACGTTCGACGCCCTCAACATCTGGGAGTTCGACGTGAAGTGGCGGTCGAGGCCCACGGCGTCGATCGCGCTGAAGACGCAGCTACCGGTCGCCGAGTTCGACTCGATCTACCCGTGCGCGCCGACCGCCCGCGACTGCCTGCCACAGCCGGGAGTCACGGATCCGGCGCAATATCTCGACATCCTCTCGTACAGGCAGCGGCCGATCTGGCGGCTCGCGTACCGCAGCTTCAAGAACTACGAGTCCTTGGTGACGAACCAGTCGGTGGAGGCGACGCCTGGCATCGGCGGAACCCGCTGGTACGAGCTCCGGCGGAGCGGCGGCACCTACTCGCTCCACCAGCAGAGCACATATGCCCCGGGCGACGGGATCCATCGCTGGATGGGCAGCATCGCCCAGGACAAGAACGGCGGCATGGCGCTCGGCTACAGCGTCGTCAACAGCACCGATGTGTATCCGGGCATCCGCTACACCGGCCGGCTGGCCGGCGATCCGCTCGGCCAGATGACGCTCGGCGAAGGGGTGGTAATCAACGGCACCGCGTCCCAGACGCACACGAACTCGCGTTGGGGCGACTACACCTCGATGAATGTTGACCCGGTCGACGACTGCACGTTCTGGTACGTGAACGAGTACTACACGGTGGAAGGCGCGGCGCAGGCGCCGCTCGGCAACGGCTGGCAGACGCGGATCGCAAGCTTCCGGCTACCAGGTTGCTGAACGCGATTAACGCCGCTATGCGGTGATCCGGGCCGGCGCGAGGATGAGCCTCGCGCCGGCCCTACATTTCCTCGATGTTCCATCCCTTTGGTCTCGCGTACCGGCAGCTGGACGAACGGATCGAGCACGCCGCCGCTGCCGGCCAGGCCGTCCGAGAACCAGGCGCCGACCGCCGAGCCGAGCAGGACGCGGAGCGCAGCGTCTTCGGCGGCGTCGGCCGAGCGAGGCACCTCGGTGGTCATGCGTTCAGCTCGAGCAACACCTTCACGTCGTCCGGCCGGGACTCCAGAGCTTCCTCGAACTGCTCCAGCGGGACGCGCCGCGTGATCATCTGCTCGAGCCAACCCTGATCCGCCTCTGCCAGCACTTGCGCCGCCAGCTGGTAATGGCGGAGGTTCGCGTTCACCGACCCGAACACGACGTCGTTCTCGAGCACGAGCTCGCGATTCAGAGCGCCGGCGTCGATCGTCAGTTTGCGTCCGACCGGCGATACCCCGGTCAGGCAGACGATGCCCGCGGCGGCACTCGAGTCGATCGCGTCGAGGACGAGCTGCGAAACCCCGGTCGCCTCGACGATCACGTCGGGTCGCCCGCGCGCCGCGATCGTGGCGATGTCGGATGTGTGATAGGTAGCGCCGAGGTCGCGCACGAGCTCCGGCTTGGGACCGTCCTCAACGGGGTCGAGCACGTGCACCTCGAGGCCGCGTTGGACGGCGAGCAACGCGGCGAGAAGGCCGATCGTGCCCGCGCCGGCCACGAGCGCGCGTCGCGGCGCGAAGT
>Ga0126312_10001023_pt1 | contig 17945 bp, 18 predicted proteins | sample Plot104A_FD_92537 | JGI IMG/M metagenome (GOLD analysis project Ga0126312, IMG submission 92537) | Serpentine soil microbial communities from UC McLaughlin Reserve, CA, USA - Plot104A | ecosystem: Environmental > Terrestrial > Soil > Grasslands | place: USA: UC McLaughlin Reserve, Lake County... | reverse complement strand
GGCATCGGCAAGAGCACGCTCCTGCGTGAGGTGGTCCGACGCCGGCGCAAGCGCGGCTGGAAGCCGCGGATCGTCGAAGGCCGCGACCTCGCGCCGGTGCCCGGCGAGCTCGAGCGCGCGCTCGAAGTCGAGGGCGGCTGGGAGCGGCTCGTTCGGGAGCTCCCGCTGGCGGAGATGCCGGCCGCGGACGCGCGCGCACTCGTGACCGAGCATGGCGTGGCCGACGACGAGCGGGCGGCCGAGATCGTCGCCTGGGCCGACGGCTCTCCGCTCGCCTTGGCCCTTGCCGCCGACGCCGCCCGTGCCGAGCCGCGCTGGGAGCCCAACCGCTCGCCCGACCCGCCGGAGATCGTGCGCGCGCTCATCCGCCGGATCACTGCCGCCGAGCTCGATGCTGCGCACCGCGGCGCGATCGCGGTGGGCGCCCTGGCGCGCGTCGTGACGGTCGACCTGCTGGACGACGTCCTGCCCGGCGCCGACGCTGTCGAGGCGTACGAGTGGCTGGCTTCGCGCACGTTCTCGGAGCCGCTTGGCGACGGACTCACCCTGCACGACCTCGTACGCCGGGCGCTGCGCGCCGAGCTGCGGCGCAGCGACTCCGAGCGCGAGCGCGAGTTGCGACGCCGCATCGCCGACCACCTCTACTTCGCGGCGACGAGCGGCCGGCCACGGCTGACCATCGACCTCGCCGACCTCGTCGAGAACCCGACGATCCGCGCGCTCTACTCGTGGGACGGCACCGCCCGGTACCGGATCGACGGCGTGCGCCCGGGCGACGCCGGCGTCGTGCCACGCTGATCGAGGGACGCAAGCTGCCGCACTGGTGGGAGGCGACGCGGCCGTTCTTCGAGCAAGCGCCGCAGTGCGTGGCGATCGCCCGCGACGCCGACGACCAGCTCGTCGGCTACCTGATCGCGGTCACCCCGCGCAACGCGCCCGACTTCGCCGACCGCGATCCGCTGCTGGGCCCGTGGCTTGACCACGCGCGCGCGACCGTGCCGGACGGCAACGTCATCCTCTGGCGCGACGCCGTCGACTTCACCGCCGGGGCCGACGACCCCGCGCGGTCGGAGGTCCAGGCGATGGTCAACATGGCCGGCGTCCTGCGCTCGGGCTTGGCGAACCCGCGCTTCGCCTACCTGCCGGTCGATCGCGCCTACGACCAGGCCAACGAGTTCACCACGCTGCTCGGCGCTGAGCATCTGGCCGACCTCGACCTCAGCGGCGAGCACGCGGTGCAGTGCCACCGCGTCGACTACGGGCCCGGTGGCCTCCTCGGCCTGCAGCGGATCGTGATCTACGGAGAGATCGGGCTCGCGCCGCCGGCGCCGGTCGCCGGCGGCAACGGCGCCGGCGCGTTCGCCCCCGCGGCGCCGTTCGACGCCGACGCCGTACGCGAGGCGCTGCGCTCGCTCGCCCGCCCGCCCGCTCGAGCTCGCGGGCAGCCCGCTGGCCGAGGGCGAGACGCCCGAGGAGCGCGCTCGGTCGGTGCGCGTCCGCCTGGAGGCGGGGGCAGAGCGCGCCTTCGGCGACTCGGACGACGAGCGGCTGCTGCGCGAGGTCTTGCGGCGCGGCTACCTCAAACCGGCGGGCAGCCACGAGCAGGCCGCCGACGAGCTCTCCCTATCCCGCGCCACCTACTTCCGGCGCCTGCGCACCGCCGCCTCGCGCCTGGCGGACTACCTGGTCGCCAGCCAGTAGGGCAAGGGGGTCAAGTCTTTCTTTGCTGCACGATGCACCGTCGTGCAGGGTTCCGGGCGTGGCGGTCGCGACGCGCCCAGCCCCCGCGGGCGCCCCGAAGGGAGGTGGGTTCGGGCGCCCTGCCCCTGCGGGCGAACGGCGCGACGAAGGTGGGTGGGCGGGGGCGCGTGGTCGGTTGTTGAGTGGAAGGTTGGGGTCGCTATAGCGACCCCAAGATTCAATCCACCCGTCGAATGGAGGGTTGTGGCCCCTCTGGGGGACAAAATCCTCCACTCGCTCCCCAAGCAGCGCCGCCGCCCGGCCTCCTCCTTCGTCGCTGCCGTTTCGAAACGCTATGCCGCCACGGCCTCGTCGTGCACCACCAGCGCCGCGCCGGCCAGGTGGTGGAGCACGTAGCTTGAGACGCTGCCGAGCACGAGCGAAGCCGCCGTGCCGCGGCCGCGCGAGCCGACCACCACGAGGTCGTGGTTGTCCTCGCGGGTGGCCTTCACGAGCTCGGGGCCTGGCTTGCCGTGCACGATGCGCTTGGTGACCGGGAGGTCGGCGGGCAGGGCGTCGACCGCGGCGTCGAGACCCCGCGCGTAGTCCTTCTCGAGCTCGGACCTGGCGCGGGCGAGGTCGGGGGCGCCGTAGCCGAGCGTCCCGATGCCGGCCAGGCTGCGGGGGTCGGGAACCACGGTCATCACCGTCAGGGCTGCGTGGTGGGCCTGGGCGAGGGCGACGGCTTCGACAAGGGCGCGTTTGGCGTGAGAGGAGCCGTCGAAGCCGACGAGGATCGAGCGGAACATGGTCGCGCCTCCTAGATGATTAGCACGCTAAACTTTAGCACGCGAAGATGTCTGGGCGACGGCGGATCGAGGTGGGCGAAGCGACCGCGGAGGCGACCGCGTTCGAGGAGTTCGCCGACGCCCTGACCGAGTTCTTCCGCGCCGCCCGGCGCGTGCGCGGAGAGGCCGGCGAGGCGGGCAGCCGGCCCGTCTCGCTCTCCCAGTTCACCGTGCTGCAGACGGTTGCCGAGCAGGGCGATGCGACGGTGGGCGAGCTCGCCCACGCCGCCGGCGTGGCGACGCCGACCGTCACGCGGATGCTCGGGTCGCTGGAGCGCGACGGGATCGTCGAGCGCCACCGCGACGATGCCGACCGGCGGGTCGTGCGGATACGGCTGACGCCCGCCGGCCGCGGCCTGATGGACGAGAAGCGCGCCTGGATCGCCGAGCGCCAGCGCGACGTCTACGCCGGCCTGTCCGAGGCCGACCGCCGCGCGGCGACGCGGCTGATGCGACGCTTTGCCGCATTGCTGGAAGAGCTCTGATCCTCGCCGTCCTCGCGCTGGCGCTCGCTCCGGCGCCGGCGGCCGCACAGACGCCGTGCATCGGGGAAGTCGGTGCAAGCAGCGTCCCCCGGCGCCCGGCCCCGCCGTTGGCCTTCGGCATCACGCCGGCAGGCGAGGCGGGCGCGCTCGGGCCCGCCGTGCCCGCGGTTCCGGACGATCCGCCCAAGACGCTGGCGGCGCTCGACCGCCTGCGCCCTCGCCGCGCGCCCTTCGTGCTGCTCCTCAACCGCTTGTTCTGGTCGGACGGCGATCCCCGGCATCGCCCGCTTCGCCGCGCTCGTCGATCGCTACAAGCGCGCGGGCTACCCGGTCGAGCTCCAGGTCCGTTACCACTCCCGACCGGACCAGGAGGCCGACATCCGGGCGTGGGTCGACTTCGTCCACACCGTGGTCGACCGGTTCGGCCCCAACCGGCGGGTGTGGGGGCTGAGGTAACCAACGAGGTGAACTTCACGGTCTCGCCGGACTCATCCGACGGGGCCTACGCGGGCGCCCGCGATGCGCTCATCGCGGGCGTGGAGGCGGCGCACGCCGAGGCGGCGCAGCACAGGTTCCGCCGCCTGCGCATCGGCTTCAACTGGTTCTACCGGATGGACCCTGCCAGCGAGGCGGGCTTCTGGACCTACCTGCACGACCATGGGGGCCCGGCGTTCGTGCACGCCGTCGACTGGGGAGGCCTCGACGCCTACCCCGGGCACGTTCTTTCCGCCGAGCGAGCCGCCCGGCGGCCATCGCGACGCGATGGTCAACGCGCTGAGCACGCTGCGCTGCTTCATGGCGACCGCGGGCATCGGGGGCGCGACGCCGATCCACGTCGAGGAGAACGGCTGGCCGACCCAGCCGCCGGTGCGCCCCTACGACCAGCAGGCCCAGGTGCTCGACACGATGGTCCGCGCGATCAACGCCTTTCGCGGCACCTTCAACGTCACCGACTACCGCTGGTTCGACCTGCGCGACCACAGCACCGCCTCGACCAACTTCCAGCACCACTACGGCCTGCTCGAAGACGACTACACACCCAAGCCGGCCTTCGCCGCCTACGGCCGCCTCGTCACCGCACTCGCGCGCCGGCGCTGAGCAGTCCCGCATCATCCTCGTGGCCGACGCCTTCGAGGCGATGACCTCCCACCGGGCCTACCGCGAAGGACGCCCGGAGGCCGAGGCGCTCGCCGAGCTCGAGCGCCACGCCGGGACGCAGTTCGACCCGGTCTGCGTGGCCGCGTTGCGCTGCATGGTCTCCCAGCGGACCGAGCCGGCCGCGGTCCAGCTGGCCCGCTGATCCGCCTAGAAGAGCGTCGGCTCAGCCGCCTCCTCGGCCTCGCCCTCCGGCTCCAGGCAGCGCTCGCCCTCGTGGTCGGGATCGTTGACGTAGGAGCCGACCGGGTGTGGCTCGAGGCGGCCGGCGGGCAGCGGCGCAAGGAGCTCGTGCAGGTCGGCCTCGGTGACCGAGGGGTCGAGCCAGGCGGCGCGCCGCTCGGGCGTGTCGAGGATGACGGGCTGGCGATCGTGGATGGGCTCGACCGGCCCCGTCGCCGGGCCGACCACGATCGTGCAGCTGCGCAGGGGCGCCCCGTCGTCGTCGCACGACGGCCACCAGAGGTCGCAGAGGCCGGCGAACGCGAACGGCTCGCGCTCGGGGAGGGCGAAGTGGACGGCCAGCCGCGGCGCGCGCGGGCGCTCTGCCGGCCGCCACTCGTAGAAGCCGTCGGCGCTGACCAGGCAGCGCCGCTTCGGGTCGCGGACCAAGCGCCCGAACGCCGGCTTGGACCAGACGGTCTCGACGCGCGCGTTGATCAGGCGTCCGCCCGCGCGCTTGTCGCCGGGGCCGTCCGACCAGCGCGGGATCAGGCCCCAGCGCATCGTGCGCGCCTCGAGCGCACCGTCGCGCGCGACGGCCGCCAGCACCTCCTGGGTCGGCGCCACGTTGAAGCGCCCGACCGTGGCCGGGTCGACGTGGCCGGTCAGCGACAGCGCCGCGACGATCTGATCGGGGCTCTGCGTGTTGGTGTAACGGCCGCACATACGGCAGCCGAGGCTAGCTCGAGACGTGCGCCTCGCCGGCCGGCTTCTCCGCGTGGCCGCCGAACTCGCTGCGCATGGCCGAGAGCAGGCGGTTGGCGAACTCCGCCTCGCCGCGCGAGGCAAACCGGTTGAAGAGCGCCGTCGAGAGCACGTCGGCGGGCGCGCCCACGTCGACTGCCGCCAGCACCGTCCAGCGGCCCTCGCCGGAGTCCGACACGTGGCCGTGGAAGCCGTTGAGCTCGGGGGAATCCGACAATGCGTGCGCGGTCAGGTCCAAGAGCCAGGACGCGACGACGCTCCCACGGCGCCAGACCTCGGCCACGTCGGCCGTGTCGATCTCGTACTCGTAGTACTCGGGCTCGCGCAGGGGCGTTGTCTCGGCGTCGATCTCCTGCTGGTGCAGGCCCGCGTCGGCGTGGTGGAGGACGTTGAGGCCCTCGGCATACGCGGCCATCAGGCCGTACTCGATGCCGTTGTGGACCATCTTCACGAAGTGCCCCGCACCATGCGGGCCGCAGTGGAGGTAGCCGTTCTCGGCCGGCGAGGGCTCGCCCTCCTTGCCGGGAGTACGCGGCGCCGCGTCCACACCGGGGGCGATCGTCTTGAAGACGGGGTCGAGGTGCTGGACCACGTCGTCCTCGCCGCCGATCATCAGGCAGAAGCCGCGCTCGAGCCCGAACACGCCGCCGCTCGTGCCGACGTCGACGTAGTGGACGCCCTTGGCCCGCAGCGCCTCGGCGCGGTCGATGTCGTCGCGGTAGTACGAGTTGCCGCCGTCGATGATGATGTCGCCGTCGTCCATCAGGTCGGCGAGCTGGTTGACGGTCTCGCCGGTGTAACCAGCCGGCACCATGACCCACGCCGCACGCGGCTTGTCGAGCTTGGAGACGAACTCCTCGAGCGACCCGGAGCCGGCCGCGCCCTCGCCCTCGAGCTGGGAGACCACGTCGGCGCTGACGTCGTAGACGACGCAGTCGTGGCCGTCGCGCATCAGCCGGCGCACGAGATTCGCGCCCATGCGACCGAGGCCCACCATCCCGAGTTGCATCTTCTCGCTCTCCTCTCGCTCGTCTCCGGGGTACATGGGGACACTACGCGCTCGACCCCCAGGACAGGCGAATTGCGAGGGATTGGACCGCAGGGCCAAAGGACGGACCGGGACGGGCCTCGTACGGTTCAGGCACCGATGAACGGGACCGGGGTCACCGAGCGGCTGGAGCTGCCCGAGTTGCGCGAGCGGCTCGAGGATGCCGACCTCGAGGCGCTGCGGGCCAAGGTCGACGACCGGCTGCACCGCTCGGGCGTGACCTTCGGGGCCCGGCTGTTCGCGGTCGACCCGGTGCCGCGCGTGATCGCGGCGGCGGAGTGGGAGGAGCTGCGCTCCGGCATCGTCCAGCGCATGCGCGCGCTGGAGGCGTTCGTGGCCGACGCCTACGGCGCGCGGGAGATCGTGCGGGCCGGAGTGTTGCCCGAGCGCGTCCTGCATGGAGCCGACCACTACGAGCCCGAGCTCGCCGGCGTGCAGCCGCCCGGTGGCTGGATCGGCGTGGCCGGGCTCGACGTGCTGCGCGGGCCCGACGGGCGCTTCGCCGTCGTCGAGGACAACGTGCGCACGCCCTCGGGCGCCGCCTACCTGCTCGCGGCGCGCGAGGCCGTCGATGCGGCCCTCGGCTGGGCACCGCCCCACCGCGCCGACGTCCGCGACGCTCTGCTCGAGGGGCTGCGGGCGGCCTTGCGCGCAGCCGCGCCGCCCGGCGTCGAGCAGCCGTTCGCGGTGCTCCTGACGGACGGCGCGTCGAACATCGCGCACTGGGAGCACCGCTTCCTGGCCGCGGCGCTGCCGCTGACGCTCGTGCGGCTGGAGGACCTCGAGCTGCGCGGCGACCGCCTCTATGCCCGCCGCCCCGCCGGCCACGCGCGCCGGGTCGACGTCGTCTACCGCCGCACGGACGAGGATCGCCTGCGCGACGGGCTGGGCGCCCTGACCCCCGTCGCGGAGCGGCTGCTCGGCCCCTGGAAGGCGGGCACCCTCGGCCTGGTCAACGGGTACGGGACCGGCGTCGCCGACGACAAGGTGGCCCACGCCTACGCGGAGGACATGGTGCGCTTCTACCTGGGCGAGGAGCCGAGCCTGCGCTCGGTGGGGACCTACGACCTCGGCGACGAGCGGGTATGCGCGGAGTCGTTGCACCGCCTCGACGAGCTCGTGGTCAAGCCGCGCGGCGGCTACGGCGGACGCGGCGTCGTGGTCGGGCCGCACGCCGAGCCCGCGGAGCGCGAGCGCGTCTCGCGCGCCGTCCGCGACGATCCCGAGGGACATGTGGCCCAGGAGACCGTGTGGTTCTCGCGCCACCCGACCGTGGTCGGCGACCGGCTCGAGCCGCGGCACGTGGACCTGCGGCCCTTCGCCTACCGCGCCGGCGACCAGGTCCGCGTCGTGCCCGGCGGCCTGACCCGCGTCGCGTTCGCCGAGGACGAGCTCGTCGTCAACTCGTCGCGCGGCGGCGGGGCCAAGGACACGTGGGTGCTGCGGGCATGACCCCGAACTGGGCACGCTGGCGTCCCTCCGAGCCGTTCTCGATCGGGATCGAGGAGGAGGTGATGATGCTCCGGCCGGACGACTGGTCGCTGGCCCAGGAGATCGACGCCGTGCTGCCCTCGGTGCCGCCCGACCTCGCCGACCACCTCACCGCCGAGACCCACGGCGCCGCGGTCGAGCTGGCCACCGACCCGCGCGGCTCCGTCGGCGCCGCGATCGACCAGCTCGCCGCACTGCGATCAAGCCTCGGGGAGGCGCTGGAGGCGCACGGGCTGCGCGCGGCCGCCGCCGGCACGCACCCCTCCACGGTCTGGCACGAGACCGTCGTCAGCTCCGGCAGCCGCTATCAGTTCGTCTACGGCTCGATGCGCGAGCTCGCCCGCCGCGAGCCGACCTTCGCGCTGCACGTCCACATCGGCGTGGAGGAGGCCGAGGACGCCATCCGCCTGCACCGCCGCCTGCGCGCCCACCTCCCGCTGATGCTCGCCCTGTCGGTCAACTCGCCGTTCTGGCAGGGGCGCGACACGGGCCTGTCGTCCGCGCGCACGCCGCTGTTCCAGGCCTTCCCGCGCGTCGGCATCCCCCGCGGCTTCCGCTCCTACGCCGACTACGTCGAGGCGGTGGACATCCTCATCCGCTGCGGCGCGATCCCCGAGCCCACCTTCCTGTGGTGGGATGCGCGGCCCCAGCCGCGCTTCGGCACCGTGGAGGTGCGGATCATGGACGTGCAGACGAGCGTGGACGAGACCGCCTCGCTCGTCGCCCTCGTCCAGAGCATCGCCCGCCGCGAGGTCACCGAGAAGGAGGCGATCCGGCCCGTCGGCCACTCGCCCGAGGTCCTCGTCGAGAACCGGTTCCTGGCCGCGCGCGACGGCATGGACGCGCGCCTGATCGACCCGGCCCGCGAGCGCCGCATCCCGGTCCGCGCCCTGCTCGAGGAGCTGCTCGAGGTCTGCGGGCCCCACGCCGAGGCGCTCGGGTGCGCGGCCGAGCTGGACGGCGTGCGCCGGCTCGCCGCGCGGACCGGCGCCGATCGCCAGCTCGAGCTCGCGCGCGACGAGGCGCGGCTGCCGGGGCTCGTCGCCGCGCTGGCCGACGCGTTCCTGGCCCGCTTCTCCGACGATCAGGCCGCGCGCGCAAACGGCCGCGCGCTGCGCTCGTAGCGCCGGCACGCGTCCACGAAGGCGGCGAACAGCTTGCCCTGCTCGGGGCGGTGGGCGAGCGCCTCGGCGTGCCACTGGACGCCGAGCACGAACGGGCGCGACGCATCCTCGACGGCCTCGACCGTGCCGTCCGCCGCCCACGCCACGGGCGTCAGCCCCTGGCCCAGGTCGTCGAGCGACTGGTGGTGAAACGAGTTGACCTTCGTGCGCGCGCGCTCGAGCGTCGCGCCCACCCGGCTCGACCGCTCGAGCGTGATCCAGTGGGTGGGGCGGCTTCCGGCGACGGTCTGGCGGTGCTCGACGCCGTCGCCGACGACGTCGGGCAGGTGCTGGTGCAGCGTGCCGCCGCGCGCCACGTTGAGTGCCTGCATGCCGCGGCAGATCGCGAGGATCGGCATGCCGGCCGCGTCGGCCTCGCGCAGCAGCGCCAGCTCGAAGTGGTCGAGCTCGGGCTCGGTGGGCCCGAGCCGGGGGTGGGCGGCGGCGCCGTAGGCGCTCGGGTGCAGGTCGGGGCCGCCCGAGAGCATGAGTCCGGACACGCGCGCCACGAGCGGCCGTACGCCCTCGGGCTCGATCGGCGGCAGGATGACCGGCAGCCCGCCACGCGCGTCGACCGCCTCGGGGTAGTCGAGGCCGAGCGCGATCTCGTGCTGGCGGGGCTCGCCCTGGGCGAGCGGGCGCACGCTCTTGGCCTCACGCAGCTCGGAGGTCGAGACGCCGATGAGCGGTCGCGGGGCGGGCATGATGGCGCCTTTTACCCTACGACCCGGCTGGTACGCGCCAGCATGGCGCGCGCCCGCTCCGCGAACGGCCGCCAGCCGTGGCGCTCGTAGCGGGCGAGCGCGCCTTCGATCTGGGCCCGCGCCTCGGGGCGCCCGAGCAGCAGTCCGAGGCGGCCGAGGAACTCGTCCACGAACCCGTACTGCCCGACGGCGCGGCCGGCGGCGGTGGTCATTCCCGCGTACGGGCTCAGCAGCTCGTGCAGGACGGCGGCGTTGGCGCGGTCCTCGAGCAGCAGGCACGCCTCGGTGAGCTCGGCCATCGCCGAGATCCAGTTGGCGTCGAACGGGATGGCGGCGAAGCGGTCGGGCGCCAGCGCGTCGAGCTCGGCCTGGCCCTCGTCGAGCCGCCCGACCGCCGCGAGCATCCACGCGTAGGACGGCCGGTAGGCGATCGCGGCCGGGGACGTTCGCATCGCCTCGTCCATGAACGCCCAGTCGATGTCCGCGTAATCGCCGTCGGCGACGCGGTCGAGGTGGCCGAGCATGGCGGCGAACAGCTCGGCGTTGGCGTCGCCAGCCGCGGCGCCGAGCGCCCGCGCCTCCTCGCGCAGCCGCTCGGCGTCGTCCCGCCGGCCCTCGAGGTGGGCGCGCGCCGCGCTCCACAGCGGCGCATACCAACGGTAGGTCGGCAGGCGCAGGGCCTCGGCCATCCGCGCGTGGTCGGTGACCTGCTCCCACCAGCCGTCGACGTCCCCGAGCTCGAACAGGTCGACCACGCGCCAGTTGCGCCCCTGAAGGGCGGCCTCGCGGTCGCCGGCCCGCTCGGCCACCGCGATCATCTCGTCGGCCACCGCCAGACGCTCGGCGGCGTGGTCGGGGTCCCAGAGCGCGACATGGCGGGCATTGAGCGCCGCCGCCAGGGTGGCGTCGTCGCCGGCGCGGCGCGCGCTTGCCAGCGCCTCCTCGGACAGCCGCCGGCGCACCTCACCGGGCGGGTCGTAGTAGCGCTCGATCGCCAGCCGGGTAAGCAGGCGCGCCCGCATGGCATCCGCGGCGGGCGGCAGGGCGGCGAGGGCGGCCTCGAGCGCCGTCGCGACCTCCTCGTCGGGGTGGCCGATGAAGATCCCCACGCCCCCGAGGGCGAGCGCCGCGCGGGCAAGCGCCTCCGGGCGGCCGAGCTCGCCGTAGAGCGCCATCGCCTCGCGCAGGGCGGTGCGGGCGGGCGCGCGATCGCCGGCGCGCATCTGCGCCTCGCCCTGCAGGACCAGGAGACGCGCGCGCAGCTCGGCCGGGGGGTCGTCCAGCCACTCCAGCGCCTGCAGCGCGCGGGCGGCGTGGGCGGCGGCGTCCTCCCAGGCCAGCGCCGCGTCGGCCTCGGCGGCGGCGCGCTCGGCCTCCTCGGCCGCCCGCCGGGGGTCCCCGGTCGGGGCGGCCTCGACCAGGTGGTGGGCGATCTCTGCGGCGGCGACCGGTCGCCCGGCCGAACGAAGCGCCAGCAGGCGCTCGGCCGCCGCGGCGTGGGCGCGGACCCGCCGGGCGGCGCTCAGCTCCTGGTACAGGGTCTGGCGGACGAGCGCGTGGGCGAAGGCGTAGCGGCCGGGAGCGCCGGGCTCCTCCCGTATCAGGCCGGCGGCCAGCGCGGCATCGAGCGCGTCGAGGGCGGCGTCTGGATCGGGGAGGGCGTCGAGCTCGAAGCGCTCGCCGAGCAGGGCGGCGTCGCGCAGCACCGCGTGGGCGGGGTCGCCGAGGCGGTCCAGGCGGCGGCCGAGAACCTCGCGCACCGACTCGGGAAGCCCCGCGTCGGCGAGCGAGAACGCGCCCGTCCAGCGACCCTTCTCGCCGAACTCCACTCCCGACTCGGCCAGGTGGCGGGCCATCTCGACGACGAAGAACGGGTTGCCGGCGGTCTCGGCGTGCACGGCGCGCGTCACGCGCTGCGGCGTCTGCGGCCCGGTGCTGGCGGCGACGAGCTCGGCCGTCGCCTCGGCTTCCAGGCCTCTCAGGCTCACGCGCTCGGCCAGGTGCTCGCGGCGGGCGTCGGCGAGCATGGCGGCGAGCGGATGGTCGCGATCCAGCTCGGTCGAGCGGTAGGTCCCGATCAGCCGGGCGGGCGCGCCCTCGGGGGCGCGGACGAGGTGCGCGAGCAGCAGCAGCGTCGGACGGTCGGCCCAGTGCAGGTCGTCGAGCACGACGACGACCGGCCACGCCTCGGCCACCTCGGCAAGGAGTCGGCGGACCGCCTCGAAGAGCAGGAACCGCTCGCCCTCCGCGTACATCCGCTCGAGCTCGCCCTCCTCGACGATCGGTCGCAGCGCCTCGGCCCACGCCTCGTAGGGCCGCAGCGGCTCCTCCGAGCAGCGGCCGACGAGGGCCACGCCGCCCCGGTCGCGCACGGCGCGGGCCAGCTCGAGCGCCAGGCGAGTCTTGCCCACGTCCGCCTCACCCTCGAGGACGACGAGGCCGGGGGCGCGGCCGGCGCGCGCGAGCTCGGCATCGCGGCCGACGAACACGCCGGCGGTGCGGCGGTCGAGCAGCGGCGAAGAGGGCGGGCGCTCGCGCGTCGTCGAGCGGATCGAGGCCCGGAGCTCGCGGGTGGGCGCCGAGGGGGCGATGCCGAGCGTGGTGCGCAGGCGCTCGCGCAGCTCGTCGTAGGCCACGAGCGCCCCCGCGCGGTCCCCGGCGGCGGCGAGGTGGCGGATGAGGTCGCGCGCGGCCTCCTCCGAGAGGGGGTCGAGGGCGACGCGCTCTCGGGCGTGGCGCGCCGCCTCGGCCGGGGCCGTGGCCCGTGCGGCCAGCTCGCCCAGGAGCTCGCCGCGGCGCTGGCGGTGGCGCTCGCGGGCATCGCGCGCCCACTCGTCGTCCAGGCCCGGGAGGAGCTCGCCGTCGGCCAGGGCGAGGGCGTCCTCGAGCCGTCCCGCCGCGGCCTCGTGCTCGAGGGCCAGCGCGTCGACCCAGGCATCGCGCAGCCCAACCGCCTCGCGCGTGGCGTCGAGATGGGCATCGGCCGCGTCGCCGAGCGAGCGGCGCACGGCGGACAGGGCGGTGCGCAGGCTGGCGCGGGCGCTCTCCTCGAGCACCTCGGGCCAGAAGGTGCCGGCGACCTCGGAGCGCGGGCGAGGGCCCGGGTGGAGTGCGAGCCACGCCAGCACCGCTCGCGCTTTTGCGGGCGCGGGCGGCTCGAGCGGCCGTCCGTCGGCCTCCAGGCGCAGCTCCCCAATCAGGCGCACGCGCAGCATCGCGAGGCGAGCCTAACCGCCATTCGGGTTTGTCTGACCGTCTGATCTCTATGCTGGCGGGGCGTGAGCGAGACGCCCGAGCAGCGGGAGCCCGAGCAGGGACCCGAAGACGAGCCGACCACCGCCGAGGAGCTGGCTGCCGGCCCGCCGACCGAGGCAATGGAGCCGCCGGTCGCGGACGAGCCGGCTTCCGAGCCCCTGCCGCCGGAGGCCGAGCCACGGGGGCCGGATCCCGTTCCCGAGCGCCTGGCGCCCGACCCCGAGACCTGGACGGCCGCGCTTGCGCGCGGCCCCGCCGATCCGCCGCCGAAGGTCCGCGCCGAGTTCCCGATCGTCTTTCGTGGGTACGACCGCGAGGTCGTCGACGCCCACCTCGCGGCGGTCGAGGAGGACGTCCTCGAGCTGCACTCGACCCGCTCGCCGCAGGCCGCGGTGCGGCGCGAGCTCGACCGCGTGGGCAAGGAGACCGCAGCGATCCTCCAGCGCGCCCATGAGGCTGCCGACGAGATCGCCGCCCGGTCGCGCGCGCGGGCCGACGCGCGGGTCGAGGAGGCCGAGCGCGAAGCCGAGCGCATCCGGCGCGACGCCGAGCAGCGCGCGCGCCAGCTCGACAAGGACGTCGACGAGATCTGGGCCGAGCGGCGCAAGCTCGTCGAGGACGCACGCACGGTCGGCCAGGCGCTGATCCGACTGGCCGACGAGGCCCTCGACCGCTTCCCGCCCGACGAGGACGGCGGCCCCCCGGTGGAGGCGGCCAAGCCGGCTCCCTCGCCGCCGCCGACGCGGACGCCCGCGCCGGAGCCGGAGCGTGAGCCGGCGCCCCCGCCCCGCGTGCTCGAGGAGGTGCCGCCTCCCGACGACGGGGAGCCGCCGGCCGGCGACCCCTCGATCGAGTCCGTCCGCCGCATCCCGCGCCCCGACGCCCCGAGACATCCGCGCAGGCCCCAGGCTAATTAAGGAACCTGGATGGTTCCGAGGCAGTCAGAGCGCCGGCAGGATGCCGGCAAGGGCTAACCCGATCTGGCCCGACGAGGTCGACGAGGTCATCGGCGGGGACCTGACCTGCGCCGTTGCCTACGTCACCCCTGCCCGTGGGGCGGTCGTGACGGCGGTGGCACCGATCGGGCTGCGCGACCGCGAGGCCGGGACCGTTGGCTTCACCACCTCGCTCGGGTTCGGCCGCAAGCTCGAGCGCATCCGCCAGGAGCCGCGCATCGCCCTCGCGTACCACGCGCGCGAGCACGGACTCGGCGACGCGGCCAACGAGCGGTACGTGCTCGTCCAGGGCATCGCGACGTTCCAGGCCGACCCCGACCGCGACTATCTCGAGAACGAAATCGGACCGCGGGCGGCGCGGTTCGTGGGCGCGCCGCGGCGCGGGGTCTTCTGGGACCGCTGGCTGCGCGCCTACTACGCCGATCGCGTGCTGGTGACGGTGAGAGTCGAGCGGATGCTCGTCTGGCCCGACCTGCGCGCCTCGGGGCCGCCGCAGGTCGTCGGCGCCGCCGCGCCCGACGGCCCGCTCCCGCTCCAGGAGCCGCCGAGCAAGGGCACCGGGCCCCGCGTCGACGCGGTGCGGGCCGGACGCCGCGTGGCCGCCCTGCCGCACCGCCTGCTGGCGTACGTGGGCGCGGACGGCTTTCCCCTCGTCGTGCCGTTCGACGTCGCCGGCCAGGACGCCGACGGGCTCTCCCTCGAGACCGCGGCCCCGCTGCCGTCCGGCGGGCGGCGCACCGGGCTCGTCGCCCACCGCTACAACGCCAAGCTCATCGGCCTCGAGACGCGCCAGCACACCGGCTGGCTCGAGGTCTCGGGCGGCGCCGCCCGCTATGCGCCCCACACCGAGGGCGGGTTCAAGGCCCCGGCGAACAAGACGCTGCTCCTGCTCGGCAACGGCTACCTGGCGCGGAAAAACCTGGAAAAGGCCCGCAAAGAGGGCCGCGCGGCGGCCCTCAGCCGCTGACGGCGGCCTCGGCTTCGCGGGCGGGCGCCCGCTCGCCACTCGGCAGCACGAGCACGGCGACGACGACCGCCAGCACCACCAACGCCGCGCCGACGCCGAAAGCGAGGTCGTAGCCGCCGGTCAGCGCCGCCACGGGCGAGGAGCCGTGGGCGGCAAGCGCCTGCGTGCGGTCGGTGGCCACCGCGCCGAGGGCGGCCAGGCCGACCGCGGCGGCGATCCACATCGAGACGTTGACGAGACCAGAGGCCAGGCCGGCGTCGCGGGCGGGCACGTCGCCCATCGCGATGTGCAGCAGCGGCATGAACGAGGTGCCGCCGCCGACGCCCATGAGCGCAAACGCGCCGAACAGCGTCGGGAAGTACGGGGTCCCGGGACCGGCCTCGGCGAGCACGGCGAGCCCGGCGGCCATCGCCACCAATCCGGGGACCAGGGTCCGCTTGGCGCCGAACCGCCTGACCAGCCGGGCGGTGATACCCGACGAGAGGATCGCGACGACGAGCGTCATCGGCAGGAACGACAGGCCGATCTGCATGGCACCCGCGCACGTGCTCGAGGTACAGGGCGCCGAGGAAGAAGGTCGTGAACAGGCCGCTGGCGGTCAGGCCGCGCACGACGCTCGATCCGCTCAGGCTGCGCAGCCGCAGGACCGACAGCGGCATCATCGGGCTGCGTACGCGCAACTCGGTCGCGACGAAGGCCGCCAGCAGGGCCGCCGAGGCCGCCCCGAACCACGGCTTGGACTTGACGATCGCGTACACGCCGACCATCAGCGCGGCGGTGACCAGAAGCGCGCCGAGAACATCGACGCCCTCGCGCAGGCCGATGCCCTCGGACTCCTCGATCAGTGCGCGCCCGAGCACCCAGGTCACGACCCCGATCGGCACGTTGATGAAGAAGATCCAGTGCCAGTCGATCGAGCTGACGATCGCCCCGCCGAGCAGCAGCCCGAGCGTGCCGCCGCTGACCGCCACGAACGGGTAGACGCTCATCGCGGTGGCGCGCTCGGCCGGTCGGGGGAACTCCGTGGCGACGATCGCCACCACCACGGCCGCGCACACGGCTCCGCCCAGACCCTGCACGAAGCGCGCGGCGACCAGCGTGATTTGGCCGTCGGCTACGCCGCAGGCGGCGGACGCGGCGACGAAGAGTACGAGGCCGGCGAGGAAGACTCGCTTGCGCCCGATCAGGTCGCCGAGCCGCCCGCCCACGAGCAGGAAGCCCCCGTAGCTGATCATGTAGCCGTCCATGACCCAGGTCAGAGCCGCCTGGCTGAAATGCATGTCGCGCTGGATCGCCGGTAGGGCGACGTTCACGATCGACGCGTCGACGACGATCATCAGCTGGCCGATGCAGACGACGACGAGCGCGATCCACCGGCGGCGCCCTTGCTTGCTCCATGCCTCCACTATCATCAACTTACATGGATGATCCTATGGCCAATGAAGATCCGCTGATAGCGGTACGCTTCGCGCCAGGGATGGACACCGCCACCAGTCCCGGCTCGATGGTGCTGTTGACGCGCCTCGCGCGCGTGGTGCACCGCCGCAGCACCGAACAGCTGCTCGGGATGCGGGTCAAGCAGTTCGCCACCCTCTGCTTCGTGCGCGATCGCGGCGGCGTCCTGCAGTCCGACCTGGCCGAGGCCCTCTACATGGACGCCAACAACCTCGTCCTGCTCCTCAACGATCTCGAGGCCCACGGTTGGATCGAGCGCCGTCGTGACCCCGACGACCGCCGACGCCACATCGTCGAGGTCACGCCCTCCGGCGAGCGGGCCATCGAGCGTGCCGAGCACTCGATGGAGAGCATCGAGGAGGACGTGCTCTCCGGGCTGTCGGGCAAGGAGCGCGAGACCCTGCGCCGCCTGCTCGCCAAGGCCCTCGAGCAGCAGGCGAGCGCGACGGTGTGAGCGCCGGACGGCTGTACGCCGCGACTGGCGACGCCGTTGCGCGCGTCGAGATGGACGCCGGCGACGTCTCGCTGTCGCTGCAGGGCAGCGGCGCGTGCTGCCTCGCCAGCGATCCGGGGGATCCCGACCGCATCTATGCCGGCACCTTCGACGACGGCGTCCGCATCTCGGATGACGGCGGCGCGAGCTGGCGCGAGCCCGAGGCTGGGCCCGCCGACCGGCGGGTGCTCGCGCTCGCCGTCTCGCGCGCCGTGCCGGTCGTCTACGCCGGCACCGAGCCGAGCAACCTCTACCGCTCGGAGGACGCCGGCCGCACGTGGGAGCTCGTTCCCGCCCTCCGCGACCTGCCCAGCGAGCCGAATTGGTCGTTCCCGGGGCGGCCCTGGACGCACCACGTGCAGACGATCGCCCTGCCCCCCGCCGATCCCGACACCCTCGTCGTCGGAATCGAGCTCGGCGGCGTGATGCGCTCGACGGACGGCGGCGCCACGTGGGCCGACCACAACCCGCAGGCGTGCATCGACGCACATTCGATGGTCACCCACGCAGGCGCGCCCGACCGCGTCTACGAGGCCGCCGGCGACGGCGTCGCGCGCTCCGAAGATGCCGGCGCCACCTGGTCGCACCTCGAGGCCGGCCTCGATCGCCACTACGCCTGGGCCACCGCCGTCGATCCCGACGACCCGGACCTCTGGTATGTGTCGGTCAGCACCGGCCCGTTCGCCGCGCACGGCCGCGGCGACGGGCAGGCGCGCGTCATGCGCAGGCAGGACGCGCAGTGGGAGCCGGTGGACGGCTGGGGCGACGCCCCGGAGCTGCGGCGGATGCCCTACGCGCTGGCGACGCTGCCCGACCGGCCCGGCGTCGTCGTGGCCGGCCTGCGCGGCGGGGCACTGCTCGTCGGCGAGGACGCGGGCGAGCGGTGGACGCGCCTCGACGCGCAGCTGCCCGACGTGGTGGCCCTCGCAAGCGCCTAACCACGGGCGCCACCGCATCGAGCGTCGACCGAGTCAGCCTGAGGCTGACGGAGTCGACACTCGGTCCGCCTGGGGGATCCGCTGCATCAGCGACCAGGCCTGGGGCGCGGTGCCGTTGAAGTCGTACAGGCTCCCGCCGATCGCCCCGCCCGCTCGCGTCGCACGCACGTAGGCCCGCACCTCGGACGGCGTTGCCGTGTCGGCCAGGCCGCCGATGGGGTGGACGGGGGTGTCGGGCCCGACGACGGCCTTGATGGCGGCGACGTTCCGGGCCACGTAGGAGCGCACCGCCCCCGCGCCGCTGACGCGGAAGGTGAAGTACGCCATCGGCAGGAAGACATCGAAGTAGCGGGCGGTCTGGGCGTAGGGGAAGCCCGGCG
>Ga0126312_10001022_pt1 | contig 17949 bp, 20 predicted proteins | sample Plot104A_FD_92537 | JGI IMG/M metagenome (GOLD analysis project Ga0126312, IMG submission 92537) | Serpentine soil microbial communities from UC McLaughlin Reserve, CA, USA - Plot104A | ecosystem: Environmental > Terrestrial > Soil > Grasslands | place: USA: UC McLaughlin Reserve, Lake County... | reverse complement strand
TTGAACACGATTCCTGGCACCGAGAAGTCCGGGATGTCGCGCACGTGCCTCGAGAGGTCCACCCGCGGAGCGTATTCCGGGCCCCGAGCTCCGGCGCGTCGCTATCGTCAAACCGCTCGGGAGAGGTGACCGAGTGGCTTAAGGTGCGCGACTGGAAATCGCGTGGGCGGTGAAAGCTGCCTCGTGGGTTCGAATCCCACCCTCTCCGCTTTCATCGCGCTAATCCGCTGGATCCGATCCGATTGGAGTGCCGGCGGGCGGTGACGGCGCCCTGCCGCGCCTCGCCTACTCCGACAGCCCGGCTGCTTCGAGCGCCTCGGCTTCGTGCAAGAACAGCCGCCACTCGTTGATCTTCTCGTCCCGCATGGTGAACACGAACGTGAAGTCCATCTCCACCTTGACGCCGCTTTGCCTGCCGCGGCCGCTCTGGCGAGTAGCGACGACCACGTGGTCCCCGGGATCAGCAAGTATCTCGAGGGTCTCGATGCGGTAGTCGTCCCACTGCTCCGGCCAGATGGCGAGCGCCTCGAGCACTCCAGTGTGTCCGTACATCTTCGTAGAGGGCGCGTCCAGAAGCTCGGCCGGCTGGGTGATGACGATCTTCTCGTCGCAGACCCGCAGGAGCCCTTCGATGTCGCCTCGGCCGAAGGCATCGAATGCGTGGCGAACGATCTCCACGTTCTCCTGCGACATCGCCTACTGCCCCCATCCGTCGTACGCGCTCGAATGGCCTTCCACGTCGAACCAGTACTCGCGGAAGAAGGTGCAGCGCCCGTCCGGGCCGAGTTGCGCGATGAAGCAGCCGGGGGTTGTCCAGTTCTCGCCCTCGTTGGTCCGCGTAACCCAGAACTCGGCCGCGACATGGTTGCCGTCGATTACGGGCGTTCCCATCCGAACACTCGCCTGCCCCTGATCGGCGGCCTCATCCCGGATGTAGTCGGCAAGCTCCGCTCGGCCCACCACCGTTCGCTCGGTGGCGTGAGCGACGTAGATGACGTCGTCGCTGAACAGATCGACGAACCCGTCGAAGTCCCATCGTTCCCACGTGCGCCCGTAGGCGTCGACGAATGCCGCGGCATTTTCCCGGTCGACATCTAGCTGCGGGGACATCGTCTACTCCGACAGCCCGCCACGGGGCTCACTGCTCGATGCGCACGTCCTTCTTCGCCGAACGGCCGCGCGTGTACGGGTAATCGCGCTGGTTCGGGACCTTGGCATAGAAGTTGATCTTGCCTGGTTTCTTCGCCCGGTAGGAGACGCGGGCGCGACCTCCCGGGCCGGTCTCGTCGCAGTCGAACTTGTCCCGCCCGGGACGAGTCGCGTAAAAGCACACCGTGCGGTTCGCCTTGAACTTCCCGCGCAGCACCGCCCGGACGATGATCCGATCCCCTACCTCTGGATGCTTTGGCGCCTCCAACCCGAGTCGGACAGCGGGCGAGACGCGCAGCTCGATCCGTTTGCGGATCATCGTCTCCGGGTTCGCCCAATAGGTGGCCCAGACGCTGCGGCTCGACTGGGCGCGAACCTTGACGGCCGCGCGTCCGTCCGCACCGGTGACGGCTCCGGCGGCGATCACCCGCTCGACCCGCTTGTCGCCGGCAGGGATGCCGCGTGAGAAGCAGACGACCGCGCCGGCGAGCGGTACGGCGCCGGGTGCGAACAACCGCGCGGTGGCTCGGCGAGCGCGACCCTGTCGCGAGCGAACCACGCCCCGCTTCCCCGGCCAGTCCAGCGTCATCGTCTGCCCGACATCGGCGGGCGGCGCATTGACGCCGCAGCCGTTCAGGACCCGCACTTTGCGCGGCGGACCGCAGACGCGGCTTCCGGCCGAGTAGTCGTCGACGCACGTCTTGACGTTGTTCACGCCGTTTCTCCACGGGGCACTGGCCGTATCGACCGCGATCTCCCCTCCCAGCGTCGGGGAGCAGGGCGCGAAGGCCGTCGCGTATCCCTCGCCGAGCTTGCAGCTGCCGGGCGTGGCGGCAGCATCCTCGCCATTCACGTGGGCGACCGCCTGGTAGACGCCGGAGCCGGAGTCGGCGGCCGTGAAGCCGATCGACTGCGTGCCCGCCTGCACGGCGCCCTCGAACAGGGAACCGCCGTCCACTGTGATCGAGGGCGCGCTCGGGTCGGAGAGCGTGTAGACGATGTTCTTGAGCGCGGCCTCCGGGTTGCCCGGCGGCGTCGCGGCGCACGCCCCTCCACCGGTCTGGCAGACGACCTGAATGCCAAACCGGCGCACATCTCCCGTCACCGAAAAGTCCTTGAACGAGCCGTCGAGCTCCTGCCCGCCGTTGATGATCCCGAGTTCACCCGCCGGCACGGTCCCGATCACCTGCGGGAAATAGCCCCCCGACTGATCCGCGCCCATGGCCGCGTAGTCGATTTGGTTCACCGTGATCCCCTCGGGCCGCTCCGCGAGCCAGCGCCCGAACGCCCCGTCGGCGGCGGCGTTCCCCGCGATTTGGCTGACGCGGAGCCCGTTCGCGTTTCCACAGGCGTTGGTGAGCTGGAACAGGCTCTCGTTTCCGAACCGCTCGAATGGCCCCTTATCGCCCGCTGGTGTCACGTTCTCGACGCAAAAGCGCGCCTGGTAAGTGCCCGCATCCGCAGCGGGTGCTGCGATCAGCCCCCCCAAGAGGAACGCGAGTCCGACGGCAAAACGTCCCGGAAAGCCAACCTCAGCCATCACTCGCACCTTCTTCGTCTGAAAATCGCCCGCTGCCTGCACCCGGCCCGGGCCGCGCGCGGGAAACGTACCTTCACCCTCGGCGGTAACGCCGCCGCACGGCGCGTCTGCATCAACGCTTGCGTCGCCGAAGGCCAGCGCCCGGCCGAACTCCTCGGTGCCGCGCGCCCGACCCGCGTTCGCGGCTCTCCCCGGCGAGGACCCTAACCGCGACGAGCGGCGAAGAAGACGCGCAGGAGCTCGGCCGCCTCCTCCTCCAGGAGCCCGACCGCGACCAGCGGCCGATGGTTGAGCCGCCGCTCGCCGAGCACGTCGAACACGCTGCCGGCGGCGCCCGCCTTCGGGTCGGGAGCGCCGTAGACGACCCGTGGCACGCGCGCCAGCACGACGGCGCCGGCGCACATCGCGCACGGCTCGAGCGTGACGTAGAGGACGCTGTCGGGGATCCGCCAGCCGCCGAGTACGGACGAGGCCTCGCGCAGCGCCAGGATCTCGGCGTGCGCGGTCGGGTCCCGGCGCAGCTCGCGCTCGTTGCCGGCCGCGGCGAGGACCTCGCCGCCACGGGCGACGACCGCGCCGATCGGGACGTCGTCGTGCTCGGCAGCACGCCGAGCCTCGTCCAGCGCCAGGCGCATCAGCTCCTCGTCGGCGGGCGTGAATTCACTCACGCCGCGCAGTATCGATTAGGTCGTCCGCGCGATGTAGACGCTGCACGGTGCGTGGTGAGAGATCTTGTTCGGCACGCTGCCGAGCAGGAAGCGCCGCGCTCCCGTCATCCCCTTGTTGCCGACCACGATCAGGGTCGCCTTCGTCTCCTCGGCGAGGTCGAGGATCGCATCCGCGGGGTCGCCCTCACGCGCGTGCGTGGTGACGTCGACCCCGGCCGCCTTCGCGGGGCCGGCCGCTCCCTCGAGGATCACGTTCACATCCTCCCGCGGGCCGACCGCGTAGGCGATGTCGCCCGGGACCTCGCCGGACTCCTCGCGCAGGCGCGATCGCGGAACCGGCTCGTAGGCGCTCACGACGTCCAGCTTCGCCCCCGTCGCCCTCGCCAGCTCGACCGCCTGCCGGACGGCCTCGCCGGCCGTGTCGGACCCGTCGGTGCCGACAACGATGCGCTCGAACAAAGCACCACTCCCTTCGCTCCCGTTTGCGCGCGCATACTATCCGTCGCACGCATGCCGACCAGCTGGCGCTACATGATGGCGGTGCTGATCATCTGTCTCGTCGCCTCGATGGTGATCGCGGTCGTCAAGCTGCTCTGAACTCAGCGCGGCGCCCGTCCGACCGCGGCATATAGTCCCGCGGATGGCGAGGATCGAGACGGTCACCGGACCGATCGAGGCCGCGGAGCTCGGCACGACCTTGATCCACGAGCACCTGATGGCGCGCGACGAGGCAGTCGCCGCCCAGTGGCCGGACGCCGGCACGTTCGGGGGCATCCCTGAGCGGGCGATCGGTCCTGGAGAGGAGTTCGAGGCCGCGGTCGAGGCGGCGAGCGCCGCGGTGGAGCTGGGTATCAGGACGATCTGCGATCCGAGCGCGATGTTCCTCGGCCGCGACGTCACGTTCATGCGCAGGGCGTCGGAAGCGACCGGCCTCCAGGTGGTTCCCTGCACCGGGATCTACACGTACGACCACCTGCCGAGCTTCTTCGCGAGCCGCGATCCCGACCAGATTGCGGAGCTGTTCGTCGCCGACATCGAGCGCGGCATCCAGGGCACGGAGATCAAGGCCGCGTTCATCAAGTGCGCAGCGGACGAGCCGGGCCTGACCGAGAACGTCGAGAAGGTCCACCGCGCCGCCGCCCGGGCGAGCGTGCGGACCGGGGCGCCGATCATGGCCCACTCGCGGCCCGCGAGCGACACGGGGCCGAGGCAGGTCGAGATCTTCGCGGAGGAGGGCGTCGACCTGGCGCGCGTGCAGATCGCCCACACCGGTGACACGAGCGATCTCGACTACATCGAGCGGCTGCTGGAGCGAGGCGTCTACATCGGCATGGACCGCTACGGACTCGAGCTCTACCACCCCTACGAGCAGAGAAACCAGACGGTGCTCACGCTGCTCGAGCGCGGCTACGCCGAACGGATGTTCATCTCCGCCGACTCGTGCGCGACGCTCGACTGGTTCCCGCGCGAGACGATCGAGCAGCTGCTCGCCGCCGGAATGGCCAAGGACTGGGACATCCGGATGGTCCCGCGGCGGGTGCTGCCCGACCTGCGAGCCGGTGGGATGACCGAGGATCAGGAGCGGACGATGATGGTGGAGAACGCCGTCCGCTGGCTCACGGGCGAGCCGCTCTAGGGGGACGCTAGGCCGGGACCGCCTGCTCCCAGAGGGCGCGGTAGACCCGGTGGCTTCCCGACAGCCCCTTGAGCTCGATTTCACGCCCGCCGTCGAACCCGAGCGGGCATTCCTCCTCGGCCTCCTCCGCGCGGCGCTTGAGCTCCTCCGAGACGAGGATCTCGCCGCCGCGCGCCTGCGCCGCGATCCGCGCGGCGAGGATCACGCTGCGGCCGAAAAAGTCCCCCTCCTCGCGGATCGCTTCGCCCGAGTGCATGCCCATCCGCACCCTCACCCGCTCTCCCTCGACCGGCTCTGTCTCGGCGAGGTCGCGCTGGATGGCCGCCGCGCACTCGACCGCTTGCCGCGCGTCGGGGAAGACGAGCATGAACCCGTCTCCCTGGTTCTTCACCTCGTAGCCGCCGTGCGCGCCGACGAGCCGCCGGAAGAGCGCGTTGTGGGCGCGCAGGACCCGCAGCCACCGCTCGTCGCCGAGCCGCTCGGTAATCAGCGTCGAGTCCTCGATGTCCGAGAAGAGGATCGTCACCTGGCCGTCCGGGGCGGCGAGCGCGGCGATGTCCGGCCGCTCGTTCGAGACCGCCTCGATCATGAAATCGATGGAGGTCGTCGTATCGAGCGCCGTCAGCCCCTGAGCCTCGAGACGAAGCGCGAGGGCCGAACGCACCAGACCGATCATTCCGATGCGCTGGCCGGTCTCGAGCGCGCCGGCGAGCAGGTCGAGAGCGCGCGTGCGGTCCCCTTCGGTCTCGCGGTCGAGGGCGAACCGCGCGAACTCGAACTGCGTGCGGGCCGTGAACGGGAGGTCGCCCATGCGCTCCGAGAGGCGCAGCGCGTCCTCGAAGTGCCGCGCGGCCTCCATGTGCCGACCGGCGGCGCCCGCGAGCAGCGCCAACACGCGCGCAATCGGCCCGTAGCACGCGGCCGCGCGGCCCGCGACGATCGTGAGCCCGTCGTACGGCAGCAGGTGCGCGTATAGGGCTTCGGCGTGCTCGCGGTCGCCGAGGAACGCCGCCGCCTCCGCGAGCAGCCCGAGCGAGATCGTCCACTGCGCGTCGCGCGGCAGGACCGCGAAGTCATCGACGGCGATCGCCTCGAGCGCCGCCCGCGCCTCACGCTCGTGGCCGAGCTCCGCGTGCATCGCGGCCAGCGAGCAGCGCCACGCCGGGATCGCGGGATAGCCGTCGGCGAGCTCCGCCAGGCGCTCGACGAGAGGGTCGAGCTGCGCGACGTCCTCGTCGGAGCGGCGAAGCCGGCGCAGCAGGGCGATCTGCGTGGCGTAGAACTGCGCCGAAATCGGCTCGCCCGCGCGCTGCCCCCCCGCGAAGGCCTCGGCGGCGAGCCGCTCGGCGTCATCGAAGCGCCCGGCGATCACGGCGCGCATTCCGCGCAGGAGCGGCACGTGCCACGACCATTGCGGCTGGCGAAGCTCCTCGACGAGGCGCGCGAACGACGCGAGATCGGCGTCGACGGCGGCGACGTCGCCGAGCTCGAGCTCGTCGCGGAGGTGATAGGCGTGCGCCCGCGCCTCGAGCTCGCGATCGTCCAGTCGCCTCGCCAGCTCGAGGAGCTCCTCGCTCTCTTTGAGCCTCCGCTCGGCCCCCTCCAGGCCGGTGCCGGTGAACTGGCGCCTGGCGAGCGCGAGCGCGAGTGACGGCGTGTCGCCGATTCGCCGCGCCATCTCGAGCGCCTCTAGGCCCAGCTCCTCCGAGCGCCCCTCCGCATCGACCCAGTAGACCGCCTGGGCGAGTCCGCTGAGGAGCTGCGAGCGCTGCGCACCGTCGCCCGGCGGCGTCCGCTCGAGTGCCTCCGTGAGCAGCCCGACGAGCTCGCGGTCGTGCCTGCCGACTTCGGCGATCAGGCACATCCCCAGCGCCGCCTCGGCGAGGTCCTCGGGCCGGTCGAGCTCGCGCGCGAGCGCAGCCGCATCGCGGAACCTCGCCCGCGCCTCGTCGGGGCGTGCCGCGCACCGCTGCGCCTCCGCGAGGCAGAGCAGGAGCTCGAGCCGTCTCTTCGGGGTCGGGGGCGCCGGCGAGCTCCATCGCCTCCAGCGAGCGGGCGTAGAGAGATGCGGCGTCCTCGTGCGCGAGCCGGTCGGTTGCCCGCGCGGCGGCGCGAGCGCCGTAGGAGACGGCCCGCTCGGCCTCCCCGAGCGCCGCCGCCTCCAGGAAGTGGTGCGCGAGCTCGGCCAGGTGGCGCTCGGAGTCCGGTCCGTGGAGCTGCTCGACCGCCTCCCCGATCTGCCGGTGGATGACCGCGCGACGGGTCGCGGGGATCTCCGCCTCGAGCGTCTCGCGAACGAGCGCGTGTGAGAGCGAGTAGAGACCCGACCGCTCGCGCGACTCGGTGATCAGGCGCGCATCCCGGGCCTCCGCGAGCGCCGCGCCGACCTCCGCCGATGGGTGCCCGCAGACTTCCTCGAGCACCTCGAGCCAGAACGAGCGCCCGCAGACGGCGGCAATCGCCAGGATCTCGTTCGCCGCCGGCGAGAGCCTGTCGAGCCGCCGCCCCACCACCTCGCGGACGCCCTGCGGGATGGCGGCCTCCACCCGCGCCTCGGCCTCGCTCAGCCTGCCCTCCGCGGCGAGCAGCCGGACGACCTCACCGATGAAGAACGGGTTGCCGCCCGTCTGGTCGCGGATCCGCTCAGCGAGCTCACGGGGCGGGCGCTCGACACCGGCGATCAGCTCGATGAACCGGCCGACACCGGCGGTATCGAGCCCCCGCAGCGCGACCCTCCTCGCACCCTCGGTCGCGGTCAGGTCCGCGAGCGTTTCGGCAAGCGGGTGGTGACGGCCGAGCTCGACGTCGCGGTAGGTGCCGATCACGAGCAGCCCGGAGTCGGCGAGCTGGCGGGCGAGGAACCGCAGCAGGAGCAGCGACGGTTCGTCGGCCCAGTGGAGGTCGTCGAGCACGAGCACGAGCGGGCGGGACTGCGAGGCGCCCGTGAGGAAGCCCGCAACCGCGTCGAAGAGGCGAAAGCGCGCCTGCTCCGGCGCGAGCGGCGGCGGGCCCTCGAGGTCACCGAGCCGCTCGGCCAGTTCGGGGACGATCTGCGCCACGATCGGCGCCCGGCTTCCGAGCTGCCACTGCAGCCCAACGGGGTCGGCCTCGGCGATGTAGTCCCGGATCGCCTCGGTGAACGGCCAGTAGGGTGGCGCACCCTCGCCCTCGTGACAGCGCCCCCAGTGGACCCGCGCCCCGCGGACGCGGGCGTAGGTCGCGAGCTGCTCGGCCGTGCGGGTCTTGCCGATCCCCGGGTCCCCCGTCAGGAGGAGGAGCCGCCCCTGGCCGTGGAGCGCGTCCTCGAGTACCGCGCGCATCTCCTCGAGCTCGTGCTCGCGGCCGACGAAGATGCCGCCGGCGAGCGACTCGAGCGGGTTCTCCGGGGCCGGCGGCTCCGCCGGCTCGCCGAGGTGGTCGGCCGCGTGCGCCAGCGCGCGGCGCACGACGGCGGCGTTCTCCGGCCGGTCCTCCGGCGCCTTGGCGAGCAGCGCCAGGACGAGCTCGTCGAGCGCCGGCGGCACCTCGGGCCGGTGGCGCGACGGCGGCACGGGCTCGGAGCTCAGGTGCTGGCCAATGATCGCCACCGCATCCTCGCCCGGGAACGGCGGCTCGCCGGTGAGCAGCTCGTACAGCATCGCGCCGAGCGAATAGAGGTCGGCGCGCGTGTCGACCGTGCGGCCGAGGGCCTGCTCGGGCGGCAGATACGCGACCGTGCCGACGAGCATGCCCTCGACGGCCTCGCGCGAGCGCCGGTCGATGCTCGCGAGGCCAAAATCGCCGAGCCGCGCGGCGCCGTCGGCGCCGAGCCAGACGTTCGCCGGCTTCAGGTCGCGATGGACGATCTCGAGCGCGTGGGCGTGCTCGAGCCCGCGGCAGACGTCGATCGCGATCTCGATCGCCCGCTCGATCTCGAGCCGCCGCCCGTCGCACTCGTCGAGCACTCCCGCGAGGTCGCCGCCGCCGACATACTCACTGACGATGTACGGGATGCCCTCGGCCTCGCCCGAGTCGAGGACGCGGACGATATGGGGATGCTCGCCGAGCTTCGCCATCGCGAGCGCCTCGCGGCGTGCGCGAGCGAGGACCGTCTCCTCGACACCCTCGGGATCGAACACTGCCACTGCGACGTCCACCCCTCCCTCGACCTCGTCCGCCGCCCGGTAGACGCGCTTGCGCCCGCCGCGGCCGAGGAAGCCGCCGACGCGGTAGCGACCGGCGATCACCTCCGGCGCGTCGGGCGGCGCCACGAGCGGCGACCGATCGACGACCTCGGGCGCCTCGAGCCGGGCCCCGCACGAGTCGCAGAAACGCGCCTCGGGGCGGTTGAGGTTGCCGCAGGACGAGCACTGCATCCTCCGCTGAGGATAGGCGCCGCGCCGGGCTCGGTAGAGATGGCCTAGAGTCGCCGCCATGTCCGAAGCGACTCTTCACACCAACGCCGGCCCGATCACCATCGAGTTCTTCGACGAGGACGCGCCGAAGACGGTCGAGAACTTCCGCAAGCTCGCCGCCGACGGCTTTTACGATGGACTCGTGTTTCACCGTGTGATCAGCGATTTCATGATCCAGGGCGGCTGCCCCGAGGGCACCGGCACCGGTGGTCCCGGCTACACGTTCGAGGACGAGATCAACGATCACAAGGTGGTCCGCGGCGCGCTCGCGATGGCGAACGCGGGCCCGGACACGAACGGCTCGCAGTTCTTCATCGTCACCGCCGACGAGGCGCCGTGGCTCGACGGCAAGCACACGGTCTTCGGCCGCGTCGCCGAGGGCATGGACGCGGTCAACGCGATCGAGTCGACGCCGACGGGCGGCGGTGACCGGCCCGTCGAGCCGCAGGTGATCGAGCGCGTCGAGCTCTCCGGCTAGGCTGCGCCGCGCCGCTCGAGCACGCGCGCAATCAACGCCACCGTCGCCTCCGGCTCCTCAGTGATCTGGTGCCAGCCGATGCGCACGACCGTGTAGCCCGCGGCGACGAGCGCCGCATCCTTTCGCTGGTCGCGGCGGCGATCCGGAAGCGCGCTGTGGAACGCCCCGCCGTCGACCTCGACCACGAGCCGCTCCTCGCGCCACAAGAAATCGATCTCGAAGTCACCGAGGGTCGCATTTGTCTCCGGCGCCGGCAGCCGCGCCCGGCGGATGAGCGCGAGGAGACGCCGCTCGGCTTCGGAGCGCAGGAAGGCAGGTGGGCGGTCGCCGTTGAGGAGGCGACGGAGCGCGGCGGTCCCGGCGCGCTTCGGGTATCGGTCGAGCAGCGCTTGTAGCTCCGCCCGTTTTCGCCAGGTTTCGCCGATGGGCCTCCGCCACCACCTGCTCGAGCGCATGCGGTGACAGCGTGGTAGCCAAGTCGATGATCGTTCGCGCAACGGTCGTGAGCGGGATGCCATGACGGGTCGTCCGCTCATCAGGCCGGACGCGCATGCGGTGGATCCGGACGCCCGGCTTCGGGCCTGGATCCGCGCCTGGGACCGCGACGTCGACGAGACGTGGTTGGGCTGGGTGAGGAAGGAGCTTGTGGACGTATGCGGCGCTGAGACCGACGAGCAACGAGCCTCAGGGACAGGAGAGGATCGCGCCCATCTCCGGCGCGAGCGGCGGCGTGGTTGGTCCGATCAAGTAGACGCCGCGGCGGAAGCGCCGCAGACGCCGCGACTTGACTCGGTTATCGATGATGTCGCGGCTGAGCCCGAGGGCTCGGAGCTGCGCGCGAGTGATGAGGCCATGCTGGCGTGCGGCGGTCCGCGATCTCCGCCTCAACGTATGCTCTGCCGTCAACTCCGCGACCTCGGGATTGCGAATCGCGATTGCGGAACTGACCGTGCACATGGCTGTCAATCCCGCAATTGCCGGCCGCGCCCCCCATCGCGTAGGCGACACGGAGGGTGTCGCCTAGACCTCGTCGACGGAGAACGTGTCGCAGGCCTCGGGGTCGCCCGACGAATATCCCGTCTCGAACCAGTGATAGCGCTGCGCGGAGGTGCCGTGGGTGAAGCTGTCGGGGTTCACCTGCCGGCCCGCCTGGCGCTGGAGGCGGTCGTCGCCCACGGCCTCGGAGGCCGTGAACGCCTCGTCGATGTCGCCCGGCTCGAGGTCCCCCTCCGCGAACACGGTCGCCGCCCAGACGCCGGCGTAGCAGTCCGCCTGCAGCTCGAGGCGCACCGAGAGCTCGTTCGCCTGGTCCGGATCGTCCCGTGTCGCGCCGTCGACCTCGGCGTTCGTCCCTAGGAGGTTCTGGATGTGATGCCCGACCTCGTGGGCGATCACGTACGCCCAGGCGAAGTCCCCCGGCGCGTTCAGCTGGCGACTCATGTCCTCGTAGAAGCTCAGATCGAGGTAGACGCGCCGGTCGGCAGGGCAGTAGAACGGGCCGACGGCGGAGGTCGCCGACCCGCAGCCGTTGGTGCGCACCGCGTTCGCGTACAGGTAGAGCTGCGCGTGCTCGTAGCGCTCCCCGTCCTTGCGGAATACGGCGGCCCACGTGTCCTGGACGTCGTTGAAGACGTAGGCGGAGAAGTCCTTGAGATCACGCTGTGGATCCTCCTCCGGCGGGATGCCGACGGGATTCGCCGTACCAGGCGCCTGGGCTCCGCTCAGTACGGAGCCGATGTCGAAGCCGCCCTCTCCGCCACCGCCGCCGAAGATCTGGATCGCGACGATCACAAGCACGACGACGAGGCCCGCGCCGCCGCCGAGCCCGGCGATGTTGCCCGGGATCGGTAGCCCGCCGCCTCCTCCAGCGCTGGGCGATGAGCCGCGCGCGTCGATCACATCGCGGTTCGCGCCGCGCTTGGAGCGCTTCCATTTCACGCGGCGTGAGTCTAGGTCGCCGCCGGAGGGGATAATCCGCCGCCATGGGACTCCGCGACCGGCTCAACCGCGCCTGGAAGACGAGCGGCGGTGAGCTTCACCCGGACGGCCTGGCCGAGCTCACGGTCGGCGACGCCTCCTACGACGACTGGGACGTGGTGCGCGACTTCCGCGAGCTCGAGACGGCGCGCGCCTTCCGCCAGCTCCTCACGGATCAAGGTCGGGAGGCGGTGCTGACGGCGGACTGGCCGCTCGACGAGTGGGGGCGCGGCGACATCGCGCTGCGCGTGCCGCCCGGCGAAGGACCCGACGTCGAGGAGCTCCTCGACTCCGATTGAGCCCTACTTGGCGCTGCGGACCTCATCGTAGGTTCCGCGCGGAGCTTTAGGCCGCGCCGCGGTCGCCGCGAGCTGGCCACAGGCCGCGGCGATGTCGCGGCCGCGCGTCAGGCGCACCGTGGCCGGGACTCCGCGCGAGTCGAGCTCGCGCCTGAACGCGTCGATTGCCTCCCGCGAGGAGCCCTCGAACCCGCTTGCGGTCGGGTTGTACGGGATCAGGTTCACCTTGAACGCCTCGCGCGGCCGGAGGATCCCGGCCAGTGATGCCGCCTGGGAGACCCGGTCGTTGACGCCGGCGAGCATCAGGTACTCGATGTAGACGCGGCGCCGGCGGGTCCGCCGCCAGGCGAGGCACGCCTCGAGCACGTCGGCGAGCGAATAGCGGTCGTTGACGGGCATGAGCTCGCTTCGCAGGGCGTCGTCCGGCGCGTGCAGGGAGAGCGCCAGCCGCACGCTCGGCCCCTCGCGCGCGAGGCGCTCGATCCCAGGGATCCAGCCCACGGTCGAGACCGTGGTCCGCGACGCGGCGATCCCGATGTCCGGGAGCCGAGCGCAGGCCGCGAGCACGCCATCGAGGTTCATCATCGGCTCGCCCATCCCCATGAACACGGCGTGGTCGACCGCGCCGGCACGACGGAAGTGAAGCGCCTGGTCGAGGATCTCCGACCCCGTCAGGTTGCGCCCGAAGCGCATCGTGCCCGTCGCGCAGAAGGTGCAGGTGAGCGGGCAGCCCGACTGGCTCGAGACGCAGAGCGAGCGGCGACCGTCGCGGTAGCGCATCAGGACGGCCTCGACCGGGCGGCCGTCGACGGTCTCAAAGAGCGCCTTCTCGGTCCCGTCGCGCGAGTGCGCCGAGCTCTCGAGGGTGAGCGCCGAGAGAGGCACCTCGGCCTGGAGCGCCTCCCGAAGCGCCGCGGGCAGGTTCGACATCTCCGCATAGGAGCGGGCGCCGCGCGCCACCCACTCCCAGACCTGGCGGGCGCGGTATGAGGGCTCGCCGCGCTCGGCGAGCCGGCTTTCGAGCAGCTCGAGGTCCATGAACCGAGTCTGACAGCAGCCCCGCGCGCCAACCGCGAGACTGCCGCGACGATGGCGCGCTGCTTCGTGACGCGCGAGCTTCCGGGAACGGCCCTCGGCCGCCTCCGCGCCGAGCACGAGGTCGAGGTCTGGGTCGGTCCCTTGGCGCCGCCGCGGCAGGTGCTCCTGGAGGGGGCCGCCGCCGCCGACGGGCTGCTCCCGCTGCTCACCGACGCGGTCGATGCCGAGCTCCTCGAGGCCGCCCACGAGCTGCGCGCGATCTCCAACTACGCGGTCGGCACGGACAACGTCGATCTCGCGGCGGCGACCGCGCGCGGCATCCCGGTCGGGAACACGCCCGATGTGCTCACCGACTCGACCGCGGACCTCGCGATCGCCCTGATGCTCGCGATCTCGCGCCGCATCGTCGAGGGGGAGCGCGTCGTTCGCGCGGGCGAGTGGCGCACATGGGGACCGAGCTTCATGCTCGGGCGCGACCTGCAGGGCTCCACGGTCGGGATCATCGGCGCCGGCCGGATCGGCGAGGCGGTCGCCCGCCGGCTCCGCGGCTTCGACTGTGAGCTCGTCTTCGCGCGGCGCGGGGAGCGTGACTCACTTGATCGGCTGCTCGCCGAGTCGGACTTCGTGAGCGTCCACGCGCCGCTCACCTCCGAGACGCGCGGGCTCATCGCGGAGGCCGAGCTGCGGGCGATGAAGCCGACCGCCTATCTCGTCAACACCGCCCGCGGGCCGATCGTCGAGCAGCCGGCGCTCGCGCGGGCGCTCTCGGAGGGCTGGATCGCGGGCGCCGCGCTCGACGTGACGGACCCCGAGCCGCTCCCAGCCGACGACCCACTGCTCGAGGCGCCCAACCTGATCGTCGTCCCGCACGTCGGCTCAGCGACCCACCGCACGCGCGAGGCGATGGCCGATCTCGCGGTCGACAACCTGCTCGCCGGCCTCGCCGGGCGGCGGATGCCGCATTGCGCAAACCCGGAGGTCTACGCGCGCGACTGAGTCAGCCGAGCAGGGCCGCCGGCGCCGCGCGCATCGTCGCCCGCGCCTCGCCGAAGGTGACCAGGCGGCCGCTGGGCGTATCGATCAGCTTCAACCGCGGACAGCGAAGGCTGTCGCGCAGCGTCAACACGGGGACCTGGTGGAAGACGGGATTCTCGTCGTGTGCCGCCTGGAGGTTGTAGTTCGGCACCTTCGCGCTCAGGTGGTGGACGTGGTGGAGGCCGATGTTGCCGCTGAAGAACTGAAGCGGCTGCGGGAGCTTCAGATGCGAGCTCCCGCGGAGCGCCGCATCCGAGTAGCTCCAGCGCTCGCCCGTCTCCCAGTAGACGTCCTCGAACTGGTGCTGGACATAAAAGAGCCAGACGCCGGCCGCGGCAGCAAGGTAGGCGGCGGGCAGCTGCACCAGCATGAACTCCTTCCAACCGAGGAGGAGGCACAGCGCGGCGATCGAGACGCCGAGCGCGAGATTGGTGAGCAGGACGCTGTTGCGAAGGCGGCTGCGCTTCCCGCCCGGCGCGAGCCGCGGCGCGATCATCAGGGAGTAGACCGGCCCGAGCCCGAACATCACCAACGGGCTGCGGAAGAGCCGGTATCCGAGACGCCCGCGCCAACCCTTCGCGTAGTACTCGTCGACCGTCAGGGTGGGCACGTCGCCGGTACCGCGGCGGTCGAGATCGCCGGCGCTGCCGTGGTGCACCGCGTGGTCGTGGCGCCAATTCGAGAACGGCTGCCAGACCAGCAAGGCGCAGAGCCGCCCGCACCAGCGGTTGCTCCGCTTGTCGCCGAAGAACGAGCCATGCCCGCAGTCGTGGAAGACGATGAACGTCCGCAGCAGGAATCCAGCCGTCGGAATCGCGAGCGCGAGCACGACGAGGACGGATACCTGGTCATACAGCGCGTACATGAGCGCCGTGAGCCCGACGTACGGAACCACGGACGTCGCGAGATCGAGCAGGGCGCGCCCAAGACGCGCCTTTTCGTACGTAGATAGATCAACGCCTCGTGCCATCTGCCTTTCGTCGCTCACTTCCGTGGTCGGCCGCGTAAACGGCGGTGGTTAGGTGACCCTCAGGCGCGATCCACTCTAAGGGTTTTGATCGCCGTTTGTTGAAGAACTTCGGAACGGACTGCCCGCGGCCCATCAGACTGGCGCTCGATGGCGGACCCGCCGCTCGCGATCTTCAGACGCTTCCTGCACTTCGGGCTCCTCGCCTGGGGTGGCCCCGCGGCGCAGATCGCGATGATCAAGCGCGAGTGCGTCGACGAGGAGGGCTGGGTCGACGAGGAGACCTTCCGCAAGACCCTCGCCGTCTACCAGGTGCTGCCGGGACCCGAGGCGCACGAGCTCTGCGTCTACTTCGGCCGCATCCGCGGCGGCAAGCTGGGCGCGCTCGCGGCCGGGCTCGGCTTCATGCTCCCCGGGTTCGTGCTCATGCTGGGCCTCTCGATCCTGTACGTCGAGGCCGGGCTCTCACACGAGCTCGACGAGCTCTTCTACGGGCTCGCCGCCGCGGTCGCCGCCCTGATCGCCCGCGCCTGCGTCCGGCTCGGGAGCTCGTTCGTCACCGACCTGCCGCTCGCGCTGATTGCGATCGGCGCCTTCGCGCTCACGCACTTCACGTCCGCGAGCTTCGTCCTCGTGCTGGCCGGCGCAGGGCTCCTGTACGAGCTGCGCGTAAACGGCGCCCGCATCGTGCGGATCGGCGCCCCCGCAATCGCGGCCGTCGCCGTGCCGGTGATCACCGTCTCGCTCACGGCGGCAATCTTTTTCGAGGGGCTGAAGGCGGGCCTGCTCACGTTCGGCGGCGCCTACACGGTGATCCCCTTCCTCCAGGAGTCCGCCGTGAACGGCCACGGCTGGCTCACCGACCAGCAGTTCGTCGACGGGCTCGCCATCGGCGGCGTGCTGCCGGCGCCGCTGATCATCTTCTCGACGTTCGTCGGCTACGTCGCGGGCGGCCTGCCTGGCGGCATCGCGATGACCGTCGGCATCTTCCTGCCGGCCTTCCTGTTTCCGATCTTCCTCCACCGCCAGCTTGTCGCGATCGCCGACAACCCGCGGGTCCGGCCGTTCCTGCTCGGCGTCGCCGCGGGAGTCATCGGCCTGATCGCCGCCGTCGGCGTCGACATCGTCGAAACGAGCGTCGTCGACCTGCCCACCGCCGTGCTCGCGATCGCGGCGTTCGCCGCGCTCACCCGCTGGCACGCGAAGACGACCGTTCTGTGGGTCGTGCTGGCGTGCGGCGCCGTCGGCACGCTGCTTCAGGCGACGGTCGTCTGAACGGGCGGGATCTCCACGTGCTACGCACACCAGGCTAGGCTCCGGCGGTGGCCATCGAGGGCTCAGCGAGCACGGAGATCGAGGCGGCGATCGCCGAGGTCTTCGCCGTCGCCGCCGACGTCGAGGGCTCGCCGCGCTGGCAGCCCGAGATCAAGGCCGCCGAGTGCCTCGACCGCGACTCCGCGGGCCGCCAGGTCCTCGTCCGCACCGAGACCGACGCCAAGGTCCGGACGCTGACCTCGACGCTTCGGTTCAGCTATGAGGAGCCGACGGCCATTCGCTGGGAGCAGACGGACGGCGATCTCAAATCCGTGCGCGGGAGCTGGGAACTCGAGGAGCTGGGTGCGAGCCGAACCCGCGCCACCTACCGGATGGAGGTCGACCTCGGCCGAATGCTCGGCATGGTGATCCGCGGCCCGCTCGTCGGCGTCCTGCGCGGACAGATCATCGAGTCGATGCCCGGGAAGCTGAAGGGGTTCGTCGAGGGCTAGGCGCTACGCGCGCTCGCCCGCCGCAGCGGGCACCTGACCGTTCACCGGCTGCGAGCCGCGCCGCCCCGCGCCCGGCGCACCGATCGCGTGGAAGCCGCCGTCGACGTGGAGGATCTCGCCGGTGACCCCGCTCGCCCAATCCGAGAGCAGGAAGCAGACAGCCCTGGCGACGGGGTCCGGGTTGGACTCGTCCCACCCGAGCGGCGCCGCCTCGCCCCAGGCACCAGCGAGGTCGCCGAAGCCGGGAATGCCGCCCGCAGCCGCGGTCTCGATCGGTCCGGCGGAGACGAGGTTGACGCGGATTCCGCGCGGACCGAGGTCGCGCGCCAGGTAGCGGGCCGTGGACTCGAGCGCCGCCTTCGCCACGCCCATCCAGTCGTAGGACGGCCAGGCGAGCGAGGCGTCGAAATCGAGCCCGACGATCCCGCCGCCGCTCTCGCGCTCGAGCAGGCCGGCCAGGTGCCGGCCGAGGGCCTGAAGGGAATAGGCGCTGGTGCGGAAGGCCTGCGCCGCGCTCTCGTAGCCGGTCTCTAAAAAAGCGCCGCCGAGCGCGTCCTCCGGCGCGTAGGCAATCGCGTGGAGGACGCCGTCGAGCCCGCCCCAGCGGGACTCGAGCTCGTCGGCGACCCCGGCGAGGTCAGCTTCGCTGTTGACGTCGAGCTCGAGCACGTCGGGCGGCTCCGGAAGCCGCTTCGCGGCGCGCTCGGTGAGCCGACGGGAGCGACCGAACCCGGTCAGCACCACCTCGGCCCCGGCGAGCTGCGCCTCGCGAGCGACCGCGAAGGCGATGCTCTTGCGCGTGATCACGCCGGTGATCAGGAGCTTTCGGCCCTCGAGCATCAGATCAGCACCCCGCCCTCGGTGACCGGCGAGAGGTCGATGTCGGCGGCGGTCAGCGGCCGGCCGCCGTTCGGAGACGGCTCCCGCCTCTCTCGCCGCCACAGCGCCTCGACGGTGGCGCGCGCGAGCAGGCGCTCGTCCGCGTCGCGGACCCGCAGCGCG
>Ga0126312_10001021_pt1 | contig 17949 bp, 16 predicted proteins | sample Plot104A_FD_92537 | JGI IMG/M metagenome (GOLD analysis project Ga0126312, IMG submission 92537) | Serpentine soil microbial communities from UC McLaughlin Reserve, CA, USA - Plot104A | ecosystem: Environmental > Terrestrial > Soil > Grasslands | place: USA: UC McLaughlin Reserve, Lake County... | reverse complement strand
CTATCGCCGATCTCCCGCAGCTCCGGGAAGAGCTCGTGAACACGCTCGAGCGCGGCAGGCCGGTCGCCGCGAGCAAGCCGTGCCGCGACGACACGTAGGTTCTCGGCCGCGGTCAGCTTGGTCAGCACGCGGTGGCCCTCTGGCACCGTGGCAACTCCGGCGCGGCGGACGTGGTCTGGGCGCCGTCCCGAAATGGCCTTCGTACCGGCTCGGATTTCCCCACCGGCCAGCGGGATCACCCCCGCGATCGCGAGTACCAAGCTGCTCTTGCCGGCGCCGTTGGGACCGAGCAGGGCGGTGATTTCCCCTGGTGGCACCTCAAGCGAGACGTCGCGCACCACCATGCGCCCGCCCCGTTCGACACTCACCTCGGACAGCACGAGCGCACTCACAGCAGCACCTCGTCGCCCAGATAGGCGCGCTTGACCTCTTCGTCGGCCAGCACCTCGGAGGTCGACCCGACCGCAATCAGGCGCCCGAAGTCGAGCACCGCGAGCGCCGAGCAGACCGCCGAGACGAGCTCCATGTCGTGGTCGACGAGGATGACCTGAGCGCCGTAACGCTCGGGTATCTGACGAATCAGCCCAGCGAGCTGCTCAGTCTCCTCGTCGACGAGGCCGGCGCCCGGCTCGTCCAGCAGAACCAGCTTTGGCTGCGCCAGCACGGCCCTGGCGAGCTCGACCAGGCGTCGTTCCAGGAGCGAGAGCTCGCTGCCGCGCCGCTCCGTGCGCGCGACGCCGACGAAGTCGAGGACCCGATCGGCCTCGTCGGCGTTGCCACCGAGCTCCTCGGCGGCGAGCCTCACGTTGTCGCGGGCGCTCAACATGTGGATGACCTGCTCCTGCTGGAACGTGCGCCGCAGTCCCCAGCGCGCGCGCTGGTGCGGAGCGAGGCCGAGCAACGAGACTCCGTCCACCTCGACCTCCCCCGCCGCCGGTGCGGCGAACCCGCTGATCACATTGAAAAGCGTCGTCTTGCCGGCGCCGTTCGGCCCGACAAGCCCGCAAACGCCCTCCCCGAACTCGACCGATACGCGATCGAGCGGTTTCACGCCGCCGAAGGAAACCGTGAGATCGCGGACGCTAAGCATCGCCCTCGTGCCCCTCGCGTCGCCGCCTACCGGCCAGGAGCCCCTGCAGCTGGCCGGCGATGCCCTCGGGCGCTGTGCTGATCGCGTGGATCAGGCCCAGGCCAAAGACGACGAAGATGAGATTTCCTTCGACCCCGAGGTCCGACAGCAGCGACGGGAACGCCTCGAGTAACAGGCCGGCCAGCACCGCGCCAAGCAGGCTGAACGCACCTCCGATAAGGACCACGGCAAATAGGATCACCGACTCCTGGGGACCGAAGTTCCCAGGATCCAGCACACCGGCGTTCGCCGCCAGGAGACCGCCCGCGACGCCCGTGGTGAATGACGCGAGCACGAGCGCGAGGAGCTTGCTGCGCGTGGTATCGACTCCCGCGGCGAGTGCGCCCACCTCGCTCTGTCGGATCGCCGCCCACTGCCGCCCGGGCCGAGCGCGCAGATGGGCCGCGATCAACCCGAACATCAGCGCCGTCACGATGAGCACGTAACGGAAATAGGCCGCGTCGCTCTCGCCCAGGGCTGGTCGCTCGAGGGCGAGGCGCTGCTCGGAGCCGGTAGCGCGCCCTAGGAACCCGTCGCCGCCATCCGGAAATCCGGTCGCGTTGAACACCACCGCGAAGGCTGCGGCGAACATCAGCGTCACGATCGCGAGGTTGAGACCCGAGAGGCGAAGCGCCGGCAGGCCCACGAGCACGCCGATGACACAAGTCCCGCCGCCCGCAATCAGCAGTAGTACGAGAAACGGGACCGAAGTCGCGTGGCCGAGTCGGAGGGTGATCCAGCCGCCGACCCCCACCAGGGCGATCTGTCCGAGCGACGCGACACCGAGCCGGCCGTAGAGCAGCCCAACCCCGGCACACGCGATCGCGAAGATCGCGGAGGTGGTGAAGGCGCGGAGCCAGAAGGGCGACAAGAGGGCGGGGAGCGCGAGCGCCACGGCCACCAGCAAGCCGGCTCCCAGCAAGGTGGCCGCAGAGGGTCGCGTGCGCGGAAGTCGTGCGGCGATCGTGCCCACACTCAACGCGCCACCTCGATGGTGAATCGCCGGTGTCGCTGCAACCAGACGATCACGATCACCGCAACCAGGAACGGTGCGGCCGTGCGGTACTCAGCGATCCAGTCGTAAGGCGTGCCGATCGCCTCCAGCACGCCGACGGCGAGTCCCCCGGCGAGCGTCCACCAGAGCGAGCTGAAGCGCCCGACGATGCATGCGGCCAGCGCGGGAATGACGAGGAAGGTGAGCGTGTTCGCGGTCAACTGGACCAGGGATGCGAGCAAGAGCCCCGAGGCGCCGGCGAGGACGCCGCTCACGAGCCAGGCGAGCGACTCGATCCGCCGCACTCGCACGCCGAGCATCGAAGCGAGCTCGCGATCGTCGGCCAGGGCGCGCATCGCGGTGCCGATGTCCGTGAACCGCAGGTAGATGCTGGTGACCGTGGTCATCCCGAGCGCGAGCCCGAGCGCGACCAGTTGCGTAGCGGTCACGCGGACATCCCCGAAATCGATTCCCGACGCGTCGGTCGGCAGCGTGAGTGTCCGTACGTCGTCGCTCCAGTACCAGTTGAGCAAGCCCAGGATCGCCAGGGCGAGACCGAGGCTCGCCATCGACTTGACTTCGGGGTCCCGATCAGCGAGGTACGGACCGAGCAGGGCGCCGTAGGCAAGCGAGGCGGCCGCCGCCGCCCCGATCCCCAGCGCAAATGCCGGCCAATCGCCCATCCCGTTCTGGAGGGCTTCCCAGCTGATCAGGGCCGCCATCGCCCCGAGCGCGCCGTAGGCGAGGTTGAGGGCGCCGGTCGTGCGATACAGGACCAGCATCCCCACCCCGGAGAGCGCATAGAGCGCACCCACGGCGAGCCCGGCGACGATGAACGGCTCGAGCATGCCCCCTACTCGACGAGACCCTTGGACTCTTCCTCCTGGAGGATCGGCTCCAGCGCCGGGTCCTCGACGGGCGTGCAGCCCTCGAGTTCGGCCCAGGCACCGTCCTTGACCACCGCCGTCCGCGTCGTGTGGTTCGCGTTGTGCCGGTCAGCCTCCCCGTAGTACCAGGGCGTGCAGAGGATGTCCGACTCGTACCCCCGGATTGCGACGATGGCCTTGGAGACCGTCTCGCGGTTGATCTGCTCCGGGTCCAGCTCGAGCAGCGTGTCCGTCAGGATCTTTGCCGCGAGGAATCCGGACTGCCCGAACGTGTCGCGTGGATCCTCCTTGTTCCCATACTTCTGCAGCACGGCGCGCCACAGCCTGTTGTCGGGAGTGTCGGCGTCCACGAGCTGGAGCTCGGAGTTCGCGATGAAGCCCTCCCACTCGGGCCCGATCTGAGATGGGAACGAGGCGTCGTAACAGGAGGTCAGGCAGGACCAGACGTACTCCTCCTGCAGCCCTTGCGCGACCGCGCCTTTGAGCAGTGCGGCGCTTACCGGCGCCGGATCGCCGAGGATCACGGCGGTGGGGTCAGAGCCCTTCACGTCCAGCATGATCGAGTTGGCGTCGATGTTGACCGGGTCGTGAAGGATCGACTTGACGATGTCGATCCCGTTCTCCGCCGCGTACTCCTCCGCACCGGCCTGCAGCCAGTCGCCGACGCCGGGCACCTTGTTCGAGACCTGGGCGACTCGCTCGGTCTTGCCTTGGCTGTGCAGGTACTGGATCGTCGCCACCGAGGAGATCCGCGGTCCGGCGTTGATCGGGGCGATGTTCGACGACTCGAAGCAGGCTTGCGGCACTCCGGTGCCGGTGATGCTGTAGAGATCCGCCTTCTGGTAGATCGGATTGGCGGCACCGCAGCCGATGAAGGTCGCGTCGCCGGCGAGCGCGACGACGGATTTGTCGTTCGCGAACCGAGACGCGATCTGAGCCGCCTTCTGCTGGTCGAGGGCGTCGTCCTTGTACGCGTAGTCGATCGGGCGCCCGTTGATGCCGCCGTTGTCGTTGACGCACTTGAAGAACGCCGTGGCCGATCGCGGGGCAGAGCTGAAGTCGATCCCGCCGCTCGCCGTCGCCAGCGCGCGCACCTTGATCGGCTCGCCGTCGGCCGGCTTCCCGGAAGCCATGCCGCACTCGAGCTTGTCAGTGTCGACCTTGCCGATGTCTTCGTCGGCCTCGGAGCCGCTCGAGCCGCCGCAGGCGGCGACGGCGACGCCGATCGCCAAGACGGCGATCGCGAGACCCAGTTTCATCGTGTTCAGCATTCGGTCGTCTCCTCGATTGACCAATTCGACGCTCAGTCGAGCGCCATCCACACGCTCTTGACCTCCGAGTAGAGGTCGAGCGCGTCCTTCCCCATCTCACGGCCCCAGCCGCTTGCCTTGACGCCGCCCCAGGGGGCGGCGGCATCGAGCGGGTTGGCCATGTTCACCCAGACGTTTCCGGCGCGCACAGCCTTGGCGAGGCCGTGCGCTCGCGCGACGTCGCGGGTCCAGATTGAGGCGCCGAGCCCGTAGTCGGTCGCGTTTGCCCGTTCGACCACATCATCCAGGTCGTCGAACGGCATCACGCAGATCACCGGGCCGAAGATCTCCTCCCGCGCGATCCGCATGTCGTCGTCGACCTCGTGGAAGACAGTGGGCGTAAGAAATGCTCCGTCGGCCAGATCGCCGTCCGGGCGCTCACCGCCACACAGCAGCTTGGCGCCCTCGTCGATGCCGGCCCGGATGTAGCCCTCAACGGTCTCGCGATGTTCGAACGACACCAGCGGCCCCAATTCGGTCTCGGGATCGAGACCCGGCCCGAGCTTCATCGACGACGCCCCGGCGACGGCGGCTTCCGCGAACTGGTCCGCCACTGGCCGCTCGACGTAGACGCGGCTGTACGCGGCGCACACCTGGCCCGCGTTGAGCAGTCCTCCCTGCAGGACGCCGCGCACAGCATCCTCCAAGGGCGCGTCGGCAAACACGAGCGCCGGGTTCTTGCCCCCGAGCTCGAGCGACACCCGCTTGAGGTTGCCAGCCGCCGCCCGAACGATCGACCGACCCACCTCGGTTGACCCCGTGAAAGACACCTTGTCGATCCCCGCGTGTTCGGCGATTGCGGCGCCGGCGGCAGGTCCGCCGGTGACGACGTTGACCACTCCTTCTGGAACGCCGGCCTCGGTGATCAGTTCGCCCAGCCGTAGCGCTGTGAGCGGTGTCTGCTCCGCCGGCTTGACCACGCATGTGTTGCCGCAGGCGAGCGCGGGCGCGACCTTCCAGGCGGTGATCATCAGCGGGAAGTTCCAGGGGATGATCAGGCCGCAGACCCCGACCGGCTCGCGCAGCGTGTAGTTGAAGGTGTTCGGGAAGGAGAGCGGGTTGGTGTCGCCCGCGATCTTCGTGACCCACCCCGCGTAGTAGCGAAAATGCTCCGCCGCGGCGCCAACGCTCACTTGGCGAGCGATCCCGATGGGCTGGCCCTGGTCACGCGTCTCAAGCTCCGCCAGCTCGTCGGCGTGCTCGTCGATCAGCTCGCCGATCCGCCAGATGACCTGCGCCCGTTGGGCGGGGGACAGCGACCGCCAGGGACCATCGGACCGGAACGCCTTCCGCGCGGACTGCACGGCTGCGTCCACGTCGGCTTCGGAGGCATTGGGAACCTCGGCGAGGGACTCGCCGGTGGCCGGATTGATTGTCTCGAACGACGGCGTGGCGACCGGCATGCTGGCCTCCTCCTACGAATCGGATCACCCTGGAATTCGGTGACGCGAGCATGCGCAGGGCGCGCGGGCTCCGCTAGGACCGCAGTGCACGCCGCTAGGGCGAGAGTGAACTGTTGCCGGCTAGGACGCTTGCGGCGATCCGAGCATCTCGGCTCGGTAATCCGTCGGCGTGCAGCCGAACGCTTCGTGGAAGATCCGGCTGAGGTGGCCCGAGTCCGTGATTCCCCAGCGGGCGCCGATGCTGGTGACCGTCTCGTCTCGTCGGGCGGGATCCGCGAGATCGGCGCGGCAGCGCTCGAGGCGGCGCTCGCGGATCCAGCGCGACACCGTGATGCCCTCCGACTCGAGGATCTTGTACAGGTAACGCTTGGAGATGTAGTGGGCGTCGGCGATCTGGGCGGGATTCAGCTGCGGATCGCCCAAGTGGGCGTCAACATATGCCCGGATCTGCAACATCAGCTGGGACCGCGACGGCACCGGGCGAGCCCGATCGTTGCTGATCACGCTTCCGCATAGGGACTCGACCAGCTCGACGACGCCCTGGACGACCTGCGGCTCGTCGGGAAGGGTCTCGTCGCGTGTCGCGAGGACCGCGATGCGCGTAAGGAACGGTGCCATCGCCCAGGCGATTCCGCTGCGACCGGGCATGCGCGTCGCGGTAATGCCGGCCAGCCGGTCCGGCGAGATCCCGACGATGTCGCGCGGCAGCATGCACACGAGCATGCGGAAGGAGTCGTTGCCGACGATGGTGTAGGGCCTGGAGCAGTCGTAGATCGCGAAGTCGCCCGGCGCGAGCACCGCCTCCCGCTTGTCCTGCACGATCAGCCCCTCCCCCGCGGCCATCAGGCTCAGCTTGTAGAGACTGCCTTCGGTGTTGGCGGCCAGCTTGCGGGTGCGCTCGACGGTGTGGGCGTTTGCCTCAACCCAACAGAGCTGGATCGGGCCGATGCTGCCGGCCCGTAGGGTCCCGTGGAAGCTTGCGGGCTCGCGCGGCCTGAACGCCAGCGGTACGAAGAGCTTCGAGGTGACATCGATCCAATACTCGGTGCGCTCGACTGCATCGACCGACGAGGTGTCGTATCCGACCACTATCTGTCCTTCGCGCGCCCGAGTACCTTCCGGTCAAGCACGATTAGATACGATATCTTGTTACGTGTCGTCGGTCCAGCATCCGCGGACTAAGCAGGAGCAAGTCTACGAGGCGCTCCGGGAGCGGATCCTCAGCGGCGCGTACGGACCCGGTTTTCGGCTCGTGATCGACGCACTCGCGAGGGAGTTCGGTTTTTCCCAGTTGCCCGTCCGCGAGGCGGTCAGGCGCCTTGAGGCCGAGGGCCTCGTCGTCTACCGCCCGAACGCCGGGGCGCAGGTTGCGCCGGCCGAGCCGGGGCTCTTCGAGGACGAGATGACGGTCCTCGCGTTGCTCGAGGGGTACGCCACCGCGGTCGCCGCGCCGCATTTGGACGCTGGCGATCTTCAGCGCCTCCGGGAAACGACCGATTCGATGGCCGCCGCGGCGGATCGGATGGATCCGCTCGAGTTCGGGCGCCAGAATCGGCTCTTCCACCACGCGCTCTACGACCGCTGCCCCAATCAATGCCTGGTCGACATGCTGCGCGACGTAGAACGGCGCCTCGACGCCATCCGGCGAACCGTCTTTACGCACATCCCGTATCGGGCTGCGGGTTCGATCGTCGAGCATCGCGAGCTCATCGAGCTCATCGAACGCGGGGCGCACGTCGACACGCTCGAGGCGGCTGCGCGCGCTCACAAGCTCAAGACCGTCGAGAGCTTTCGGGAGTGGCGGCGCGAGCACGGCGCGGCGGCAGCGGGGACGTGACAGCTCAGATCAGGTCCTCGATGCCGAGCCGTGGCTCGGTGAGCGACCTGAACTCGCTCGTGTGGAAGCACAGCGCGTCGCCGTCGCGGTAGTCGAAGTCGACGACCTCACCCAGGAAGAGGGTGTGGTCCCCACCGTCGTAGTCGCGCCATGGACGACACGCCAGATGGGCGAGGACGCCGGCGAGACGGGGGATCTCCGCGCTGTCGACCCAGACCGGTTCAGCTTCGCCCATCCCGGCGAACTGGCGCGCGATCCCCTCTTGCTCGGCGGCCAGGACGTTGATGCAGAAGGGACGTCCCTTCAGGGCGTCGTGCGACCACGCCCGCTTCGCCACGCTGACCAGCACCAGAGGTGGGTCCATCGAAACCGATGTGAAGGCGTTCACGGTGATTCCACGGGGTCGGCCGTCCGGGCCGTCGAACGTGACTACCACCACGCCGGTTGCGAACCGCCCCAAGCAGGAGCGCAGTGAGCGGTCGGTTGTCATCGTCGCGCCCGACACCGTCGGCTATGCCGGCACGGCTTCGGACTCGATCTCGGACACGCGCTCCAAGAACGACCGCACGCGCTCCTTGTATGGATCGAGGTCGGTCGCCTTCAGCAGCGCCCCCGCCATCCGTACCGGGTCGCCGAAGAAGTAGTACTCGTAGAGGTTCTGGCGCCCGGCGAACGCCGAGGCCGAGAGGTCCCACGCCAGCCGGAACAGCCGCACCCGCTCCGGGCCGGACAGAGTCGCGGACTGCAGGTAGCGCTCCACGTCCTCCTTCGCCTCCCCGTTGACGTCGGCCTCCGTGGGGATCGCCATCAGCCCGCTTGCCCCAAATTTCCGAACAAGCTCCGGGAGGCGTTGGGAGGCCTTGGGGAACCAGTTGCGGGCGGTGTTGAGCGGCTCCCACGACGGCGTGAAGACCCCGAAGTCATTGGGCGCGGCGTCGGCCTCGGACGCACGGACCAGACCATGCATCGTCCCGACGATGGTGATGACGTGTGCGAGGTCCTCCTGGATATGACTGAACTTCTCAATGCCGATCGCGTCGGTCATGAGCGAGAGCAGGCCCAGGAAGGCTTCGGCCTTGGCCGTCGTCCGCGCCGTCACCTGATGGGTCATGTGCACGACGGCCGACGTATCGGTGTAGAAGGAGTTGCAGAGCTCTGGCTCGCGGTGCATGAAGACGCGTTCCCAGGGGACGTGCACGTCGTCGAAGACGACGATCGCGTCGATCTCGTCGAGGCGGCCTCCCAGCGGGTGGCTGCGCCCGTAGTCGAGGTTCTCGCGGCAGATGAAGCGCAGACCCGGGGCGTCGCAGTTAATCGCGAACGCGAACGAGTACGGGGCATCCTCGGGGACGCCCTTGAGGACGGTCGAGGGGAAGACGAGCAATTCATCGGCGATCGGTCCGATCGTGGCTAGCATGCGGGCGCCGCGGATAACGATGCCGTTGTCGTCCTCGTCGATGACGTGCGCGCCGAGCGCGCGGCCATCGACCTGCTGCTGACTCGGCGCGACCGCACGGTTGGCCTGTGGCGGGATCAGCGTATGCGTAGTGAGCAGATCCTCCTCGCGCACCTTCTCGTAGTAGGCCCGGATGTTGTCGGCGTAGCGCGGGTCCGCTTGCACGAACCACTCGCCGGCCTCGCTCAGCGCCATCAGCGCCGAGTTGAGGTAGTCGCCGGTACGACCGAGCGTGCCAAGGCTGTGGTCGGCCCAGGTCTTGAACGCAGCGCGGCGCTTGAGAAGGTCCTGGGCGTCGCGGGGAACCATGAACGAGGTTCCCACACGCTCTCCGCTGGTTGGCGACTCGTACGTAAGCACGTCCCGGAGAGCGTGGTCGTGCTGAAGGTCGTACAGCTCGGCATAGCTGCGCACGAGCGCCGCCAGTGCCGGATGCTGCGGCACCGGGCCGCTTACCCGCTCTCCGTTGATGTCGACGGTGGGGCGTGTCGCGGCGAGACGCTCGACGTACTCCCTCCCTGTACGCGCTCCCATAGGACGCTTCCTCCTTCGCCGAATCTGATCGGGCACGGTCATTGTACACTATTAGTACGTGACGAACGATTATTGTACGCAGACAGCCTGGGGTGGGGCGAAACGCGAAGCGACTACCGTTGAACGCCGCGTGTCCAGCAGGACCCCTTCCCCGCCCGCCCCAGCCAACCACTCGCAGACGCTCGATCGCGGGCTACGGGTGCTGAAACTCCTTGCCGAGCACCCCGACGGGCTGTCCGTTTCCGAGCTGGCCGCCGCTCTCGACACCCATCGTGCCGGCGTCTACCGATCGCTGGGGCCGCTCGGCGACCATCACCTCGTCCGCCGCGACGACGACGGGCGCTTCACGCTCGCGCCGGGGTTGATCGAGTTGGCAGCCGGCGTGCGGCCGCGTCTGCGTGAGGTCGCCGAGCCCGTGCTGCGGCGTCTCGCCGATCAGCTGCGCGCAACGGCGGCGCTGACGATCCGCGACGGCGACGAGGCGGTCGTTGCCATGGTGATGCCGCCCCGCGAGCCGCGGCTTCACCTCACCTACCGCGCCGGGATGCGGCACCCGCTCACACGGGGTGCCCCGGGCCACGTGCTCTTGTCGGCGATGCCTCCGCAACCAAGCGAGCCGGCTGCCGTCGCCAGAGCGCGCCGGCAGGGCTACGCCGTCTCCAGCGGACAGCTACTTTCCGGCGCTACCGGCGTAGCAGCTGCGATATCCGCTCCCGGGAACGAGCCCGAAGCTGCGATCAGCGCGGTCTGGATTGAGGGCCTCGACCCCGACGCCGTCGCGACGGATGTGGTGTCCGCCGCGGCGCAAATAGCGGACGAGCTGCGGCGCTGATGTGCCGCTAAGACCGGACGGCGCTTGGCAGGTCCACGTGCGGGCTTACCGCCAGAAGTTCGCGTAGCCGCTCCCGGGTGGCGTTGCCAAGCGGCGCGAGCGGCTCGCGTGCCAATCCGGATGCGAGCAGGCCTTGCTCCTGCATTATCCACTTCGTGGGCACCGGGTTCGTCTCTGCGAACGCCGCCTCGACGAGCGGATGAAGGTCGTAGTGGACAGCGCGCGCACGATCGTGGTCGCCCGCCACGAAGGCGTCGTAGAGCTCGGCGACGGGCCCGGGCGCGAAGTTCCCCACGCAGCTCAGGTGACCCGCACCGCCGAGGCAGAGCATCGGATAGCAGAGCAGCTCGATCCCCGAGAGGGCAATGAAGTCCCGGCCGGCCTCGTGCAGCACGTAGGAGACGTGCTCGAAGTCGCGGGTGGTCTCCTTGATGCCGACGATGTTCTCGTGCGCACGGCGTAGGCGCCCCACTGTTTCGGGCGCGACGTCGACCGCGGCGCGCACGGGCACGTTGTAGACGATGATCGGGAGGTCCGGGAACTCCGAGGCGACCCGCGAGTACCAGCGGAACAGTCCCTCCTGCTGGGCGCGCCCGTAATAGGGGGTGACGACGAGTGCGGCGGCGGCCCCGAGGCGCTGCGCCTCGGCGGTCAGCTCGAGGGTCTCCTGCATCAGCGCGCTTCCCGTTCCGGGCAGGAACGGTACGCGCCCGTCGACAGCCTCGGCGGCCGCGCGCATGACGGCGATCCGCTCGACCACAGTCAGCGACGTTGGCTCGCCGGTCGAGCCGCCCACCGAGATCCCGTGCGTTCCCAGTTCGAGCTGCCAGTCGACGAGCGGCTTGATCGCATCCAGGTCAAGCGAGCCGTCATCGGCGAATGGGGTGACCAGCGGCGTGATCGCGCCGCGGACGGCAGTCGGGTCGGAAGCGAACGGTGTGGTTGTCATCACTCCTCCTTGCGAGTCTCGTGCCAGCGCTGGTAGTCGGGCCGGCGCTCGTCGCTGAGCGGGTAGATGCCGCGGATCGACTCACCCTCAACTACGCGCTCGAGGGCCCATTCCTCCCGCAGCTCCTGCTCGACAGCGTCGTGGGCGATCTCCTCGGCCAGGGCAGCGGGCAACACAACGGCGCCTTCGGCGTCGCCGACGACGACGTCGCCGGGCATCACGAGCGCACCGGCGCACGTGATCGGGACGTCGACATCGAGCGGGATGTGTTCAAGCCAGAGGGACGCGGCGTTCGGTGCCTGGAAGTAGGTCGGAATCGCGAGCTCGGCAACGCCAGGGGTGTCGCGCACGGCACCGTCGGTGACGATGCCCGCGCCGCCGCGGGCGAGCACGCGAGCAGCGAGGATGTCCCCGATCGTTCCGGCGCCCGCTTCCCCTCGAGCCTCCATGACCAGGACATCGCCCTGCGAGACGCTCTCGACCGCGGCCTTCTGGGCGTCCTCGGAGCCCCGGCGCGCCTCGCGCACATCCGCCCGTGTCGCCACGTAGCGCAGCGTGTGCGCGTAACCAACCATCCGCAGGTCGGGGCGGGAAGGGCGCAGACCCGTGAGGAAGGTGCCCGAGACTCCGTGCTTGCTGAGCTGGACGGTCAGGGTGGCCGTCGAGACCTGCCGCAGCGCGGAGACCGCATCCTCGGAGAGGGTGACCGGCCGTGGCGCGTTGACGCCGATTGCGAAGGAGCGCGCGGCCGGCGTGGCCTTTGGCATGGCGCCGTGGGCCGACAAAGGGCGCTCTGACTGGAAGATCGTGCTCCGCACCGACCCCGCGCCGTCGAGCTCCACCTCGACGATATCCCCCGGCTGCACCACCCCGGTCCCGGCAGGTGTGCCGGTGAGGATCACGTCGTCCTGCTCGAGCGTCATGAAGCGCGAGAGGTCGGCGACCAGTTGCGCGAAGGGGAAGATCAGCTCCTCGGCACTCGCATCCTGGACGACGTCACCGTTCACGCGCGTGCGCAGCCGCAGGGAGGAGGGGTCGACCTCGGAGGCGGGAACGGCCGCACCGATCGGGGTGTAGCCGTCGTGACCCTTCGAGAGCAGGTTTGAGCCCCGGTCGGCCCAGCGGAAATCGTGGACTCCGAAGTCGTTCGCGGGCGCGTACCAGCCGATCGCCCGTTCCGCTTCTTCGATCGTCGCGTCACGGACCTTCGCGCCGAGGATGACGGCGATCTCACCCTCGAACGCGAGTAGTTCTGCGCCTTGCGGGCGGGCCACAGGCCCACCGCGGGAAATCGACGACGGGGGCTTGAGGAAGTACGACGGCTCAGTCGGTGTCCGGCCGCGCTGTTCGGCGCGGCTGCGGTAGTTGAGGTGGACGGCGATCACCTTCGTCGGACTGAGCAGGTCGCCGGCCACCATCAGCAAAGCCCCGCCAGATAAGCGGCCACCACTAGGCCATCACTTCGCTGTGCTGGTCGCGCTCGTCCACGCCGGCCTCATCGGTCGGGACGATTTCCCCGTCGTGCCCGAGGATGCTCGTCGACTCGTCGTACCAGCTGTCTGGGGCTCTGGTACCCCAGAACGTGCGGCAGCGCGGGTCATTCACCGACCAGCGCAGCGGCTTGAGGTCGGGATCTCCCGTGTAGTAGTCGCAGGAGTACAGCTCGACGCGGTGGCCGTCGGGGTCGCGAAGGTAGACGAAGAACGCGTTCGAGACGCCATGACGCCCGGGTCCGCGCTCGATCGCCGTCGAGGCCCCGGCCGCAGCGAGCTGATCGCACGCTCGCAGGACGCCGGCCGGCTCGCCGACCCAGAAGGCCGTGTGGTGAAGCCTGGGCCCGCGACCCACGGTGAGCGCAACATCGTGCACACTCGGTTTGCGCAACAACCAGGCTCCCGTCATACGCTCATCGCCGCCGTCGGTGGAGATGTACTCGGAGCAGCGAAAACCGAGCTCGCTCCAGAAGCGGAACGCCTCCACTATGCGCGGGGTGTGCAGGTTGAGGTGGTCGAACCGCAGGATCGGGGCGCCGCGGTGTAGATCGAACCGCTGCAGCTGAGTCTGGACCTGCGCCATCTCGTGAAAGAACTCGAGCGGGTAGCCGAACGGGTCCCACACGCGCACGGCGCGACCCATTCCGGGGTCAGGCCCTTGGACCCAATCGACCGGCAGCTGGCGGGCATCGAAGTCCCGTGCCAGCAGGTCTAGATGGGCCTCGGCACGAACACGGAACCCCAACCGGGCGGCGGCGGGAGTCGCGGATTGCCGCAGGATCAGCGAGTGGTGCGCCCGCTCCTCCCATCCGCGCAGATACAGCGCGTCGCTGGTCCGCTCGGCGGCGACCATCCCGAGCAGGTCGACGTAAAAGTGCTCGGACGCCGCGAGATCGGTCACGCGAAGTTCTGCGAGGGCCGCCCGAACGATGTCGTAAGGGGGGGTCGCGGTCGGCGCGGAAACCAGCTCAGTTGCGCTGGTCATGCGATCAGCTTCCGCGATCGCCGTCGCCGAGCCCCAGGCGCGGGATGTCGTGCGAGCCGAGCGCGATGTGGACCGCCTCCGTCTCGCAGTAGAAGTCGAACGCGTAGTCCCCGCCCTCGCGGCCGATGCCGCTTGCCTTGACGCCGCCGAACGGGATCCGCAGATCCCGGACGTTCTGCGAGTTGACCCAGCACATACCGGCGTCGATCCGATGCGCGACGCGGTGGGCTCGCTGGATGTCCCTGGTCCAGACGTAGGCCGCGAGCCCGTACTGCGTGGCGTTCGCCAGCCGGGTCGCCTCGTCCTCGTCGCGAAATGGCATCGCTACCAGCACCGGTCCGAAGATCTCCTCCTGGAAGACCTTCATCTCCTCGTCTACGTCGGCGATCACCGTCGCCTCGAGGAAGTTCCCCTCCGCGAGGTGCTCCGGGCGTTGGCCACCGGCGACCACGCGCGCGCCCTGCTCTCGTGCCGACTCGATGTACCCCAGCACGCTCTCGTGGTGCTCCGGTCGGATCAGGGGCCCGAGCTCGGTACGCGGGTCAAACGGGTCGCCGACGCGGACGTTCTTCGCCCGCTCGGCGATGGCCGCCACGACCCGCTCGTAAAGTGGCTCCTGGACGAGCAGTCGGGAACCGGCCGTGCAGCGCTGCCCGTTCATCGTGAAGATCTGAGCCAGCGCCGCATCAACGCAGAGCTCTGGATCGGCATCGTCGAAGACGATCACCGGCGACTTGCCGCCGAGCTCCACCGAGAAGCGCTTGAGTGTCGGAGCTCCCGCCGCGATGATCGCCTGACCCGTGATGGTCTCACCGGTGAAGCAGATGAGGTCCACACCCGGGTGGCGCGACAGCGGCGCACCGGCCGTCTCACCCATGCCCTGCACGACGTTGAACACTCCGGGAGGAACGTCCGCTTCCTCGAGCACCTCTGCGAGGTAGGTGGCGGTCAGCGGCGACCACTCGGCCGGCTTCAGGACGACGGTGTTGCCTGCCGCGAGCGCGGGCGCCATCCGCCACGTCGACAGCATCAGGGGCGCATTCCAGGGCATGATCAGCCCCGCCACGCCGACGGGCTTGCGGATGGTGTAGTTGATGAACTCGTCGCCGACCTGGAAGCTTCGGCCGTAGAGCTCCGGAAGGACGCCTGCGTAGTAGTCGAAGTTCTGGGCCGCGCGCGCCGCCAAGCCCCTCATCTGGGCGATCGGCATCCCGATGTCGGCGACCTCGCGGGCGATGAACTCCTCCGCGTGGTCGCGGATTACGTCTGCGATCCGGCGCAGGACCTGCGCCCGCTCGGTCGCCTTCAACCTCGGCCAGTCACCCTGATCGAACGCCTCCCGTGCTGCGGCGACCGCGGCATCGACGTCTGCCTCGCCGCCGTCGGCGGCGAGCGCGAGCAGCTCGTTGTTCGAGGGGTTCAGCGTCTCGAAAGTCGAGCCGCTGACGCTGGGAACGAAGTTTCCGCCGATGTAGTGCTCCTGCAAGCCGAGATCGGTCGGCGGCGAGGCGGGCACGGTTGCATTCTTCGTGCTGGCCATAAGTCGTGTATGAAATCCTATCTGATCTTAGTTATCGACTATCTTTGCTTGACGTCGTAGCGCAGCAGCACCACCCCGCCCGTCGCGTAGTTCGGGACGTCGGCGGCGACCGCTTCACCCGCGGGTGAAGCGAGCGCTGCGTCGAGCGCTCGCGCATCGTCAAAATCGCCCGCGAAAGTGCAGAAGTAAGGTGACTCGCCGCCGCCGATCGCTGCTAGGTCGAAGCCGAAGCTGTAGCCCCGCAGCCCCGGCAGCTTCTCGACCAGCGGCAAGTGCTTCTCCTCGAAGTGCGCACGGAAGGCGTCGGGGTCGGACGGAGGCGGGTAGAGCGTGAGAAGGCGGTGCATCGTCACCCCCGGGTCCCCGCAGCGGCCGATTGGCGCATCTCGAGGAACGTGCGCGTGCGCTCAGGGGTGCCGAGCACGTCGACCTGCTTGTCAGGATGGTTGAAGTTGGTCGTGAACTCGTCGCACAGCGCCTTGTCACTCGCCATCGCGCCGATGAACTCGAGCACGTGCGGCGGCGGGTTGAGCATCAGGTTCGTCCAGTCGGAGACGCTGATTACGAACTCCTCGCGCCGCCGAGCGACGCGCTCGCAGAAGCGCCCGTCGTACACGTGATCCGCGAGGATCGCTTCGCCGATCGTCCAGGCCGAGTACGAGGCGGAATTGGCGCCCTGTCCCATCACGGGGTCGACGACGACGTGGCAATCGCCGGCCGCGAGCGCATATCGCCCGCCATCGAGGCGCGCGTAGTCACGGCGTACGATCGGAGTGAGCGCGCCCTGCAGGATGTCGCGGGGGGACCACAGCCCGAACTCGGTGGAATCGACGCGTTCGAAGGCCATTGGGAAGTGCCGGCCGAGCTTCTCCAGCACAAGCCGGTCGTAGGCGCTCGGGTCCTCGTCGTATTTGACTTCGGCGAGCTCCTCTACGTCGCCGCCCGGGATTGCCTCGAAGAGCAAGGCGGTCGCGAACCCGTCATGCGAGTAGATCGGCAACTCGAGGAGCTCGCCGTGGCCGGGCGAGAAATGGATGTTGACTCCCTTCGGTTCGGAGTAGGTGATGCCGCTGTAGATCCCGGCCGACAGCCGGCGCTGCGGTCGGTCAAAGGGGGACTTGTCCTCGCGCCGCGGGAACAGCTCTCCGATCCCTCCCCGCCCGACGGCAACCACCACGAGGTCGTGCCGGGATGACAGGCGGTTTACCTCCTCGACGCCGAGGGTCTTGCCGAGCACCAGCTCGCCGCCGCGCTCCTGGAAGTCCTCCATCAGGCGAGGGAGGTAGAGCCGGTAGTCGATGACCGATGACGGATGGGTGAAGTCGCCGCGGAATCGCACCTCCTCGTCGCCGGCGATGCAGTGGTGGTGGCAGACGTAGCCATATTCGGCCGCCTCCCAGTGATGGACCCCCAGCGCGCGCTCGCGCTCGAGCGTGTGGTGGTGGTGGCCAACGGTGTTCAGCAGCCGACCCTGCCGGATCTCGTCCGGCTCGCTCTGGGCGTACATGGTCGCCGGGACGTCGTTCGCCAGCAGAAACAGTCCGAGGTGCAGTCCGGACACGCCCGAGCCCACGATCCCGATGCTCGACTCCATCGCTGCCTCCTCTCGACGCGCCTTCGAGCGAGGCGGGCAGATGGCTGCGCAGCGTCGCTAAAGACAGGGCGGGCTCAGAGTCTTGTCAGCGCGGATCCTTCCACGCTTGGATGCGCGTGCACACCGATTGCGCGGGAGTGCACGCTGCCGACGCCTATGCCTGAATCACCGGTCGACCGGACCCCGAGGTTCGGCGCCACGCCGTTGGCCGTCGGCACGGCGCCCGGTGCCGGTGTACTCGGCGATCATCGCCCAAAGCCTCGGAACCGGCACCATAACCGTGCGTCCTTGGTCCGTGACCCGACAGCACGGCAATGCGGCGGTGCTGTTCGAACCGAAATCCCAGAATCTGCCAGCGCATGGCAGGCAATTGGCGATCGCCATGCACCTGGCGCTCAAGTCATACGCCGACTGGATATTCCGTTCACGTGATGAAAATTCGAGGGCGGGCGCCGAGCCCACGAAGGGCGCAAACGCAGTAGCCATGCGGGTTCCAGCGGGTAGAGCTAGCTGGACTCGAACCGGCGACTGCGGGATGTTGCCGAGAGCTCTGGCACGTGGCGGCGTCCGCGTGGCAAAACCCCGGGCCGGCTATCGAGACCAAAGGGTGGCGGGATAAGGGATCGCGCGGTTACTCAGGACCGACCACGGCCGCGCAAGGCTTCCGCTTCGGCCACGGAATGCAGAAGTCCCGGAATACCGAGCGAGGCCACCGGAGCTCGGATCTGGTCATGCCCGGTTGTCGACCAGCTTGAGGGCTGTCTCGACGGTGTCAGCTAGGAGCTGGTCGGAGAGGTCGCGGTCGGTCAGCGCCCTGGCGAGCTGGAGCGTGCCGACCAGCAGGCCGAAGAGGGTGAGCGCGTCGGTTCGCGCCGCGTCGGGGTCGTTCGGCTCCAGGCGGGCCGCGATGTCGTCGGCGGTGGCGAGGAGTTCGTCGGTGAAGACGTCCTTTGTGCCGGCGGGCCGGCGGACGATCTCGTCGAGCAGGGCGGCGGAGGGGCAGCCG
>Ga0126312_10001020_pt1 | contig 17950 bp, 23 predicted proteins | sample Plot104A_FD_92537 | JGI IMG/M metagenome (GOLD analysis project Ga0126312, IMG submission 92537) | Serpentine soil microbial communities from UC McLaughlin Reserve, CA, USA - Plot104A | ecosystem: Environmental > Terrestrial > Soil > Grasslands | place: USA: UC McLaughlin Reserve, Lake County... | reverse complement strand
CGCTGCCCACATGCTCACCGACGCCGGGGCCCTCGGGCTGGCGCTGCTGGCGCTCCGCCTGGCCCACCGCCCCGCCGGCGGGGACTTCACCTTCGGGCTGCGGCGAGCCGAGATCCTCTCGGCCCAGCTCAACGGGGCGACCCTGGTGGCCCTCGGGGCGCTGATCGTGCTCGAGGGCGTCCGGCGGCTGGGGCAGCCACCGGATGTGGAGGGTCTGGCCGTGCTGCTGGTGGCCGCGCTCGGGATCGCGGTCAACCTGGCGGCCACGCGGCTGCTGTCCGGCGCCGACCGGCGCAGCCTGAACGTCGAGGGGGCCTTTCAGCACGTGCTCACCGACCTGTTCGCCTTCATCGCCACCGCCATCGCGGGCGCCGTGGTGCTGGCCACCGGCTTCACGCGCGCGGACGGCATCGCCGCGCTGCTGGTGGCCTCCCTGATGCTGCGGGCGGGCTACGGACTGTTGCGAGATTCCGGCCGGGTCCTGCTCGAGGCGTCGCCGCGCGGGCTCGACGCGAACGAGGTGGGCCGCGCGCTGGCCTCCGAGCCGCACGTGGTCGAGGTGCACGATCTTCACCTCTGGGAGGTCAGCTCAGGCTTCCCATCGCTCTCGGCCCACGTGCTCGTGCGCCCGGACTGCGACTGCCAGAGCCACCGGCGGCGGCTCGCCGCGATGCTCAAGGAGCGCTTCGGCATCGAGCACAGCACGCTGCAGGTGGAGCGCGCCGGCGAGAAGGGCGAGCGACTGGCCATCGCGCCGCTGCGCTCCGGGAACGGTGCCTGAGGTGGCACTCTTCGTGATCCAGAAGCACGCGGCCAGCAGCCTGCACTACGACTTCCGGCTCGAGGCGGGCGGCGCGCTGAAGTCGTGGGCGGTGCCGAAGGGCCCATCGCTGGACCCGCGTGACAAGCGCCTGGCGATGCCCGTGGAGGACCACCCGCTGAGCTACGGCGACTTCGAGGGGGTCATCGGGCCTGGCTACGGCGCGGGCGAGGTGATCGTCTGGGACACGGGCCAGTACCGCAACCTCGGCGAGCAGCCGATGGAGCAGGCGATCGAGGAGGGGTACGCGGTGTTCTGGCTCGAGGGCCAGAAGTTGAGGGGCGGCTGGTCGCTGCGCCGGATCGCGACCGGCGGAGACGAGCGCTGGCTGCTCGTGAAGAAGCGCGACGAGGGAGCGGACGCGCGGCGCCACCCGGTGAGCACCCGGCCCGAGTCCGTGAAGAGCGGCAGGACGATCGAGGAGCTGCGGGAGGAGCAGGGGGGCTGAGCGCGCCGGTCGAGCCGATGAAGGCGGTGCTGGCGAAGGAGCCCTTTTCCGACCCGGGCTGGATCTTCGAGCGCAAGCTCGACGGCATCCGCTGCCTGGCGTTCCGCGAGGGCGGCGGGGTGCGGCTGCGCTCCCGCACCGGGCGGCTCCTGAACGGCGGCTTCCCCGAGCTCGTCGACGCGCTCGAGCGCGACCGCTGCCGCGACTTCGTCGTGGACGGCGAGATCGTGGCGCTCAAGGACGGGGTCACGAGTTTCTCGCGGCTGCAGGGGCGCATGGGGGTGAGCGACCCGGCGGCCGCTCGCCGCAGCGGCATAGCGGTCTTCCTCTACCTGTTCGACGTGCTGCGGCTGGATCGCTGCGACCTCACCGCCACGCCGCTGCGCGAACGCAAGGCGCTGCTGCGTCGCTCGCTCACCTTCGCAGCACCCCTGCGCTTCGTGCAGCACCGAAACGAGCGCGGCGAGCAGCTCTACCGCGAGGCCTGCCGCCAGGGCCTCGAAGGGCTGATCGCAAAGCGCGCCGACAGCGCCTACGTGCACGGCCGGTCTCGCGATTGGCTCAAGCTCAAGTGCTCGCACGAGCAGGAGCTGGTGATCGGCGGCTTCACGGCGCCGCGCGGCTCGCGCGCCCACTTCGGCGCCCTGCTCGTGGGCTGCTACGAGAAGGGCGAGCTGCGCTATGCCGGCAAGGTCGGCACGGGCTTCGGTCGCGAGGAGCTGGAGCGCCTGGGCGGGAGGATGCGCGAGCTCGAGCAGGCGCGCCCGCCGTTCGCCGACGTGCATCCCGTGCCGCGCGACGCGCGCTGGACCCGGCCCGAGCTCGTGGCCCAGGTGGCGTTCAGCGAATGGACCCGCGACGGCCGCCTGCGCCATCCGCGCTACCTGGGGCTGCGCGACGACAAGCCCGCCGCCGAAGTCGTGCGGGAGCGGCCCTCGTGAAGGTGGAGATTTCGCACCCCGGCAAGCTCATGTTCCCCGCCGCCGGGGTCACGAAGGGTCAGCTGGCGTCCTACTACGAACGGGTGGCGCCGTGGATGCTGCCCCACGTGAAGGGCCGCCCCATCTCGATGCAACGCTTCCCCGAGGGCGTCGACGGCTACGGCTTCTTCCACAAGGACGTGCCGGAGCACTTCCCCGCCTGGGTCAGGCGGGTCGAGGTCGCGAAGCGGGGCGGCAGGGTCACCCACGCCGTCGCGGCCAACCCCGAAACGCTCGTGTACCTGGCCAACCAGAACTGCGTCACGCCGCACGTGTGGCTGTCGAGGAGCGATCGCCTGCGGCAGCCCGACCGCCTGGTGTTCGACCTCGATCCGAGCGTCCACGACTTCCCCGCGGTGCGCCGCGCGGCGCGGGCGCTTGGCGGGCTGCTTCGCGAGCTCGGCCTGGAGCCGTACGCGATGACCACGGGGTCGCGCGGGCTTCACCTGTGGGTGCCGCTGCGGCGCGGGCCGGACTTCTCGGAGGTACGCGAGTTCGCCCGTGATGTCGGCCTGGTGATGGCCGCTCGCCATCCGGACGAGCTGACAATGGAAGCGCGCAAGGCCAAGCGGGGCGATCGCATCCTGATCGACGTGAATCGGAACGCGTATGCGCAGACCGCGGTCCCTCCGTACGCGGTCAGGCCTCGCCCCACGGCCCCGGTCGCAATGCCGCTCGACTGGGAGGAGCTGTCGGACTCGAGGCTGCGGGCGGATCGCTGGACGCTGGCGAACGCGTTTCGCCGACTGGCGGCGAAGGGCGATCCCTGGTCGGACATGGGGCGGCGGGCGAAGGGACTCGCGGAGCCGCGCAGGCGGCTCCGCGCACGGTAGCTCGCGACTACTCCGGGTAGCGGCTTGAACCGGCGGAGTCCCGTCCGGATCGCGAGCGAGACGGACGGGACGACGCCTGCCTCCAGTCCGGCGGCGGGACTCCGCGTCAGCTCCGCGAAGGCCTCGATCGACATGCGCCGATGGGGCCGACCGGGGCGCGTCTCACGCCGGCATGAGCGCCGGCACGGAAGCTAGGAGGACCGCCCCCGGGACGAGCCGCCGCCGCGCGAAGACGAGCTCCGTGACGATCCGCCGCGGCTGGACGAGCCGCTCGACGACCCTCCGCCCCGCGACGATGAGCTCCGCGACGAGCCCCCGCTGCGCGAGCCGCTGCCAGATGAGGACCCGCTACGTGAACCCCCGCTGCGCGAGCCGCCCCGCGCCGACGAGCTGCGCGAGGAGCCCCCGCTGCGCGAGCCGCCCCGCGACGACGAGCTACCCGACGAGCCCCCGCTGCGCGAGCCGCCCCGCGACGACGAGCTGCGCGACGAGCCCCCGCTGCGCGAGGAGGAGCTGCGCGAGGATGCGCTCCGCGCGGAGCTTCTGCTCCGGGAGGAGCTGCTCCGCGACGAGGAGCTCCGGGAGGAGCGCCTGCTCGAGCGCCTCGTCTGGCGCTCCGAGCTCGGGATCTCCTCCTTGACGACTCCCTTCGTGAGCTGAGGGATCTGCCGCTCGAGGAACTTCGCCATCTTCTCTTCCTCGCGCCGGATCTTGCGGGCGAGCTGGGCGGTGTCCTTGTCGCCGACCTCGTCGGCCAGCGTCTCGATCGCCGTGTACGTCGCGATCTCCTCGAACTCGTTCCAGTACTCGGTCTTGGCGTTCTTCAGCATCTTCTCCTGCTCGCCCGTGCCACGGATCATGTGCAGCGGCCCCTTGGCGGCGGAGACGGCCTTGCTGGCCAGGCTGGTGGCCGCGCTCGCCGCCTCCGTGACGATCTCGGGCCCCGGCGCAGGCGCGAGCTCGGCCTGCCCGCCGAGCTTCTTGATGCGGCGCTCGACCTCGCGGGCGTGGCCCTTGGTTTCGCGCAGGTGCTCCTGGAGGCGCTTCTTGTACGGGGCGCGTGTGGTCATCTGGATGTGCGCGTCGAGCGCGGTCTCCAGCTGTCGTTCCTTGCCGTACGCCTCGTTCAGGTACTGGATCAGCTTTGTGTCGCGGACTGTCGTCTCCGCCATTGGAGTCGGTTCCCCTCTCTCGTCTTACTGAACGCTGGCTGCCTACCCACGTGGCGCATGGGCAAACGTCTCACGGAGTGGCCGCCCGGCAGTGTTCACAGGCCTGGGCTCGAGCAGCACCCGCCAGCTGCGGGTCCGGGCCAGCTGGTGGCTTCCCGCGTAGGGGCGCGAGCGCGGCACGAACGCAAACAGGCGTGGGCCGGGTGGCGGGCGGCCGAGGGCGCCAACCTCGCGCAGCGGCAGCCGCCACTCCCACGCCACCGCGCCGCGCAGCCAGATCAGGTCGCCCGGCAGTGCCACCGCCCGGGCGCCCGGCGCCTCCGCCCTCGCCATCCTCGCGGCCTTGCGCAGGTCGAGTTGCAAACGCGCCCGCTGCTCGGCGTCCCGCGCCGTCGAGAGGAGGTCCCCCACCCGGCTCACGCCGGCCGGCAGGCTCAGCGCCACCAGCACGGCCGCCAGCCCGGCGCGAGCAGCCGTCGAGCCGCCGAGGGCGACCAGGCGCGCCGCACCCACTCCCGCCAGCACGCAGACGGCGGCCATCAGCGGAAACAGCAGGCGCTCGGTCGGCGGATAGCCGATCGCCACACCCACGGCGAGCCCGGCGGCCCACACGAGCACCGCGCCGGCGAGCATGCCCGGCAGGCGCTCGCGCCGGACGATCGCGAGCACTCCCGCCGCCGCCGCAGCCACGAGCGCCGGCAGCGGAGGAATCGGCACGCCGAGGGCGAGCACGTCCAGGCCGTTCAGGTGCTTTGCCACCCCGGCCGCCGTCTTGCTGCCGTTCATGAAGCGGCCCGAACCGAGCCAGTCGACGCCGACCCAGAGCACCGGCACCGCCGCGACCGCCGCCCACGCACGGGCACGCAGCCGCGGCTCCGAGCGGCCGAGCCACAGCGCCAGCCCGAGCGTGAGCGGCCAGAGCTCGGGCCTCGCCAGCGATGCCGCCACCGCGAGCCAGAACGCCGGCTGGCGACGCCCATGCAGGTACGCCAGCAGGGCGCCGAGCAGCGCGGACACCACCAGCGGCTCGGAGTAGCCGTGCTCGAGCGCGCGCAGCCAGCCGCCCGCCAGCGCCAGGGTCACGGCGGCCACGATGCCCGCCCAGCGTCCGGCCAGGCGCGCGCCGACCAGGTAGGCCAGTACGAGGCCGAGCAGGCCGAGGGCGCGCGCCACGAACAGCCAGCCCTCGGGGGCGCTGTCGCCGAGCAGGGAAAGCAGGGTGGCGAAGGCCACCGGCAACGGCTTCCAGGAGGGCGAGCCGGCGACATCGGTGTGCAGCTCGCCGCCGCTCAGCTCGCGGCCCCAGAGGATCCAGCCCCAGGCGTCGGTGGTTGGCACGGAGGGCAACGCGAGGCTGGCTGCCGCCAGACCTCCCACGGCAAGCCCGATCCATCCCCAATGCCTCCGCACGCCCGGCATTTTCGCACGACGGGCGCGCGTAATCCGGGCGATACCGGGGATAGTGAGCGGTATGGATGGAACACGAGAGGCTCAGGACAAGCCCGTGGCCGAGCTGTTCCGGCAGCTCTCGACCCAGACCGCCACGCTGGTGCGAAAGGAGATCCGGCTGGCGCAGCTCGAGCTCCAGGCAAAGGGCAGGCGCGCGGGCATGGGCGCCGGCATGTTCGGCGGCGCCGGCCTGGTCGCCCTCTACGGCGTCGGCGCGCTGGTCGCGGCGGCCATCCTGGGCCTTGCGACCGCGCTCGACGAGGACTGGCTCGCCGCCGTGATCGTGGGTGCCGTGCTGCTCCTGGTCGCGGGCATCCTGGCGCTGACCGGCAAGCGGCAGGTCGACCACGCGAGCCCGCCACTGCCCGAGCAGGCCCTGGACAGCGTCCAGCGAGACGTCGACCAGGTGAAGGAGCGAGCGCGCCGATGACCGACAGCCACGAGCAGCAGCAGCCTCCGAGCGAGCCCGACGAGCTGCGCCGCGAGATCGAGCAGACGCGCGCCGAGCTTGGCGCGACGGTCGAGGCGCTCTCGCAGAAGGCGGACGTCAAGTCCCAGGTCCAACAGCGGGCCGACGAGCGCAAGGAACAGCTCCGCGACAAGCGCGCCGAGGTCAAGGAGAAGCTGCGCGGCGCGACGCCAGGGCAGGCGCAGGACGCCGCCGGCCAGGCCGCTCGGAGGGCGCGCGAGCGACCGCTGCCGGTAGCGGTCGCCGGCGCGCTCGTGGCCGGCTTCGTGCTCGGACGCCTCACCGCGCGGAGCTAGCCGTGGCCACAGGCCAAGCCACCGACGCTCCGGACGAGCCGACCGATTTGCGGAAGCGCTCCTGGCTGGGCGTGCTCAAGCGCACCGGCAAGGAGTTCTCCGCCGACAACCTCACGGACTGGGCGGCCGCGCTCACCTACTACGGGATCCTGTCGATCTTCCCCGCGCTGATCGCGCTTACCTCGATCCTCGGCCTGATCGGCAGTTCGGCCACACAGCCCTTGATCGACAACCTCGGCGCGGTGGCACCGGGGCCGGCCAAGGACATCTTCACGAGCGCAATCCAGAACCTGCAGAAGAGCCAGGGCGCCGCCGGCGTGCTGTTCGTCGTCGGACTGGCGGGAGCGCTGTGGTCGGCCTCCGGCTACGTCGCCGCGTTCATGCGCGCCTCGAACTCGATCTACGACATCGAGGAGGGCCGGCCGATCTGGAAGACGGCCCCCGTGCGCATCGCCGTGACGGTCGTGCTGCTCACACTCGTGATCATCAGCGCCGTGGCGGTCGCGGTGACCGGCGGCCTGGCCAAGCAGGTGGGCAACCTGGTCGGAGTGGGCGACACGGCGGTGACGGTCTGGGACATCGCCAAGTGGCCGGTGCTGCTTCTGATCGTGAGCTTCATGTTCGCCTTCCTCTATTGGGCCGCGCCGAACGTGAAGCACCCGAAGTTCCGCTGGGTGAGCCCAGGCGGCCTCTTGGCCGTGCTGGTGTGGGTGATCGCGTCCGCGGCGTTCGCCTTCTACGTCGCGAACTTCGGCTCCTACAACAAGACCTACGGCGCCCTTGGCGGCGTGGTCAGCTTCCTGGTCTGGCTCTGGATCTCGAACATCGCCGTGCTGCTGGGCGCGGAGCTGAACGCGGAGCTCGAGCGCGGGCGGGCGATCGAGGGCGGGATGCGGCCGGAGGACAGGGAGCCGTTCGTCGAGCCGCGCGACACACGGAAGATGAAGAGTTGAGAATCGAGTCCGATGCCGTGAGCAGCATCGGGCGCGCCGCGCATGACGCCGGGCTGGCAGCGCTCCTGGGCGGCAATCTCTACGGCCGCCTGGCGATGCACCCCGCGCTCGGCGAGATCGACGACGCGGCCGAGCGCGGGAAGGTGCTGAATCGCGCCTGGCGCCGCTACGGCTTCGTCAACTCGCTCGGACTGGCCGCGATCCTGGCCGGCTGGGCCGGCGCGCGCGTGAACGAGGCGAGGCCGTGGAGCCTCTCGGCGCGAGAGCATCCGCTGGCGCTCGCAAAGGACGCGGCCGTCGCCGCCGTTGCAGCGACCGGCGTCGCGACGGCGGTCGAGGGCATGCGCTTCGCGCGCAGCAGCCCGGGCGGCGCGGTGCCGCTTGCCGACGGCAACTCGCCCGGTCCGGGCACGCCGCCTCCCGCTGCGCGCATCAAGCGACGGCTGAACGCGCTGAGCACGGCCGGACTGGCGGCCGAGCTGGCACTCGTGGGCGCCAACGCGGCACTGGGCCAGGCCAACTTCCGCCGGCCGCCCGCCCGCCGGCTACTCCGGCGCGGCTACTGAATGGCCGTCGAAGCCGAGCGCTCCTCCGAGGACGGCCCGCTGGCGGGTTACGCGCCGCAGCCCAAGCGGCCGCCATTCGGCCCCTACGCCCTCTTCAGCAGCGTCTTCAACGCAGGCTTTGCCGCAGCGCTGGCGAGCGCGGCCCGCAGCGGCCGGCTGCCCGAGCGCATCGAGGCCGGCGACGTGGTGCTGATCGGTGTGGCAAGCCACAAGCTCAGCCGAGTGATAGCGAAGGACAAGATCACGAGCTTCGCCCGCGCGCCGTTCACCGAGTACGAGCAGCCCGGCGGCCCGGGCGAGGTCGAGGAGCGCCCCCGCGGCCGCGGGCTGCGGCGCGCGCTCGGCGAGCTGCTGATCTGCCCGTACTGCCTGGGCCTGTGGGTCTCTGCCGGCATGCACGTGGGCGTGATCTACGCGCCGCGCAGCACCCGCACAGTGGCCTCCACCTTCACCGCCCTCACGATCGCCGACTTCCTCCAGATCGCCTACAAGGCGGTCGAGGAGAAGGGACTCGGCGAGAGCTAGCGCGACCCCGGCGCGGGCTCCATCGCGCACCGGTACCCGCTTCGCACCGCCGCATGCGGGTACGAGGCACCCATGCCCGACCGGATCGAGCGCGCGGCCAGCTGAGCGTCCTGTTCGACTCGGCCGGGTACAGACGCTCTCGGTGGAGCTGGTGGGCGAGCGCGGCCTGCTCGGCAGCCTGAACGTCCGGCGGGCATCCGATAATCCCCGTGCGTGTTCCCTCGCCTGACAGCTGCGGTCGCGCTGGTCGGCCTGCTCGCGCTGGCCGGATGCGGCACCGGCGGCGACCTGCGCGAAGCGCGCGGTTCCGTTGACCGCTTCGAGGCCGCCATCGAGGCAAAGGACGGCGCCGCGGCATGCGAGGAGCTGTCGGAGGACACGAGCTCGAGCCTCGAGAGCTCCGAGAAGAAGCCCTGCGAGCAGGCGATCCTGTCCGTAGAGCTGACTCCCTCGCGCTCGATCGTGGACTCCGACGTCTGGGTGACCGGCGCACAGGTGAAGGTCAACGGCGACACGCTCTTCCTCGACGAGACCACGCAAGGCTGGAAGATCAGCGCGGCCGGCTGCAAGGCCACGAGCCCGAATGCGCCCTACGACTGCGAGCTGGAGGGCTGACCATTGCGGACGATGTTCTTCGTCTACCTGACCTTCATCGTGGCCGGCCTGGCCTATGCCATCGCGATCGGGCTGCTGCACCAGTGAACGACTCGAGGCGCCGCAGCTTCCTCTACGAGAACGGCCTGTCAATCTTCTTCGGCCTGATCCTGTTGGCGGCGTTGGCCGGCCAGGCGTTCGCTGGGCTGCATGTGTTCAACAACGACGCCGCGGCCCACGGCAGCGGCGAGATCTCGATCTGGCGCTATGTGACCAGCTCCCACTACGCCGCCCGGGTCATGGAGAACTGGCAGTCGGAGTACCTGCAGTTCACGCTGTTCATCTTCGGAACGATCTGGCTGCTCCAGCGCGGCTCGCCGGAGTCCAAGGAGCTCGGCAAGGAGGGGCGCGAGTCCGACCGCGATCAGCTGCTCGGCGAGCACGCCGCACAGCGCTCGCCGCGCTGGGCCAGGGTCAGCGGCCTCCGCCGCTTCGTCTTCTCGAACTCCCTGCTGATCGTCATGACCGCGATCTGGATCGGCTCCTGGCTGGCGCAGAGCGTCGCCGGCCGCGGCGAGTACAACTCGGAGCAGCTGTCGCACTTCGAGGACCCCGTGTCGTACCTCGCCTACCTCGGCACGTCGGACTTCTGGGAGCGCACGTTGCAGAACTGGCAATCGGAGTTCCTGGCCGTGGGCTCGATGGTCATTCTCTCGATCTACCTGCGCCAGCGCGGCTCGCCGGAGTCAAAGCCCGTGGGCGCGCCCCACGAAGCCACCGGCGTGGAGGGTTAGCTAGCCGATCTTCGGACGCTGGGACTGCACGAGCCGCGGGGGCAGGCTCGAGCGGAACAGTCGGCTGGCTTTGCCCAGCTTGGCGCGGCAGCGGGGACACTCCTCGGAAGTAGCCTGCCTGACCGGGCTGTAGACGGTCAACCGGCACTTGGGGCAATTCAGGTAGATCAACCTCTCCTCCCTCCTCCGAACCCAGAAAGGTAGCCCATCCGTGGATGCAAATCAACCGAAAAGGGCAGTCATCACCGCATCCGATTCCGGCATCGGCAAGTCCAGCGCCATCCGGCTGGCCCGCGACGGCTTCGACGTGGGCGTGACCTGGCACAGGGACGAGGACGGCGCGCGTGACACGGCACGACAGGTCGAGGAGTTGGGCCGGCGCTCGGTCGTGGCGCAGCTCGACGTCACGAGCTTCGAGGAGGCCGGCGACACCATCGAGCGGCTCTCCGGCGACCTCGGCGGTCTCGACGCGCTCGTGAACAACGCCGGCGGCGCCCCCACCCACCCCTTCCTCGAGTGGCCGCTGGCGGACTTCCGCCAGGCGCTCGACCTGAACCTGACCGGCGCCTTCGTCTGCGCTCAGCGCGCCGCCCGCCTGATGGTCGAGGCCGGTAACGGCGGCCGCATCATCAACGTGACCTCGGTGCACGAGCACATTCCGCTGCCCGGAGCCGCCGGCTACTGCGCGGGCAAGGGCGGCCTTGGCCTGCTGACGAAGGTCATGGCGCTCGAGCTGGCGGAGCGCGGCATCACCGTGAACGCGGTGGCGCCGGGCGAGATCGCGACGGCGATGACCGGCAATGAGGACGTCGACCCGGGCAGCGTCGAGCGCCCCGCCCTACCCGCGCGGCGGCCCGGCCACGCCGACGAGATTGCCGCGGCCGTGTCGTTCCTGGCGTCGCCGGACGCCCGCTACACCAACGGCGCGTCGCTGGTGGTGGACGGTGGTCTGATGCTGACGGCCGCCCAGTTCAACGCCGAGGTGAAGCCCTCCTAGAGCTTGCGCTCGAGGTCCTGCACGGCGGGACCCTCGATGACCCTGCCGTCCGGTGCGAAGCGCGAGCCGTGGCAGGGGCAGTCCCAGCTGCGCTCCACTTCGTTCCATGCCACCCGGCACCAGAGATGGGTGCAGGTGGGCGATACCGCCGCCACACGCCCCTCCGGGTCGCGGTAGGCGGCAACCGTGTCGCCGTCGTGGCTGACGATCGCGCCCTCGCCGGGCGCAAGCTCGTCGAGCGAGCGCGTACGCACCTGCCTGAGCCGGTCTCCGACGAAGCGCAGGCCGACCTTGGTGTTCTCCTTCACGAGCGTCGTCAGCGCGGCGCGCGGCCGCAGCCGGTTCGAGTCGAAGGCCTCGCGCCACGCGTTTGGCTGTCCGGTCACGGCGTCGGCCAGCATCAGGCCGGCGGCCGTCCCGTTTGTCATTCCCCACTTGGCGAAGCCGGTGGCCAGATAGGCCGTCCGCGAGAGCGGCGTGAGCCCGCCCACCAGCGGCATCGCGTCCGCCGACATCATGTCCTGAGTGGACCAGCGGTAGTCCACGGTCTCGATGTCGAAGTGCTCGCCCGCAAAGCTCTCGAGCCGTGCATAACGAGCCTCGTGGTCACCCCCGTGGCCCACCTTGTGGCCTTCCCCGCCCACGAGGAAGAGCTCTCCGCCCGGTCGTGGCGCGGAGCGCAGCGAGCGCGTTGGCGAGCTTCCCGAGCTGATGAACATCCCCTCGGGCGGCTCCCCGCGCAAACGCACCGCGATCGAGTAGCTGCGCTCCGGGAAGACCCGCGCGAAGCTGAGCGAGCGGTCGGTGTACGGGAAGTGCGAGGCGACGACGACGTGGTCCGCCGTCAGCGTGCCCCGCTCGGTGCGCACCCCGTTCGGCCGGCCCTCGTCGAGGCCCGTGGCGCGCGTGCGCTCGGCGATCGTGCCACCGGCCCTGACGAGCTCCTCCGCCAACGCGGCCGCGTAGCGGTAGGCATCGAACTCGGCCTGGTCGTCGAAGCGCACGGCGGCCGCGACCTGGTAGGGCAGCGGAGTCTCGTGGACGAGCGTCGCGGGCAGACCCAGCCGGGCGGCCGTCTCGGCCTCCGCCGCCATCTGGTCTCGCTCCGACCGCTCGAGCACATAGACGTAGTTGGCGCGCCGCCGCCAGCCGCAGTCGATGGAGCGCTGCTCAACCCAGCGCGCCACCAGTTCGAGTCCGGCCTGGTTGGCCTCCCCGTAGGCTCGCGCCTTCTGCTCGCCGTGCTTGGAGACGAGCGACTGGTAGACGCTTCCATGCTGGGAGCTGACCTTCGCTGTCGTGTAGCCGGTGGCTCCGCCGCCGACGCGGTCCATTTCGATCAGGGTCACCTCCCGCCCCGCCTCGGCCAGCAGCAGCGCGGTGGTCAGCCCGGTGATGCCGGCGCCCACCACGGCAACCTCGGTGCGCGCGTCGCCGGCGAGCGGGGCGTACTCGGCACGCCCGTCGACGTCGAGCCATGGGGAGGTCGGCTTGGTCAACCGGTTCGCCGATCCGGGTCGCTCAACCAGGGCCGCTAGCCACGGCCGAAGGCGTCCAGTGCTGCCGTCCGGCGGCGGTCGTGCAGCCGGTCGCGCTGGGATCGCGCACGGGCCAGCAGGCGCTCGAAATCGAACTGCTGCAAGCGGGGGTCCTCGAGCTCTGACAACACCTCCCACAGGCCGCGCTTGCCCTCGACGCCGAGGGCCAAGCCCTCGAGCTCGATCACGCGGCTCAACGGCGAGTACCCGAACAGGCGGTTGTTCGGCTTGAGCCGGCCGGCCTTCTCGCCCATCCAGCCGGCCGCGACCTTCAGCCGGTCCTTTGCCACGCCGAGGCTCTCCATGATCGCGTCCAGCGTGTCCCGGTCCTCGTGGATCTCCCGGGACAGCTCCTCGAGGAAGCGGCCCAGCTCGGTGCCCTCGTTCGAGCTCCGCGCCCTGTTGGCCAGCTCGCAGCCGACGGTGGAGCCGGCGTAGTGGTCGTTGAGGTAGGTGGACAGGAGCTTGAGCTCGATCACGAGAGGCAGCGTACCGACCGCGAATCCGGGGAAAGAGATGGGCAGGAGGTGATCAGCATGGCCAAGGACCATGGATCCAGCGTGAAGGACGACAAGCAGTACGAGGGCCTACGCAAGAAGGGCATGAGCAAGGAGCGGGCCGCGAAGATCGCGAACACGCCCAACGCCTCGAAGAAGGGCGGCAAGAGCAGCGGGAAGAAGAAGTCGTGAGCAGGCAGCGCGAGGAGCGCGAGGGGCCCGAGGAGCGCGAGCCGTCGGACGAGGAGGAGGCCCCCGCGGGCTTCCCCGAGCCGCCAGGCGATGACCGCGGCGACCGCTCGAAGGACCCGAGCCCGCACCATGCCCTGAACAATCCGGTGGGCGAGCCGGACCCCACGGAGTACCCGGATCCGTACGAGCAGCGCGATGACCCGCGCGACCCGCCCGACCCGGACGCGGAGCCCTTTGGGGAGCAGCCGCACGTGATCCCGGGCAGCGGGAGCACGAGCGAGCCCCACCCCGGGCAGGACCCGGAGGCCGTGCCCTCGGAGGCGCCGGAGCGCGACAAGCTCGACGAGTAGGGGGCCGCGGTTCCTAGTTGTTGGGCGAGGCCGCGCTGATGTCGGCCAGCGCGGAGTCGCTGTCGCGCTCCACGGCCAGGTCGCCCAGCGAGACGATGCCCACCGGCCGGCCGCCCTCGACCACCGGCAGCCTGCGCACGTCCAGGCGGCGCATCGTCTCGATCGCCTCATCGATGCCCTGTCCGGGCTCGAGGGTGGTCGGGTCGCTCGTGCAGACCTCCCCGACCCGCGTCGATCGAGGATCGCGGCCTTCGGCGATTCCCCGCACGACGATGTCGCGGTCGGTCACGATTCCGGCCACCGTCTGGCCGTCGAGCACGATCAGATCGCCGATGTCGGCGTCGCGCATGGCGCGTGCGGCGTCCGTGAGCGGCTCGCTCGTGGTGACCGTCCGCGGCTCCCTGGTCATGACTTCCTCGATCCGTTCGGCCATCGTCTGCTCCTGATCCGGGTTCGCCCCCGGCTTACCCGGCGCCCTCACGCCAAACCGGTCAAAAGGCGTTTTGTTTTCGCGCAAAGCGGCTAAGGTGCCATTAGCCGCCGGCACCGGGACTTTGGACCGCGCCAGGGGCTCCCTAAGAGGGGGACGGACCGCGACAGACGCACGCCGGTCGCGCACGGACCTCACGTCGCCGACGACGGAGGTCCAATGACGGCCACGCTGGTCCCCACCCCAATCTCGATTGCCCGCCCGCCGGGGAAGGCGCACGAAGGCCGCGCGCTGGAGCAGGCGCTGCTCGTGCAGTACCACCTGGAGGGCGATCTCGGCGCTCGCGAGGAGCTGGTTCGCCGCTTCATGCCGCTGGCCCGGGAGCTGGCGCTGCGCTACACGTACACCGACGAGCCATTCGACGACCTCCTGCAGGTGGCCTCACTGGGCCTGCTTAAGGCCATCGACCGATTCGAGCCAGGACGCGGGAGCAAGTTCACCAGCTACGCCGCGCCCACGATCCTCGGGGAGCTCAAGCGCCACTTCCGCGACAAGGGCTGGGCGCTGCACGTGCCGCGCGACCTTCAGGAGCGGGCGCTCGCGGTCAGCCGCGAGCGGGAGACGCTGTCGAAGCGCCTGGGCCGGTCGCCGACCATCAAGGAGATCGCGCATGGGCTGGGCTACAGCACCGAGCAGGCGCTGGAGGCGGCGGAGGCGGCCGGCTCCTACGAGGCGGCCTCCCTCGACGCACCGGTATCCCGCGAGGGCGACGAGAGCGGGCCGCTGGTCGACCTGATCGGCACGGACGACGCCTCCCTGTCGCTCGTGGAAAGCCGCGAGGCGATGCTCAGCACCTGGAACGAGCTCCCCGAGATCGAGCGCGAGGTGCTGCGCCTGCGTTTCACGGAGGATCTCACGCAGCGAGAGATCGGCGAGCGCGTGGGCTACTCGCAGATGCACGTGTCGCGCCTCTTGCGACGCGCGCTCAGGCGGATGGAGGCGGCGAGAGCCGCCGCCTGAGCGACAGCGCGTTCTCCACGGCGAAGCCCTCCCAGTCGTTGTTCAGGTAGACGAGCACCTCGGCCCGGCGCCGCCACGACGCGATGCGCCGCGCCCAGGTTTCGAGCTCCGCCTCCGAGTAGTTGCCGCGCCGGCCGCGGTGACCGTGGTGCAGGCGCACGAGCGTCCAGTCCGTGGTCAGCCGGCGAGCCTGGAACGGCCACTTGGGGTGGTCTCCGATCACAAGCGCCGCGCCGTGGCGCCCGAGCAGCTCGTAGACGCCTGCCGAGAACCAGCTCGCGTGGCGAAACTCGAAGCAGTGCCGGCCGGGCGGCAGCACGCCCAGCGTGGTCCCCAGCAGCTCGTCGTCACGCTTGAACGTGGCCGGGAACTGCCAGACGATCGGCCCAAGCTTGCTCGCCTTCACCAGTGGCTCGATGCGCTCGTAGTAGCGCTCGATTCCCTCCCCGATGTCGCGCAGCCGGCGCACGTGCGTCAGGTAGCGGCTGGCCTTTGCGGCGAACAAGAAGCCATCGGGGGTCTCCTCCACCCAGCGTGCCACGGCGTCCCTCGACGCCAACCGGTAGAAGGTCGAGTTCACCTCGACGGTGTCGAAGACCTCGGCGTAGCGCCTCAGCCAGCGTGGCTTGCCGAGACCCTCGGGGTAGAGCCGGCCCCGCCAGTCGTCGTAGTTCCAGCCCGAGCAGCCGACCCGGACGGGGCGCACCGCGCCGTCCCTACTCGGAGACGAGCGTCTCCTGGTCGCGCTCCGAGAACTCGGTCTCCTTGGTCTGCGCCTGCTCCCGGAAGTCCTGCACGTTCTGTGACTGCTTGCGGCGGCGGCTGATGTCGAGCGCCGCGGCGGCCGCGATCACGACCACCGCCACCGGCAGCGCCACGATCACGGCCCCACCCGCGAACGCGAAGCTCATCACGACCAGCGCGACCATGAAGGCGATAATGATCAGGGTGCCTGGACTCATGTCCGAGTGGTACCCGCCGTGCCCCAGGGCAAACGGGCACGCCGAGGCGAGCGACGGCTAGCTTCCGCCGGAGGGTCCCGCTCTGCCCGCCTCGCCCTCGGGCAGGCGGCCGTCGCGCCCCACATAGCCGTCCTTGCCACCGGTGATCAGGTAGACGGCGGGCTCGTCGCCCGTGTTCTTGATCTTGCGAACGGTGGCGGCGTCCACGCGGGCCAGGCCCCCGGGCCCCAGCACGTGCGTGTCGCCGTCGTTGAATGTCATCTCGATCCGTCCGCGGTGCACGAAGTAGAGCTCCTCCTGCTGGTCGTGGAAGTGGCGGCCGGTCTCGATGCCGGGCGGCAGCTCGATGGCGTTCACGCCGAACGCGGTCACCCCGAGCTCTCGCCGGACCTTGCGAAAGCCCGGCCCCTCGCCGAGCGCCTCGACGTTGGCGACGGCAAAACCGTCGCCCTCGAGCTTGTCGCGCACCTCTTCGGCCACGGCCGGGATCCTACGCGGCCTGCTCGGCGCTGTGCAGGCCGCGCACGGCGAACACCGCGAACAACGCCAGCAGCAGGGCCACTGCCCCGAACGCCAGCGCCACCTTGTCCGGCGCACCGGAGAGGAAGCCGCGCTCGGCATCCAGGAACGCGGTCATCGGGTTGACCGAGGCCACCGACTTCACCCAGCCCGTGAGCAGCGCGAACGGCACCCACACGGGCGACAGGAACAGCGCCAGAAAGGCCGGGGTCTGCATGGCCGGGCCGGCCTGCATGGTGCGGAAGCGCATTGCAACGCCGACGGCGAACAGGCCCGCGGCGGCATTCACCGCGGCCGCCAGCGCGTACAGACCGACGAGGTCCAGCGCGCTGCCGTGGATCTCCATGCCGCTGATCAGCGCGACCGCCGTGACGACTGTGACCGTGAAGGCCGCCCGCGTCATGCCGGCCATGACGTAGCCGAGGATCAGCCCCGATCGCCGGGCGGCACCCAGCATCAGCCGCCGCGCGAAGCCGCCCTCGTAGTCGCGGGCCACCGAGAAGCCCGTGAACACGCCGCCGAACGCCGATGCCTGCATCAGGACGAAGCCGTAGACCCAGGTGGTGTAGCCCGGCGGGAAGTCGAATCCGGGCACGTTCTGAATCCGGGAGAGGCCGCCGGCGAACGCTGTGAAGAAGAACAGCGGGAACAGCAGGCCGGGCAGGAGGAAGGCCGGGTTGGTGAAGAAGGTGTGCACGTTGCGCCACCAGACGGCGCCGGCCGCCGAGGTGAGGCCACGGCCCCTCACGTGCGCACCATCCTCACCTTCAGGGCGAGCGCCGAGGCAGTGAGCGTGACCACGGCGATCGCCGCGGCGCAGCCGAATGCCAGCTCCAGCGCCTGTGCCTCCCAGCCCTTGATCATCAGCGCCCTGACGCCCTCGAGCAGGTAGGAGACGGGGTTGTAGGTGGCGACCGTGCGAAACCAGTCGATCTGGATCAACTCACGCGGGAGCGCCTGCGACGACAGGAAGAGCGAGGCGAACATGAGGGGGAACATCCCCTGCACGGCCTCGCCGGACCCCGTGCGCAGCGCCAGGAAGGCTCCGAGCCCCCCGAACGCCAGCGAGGTGAGCAGCACCAGCACCACGATCAGGAGCGCCCCGCCCACGCCGGTCGCGAAGTCGGCGCCCGCGATCCAGCCGACCAGCAGGAAGATGAGCGCCTGGATGAGCCCGAGCGCCATCACTCCGGCCAGCTGGCCCATCAGCAGGGCGAGCCTGCGCAGCGGGGTGAGCGACAGCCGGCTGAGGAAGCCCGTCTCCACGTCGTCGGCCATGTTGTTGCCCGCGCTCATCGCGGCGAACAGCGCGCCCTGCACGAAGGCGATGGCCAGGGCGAAGGTGAGGTACGAGTCGGTTGGGAAGCCCGGAAGCCTGGTGGCCGAGTTGAGCCCGCTGGCGTTGACCGCCAGCAGCAGCAGTGGAAATACCAGCGATGGGACCACCATCGCCGGCTGGCGCAGCGTGCGCACGATCGAGCGGCGGGCCAGGTTGCCGACCTGGATGGCCAGCGGCGAGCTCACGCCGCCGCCGGCTGGGGCTCGG
>Ga0126312_10001019_pt1 | contig 17950 bp, 15 predicted proteins | sample Plot104A_FD_92537 | JGI IMG/M metagenome (GOLD analysis project Ga0126312, IMG submission 92537) | Serpentine soil microbial communities from UC McLaughlin Reserve, CA, USA - Plot104A | ecosystem: Environmental > Terrestrial > Soil > Grasslands | place: USA: UC McLaughlin Reserve, Lake County... | reverse complement strand
GCTCGCCAGGCGCGCGAGCATCTTGACCGCGATGTCGGGGTGGGTGCGCATGAGGCGCTGGATGTCGCGCTCGAGCAGGGCGAGCGTCGAGGTGTCCTCGAGCGCCTCGACCGTGGCCGAGCGCCCCTCGCCGTCGAACATCGACAGCTCGCCGAACATCTCGCCCGCGCTCAGCTCCGCGAGCGTCAGGCGGCGCCCGCCGGGATGCGTGCGCGTGATCCGCACCCGCCCCGAGCGCACGATGAAGCACGTATCGGAGCGGTCGCCCTCGCGGAAGATCACCTCACCGGCCCGGTGGTGGCGCGGGACCGCGAGGTCGGCGATGTGGCGCAGCTCGTCCTCCGAGAGGTCCTCGAAGATCGAAAAGCCGGCAAGCGCGGCGGTCGCGTCCTCCCCCTTGGACATGCCGCCCATCATCGCAGGCGGATCCCGCACCGCGAGGCCCGATCGTGAGCGAATAGGGTCCTGTCGGTGTCGCACCATCGTCGTGTCGTCGAGGCGCCCGGCGCGCCGGCTCCCGTCGGCCCCTACGCGCCGGGGTTCGTCACCGGCGGCCTCCTGTTCTGCTCGGGCCAGCTCGGCCTCGACCCCGAGCGCGGTGAGCTCGTCGCGGGCGGCGCGGCGGAGCAGGCGACCGCGTGCCTGGGCAACCTGGCCGAGGTGTGCCGTGCGGGCGGTGCCCGGCTCGAGGACGCGGTCCGCGTGACGATCTACCTGACCGATTTGCCCGGCGACGGGCCCGCGGTGAACGACGTGTACGCGTCCTTCTTCTCGGAGGTCGCGCACGCCCTGCCGGCGCGCGCGACGGTGGGAGTCGCCGCTCTGCCGCTCGGGGCGCGGGTCGAGATCGACGCCGTGGTCGCCCTCCCGGACTGAGGGCGGCGGTCCGGCGCCGCGTCCCGGCGCCTCAGCTCGTGCGCGCCTTGCGCGCGAACACGATCAGGTTGTCGAGCGCACGGCGCCCCGACGGGTCGGCCGGACCCGTGCACGTGACCAACCGGAGCTCTCGGTGGCGGGTCTTGCCGTACACGCGCTTCGTGGGGAACTGCGCCTTGGGGTGCTGCTCGGAGCGCGTGACCACGAACGTCGCGACCACGCCGTTGTCGCCGAACCAGTGCACGCGGTCGCCGCGGCGGAGCTTGCGGAGCTCGTAGAAGACCGCGGGCGCCGTCCGCGAATCGACATGGCCGGCGAGCACCGCAGCCCCGCGCTCGCCCGGCTGAGGCCCGCCCTCCCAGACGCCGACCTCGCTGTAGTCCTTCGGGACCTCGAGCGAGCCGTCGCGCTCGAGGCCGAGGTCGATCACGTGCGCCTTGACGTCGATCTTGGGGATCTCGAGCCGCGGGCGCGGGACCCGGCCGCGGGCCCGGGCGGGATACGAGCCATCTCCGCCGCCGCCGCCCGAGCCCAGTCGGGCCTGCTCGCCGATCAGCCACACCGACAGGGCGACCGCGACGGCCACCCCGGCCAGGATCGCCAGCCACGAGATGCGGCGCCGCAGCGCGGCGCTCATCGCGCGGTGGCGACGGTCGCGCTCAGCTCAGGCGACCCCGCCGCAGGCCGAGCAGCCCGCCGACGATGAGCGCGAGCGCGAGGGGAGGCCCGGCCACCTTGGCGACGTCCGCCGCGGTGCCGCCCCCGGAAGGCAGGGTGCCGCCGCCGCCGGTCTCCACGCCGCCGTCGGGGACGCTGCGCACCTCTCGCACCTCGGTGAAGGTGTCCTCGCACGCCTCACCGTCGCCGTCGGAGTCGAGGTTGTTCGGGTCATTGAGGTCCTCGTCGAGAACGGCCTGGGCGTCCTCCTGGGTGCTGAAGTCCTCGCAGCTGAACTCGTCGACGCTGGTGTCGTCGACCCGGAAGTCGTCGCGCCGGTGGCGCGGCTCGCGGAACCTCCGCGTCTGGGTGACGTGGGCGTCGGTGTCGCCGTCCTCATCGCTCTGCTGGATGACCCGCTCCTGGCCGCCGGCGCATACGTCCCCCGCGCTGGCCGAGCCATTGCCCGCGGAGACGCCGCCGTCCGAGCTACAGCTCTGCGAGATGGACGCCGACTGGTCATCCTGCGCGGCCGCCGGTGCGGCCGGGACCACCAAGAGGAGGCACACCGCCGCGGCAAGGGTTAGCCGGGCTCGCGATCCGACGTTGGCAGTCTCGCTCATGTCACTCATCCCCCTCCGTGGTGCGGGTCACTGCCAGCTTACCCCCCGAGAAGCGATTTGCGCAAGTGGTAACCGGTGGCGACGGCGCGCGCCCATCTAGCTCACCACCTGCGGCAGACCGCCGAACAGGCGCGGATCGTTGGTTATCACCGCGTCGGCCCCGAGCTCGACGAGGCGCTCGAGCCGGCGACGGTCGTCGACCGTCCACACGTAGAGCTCGCCGCCCGCCGCGTGCACGGCGCGGACGAGCTGGGCGCTCACGAGCATCCAGTGGGCGACGACGGCCTCGCATCGGCCGGCGGCGAGCATCTTCCCGGCACGACCCGGCAGGCGGGCGCGCAGGTAGCGGGCGACGGCGTACGCCGGGAGCGCCCAGCGGCGCTGCGTATAGTCGCGGCGCACGCGCGGCACCGACCACCCGCGCGGCACGCCGGGGGCGAGCTCGCCCACGCGCGCGAGGCTCTCGGTGTGCATCGAGGAGATGAACGAGCGCTCCAGCAGCCCGCGCGAGCGCAGAGCCTCCACCACCTCGCGCTCGAAGCCCCGGTGCTTGAGGTCGGCATCGAGCTCGACGCTCGCGTAACGGTCGCCGGCGAGCAGGTCGAGCCCCTCGTCGAGGGTTAGCGGGTGGCGGCGACGGGCGTCCTCGGGATCGTGGGCGAGGACGATGCGCCCGTCGCGGCGGCGCAGGAGGTCGAACTCGATCATGTCGACGCCCGCCTCGACCGCGGCCTCGAAGCTCGCGCGGGTGTTCCCCGGGGCGAGCGCGTCGGCGCCCTTGTGCCCGACGCGCTTGATCCCGCGCCGCGCCGTCGCGGTCATCGCTGACACGTGGGGCACCAGTAGGTCGTGCGGTTGTCGTCGCCCTGGCCGCGCTCCCGGACCGGCGTCGAGCAGGCGCGGCACGGCAGGCCGCCGCGGTCGAACACCCACGTGTCGCGCCCCCGGCCGGGCGCCGGTCGGGCGCCGGTCGGCTCGAAGGTCACGATCCGCCCGCCGCGCTCGACCGAGCGCCGCATGAGGGGGCGCACGGCCTCGACGATGGCGAGCGCCTCGGCGTCGGCGACCTCGCCGGCCCGCCGCCACGGGTCGATCCGCGCGAGGAAGCAGCCCTCCGACTTCCACACGTTGCCGATCCCCGCGAGGTTGCGCTGGTCGAGCAGGGCGTCGCCGATCCCGCGCGTCGGGTCGTCCTCGCGCAGCCGGCGCAGGAGCGCGCGCGCGTCGAACTCCGCGGTGAGGACGTCGGGCCCGAGCCCGGCGATGCGCGCGTCCGAGCGGGCGCGCCCGTCGGTCATGAGCTCGAGCACCGGCCCGTCGAACTGGACCACCTCGTGCTCGCGCGTGCGCAGCACGAGCCACGCGCGGCGCCGCGAACGGTGCCAGCGCTCGCCTCGCCGGTAGACCCGCCAGGCGCCGCCCACGCGCAGGTGCGAGTGGATCGTGAGATCGTTGTCGAAGCGCACGAGCAGGTGCTTGCCCTTCGCGTCGACGGCGTGCACGGCCCGGCCGCTCAGCCGCTCGGCCCAGCGGTCGAGGCGGTGGCGCGGCTGCGGGGTCTCGATCGCCACGACCTCACGCCCCACGAGCGCCGCCGCGAGCTGCCTGGCGGCGCTGTGGATCGTGTCGCCCTCGGGCATGGGTGAAGCCTAGGCGGCGCCCGAGCGGCGCGCGCCCGGTCTAGGACGGCGGGGGCCAGGGCTACCCTCGTGGCCGATGCGACGTCCCTCCGCCGTCGGAGCCGCGACGTACGCACTCCTGGCGGGAATCGTCGCCGCCGGGCTGGCCCTGCGCGTATGGAACATCGACCACGGGCGGCCGTTCGTCTTCAACGTGGACGAGGCGTCGCACTTCGCGCGCCGCGCGGTGACGATGCTCGCCCGCGGGACGCTTGACCCCGGCTACTACCAGAACCCCTCGGCGTTCACCTACCTCGTGTACGCGGCCGTCCGACTAGCGCTCGACGAGGGAGAGGTCGTCCGCCGCTTCGCCACCGACCCGACCCAGGTGGTCGTGGTCGGCCGCGCGGTCGCCGCCCTGCTCGGGGTGGCGGGTGCGGTGGCCGCGTTCGCCCTCGGGCGCCGGCTGTGGGACGCGGCGACCGGGCTCGTCGCCGCGGCCATCGTGGCCTTCGCCTTCCTGCCCGTCGCCTTCTCGCGGCTCGCGCTCACCGACGTCGGCACGCTCGCGCCGGTGGCGGTGGCCGTGCTGGGGTCAGTGCTCGCGCTCGAGCGCGGGAGTCTCCAGGACTTCGCCCTGGCCGGGGTCGGCGCGGGACTGGCCGCGGGGTTCAAGTACACGGCCGGGCTCGTGCTGGTCGCGCTCCTCGCCGCGGGCGTGCTGCGCTGGCGCGCCGAGCGCGGCCGCGAGCCGCTCGTCGGGCTCGCGGTCGGCGCCGTCGCAGCGGCGGGTGCGTTCCTCGTGACCACGCCCTTCGTCGTGCTCGAGCTTGCGACGGCGAGCCGGCAGCTCGGCGCGCAGGCCACGGCCGCGGGTGAGCCAAAGCTGGGCCAGGCCGGCGACTCGCCGGTGGCGTACTACCTCGACTCGCTGACGTGGGGGCTCGGCTGGGTCCCGGCGCTCGCCGCGGCCATCGGCGCCGTGGTCGTGGCGCGCCGCGAGGCCGGGCGGGCAGTCGTATTGCTCGCGTTCCCGCTCGCGCTGTTCGGCTACCTCTCGACCCAGGAGCGGTTCTTCGGCCGCTGGCTGCTCCCGGCGTATCCGGTGCTGGCCGTGCTCGCCGCCGTCGCGCTCGTCACAGTCGCGGCGTGGCTCGCCCGTTTGGTCGCGCCGGGGCGAGCGAGGTGGCTCGCTCCCGCGATCCTGGCCGCGCTCGCCGCCCTCACACTCGCCCAGCCGCTCGCCGCCGACTGGCGCAGCGGCCGTGTGCTCGGGCGCGAGGACACCCGCGCGCTCGCGCGCGCGTGGCTCGCAAGCCACTACCCGCCGAACCTCCGCGTGACCATCGAGCCCGAGGTGCCGCCCCTCTTCTTCCGCCAACCCGGCGTCGGCCCCCCGCTCTTCCGGCGCGACTTCGAGCTCGCCGCCAAGGCGCGCGGGCTCGGCTTCTCCGACACGCTCTCCCCCGCGACGCTCGACCGCTACCGCGCCACGGGGACGTGCCTCGTGGTCACCCTCGGATACGTCCGCGGGCGCGTCGAGCGCGACGAGGATCCGGACGCGGCGGAGTACTACGGCGCACTCGAACGCGAGTCGCGGGTCCTCTGGCGGGCGCTCCCCCAGCGCGCGGGCGCCGAGCCGCTGCGCTTTCACTTCGACCTCTCCTACAACGGCTACCCGCCCGGCCTCGAGCGGCCGGGCCCGGAGGTCCGGATCCTCCGGCTCGACCGCTGCCGCCAGCGCTTCGGGCCGCTCTCCCCGGACGAGCGCCGGGCCGTGGCCGGCGAATAGCCTGCCCCCGCACGTGACCGCCGCCTCCCCCACCCTCCGGCGCGCGGGAGCGCGCGCGCTGCCCGCGGGAGCCGCCGGGCGGTACTGGCTCGCGGTGGGCGTGCTGACCCTCGTGGCCGCCGGCCTTCGCATCCCGTCGCTCGGCGGACCGAGCCTGTGGTTCGACGAGGCGGTGACGCTCTCGCTCGTGCGCAGGGACCTCGGCTCGATGCTCGCCCTGCTGGCCGAGAGCGAGTCGACGCCGCCGCTCTACTACCTCGTTGCGTGGGCGTGGGCGCGCCTCGCCGGCGACTCCGAGGCGATGGTCCGGGGACTGTCGGCGCTCGCCGGCGTGGCGGTGGTTCCCGTGGCGTACGCGGCGGGGGCCCGCCTCGCCACCCGCCGCGTCGGCTTCGCGCTCGCCGCGGTGTGCAGCGTGAGCCCGCTGCTCGTGTGGCACTCCCAGGACGCGCGGGCGTACTCGCTGCTCGTCCTGCTGAGCGCGCTCACCTTGCTCGCGGTCGGGCGCGCGGCCGACGCCGGCCGCGGACGCGACCTCGCGGCGTGGGCGATCGCCTCGATCCTCGCCCTGGCCACGCACTACTTCGCCGTCTTCCTCGTGCTCGGCGAGGCGATCTGGCTGCTCGCGCGGGTGCGCCGGCGCCGGCGCGTCGCGCTCGCCGCGGGAGCGGTGGTCGCAGCCGCCGCCGCGCTCGCCCCGCTGGCGCTCCAGCAGCGGGGGTACGGCGGCGCGGCGTGGCTCGCCGCGCGGGGGCTCGGGGGACGGGTCGAGAGCCTGTGGACGCACTTCGCCGCCGGCTACGGCTCGGCGCCCGCGGAGATCTCGAGCTACGAGCTCCCCACCCCGACCGGCCTCACGATCGCCGCGGCGGTCCTCGCCGGAGTGGCGATCGTGCTGGCGGTCGCGCTCGCCTTCGCGGGTCGCTGGCTGGGCGGGTCGGCGGCCGGGGAGCGATCGCCCGGGGCGGACGCCGTGCGCGGCGAGCGGCGCGGGCTCGCGGCGGCCGCGGTGCTCGTGGCCACCGCCATCGGCCTCCCGCTCCTGCTCGCGCTCGCCGGCACCGACTACGTCTTCTCGCGCAACCTGCTGCCGGGGTGGCTGGCGCTGGCGCTCGCCGTCGTGCTCGGGGTCGGCGCCCGGCGCGCGGGAGCGGCGGGCGCCGCGCTGGGCCTGGCGCTGTGCGGCGTGCTCGCCGCGATCACGCTCTCCGCCGCGGCGGCGCCGCGGACCGGCCCCGACGACTGGAGCCGCGTTGGCCGGGCGCTCGGCGACCCCCGCGAGGCGCGCGTCGTCCAGGCGCCCGCCGCGATCGCCATGCCGCTCGCCCTCGACCGACCGGGGCTCGTGACGGTGCCGGCGGCCGGGCGGCGCGTTCGTGAGGTGGTCGTGCTCCTGCGCGGCGCGCGACGCCACCGCCGCCGACCGCCGGCGCCCGGGTTCGAGCTGCTCGGCCGGCGCACCGTCGGCCGCTCGTTCACGCTCTTTCGCTATCGCAGCGCGCGTCCGGCCCTGGTCACCCCCGGAACGATCACGCTCGACAAGCCGCTGCGCCAGCGCCGGACCGCCGTCCTGCTCGACGACGTGGCGGCGGCACGGCGGCGCCCGGGCGGCACGGAGCCCCCGCGCCTTCGCTTCTGCGCGCCTGCGACCGGCGAGCTGCGCGTCGTGTCCGTCACCACCGCGTGCGCGGAGGCCTTCCCGCGCCCTCGCGTCGGGGCACCGTCACGCGGTGCGACCGCGCGCTAGCCGGTGACGCCCGCGCCCGAGCCCCCGTCCTCGGGAACCCCGTAGCGCGTCGACAGCTTCGACAGCGGCATCTCGGGGGCGAAGCCGTCCTCGAGCCGCGGGAGCAGCCAAAGGTGGACCATCTTGCGAAGGCCGGGACGGCGAGTCTGCCTGTTGTGGTGGAGGTGCCACGAGAAGAGGGGGCCCGGCTGCGCGGGGTTCGCCACTCGGCGCGGGATGCGGTAGATGTAGGCGATCAGGACCGGCTTGCCGTCGGGGTTCTTCCAGTACATGAGCGACTCGGGCCGCTCGGGGTTGATGTAGTCCCGATCCTTCTGGTAGCCGAGATTGGTGAGGTGCCAGAAGTCGAGGTCCCTCTGGGCGGCGTAGCTGCGCGGGAGGAACTCGTAGCCCGCGGCGCGGGCGGCCTCGATCGTCGGGAAGCGACGCCGCGCCGCGGCCAGCGCCCGATCGAGGTGGTCCCTGCCCCATTGCCTCTGAGGTGCGGTGGCGGTGGCCAGGTTCATCCCCGAGTGCCCGTGGCCGCGCGCGCCGTGGCCGTGACCCGCGGCCTCGCCGCTGATGAGCCCCGCGCCGACGAGCCCCGCGGCCACCAGGCTCGCCGCGGGGGCGACCCGGACGGCCCGCGACCGGAGCGACGGCAGCGTCAGCCCGACGAGGACGACCTCGAAGACGAGCGCGCCGATCGCCACCGGATCGCGCCACTCGCCGAGGTGATCCTCGATCTGCGGCAGGCCGATCGTCCGGCTCCACACGAAGCCGACGAGCGCCGTGCCCGCCAGCGCGCCGGCCGCCGGCCACGCGAGCTCGGGCATGACGCCGCGAGCGAGCAGGACGGCGAGCGCCAGGCTCGCGGCCGCGAGCAAACCGAACAGCACGGCGATGTAGGGAGCGTCCTGCCAGTGTCCGGGCAGGTCGAGCAGGTGCGCGGCGGCGATGCCGATCAGGCAGAAGACGCCCGCGGTCACCGACCTGCGGTCGTCCAGGGGCTGCTCGCCCCTCGCCATGTTCACCGTGCGCGCCGACATCCTCTGAGCGCGCGAGGCTAGCCGCGACCGAGGTCGTCGCCCAGACCGGGCTAGGCTCTCCGCCCCGATGTCCGCCGGGCCGAGACCGGGAGACGCGCCCGGGAAGACGGAGCCCGCGGACGAGCGGTCGCCCCGCATGCACCCCCCGCGGAGCGAGATCGGCGCCCGCACGGAGATCCGGCCGCCCACGCGTCCCCCGGCCGCGCGCCTGGCGCCGGTCCTCACCGTGGCGGGACTGGCCCTGCTCGGCATCGCCTTCGAGCTCGTGTACGGGCAGGCCCCGCTCTACACCGGGAACCAGCACACCTACGTCCTGCACGGCCTCGCCCAGGCCGGCGTCGGGCTGCTGCCGCTCGACTGGCAGGCGAACACCGTCGACCCCACGCCGGCGACCAGCGTGCTGGTCGCCGCCGCGGCGGGCCTCGGGAGTGAGTGGCTGCTGATCCTCCTCCACGTCGGGCTGATCGGCGCCTACGGGGTCGCGCTCGTCGCCATCGGCGTCAGGCTGCTCCGGCTCGACGGCCTGCCGCGCCGGCTCGTGTTCGTGGCGCTCCTGCTGTTCGTCCACTCATGGGTGGCCGCGCGCCTCGGCCTCGGCCTGGCCGACGACATCCGGTCGCTGGCTAGCAAGGGCCTCGCCGGCCAGTACGCCCCCGGGCTCACCTTCCAGCCGAGCCTGTTCGGCGTCCTGATCGTCGCCTCGCTGCTCGTCTACGCCCGCGGGCGGTTGCTCGCGGCGGTGGCGCTCGCGTCCGCGGCCGCGATCTTCCACCCCACCTACCTGCTGAGCGCCGTCGTGCTGTGCGGCGCCTATCTGGCCGACGTGTACGCGCGCTCGCGCGACTTCCGGACGGTCGCCCAGGCGGCGGCGCTCGCCACCGTCCTGCTCGTGCCGGTGGCGGTGTACGCGCTCGTCGCCTTCGCTCCGGCGCCGGGCGGCGCGCACGAGGCGGCCCAGAACGTGCTCGTCGACTACCGCATCCCCCACCACGCCAAGCCGTCGAAGTGGTTCGCCCCCGACGCCGCATTGCGCCTCGCGATCGTCGCCGGAGGCCTGCTCGTGGCGTGGCGAACGGTGCTCTTCCCGGTGCTCGCGCTGTCCGTCGCGGCGGCGGCGGCGCTGACCGCGGTGCAGCTCGCCACGGGCAGCGAGACGCTCGCGCTGCTCTTCCCGTGGCGGGTGTCGGTGGGGCTCGTGCCCGTCAGCGCGGCGCTGCTCCTCGCCGCGGCGACGCGGGCGGTGTTCGCGCTCGGTGGTGCGCTCGGGCGACTCGCCGCCTGGAGCAGCCCGGCCCGCGCCGCGCGGCTCGAAAGCTCGGGCAGGGCGGCCATCGGTGTCCTCGCGGGGCTGCTGATCGCCGTGTCGCTCGTCGCGGGGCTCCCGCAGATCGGCCGGCTGAGCGCAGAGCCGCGGCGCGGGCCGGCCGCGGCGCTCGTCGCCGGCGAAGCGAGGCCGGGCGCCATCTTCCTCATCCCGCCCCGGCTGCACGAGTTCCGGGTCGACGCCCAGGTCCCGGTCTACGTCGACTACAAGTCGAACCCGTACGAGGACCTCGAGGTGCTCGCATGGCGCGACCGGCTGCGCGCGGCCACGCGCGTCTATCGCCGCGGGCGGATCGAGTGCCGGCGGGCCGCCGCGCTCGCCCCCCGCGCGCGCATCACCCACGTGGTGACCGAGGGGCGGATGCGCGGCGAGCGGTGTCCGGACCTGACCAGGGTGCGACGGACCGGCGCGCTCACGCTGTTCCGGGTCGCGGGCGCGGGTTAGGGAGCGACCCGCTCCGGCTCGCGCTCCTCGGGGCCCGAGCCGCTCGCGGCCACGCCGCTCGCCGCACGTGAGGCGGGCAAGCGACCGGCGGCCGCGTCGACCGTGGTGCCGCCCGGGCGGGGGCCAGGCAGGAGCCCGTACGCGACCGCGAGCCCCGCGAGCGCCACGCCGAGCGCCAGCAGCGCGAGCTCAAGCAGCGGCAGCGCGCCGTGGGCGACCGCGGGCCTCGCCGAGCCGCCGGCCGCGACGATGCGCGCGCCGGCCGAGGCGTCGATGCCGAGCAGCGGGGGGGCGAGCACGGCCAGCGCCGCCCACCCCGCGGCGGCTAGCACGCCGAGCAGCGCCTGGCGGCCCGAGACGACGAGTCCCGCGCGCGCGGCCGCGGCGCCGGCCAGCGCGAGCGCCGCGCCGACGCCGAGCACGAACGGCGCCGCGGCGACCCACCCCTCGCCGATCCCCAGCGCACTCACCACGGTCGCGCCAAACCGGCCGGCGGCCAGCGCCACCGCCCACGCACCCGTATCGGCCTCGTTCTCGATCAGCGGGTCGACGATCGTCGCCACCGCCATCGTCACCGCGGACACGAGCGCCAGCCCGATCGCCGGACCGGGGAAGCGCCGCAGCGCAAGCGCCAGCGGTACGCCGAGAAACGGCAGCATGGTGATCAGGAAGCGCGGACCCGGCACCTCGCCGCCGAACGGCAGCCAGTAGCCCGCGTTGTAGACCACGAACCCGAGCGCCACGGCGCCGCTGGTGAGCGCCTCGGCTCGGCGGCCGCGGCGGGCGAGGAGGACGACGCCCGGCACCGCGAGCACGACGATCGGAGCCAGCGTGAGCAGTCCGCGCGAGGAGAAGAGGAGCTCGACGGCCACCGCCGGGCTCGGCGGGCCGATCCCGAAGAACCCGGCCTCGTGCGCCTTGAGGTCGGCGTAGGCGAGGTGCGTCGGCGAGCCGAAGGCCCACGTGTTGTAGGCGAGCAGCGGTAGCACCCCGGCGACCGCGCCGCCCGTGTAGGCGAGCCCCCGGCGGGCGCGCTCGAGCAGCCGCGCCGTTCGCGTCGCCGACGCGGCCACCGGTCCGCGCGCGATGGCGAGCGCGCCGAGCGCGATCCCCACGAAGGCGAGCGGGTACTCCGTCGTCACTCCGAGCCCGACAAGCGCCCCGGCGGCGGCGAGCGGCCACAGCCGCGGCGGCCCCTCGCGCTCGTGCCACAGGAGGGCGAACGCCGCGAAGCCGAGCGCGGCCGAGAGTGCGTGCGAGAAGAGCATGGTCGAGAACGGCAGCAGCAGACTGCCGGCTCCGAGCGCGACCGCGGCCGGCGCGCCGAGTCCCGGCTCGACGCGATCGCCGAGTCGCCGGACGAGCAAGAGGATCACCGCGAGCGGAAGCAGCGCCGCCCACAGGCCGAGCGCCCAGATCGCCTCGCCCTCTCGCCTGATCACCTCCGCCCGCGCCGCCGCCTCGGGGACGCCGACCGCGTCGAGAGCGGCGTAGGCCGGGACCGAGAGCAGCGCCAGCCCCGGGGCGCGGCTCGAGTACCAGTGCCCGTCGTGACGGGCCTTGTCGCCCGTCCACCCCTGGTAGGCGTCGATCTGCGGCGTCCCGGCGGCGAGCGACTTCGTGAGCGCGTAGTGCGAGGTCTGGTTCCAGCCGGTCCCCTGGATGACCGCTCCTGCCGCCAGGAGGAGCGCGAGGATGGCGAGCAGCCCGAGACGGCGGCGCACCCGGTCGACCGGCGCGGCGGCGCTCATGGCTCGATCCGCGCCGCCGGGCGCGGCTCGACGTGGAAGACGACCGTCTCGCCCAACCACTCGCGGTGCAACCCGAGGCCTGCGGTCGGGCGTGCGAGGATCCGGCGCACCTCGCGCTCGCCCGCGCCCGGCGCGCGGGCCGCCTGCTCGCGGGAGCGCACCGGGCGCCGTCCGGCGGGCGGGAAGGGCAATCGGTCGAGGCCGCGATGGACCACGACGGTGCGGATGCCCATCCGCCGCAGGAGCGCGACCGAGCGCGGGTCGGGGAAGCGGCGCACGGCTCTGCGGAGGCGGGTCAGCGGGGGCAGCGAGAACGTGCTCCCTCCGTTGGCGATCTGCGGGAAGCCCTCGGTCGACCACAGCATGTATAGGCGGTCGTAGACGTCGTTGCTCGGCAGGTGCAATTGTGGGTGCGGCTGCGAGAGGACACGGGCGGGAGCGGGCGGCGCCGTGGGGTGCGGCACGCGGCCCGCTCCGTCGAGCAGGACGAGACCCACGAGCGCCACGGGCACGACCGCGAAGGCCGCGGACCCGAGGGCCGGCCCGCGCGACCGCTCGCGCGCCCCCTCCGCGGCGCGCACGAGCGCGTGCGCCCCGGCCCCCGCGAGCAGCGCGAGCCCGAGCGAGGTGGTCGTGGTCAGGCGGCCCGGCGTCCGCACCGCATCCCACCCCGGCGCGAGCCCGTACAGCCAGCGGTACCCGAGCCAGCCTCCGGCGAAGCCGAAGCCGATGGCCAGGACCGCCACCGCCAGCGTCCCGGCCGCAAGGCCGAACCGGAGCTTGCGGGAGTACGGCGAGCGGCGAGCGACCACCCCGAGCAGCGCGAGCACGACGATCGCCGCGCCCGGGAAGAGCGACGACTCCCGCGTCGCCCGCAGGCTCTCGCGCACCGGCGCGGTCGCCGCGCCCCAGACGCGGCTTTCCGGGGGCGCGGCGAGGTAGCCCCGCAGCGGCGGCGAGTAGTGACGAACCTGGTCGGCGCTGCGCTCGGCGCTCGCGTAGGTCTCGGCCACGCGCAGGTACGGGCGGGCCTGGACCGCCCCGACGGCCGCGACGAAGACCAAGCCGACCACGGTCGCGGCGATCACCGGCCGCGACGCGGCGGGGCGAAGGCGCCGCCGCGCGGTCGCCAAGACGATGACCCCGAGCACGCCGAGCAGGTAGACGAGCTGGAGCCCGAGCGTGAACCCGAGGCTGAGCTGCCATGCGGCCACGAGCCAGCCCGCGGCGACGAGCCCCGGACGGCGGCGCCGGTACCCCCGCAGGAGCAGGAACAGGGCGAGCGGGATCCCTCCGCTCGAGACCACGTGCAGGTGCCCGTTCATCGCCAGCCGGAAGGGCGCGTAGGCGAACGCGGCGCCGGCGACGGCGCTGCCCGCTCGCCCCGCTCCCAGCTCGCGGGCGAGCAGGAACACGCCGGCGAACGGAAGCGCCTGGGCGAGCAGGAACAGGAGGTTGTAGCGAACGAGCGCGGCCGCCGGGCCGTCGCCGACGAGGGTCGCGGGCGCGTACCCGATCAGCGAGTCGGAGAAGGCGAGGCTGTCGGGCAGCGGGTAGAACGCGTTCGCCTGGAAGAAGGCGAGCGGCTGGGTGAGGAGAGCGTGCCCCTCCCACGCCACCTGCCACGCGGTGCGGATCGGGTCGCCGAGGTCCTGGGCGACGTCGCGGTCGAGGTGGAGGACGAGCGGCCAGGTGGTCACCACCGCGAGCGCGACCGCGCCGGCCAGCACGAGCAGGAGCTCGCGGCCGCGTATGCCAGGTGACTCCTCGCCGGCGGCCGGCTCTCGCGAGGGCACATCCGCGGGCCGGCGGACCGGCGCGTGCCATGGCTTGGCTTTCGTGGCCGGTGAATGCTGCGTCATCGGGGAGACGGCCGGGAGCACCCGCCGAACCGCGCGTGACGAAGCGTCCCGACCCGGCGAAAACGGCGAGGCGCCGATCGGACGCCGGCCGGAGCCGGGCTAGTCTAGCCCGCCGTGCCGACCGCCTGGCTCATCCTTCCGACCTTCAACGAGGCCGGCAACATCGAGGCGCTGGTGCGGGCGACGCTCCCCGAGCTTGCCGCCTCCGCCGGCGCGGACCACCACATCCTGATCGTCGACGACGCCTCCCCCGACGGCACCGGCCAGATCGCCGACCGGCTCGCCGCCGAGCTCGAGCACGTCGAGGTGATCCACCGCGAGGCCAAGGACGGGCTCGGCCGCGCTTACCTGACCGGCTTCGACCATGCGCTCGCCGCGGGCGCCGAGCTCGTGCTCGAGATGGACGCCGACTTCTCGCATGACCCGGCAGACCTCCCGCGGCTGATCGCCGCGGCCGAGGACGCCGACCTCGTGCTCGGCTCGCGCTACGCGCCCGGGGGCGGGGTCGTCGACTGGGGGCTCGCGCGCCGGCTGCTGAGCCGCGGCGGCTCGTGGTACGCGCGCACCGTGCTCGGGGTGCCGGTACGCGACCTCACCGGCGGCTTCAAGTGCTTCCGCCGCGAGGTGCTCGAGCGCCTCGACCTGTCGGACGTCCACGCCGACGGCTACGGCTTCCAGATCGAGCTCACCTACCGCACGCTCGTCGCCGGCTTACACGTGCGCGAGGTCCCGATCGTCTTCCGCGAGCGCCGCGCGGGCGCGTCGAAGATGAGCACGCGCATCGCCCTCGAGGCGGTGTGGAAGGTGCCGGCGCTGCGACTCCGGCGCGGGGCCCGCGGCCGCGCCCGCGACGCCGCCCGCGCTACGGGGTGACCCGCAGCTCAGCGCGGTCGGTGACCTCGCCGACGACGGTCCCCCGCTCGCTGCGCGCTTCCAGTTCGGACATGAGCGTCCCGAGCCGCTCGCCCGTCACGGCGAGCAGCAGCCCGCCGCTCGTCTGCGGGTCGTAGAGCGGCAGCAGGTTGTTTGACTCGACGCCGTCGGCGACCACGTCCGCCTCGCGGTGCTCGCGGTTCGCGGCGAGCCCGGCCGCGTAGCACCCGGCCGCGGCGAGCTCCGGGACTCCCTCCCATACGGGCAAGGCCGCGCGGCGGACCACCGCCCCGAGCCCCGCGTCGAGCAGCATCTCCGCCATGTGGCCGAGCAGGCCGTAGCCGGTGACGTCGGTCGCCGCGGAGGGACCTGCCGCGCGCATCGCCTCGCAGGCGCCGCGGTTGAGCCGCGCCGCGGTCGCCACCGCCTCCTCCATGTCGGCCTCCGCCACGAGACCACGCTTGAGGGCGGTGGCCAGGATCCCGAGCCCGAGCGGCTTCGTGAGCACGAGCGCGTCGCCGGGGCGGGCGCCGCGGTTGCGCACGATCATCTCCGACTCGACGAACCCGGTCACCGCCACCCCGTACTTGGGCACGTCGTCCTGGACGGAATGGCCGCCGAGCAGGCGCACGCCGGCCTCGTCGAGCTTGGCGCGCCCGCCGGCGAGGATCTCGCGCAGCACGTCGGGCGAGAGCTCGCACGGGAAGGCGACGAGGTTGAGCGCGGTGAGCGGCCGCCCGCCCATCGCGTAGATGTCGGACAGCGCGTTGGCGGCCGCGATCTCGCCGAAGCGCCGCGGGTCGTCGACGATCGGCGTGAAGAAGTCGACCGACTGGAGCAGGAGGCCGCCTCCGAAGGCGAAGTAGCCCGCGTCGTCGTGGCTCTCGATCCCGCTGGCGAAGCCGTCGACGTCGGCCGGGGCGAAGCCGGCGAGGACCTGCTCGAGGTAGGCGGGCGTGAACTTCGAGGCGCAGCCCGCCCTCGGCGAGAACTGCGTCAGGCGAACCTCCGCGGCCTGCGTCATCCGCGACCGAGGATACCCGTCGGGGAGGGGAGCAGGGCTAGCCTGCGCCGGTGCTCGACCGGCTCCGCCACCCGCGGCCAGCGGTCCCCCTCGAGGCCTCGCTGCTCGCCCTCGTCCTCGCCGCGGGACTCGTGCTCCGGCTCCGGCACAACGACTACGGGCTGCCGTACTCGTACGTCGCCGACGAGAACACGCACTTCACGGTCCACGCGGCGCGCATGTTCGACGAGGGCCCGAACCCGGGCTACTTCCGCAACCCGTCGGCCTTCACCTATTTGCTCCACGGCCTGCTGCGCCTCGGCGCGCTCGGGCCTCTGTCGGGGGTCGCCGACGCGCCCGACCCGTATCGCGCGTTCCTCCTCGACCCGACGCCCTTCTTCGTCACCGGCCGAACCCTCGCCGCGCTCCTGTGCGCCGTCGCCGTGGTCGCCGTGTACGCCGTCGGCCGGCGGCTGTGGGGCACTCGCGAGGGCCTCGTGGCCGCCGCGGCGCTTGCCTTCGCCTTCCTGCCGGTCGCCTACTCGCGCATGGCGCTCACGGACACCGGCGCTCTGATCGGCGTGCCGATCGCCCTCCTCGGGGCGGTGCGCGCGCTCGAGGGCGGACGCCTGCGGGCGTTCGCGCTGTCCGGCGCGGGCGCCGGAGTCGCGATCGGATTCAAGTACACGAGCGGCTCCGTGCTCCTCGCGCTCCTCGTCGCCGCGATCGTCGCGCTCAGGCGACGCCCCGCCCGCTGGCGGAGAACCCTGGTCGGGCTCGCTGTCGGCGCGGTCGTCGCGGCGCTCGTCTTCACCCTGACGACGCCCTTCTTCTTCGCCGATCTCGGCGCGTCGCTCGACAACCTCGCAAACCAGGCCGAGATCATCGCCGGTCAGCAGAAGGTCGGGCAGGGCGCGGGGTCGGGCTTCGCGTACTACCTCGACACGCTCGGCTGGGGCTTCGGGATCGCCGCGGGCGTCGCCGCGCTGGCCGGAGCAGTGGTCCTGCTGCGGCGAGACCCCGCCCGAGCGGCGGTGGTGCTCGTCTTCCCCGTGTTCCTCCTCGTGTACCTGAGCAGCCAGGCTCGCTTCTTCGCGCGCTACCTGCTGCCGATCTACCCGGTGCTGGCGCTCCTGTGCGGCGTGGCGCTCGTGGCCGCCGTAGACCTGCTCCGGGTCGGCACCCGCGCGCGCGTGGCCGCGCTCGTCCTCCTGACCTTGCTCGTCGTCGCCCAGCCGCTCGCCGCCGACGTCCGCACGATGCGCCTGCTCGGACGGGAGCACACGCTCTCGGCCGCGCGCCAGCACCTCGCCCGGAGCTACCCGCGCGGCACGCGCGTCGAGCTCCCCCAGGGCGCGACGAGAACCGACCGCATCGTGTCCCAGAGCTGGTACCTCGATACGCACGGCGACCGCCGCGTGCGGCGCTTCCCCGAGGATCCGCAGTTGACCGCGAACCGCCTCAAGCCGGGCCATGTGGACCGCTTCCGCCGCACGGGGTTCTGCCTCGTGATGACCACGAGCCTCGATGAGGGCCGCGCGCGCGCCTCCGGCCGGCCGGAGGCGCGGGCGTACTACGACCGCCTGGCGCGCGAGTCGCGCGTCGTGTTCGTCGCCGACCCGTTCGAGCCGGGCGCCGCGCGCCCGCCGTTCCACTACGACCGCTCGTACCTGTACGCCTCGCCGGCGTACGAGCGCCCCGGACCGCTCGTGCGTATGCGGCGGCTCGACCGGTGCGCCTAGCCAGCGTCGCGTGCGAACGCGCAACTGACGCCAGGATCCCGAAGGCGGCGCCGCGTACGGTCGGCCAGAGCGGGCGGCCGAGCAGTCGACCGCGGAGTTCGCGACCTCAAGCCCATCCGCACGGCATCCGATCCCGGGAGACGGATGCCGGGGGAACGACCGACCGCAAGCCGCCGGCCCGCGCGGCGCCGGAGGCTCGCGCTCGCCGCGGTCGCCGCGCTGGCGCTGGGCGTGGCTCCCGCCGAGGCGAGCGCTCAGTGCGCCACCTACGGCTGCGAGCCCTACACCTTCCTCCTGTCGAGCTCGGCGAGCGGCGGCATGCCCAACGGACCGTCGCGCAACGCGGCGATCTCCCAGGACGAGCGCATCGGACGCGTGGCCGCGTTCGAGTCCGACGCCTCGAACATCGTCGGTGGGGAAACGAACGGTCACACCGACGTCTTCACCGTGCTGCGCAGGTCTCCGTGAGGTACGAACGGGACCCGCTTGCGGCCGGGCGCCAAGCGCCTGATCACGCGCAGTCCGCGCGGGTTCCCGGCCAACGGACCCTCGTACAAGCCGGCGGTGAGCGGCAACGTCGAGGTCGCCCCCGAAGTGCGTGGCGTTCGT
>Ga0126312_10001018_pt1 | contig 17957 bp, 15 predicted proteins | sample Plot104A_FD_92537 | JGI IMG/M metagenome (GOLD analysis project Ga0126312, IMG submission 92537) | Serpentine soil microbial communities from UC McLaughlin Reserve, CA, USA - Plot104A | ecosystem: Environmental > Terrestrial > Soil > Grasslands | place: USA: UC McLaughlin Reserve, Lake County... | reverse complement strand
GCGTCGCGCAGGAGGAGGTAGGCCGAAGTGGGATTTGCTTCGCTTCGCAGATCGTCGTCGGGCTGATCGGTGAGCCGATCCCGCCCGAGACAGACGCGGGAATGATCTCGGTGGTGATCGATCAGCCTCGCGCGAACTCCTCGGCCGCGCGCGACTCGAACTCGAACCCGACGAAGCGTTCGTCTCCGATCACCCACGCGTCGTGACCAGGCTCGATCAGGTACGCGTCCCCGGGACCGAACTCGGCCTCGGAGCCATCGTCGTGCTTGACGCCCATTCGCCCGACGTGAACGACGCCCACATGCCGGAATTGGCAGCTCTCGGTGCCGGCGACAGGCTTGATGCAGTCCGACCAACGCCAGCCGGGCTCGAGGGTGAGGCGAGCGGCGGTCTCTCCGCCTACCCGCACCACGTCAACTTTCGTCTTGTCGGGAGTCCGCGTCTCGTCCGGTGAATCGAAATCCAGTGCTTGCACGCCGCCCATCTCTCATCCCCTTTCGCGAGGCCTACGGTGGGAGCCGATCCTACGCCTCCGGCGATGACGATCGCTACGGAATTTGAACTAGGTCGGATGGCGTTTGCCGGGGGCGGCGAAGTCGCGCTCGACCTCGTCGACCAGCTGTTCATGCAGGTCGATCAGGCGCCGGAGGAAGTCGACGACGAGCAGCAGGTACTTCGCCCGGTGCGGGTAGTGCACGGCGACGCGCTTCGTGTCCTCGAGGCGTTCCCGCAGGTCGGCAATGTCGTCGCGCAGCGTGGCCATGCTCTCGCGCGTCAACTCTTCGCCGACGAGGTCGCAGATCAGTAGGCGGAGGAGCGCGTCGCTCTTCACCGGCGTGACCGCGACGGGCCTGCGGGCGTACTCGACGAGCGCGTCGAGCCCCTTGTCCGTGAGCGTGTAGACCGTGCGTTCGCGTGTCTTGCCGGGCTCTTTGCGGGCGGCGAGGTAGCCGAGACGGGCGAGCCGTTTCGGCTCGACGTAGTACTGGCTCTCGCCGGCCCAGTCGAGGAGGCGGCCGCGCCGGGCCATCTGCAGCAGGTCGTGGGCGCCCGCGCCGCCGCGGCCGACGAGCCCGAGGATCTCGTAGGAGAAGAGAGTCAGCTCGTGGTTGACTAAGCTACGGAACATAGTCTATAACTACGGAGCGTAGTCTAACGAAGGAGGCGTCGTGACCACAGCCTCGTCCGCCCCGACCGGCAGTGCGTCCCGCTGGGGCCGGCTCTGGGGCGCCCGCCCCGCCGACTGGGCGCTCAGCGAGGACCGGCAAGTCCCGACCTACGAGGCGGCTCTTCAACGTGTCGGGCTCGCGCCCGGCGACCGGGTGCTGGACATCGGCTGCGGCGTCGGCACATTCCTCCGCCTGGTCGGCGAGCGCGACGGCGAGTTGCACGGGATCGACGCCTCGCCGGCGCTCGTCGCGTTCACGCGCGAGCGTCTGCCGAAAGCGGATCTTCGCGTCGGCGAGATGGAGGATCTTCCCTGGGGCGACGACACGTTCGACCTCGTGACGGGCTTCAACTCCTTCTTCTTCGCCAACGACATGGTCGCTGCCCTGCGCGAGGCCGGCCGCGTCGCCGAGGCCGGCGCACCGGTCGTGATCCAGGTGTGGGGCGCCCACGAGCGCTGCGACCTCGAAGCGATGAAGCAGCTCGCTCGGCCCTTCCTGCCGCCGCGGCCACTCGACGCGCCACCCGATCCCGACCTCTCCCAACCCGGCGCGCTCGACGCGCTCGCCACCCAAGCCGGCTTGACTCCGGAGGTCGAGTTCGACACGACCTGGGCGCTCGAATACCCCGACGCGGACACGCTCGGTCAAGCGATGGCCGCCGTCGCCGGCCTCGCCACCCTCGCCGGGCCCGAACGCGAGCACGAGCTCAAGCAGGCGATAGTCGACGGCCTCGCCCCCTTCCGCCAAGCCAACGGCAGCTACCGGCTCTCCAACGAGTACCACTACCTGATCGCACGAGCGTGAGCTACTTCGCCGTCGTCCGCCAGGCCGGACCCGGCTGGACAGCCGGGGGCATCTACGACCAGCCCGCAGTCGACGAACACGCAGCGTTCATGAATGCGCTCGCGGACGAGGGCTTCATCCTCTTCGGTGGCCCGCTCGCCGGAAGCGAACAAGGGCGCGTCCGCGTGCTGCTCATCGTCGACGCACAGAGCGAAGCGGAGATCCACCGCCGCCTCGCCGATGATCCGTGGGTCGACACAGAACAACTCGTCACCGCCGGCATCGACTCGTGGAACGCGCTCGTGGGCGCAGAACGGCTCGCGCTGTTCCGCCCTACGCCTTGACCTTGGCCCAGCTGTCTTTGAGGCCGAGTGTGCGGTTGAAGACGAGCCGGCCCGGCGTCGAGTCGGGATCCGGGCAGAAGTAGCCGAGGCGCTCGAACTGCACGGTCTCGCCGACGGCCAACTCCGCGAGCGCCGGCTCGACAAGAGATCCCGTGAGGACCGTCTCCGAGTTGGGGTTGATGTCCGCGAAGGGGTCGCCGTCAGCGCCGGGATCTGGGCGGGTGAAGAGGCGGTCGTAGAGACGGACCTCGGCGGGCACGGCCTGCTCGGCCGAGAGCCAGTGCAGAGTTGCCTTGGGCCGGCGGCCGTCCGGGGCGTCGCCGCCACGCGTCTCCGGATCGTAGGTGCAGCGGAGCTCGACGATCTCGCCGCTTGCGTCCTTCACCACGTCGGTGCAGGTGACGAAGTAGGCATAGCGGAGGCGCACCTCGCGGCCCGGGGCGAGGCGGAAGAACTTGCTCGGCGGGTTCTCCATGAAATCGTCGCGCTCGATCCAGAGCTCGCGCGCGAAGGGCACCTTGCGCGTCCCGGCCGAGAGATCCTCCGGGTTGTTGACTGCCTCCAGCTCCTCGACCTGCCCCTCGGGGTAGTTCTCGATCACGACCTTGAGCGGGCGCAGGGCCGCGAAGCGCCGCGCCGCCGTCCGGTTCAGCACGTCCCTGACCTCGTGCTCGAGCATCTCGATCTCGGCGGCGCTCCGGCCCTTGCCTCCCACGCCGACGATCTCCAGGAAGTTGCGGAGACCCTCGGGTGGAAATCCGCGCCGGCGAAGCGCCGAGACGGTGGGCATCCGCGGATCGTCCCAGCCTCGGACGGAGCCCGCGCTCACGAGTCCGGCCAGGACCCGCTTCGAGAGCACGGTGTACGTGAGATTGAGGCGCGCGAACTCGTACTGGCGCGGGCGCGAAGGCACCGGCAGGTTCTCGATCAGCCAGTCGTAGAGCGGCCGGTGATCCTCGAACTCGAGCGTGCAGAGGGAGTGGGTGATGCCCTCGATGGCGTCCGACTGACCGTGGGCGAAGTCGTACAGCGGATAGATGCACCACTCGTCGCCGGTTCGCGGGTGAGTCGCGTGCAGGATCCGGTACAGCACCGGGTCGCGCATGTTGATGTTGGGCGAAGCCATGTCGATCCTGGCCCTGAGCACTCTGGCGCCGTCCGGAAACTCACCCGCGCGCATGCGCTCGAACAGGTCGAGATTCTCATCGATCGAACGGTCGCGCCAGGGGCTGTTCTTGCCAGGCTCGCTGAAGGTGCCGCGGTGCTCGCGGATCTCGTCGGCGGAGAGGTCGTCGACGTAGGCCTCGCCGGCCTTGATCAGGTGGACGGCCCAGTCGTAGAGCTGATGGAAGTAGTCCGACGCGTAGTAGAGATGCTCGCCCCAGTCGAAGCCGAGCCAGCGGATGTCCTGCTGGATGGAGTCGATGTACTCCTGCTCTTCCTTGATCGGGTTCGTGTCGTCGAAGCGCAGGTGGCAGCGCCCGCCGAACTCCTGGGCGATCCCGAAGTTGAGCGCGATCGACTTGGGATGGCCGATGTGGAGGTAACCGTTCGGCTCGGGCGGGAAGCGCGTCACGACCGCCGAGACCCGGCCTTCACGGACGTCGGCGGCGACGATCTCGCGGATGAAATCGCTTCGTTCGGGAGGGGCTGGACTGTGTGCGCTCGCGCCGCTGCTACTCATCAACTCGCAGAGATTAGTCCAGTACGTCGCCGTGTCTGGGCGGCGCGGCGGACGGGCGACGCGGCTGAGGGGTGGCTAGTACGACGAGAGAGCACGAAGGGCGGCGGGCTGCGCCGCCCTTCGTGGATGGACGTACTCCGCGGGGCTCGGTCTCAGCCGAGGCGGAGCGCCTTCTCGGTCGCGGCGCGGAAGCTGTCGCATGCGGTCAGGTACTGCTTGGCCGCGAGCTGATCGTGACCGGTCGTGATCAGGTCCGCGATCGTTGCCAGCGTCTTCGCCTGACCCGGGGTCGGCGACGGGATCGCGCCCTCGGCGTCCCGGTAGGTCACGGTGGCGATTGCCTCGGCGACGAGCCCGACCAGGTCCTTCGTCGAGCTCAGGTCGCCGGCGCCGCGAGACTCGGCCGTAAGCAGGTCCGAGATGGCCGCCTTCAGCTTCGTGATCGCGGCCGACGGGTCGTCGGCGTCGAGCTTGTCGGTTGCGCCGTTCGTCGGCGGCGTGCCGCCGAGGTTGCCGATCAGGTCGTCACGCGCGGCGCGAAGCGCCGACGCGACGCCCGTGCTCGTGGCCGACTGGATGAGCTGCGTCAGGGTGTCGGCGACGCCCTCGATCGCGTCGACGAGCGAGAGCACGGTCACCGTGAACTGCCGCGTCGTCGCACCGCCGTCGTCGTCGGTGACCGTGACGGTGATGGTTCGCGTGCCGGGCGTGGAGTACATGTGGCTGTCGCTGATCTCGCCGGTCGCGCCGCCGTACGCGTCCGAGAAGGACGTGAACGAGGTGTCGAGCGGCGAGCCGTCGCCCCAGTCGATCGACGCGGACTGGGTGTCAGCGACGCCGGGGTCCGTGAACGTCGCAGCCACGGTGACCGGGAGGCCGACGATCGTCGGTGTGGCGCCGCCGTCGAGGTCGTGGCCGAGGCTGTCCCTGACGGAGGCGGAGACGACCTGCGGCGGCACGTTCCGGACCTGCACGGGCAACGATACCGTCGCGCCGGTGCCGACGAGCGAGCTGTCCGTGGGGTGCTTCGCCCGCGCCTTCACCGTGGCCGTCGTCGGGCCGTCGAGCGTCGCGGCGCTGAAGCCGGCCGAGTCGCCGTCCGACTCGAACGACCCGTTCGCGTCGAGATCCCACCCGATCGTGAAGTGCTTGGCGTAGTAGCCCTCGCAACCCGTGTGGTCGCGGACGAGGCTCCCGTTCTCGTCACGGTAGACGGCGTAGAACGTCACACCGCCGACGTCGTCGCCGTAGTCCTTGATCGTCGGCGTCACGCCGGCCGGAACCGGAGAGAGCGGGTACGGCGCGCCGGCCGGCCGGTACACGGGAAGGTGCTCGAGATCAAGAGCCTCCTCGAACCGACCTGTCCCGCGCAGTTGGATCGTGTCCGGGCCCGGGTACTCGTCACTGCCGGACGACGTGATGCGCGAATAGTCGTTCGCGGAGATCGTGCAGCCCGGCGGCGCGAACCAGCGCCACGAGCTCGCCGCCTCGTTGATGTCGCTCGCAGGTGCACCGAGGTGGTCGAGCGAATCGAATTTGTCCGCGTCACGGGTGTCGAACTCGATCGGGAACTGCGGAGGGCCCCCTGCGTCGAGGCCGACGTTCCGGTCGTAGAAGAGCTGGATGAACGCCTTCGTGATCGGCGCCCGCGCCTGGCCGGTGAGGGTGACGCTCGACCCTTCGTCGACTGCGTACGGACCGCCGAACGCGGCCGACGGTCGCAGTGTCGGGCTGTTCGCGCGCACGAAGCTGCGGACCCGGTACTCGCCGCCGAAGATGCGGTCGCCGCTCGCGTCGTGATTCGAGATGTAGACGACGAGCTCGCCGCTCGGCGTCACATACGTGCTCGAGCCGGCGGAGAAGCTGCCCGTGTAGGTGGAGCCGCCCCACGACCCCTCGTTCATCGTCTTCGACGTGACGCGGGTGAGCGGGCACGTCGTCGGGTCGCCGGACGCCAACAGGTGGACCTCGTACAGGTCCAGCTTCTCGTCCGAGAACGGGTTGATGATCGCCCCGGTCCGGCGGCCGCCGATCATGTACAGCGCGCCGTCGATGCCGCCCTCGCGCACGAAGTTGAACATCTGGTGCTGACCCGTGTTGAACGGACCCGATCCCTCCGGCCAATCCCCGACTCCGGGACAGGCCTCGAGCTCGGGCTCGGTGTAGCGACCGGCGAGATCCCACTCGAGCGACGGCGAGTTCAGCGTCGTCGTCGTCTCGCCGGGGTCGGGACGCGACCGGAAGAAGCGGACGTCCTTGTTCGCGGGGCCGCCGGCGACGACCATCAGGTAGCGGCAGCACGCACCGTCCTCGGCCCTGATCGCAGTCAGGCCGACCGGGTCGGCACCGAACCCCTTGTTGTAGTCGTTGTTCTGCGTGTCCGGGTCGAGTGGATCGAACCGAGTGAGAAACTTCGGGTCCTCGGGATCCGAGATGTCGAAGAAGAGGATCGTCGCGCGGGCTCTCTCGCCGGCGAACGGATTCTCGGTTCCGACCGCGAGCACGTCTCCGAGGATCTGCATCCCGCCGGGGTGCCTGTACGCAGGGACGCCGTGCGCGCCGTCCATCGGGATCGCCGTCACCGCCTTGTCGATCGCGAGGTTCGTCCAGTCCGCCGCGTTGTCGAACGGGAGCAGGTTCGTCCGCATCCGCTCGCCGGTGTGCTCGCGCGAGCCCATACGCGCGACGATCAGGTAGCCGGGCTCGTCGTCGCCGAAGCAGCCGGACGGAACCAACCCGGACTTGCTGTAGATGAGATACGGCGTCCCGTCGGCGCCGTCCTTGCGGGCGATCCCCTCGATGTGCTTGCAACTCGTCGGGCCCGGCGTGCCGTTGCGCGCGAACGCGAGCGCGTCCGCCTTCTGCGACAACGCGCTGAACGCGCCGACGACGCCCCCGCTCGAGACCGGATCCGCGGGCACGAAGCGTTGCCCGATCGACTCCGGCGTGTCGGCCGTCCCGGCCGCCGTGGCTGGAGCCGAACCGCCCGGCAGCAACATTACGGTGGCGCCGACTATTGCGAGGAGCGCGAGCGCCTTGTTCATGAACGTCTTCCTTGCGGCCATTTTGCTCTTCCTCCGTGTCGGTGAACTGCTGCCGACGGTACGGCGGCGCCGACTGCGGCGAAATACCTGAGAGCCACAGTGTTTTGAGTTGACGATCGCGAGCGTGCACGAGCGCCTTGCGGCGCAAAGCGACCCGTCGCAGGGGATGGACGAGACGCCGCCCGTCGCTCAGTCGCACTCGCACGGACGCCGGGTGGAGGCGAAGGGCCGGCGGTGACCGGCCCTTCGCCGTCCGTCGCCTGCTACTTCAGTGCTTCGTCGAACGCGTCGCGGACGACCTCGTCCAGACCTCCGTAGAGCGGCTTGTACGTGTTGTTGCTGGAGTTGATCGCGACGTACGCCTGCATGCCGTTCGGGAAGACGACGGCGAGGGTCGAGCATCCAGGCTTCGTCCCGTTGCTGCTCGGGCAGCCGCCGTTCTTCCAGACGTACTCGCCGAGCTCGCCCGTGATCGACGTGTCGAAGCCCATCCGATCTCCGGGCACGCCCTTCATCGCATTCGCGAGCGCCTTCCGCACGATCAGACCGGCGTCGAGGGCCGACAGAAAGCGGGCGTACGCCTTGGCCGAGATGGCCAGATAGCCGGCGCCCGCGTGGAGGTAGAAGTCCTCCCGAGGCCCGCTGCCGGGCTGGCTGCGATCGGCGTTGTTGTAGTCGAGCGCGTAGTCCTCCACGCCGTCGCCCTGCGGATAGAAGCTCGCCTGGACGCCGATCGGGCCCAGCACGTGCTGGAACACGTAATCGCGGAAGCGGGTGGAGACGATCTCGTTCAGCTCGTCGGTGTGGCTCGAGCAGTAGGAACGCGAGAAGCCGAACGCGAGCTGCATCTCGATCCGGGCGCGGACGAACGGCAGGAGCACGCGCATCAGCCCGTACACCGTGTTGTTGTACTCGTACCGCACCTCGCCGTCCTTGTCGCGCAGGGCGGGATGACCCTTGGCGACGATCGCGAGGATGCACGCGAGCGGGTCGTCCGAGCAGTTCGTGCCCTGCGGGAGCAGGCTGTGGTGCCCGAGCAGGTCGCGGAAGGTCAGCCCTCTGACGCTCGGGCCCTTCTTCCAGCAGCGCGGAAGGTACTTGTCGATCTTCGTGTCGACCGAGAGACCGCGTTCGTCGAGCGCCTTGATCAGCGCCGCGGCCGTGATCGTCTTCGACGCGCTCGCCGCCTGCGCCATCGTGTCGGCCGTGAAGCGCGCCTCGCCGCCGTCCTGGTGGAGACGGCGGAAGCCGCCGCCGCCGCTCCGCACGACTGCGCCGTTCCGGGCGATGGCGTACGAGAAGCCGACGACGTGACCGTTCAGCCTGCCGACGAGGCCGCGGGCGAACAGGTCGAGGTCGATCGTCTCCGGCGTGGTCACGCTGGGAGGGAGCGGCGGCGGCGGTGTTTGCGTGCTTGTCAGGACCGGCGGCTTCGTGGGCGCGGACGCAGGCGCGCTGGTCGCGGCCAGGCAGCTCGCACCGGCTGCGACTGCGACCGCGAGAGTGGTGGCGAGCGTGGAGCGGAGCATGGTGACCTCCTCGTCGTGGGTAGGTGCTCCCACAACCCGCTCGCGCCTTGTTCCTTACGCGCGGCGGTAGCCGTCGGCGCTACCTCGGCGAGTCGCTCGAGCCAACACGCACGAACCGGCCGGGCTTGACATCGGACAGGTGTGTCTGATTTATTAACTCAGACAACAATGTCCAAAATAGAGAGGGACGAAGAGATGCTGCATCACACGAGAAGGTCAGCCACCGCAACACCGCAGCCGGTTCACGGCCGACGTCACCGGCACGGCACCGCGCTTCCGAACGACGCCGGCGGCAAGAAGAGCAGCGTGCTTCTGTTCGTCTTGCTCATCGCCCAGCTGATGGTGATCCTCGACATCACGGCTGTGAACATCGCCCTGCCGAGCCTCGCCGGCGACCTTCATCTGACTGGTTCCGACATCAGCTGGACGATCACGAGCTACTCGCTCATCTTCGGGAGCCTGCTCCTCTTCGGCGGCCGCGCAGCAGATCTGCTCGGGCGGCGCCGAATGTTCCTGACCGGCCTCGGCATCTTCACCTCGTCCTCGTTCGCCTCGGCGATGGCCGGCACGGCCGGTGCACTCTTCGCCGCTCGAGCAGGTCAGGGTCTCGGCGCAGCCATGCTCTCTCCCGCCGCGCTCGCGATCATCATGTCCGCCTTCCAGGGCAAGCAGCGGGCGAAGGCGCTCGCCGCCTGGGGGGCAGTCGGCGGCGCAGGTGCTGCGATCGGCGTCCTCGTCGGAGGCGTCCTGACCGAGTTCACCGACTGGCGGATGATCTTCTACGTCAACCTTCCCGTCGCCGCAGCACTCGCGATCGCCGCACTGAAGATCATCCCGGCCGACGCTCGCAAGCCGCGGTGGAACGGTCTCGACCTCCGCGGCGCCCTACTCGCCACCACGAGCCTCGGCGCGATCGTGTTCGCGATCACGCAGGCCGACGGTGCTGGTTGGACTTCCGCCCAGACTCACCTGTTCGGCCTCGGTGGTCTCGCCGGCCTCGCGGCCTTCGCAGCTCTCGAGCGCCGCACCGACACACCGCTCCTGAGGATCGAGCGGCTGGCCGATCGCGCCGTCGGCGGTGGGCTCTTCCTGATGCTCGCGACAGCCGGGTCGATCTTCGGCCTCTTCCTCCTCAGCTCGCTCTACCTCCAGAACGTCCTCGGATGGGGGCCGCTCTCGACCGGCCTCGCCTTCATCCCGCTTGCGCTGGCGGCAGGAGTCGGCGCGCACGCGTCCGGCCACATCGTCAGCAAGCACGGCGTCCGCGGCCCACTCGTCGGCGCCTTCTTGGTCGCCGCGGCAGGGATGACGCTGCTCGCCCATGTCGGCGAGAGCGGCAGCTACCTCCGCGACGTGCTGCCTGGAATGCTCGTTGCCGGACTCGGCCTCGGTGTCGCCGTCGTCTCCGTCTCGATCGCCATCCTCACGGGCACTCGCGAAGAGGAGACAGGGATGATCTCCGGCCTCAACTCAACGGGTCACGAGATCGGCGGGACGCTCGGGATCGCGATCTTCTCGACGATCGCGGCCGGAAGCGGCGCCGTCGCAGGCCCGCAGGCCGCCTCAGGCATCGCGCACGCCTTCATCGCAGCCGGGCTCCTCGCTAGTGTCGCCAGCCTGGTCGCTCTCGCCGTCCTGCCGCAAGCACGCCATTTCGTGCCGACGCTGCGGCTGAACCCGAGCGCGATGCCGGCGCACTGAGGCAGATGGCGAAATCGACGACACCCGCCGAAGCGTCCGCTCCGAAGCGCCGGCGGGCCGATGCCGAACGCAGCGTCGCGGCCATCCGCGACGCCGCGCTCGAAGCGCTGGCGAGCGATCCCGACAGCAGCATGTCGGAGATCGCTCGCCGCGCCGGCGTCGTCCGCGCGACGATCTACGTCCACTTCCCGACCCGCGAGGCGCTGCTCGATGTCGTCATGGAGCGCGCCGTCGCGGACGTCGTCGAGGCAATGAGAGGCGCCGAGCCGCAGCGCGGCGAGCCGGTCGAGGCGCTGGAGCGAGTGCTCGGAGCCACGTGGCGAGAGCTCGCCCGCTTCCACGCTCTCCTCGCGCTCAACACCGCCCGCCTCTCTGCGGAGGAGCTCCACCGCCGCCACCTCCCCATGCTCGACCAGCTGCAGCCCCTGATCGAACGCGGCCAGAAGCAGGGCGTCTTCCGGAGCGATCTCCCCGCCGCCTGGCACCTCGCGGTGATCCGCGCGATCGTCCACACCGCGAGCGCCGAAAGCCAGAACGGACGAATCCCCGAATCCGAGGCTGAGGCTGCGATGCTGACCACCGCCCTCTCGGCGATCTCGCCGCCGCTGCCTGCCTGACTCGGTCGAGGAGCTTCCGCTAGGCCGGCGGACGGCGGCCGCGGCCTGGCAACCGCAGGCGGCGGCGCCGCCCGTCGTCGCCGATCACCGAGACGACGGTCTGCGCGAGGTGCGGGCAGCCGGTCGAGGGGAACGCATCCCGCCGGTGCCGGTGCAGAACGAGGAACAGGTCTCCGGGCGGCGCGTCCCGGTAGAGGCGGCCGATGCGCAGGCGGTCGATCGCGGCGAGCGTCGGCGTGTAGATCGCGTCGTACCAGTTCGCCGCGATCTCGGCGTTCGCGACCACGCGTCCGCGTGCCCGCATCATGTGGAAGCCGTGCACCTGGATGTTCTCCAGCAGTTCGAGGTAGTGCGCGGGCCGGCTGACCGAGACGCGCACGCCGCGGCGCGCATCGGCAAGCCCGCTGTCCTCGAGGAAGATTCGCTCGAGCTCCCGGAGGACGACCTCGAGCATGTCCGCGCCGGCCGGGAGAGGAACGCGCGCGATGATCTCGGTCACGTCGGCGTCGATCGTCGCCGCGCCTCCGCGCCGCGCGAGGGCGGCGCGGTGGTGACCGTCGATCACGAAGTACGTCTCGCCGAGCTTGACCGCGACGATCGGCGGGAAGCCGCCGTCGGCGAACGCGGCCTCGAGCGAGCGCAGGCGGTCGCGGCTGAAGGCGTGAAGCGGGCGGAAGTCGCGGGTGAACGAGCTGGCGCGGCTGTCTGTGCCGACGAGCGCGTCGAGCGGGATCTCGCGGACGCCCAGGTACCGGCGCCCGACCGGCTTCAGTCGCCGCTCGACCTCGTCGAGCTCGAGCAGGCGATCGCGGGCGCGGCCCCTCGGTCCCTTCATCTCGAGGCCAAGCGTACAACCGGCGTGCGTCAGGACGCGATCAGCCTAGCCGGCCCTGAGCTCGGGCCGACGACCCGGCGCTCTCATCTCGCCGGGATGACGTTCGCCGCGTGGGCGCGCTCTATCGTCGCCGTCAGGGCACTCCCGGCGCCGACCTGGACGCGCCGTGTCAACGGCAGAGGAGGACGGAATGAGCGTCAAGGCGGAAGAGAAGCGCACGCGCGGCGCGCTGAAGAGTGGCGTCCCGCGCCAGAGGAAGGTCGAGCACTTCACGCCCGCCGAGCGCGCCGCCCGAGGTCGTGCCGCGCGCGCCGAGGTGCCGCGCTCGAGCCACGCCGAGCTCGAGCCCTCGGGCCGCGATGCGGTCGCGCTGCTCGACGCGGACTCGCCGAACCGCGCGGCGGAGCTCGTCCCGATCCGGTACGAGCGCATGCTCGTCTCGCCGTTCACCTTCTACCGCGGCTCCGCCGTCTTGATGGCCCATGACCTCTCGCCCACGCCTCGGTCGGGCCTGCACGTCCAGCTCTGCGGCGATGCCCACCTCGCCAACTTCGGCTTGTTCGCCTCGCCCGAGCGGGAGATGGTGTTCGACGTCAACGACTTCGACGAAACGCACCCGGGCCCGTTCGAATGGGACGTGAAGCGTCTCGTAACGAGCTTCGAGATCGCCGCCCGGTACCGAGGCGTGGGTGACGGCGATCGCAAGGCGATCGTCCTCGGCGTCGTCCGGGCGTATCGAAAGGCGATGCAGGACTTCGCCTCGATGACGAACCTCGCGGTCTGGTACTCACGCGTGGACCTCACGCAGATCGAGGCGCAACTCCGGCGCCAGAACGACAAGAAGATCGCGAAGACGCTCGCCCGCGGCGCGAAGAAGGCTCAGACCAAGGACAGCATGAAGGCGTTCGCGAAGCTGACGCACGAGGTCGACGGCGAGCCGAGGATCGTGTCCGACCCACCGCTGATCGTGCCGATCGAGGAGTTGCTGCCGGAGGACGAGGCGCGCGACGTGACGGAGGAGCTGCGCGAGATGTTGCGGAGCTATCGCGGGACGCTCCAGGCCGACCGGCGAACGCTGCTCGAGAGCTTTCGTTACGCACACATCGCGCGCAAGGTCGTCGGCGTCGGCAGCGTCGGCACGCGGTGCTGGATCGTGCTGTTGCTCGGCCGCGACACGAACGACCCGCTGTTTCTCCAGGCGAAGGAGGTGGGGCCGTCGGCGCTCGAGCCGTACCTCGGCCGGAGCCGGTTCAAGAACAACGGCCAGCGCGTGGTCGACGGCCAGCGGCTCATGCAGGCCGCCAGCGACATCTTCCTCGGCTGGGTGCACGTGAAGGCGGGCCTGGACGGGCAGCCGCGCGACTTCTACGTCCGCCAGCTCTGGGACTGGAAGGGGTCGGTGGACTTCGAGGCCATCTCTCCGGCCGGCCTCAGCTTCTACGCAGGCGTCTGCGGGTGGACGCTCGCGCGCGCGCACGCGCGGTCGGGCGACCGGATCGCGATCGCGTCGTACCTCGGCACGAGCGATCGGTTCGACCGTGCAGTCGCCGACTTCGCCACCGCGTACGCCGACCTCAACGACCGGGACTACGAGGCGCTCGCCGCCGCCGCGGACGACAGCAGGATCACGTCGAAAGAATCGGCGTGACGCCCGGCCGCTCGAGCGAGCGGCGGAGCGACGGCTTGCGGCCCCGACCATGCGCTCGACGACGAGCGGTCACGTCGAGCGGTTCGAGGCGATGGCGACGGTGCTGCTGGCGCTGGCGACGGTGGGCACCGCGTGGAGCGGGTACCAGGGAAGCCGCTGGAACGGCGAGCAGGCGAAGGCCTTCAGCCGCGGGTCGGCGCTACGCGTCGAGTCCGCGAAAGCCGACAGCCTCGCGAACGCGCAGTCGCAGGTCGACGTCGCGACCTTTATGGCGTGGACGAGCGCCTACGCTGAGAAGGAGACGGCGCTCGACGAGTTCTACTTCCGGCGGTTTCGCGCGGAGTTCAAGCCGGCCGTCGAGGCGTGGGTGGCGACGAAGCCGCTGAAGAACCCGACGGCGCCGTTGACGCCATTCGCGATGCCTCAGTACAAGGTCGCAGCGCGAGCAGAGGCCGAGCGCCTCAACGCCGAGGCCGAGGTGTACTCGTCGCAGGCGCGGGCGAACGTCCAGCGCGCGACCAACTATGTGCTCGCGGTCGTGCTCTTCGCTGCCGCACTGTTCTTCGCCGGCATCAGCACCAAGCTGCAAACGCTGCGGCTGCGCCGGGTGCTGCTCGGCCTCGGTCTCCTCGTGTTCGTCTCGACCGTCGTCTGGCTCGCGACGCTTCCGGTCAGCTTCTCCGTCTGAGAGCCAGCTTCGTTCGCCCGCGCTTCGCGAGGACGGGCAGGTGGCCAGGCGTCCAGTCTATGAAGGCGCAGTCAGCGCGACAAGAGCGCGCCCGCTCAGCCGGCGAGCAGCGTCTCGGCCCCGGCCGACGGCTCCAGATCCGGAAGTCGTGTCATCCGCACGCCGTTGAAGAGGCCGAGCAGCCCGGCAAGGAGCGGGACCAGCAGCGCGATCTGAAGCGCGATCGGCCGCGAGTCCGTGTTGATCTCGATGATCTCGTCCTGGACCGCCTGCGGCTTGCCCCCGAGGAGCTCCTCGAGCTGTGTGTTGGTCATCACCTCGGCGTTTTCCTGGAGCTGGGTGGCAACGGTCTCCTGCTGGGCCGGTGAGAGCACAGTGCTCGAATCGGCCTTGTGGGTGAAGACGAGCGAGAGCGCGCCGAGCATGATCGCGCCGGAGAACGCGAGGCCGAACGAGAGACCGAAGGAGCCGCCGGCCGAGTTGACGCCCGCTGCCTCGCTCACGCGCTCTTCCTCGATCGGGGCGAGCGTGTAGTTGTTGAGCTGCGAGACGAGCAGCCCGAGGCCCGCGCCGGCGATCATCAGCGGGATCGCCATCGCCCAACCGGAGTCGGCGCGCGGCACGATCGGGATCAGCACCGCGACGCCGATCACGAGCAGGGCGAAGCCGGCGCGGATGATCTTGCTCGGGCTGCGCTTGCCGGCCCTCTTCCCGGCCAGCAGCGCGACGGCGAACATCGTGAGCGAGAGCGGCGCGAGGGTGACCCCGGCCTCCAGCGCGTTGTACTCGAGCACCATCTGCAGGAAGATCGGGAGCGCGATCATCAGCCCGCCGAGGGCGATCTGCTGCAGCGTCTGCGACGAGATGCCGAGCCGGAAATACCTGGACGCGAAGAGGCCGGCATCGAGGAGCGCGGGCTTTCCCTCGCGCTTGCGCTTGCGCAGCCACCAGACGAGCGAGCCGAGCGCGACGAAGCCGACCGCGATCAGCGCGCCCACTGCCTCGCCGCCCTCCTGCCAGACGAGGATCCCGAGCACGACGCCGCCCATCCCGAGCGCGGAGAGAGTCGCGCCGACCACGTCGACGCCGCGGGCGCCGGTGTACGGAACGTCGTGGACGAGCTTGATCCCCGAGAGGACGATGGCGATGATCACGACCTCGCCGAAGAACGCGACGCGCCACGAGAGGTACGTCGTGATGAAGCCTCCGACGAGCGGCCCGACGGCGGCGGCGATCGCGGCGGACGCACCGACGAGCGCATAGGCCTTGCGCTGCATCTTGCCCTCGAAGTTGCCGTGGATGAGCGACTGCATGGCCGGCAGCAGCAGCGAGGCGCCGAGCCCGCCGACGACCGCCCAGAAGATGACGATCGGCACCAGGCTCTGCGACACCGTCATCGACAGCGCGCCCACCGCGTATGCGAGCAGTCCGAGCACGTAGGCGCGCTTGCGTCCGATCAGGTCGCCGATCTTGCTGCCGATGAGGATGAACGCCGCGGAGACGAGCGCCTCGAGCGCGATCGCCGACTGAACGCCGCTGGCGGTCGTGCCGAGATCCGTGACAACTGCCGAGATCGACACGTTCATCAGCGACGTGTCGACCACGAGGACGAACATCGCCATCGCGAGCAGGATCGCGAGGCGCTGATCGCCGCTCGACTCGCCGGGCACCGCCGCGCTGGCATCGATCGCTCCCACAGCAACGACCCTCCCTGCCCCGCGCGCACGCCGCATCGCCCACTTCGGGCGACGACGACCCGCGGCCCGTCGAGGACGCTGCTGCTCGCGACAGCCGCGAAAGCTATGGCAATCGCAGTTTTCCTTGGCGAACCGGTCATAATCGCTCGGGCTGATGCGCGGCGCCTCGCCGGTCTCAGCCGGCGTGTCGGAAGAGCTCGAGCGGTTTGATCGCGGCCGTCCGCGCGGACGAGCACGGGCAGAGCTTCGACGAGCTGCTGGGCGAGGCGCGCCTCCTCTACCGGCTCCGCGACGAGCGCGGCGTCTACAGCGACCTCTGGCCCGCCACCGCCTCCGCCCGACCCGTCGACCCTGCCGCCGACGGTCGGAACGTCGACCACGGAGGCGTTCAACATCCTGCTGCCCCTGCTCGGCGGGATCGACCGACAGCGGGGGGCTGCTCTCGCACTCGGCAATGGTCGCGCGCGAATTCGGGATCCCCGGCGTGGTCGGGACGCGCGAGGCGACCGAGCGGATCCCGGACGGCGCGCGCGTACGGGTGGACGGCGACGCCGGGGAAGTGACCGTCTCGCGTGAACGAGTTGCTCCCGCTGGAAGAGGTCTGCGACACATCGGTGTTCGGCTCGAAGGCCGTGGGACTCGGGCGGGCCCTCCGCGACGGCCTGCCGGTGCCGCCGGGCTTCGCGCTCTCGGGACCGCTGGTGGAAGCCGTCGCCGCCGCGGACGAGGCCGCGTTCGAGCGGGTCGAATTTCACGGCTGGCGAGATCGTGGAGAAGGAGGGCGCCGACGGAGCCGCGTTTTTCCTGATCGAGTCCGGCGAGGCGAGCGTCACGGTCCGCGGCGCGGGGCGGGCGAGCCTCGGGCCCGGCGACCACTTCGGCGAGATCGCCCTCATCGACGAAGGCGTTCGCTCCGCGACGATCGCCGCCACCACCGATCTCGTCTGCTACGGCCTCACGCTCTGGGAGGTCCGGCCGCTCGTGATCGCGAACGGCGTGATCGGCTGGAAGCTCGTCCAGTCGCTGTCGAAGAAGCTTCGCACCGCCGAGACCTCCTGAACCGGCAGCCGCTGCTCAGGCCGGCGCTCGGAAGCTCACGGCGCGTCGATCCGATGACTTTGCGGCGACGGCGGCGTCTGTACGGCAACCACGACACGGAGGCGAGAAATGGGAGCGGTCCACGTACACGAGTTCATGAGCCTCGACGGCGTGATCGACGCGCCGACGTGGACGTTCGACTACGGGTTCCACCCGCGGATGGGAGAGACGATCGGCGCGCTGACGGAACGGTCGGGAGGCATCCTGCTGGGGCGCACGACATACGAGATGTTCGAGCCGGCGTGGTCGACGCGGACGGCGGAGGACGATCCGGGGGCGCCGTTCTTCAACGACACGACCAAGTACGTCGTGTCCGGAACGCTCACCGACGCGACGTGGAGGAACTCGAAGATCGTCGGGCCGTACGACCCCGACGCGATCCGCAGCCTGAAGGACGAGGTCGAAGGCGACCTCTACGTCAGCGGCAGCGGCACGCTCGTCCGCGCGCTGCTCGCCGACGGTCTCGTCGACGGACTCCATCTCTTCGTCTACCCGCTCACCCGCGGGTCCGGACCGCGGCTCTTCCGCGAGGATGCCGCGGCGAGCAAGCTGTCGCTCGCGGCCTCCGAGTCGTACGAGAACGGGGTCGTCTACCTGGCCTACCGACCGGACGCCTGAAGGCGGCCGCCGTCACGCCAAGATCCGGTCGAGAGCCGAGTCGTCTCGAACGCCGGTCAAATGCTACTGCAACCTCGGTTGCTTTCCGGATGCGGAACGCGTTTCGATGCCCCAGCGGACGATCGTGCGACGCTCGAGCAGGCCGAAGCCGACCTCGAACAGGACGCTGAGGATCGCGATCGCCAGCAGTGCGGCGACCAGCTGGGCCGGCAGCTGATCGCGCTGCGCATTGGCGACGTAGGAGCCCAGGCCGCTCCCGCGGCCGGCCACGCCGAGGACGAGCTCGGCAGCGACGACCGTCAGCCAGCCGGATCTCCATGCCGTCCTCAGCCCGGAAAGCGCGTGCGGCCACGCGGCGGGCGCGAGCACGTCTGTCACCAGGCGAAGCTTCGACAGGCCGATGCTCCGACCGACGGCGAGGAGCCTCGGGCTCGCCGTGGTCAAGCCGGTCGTCAGGTCGGTCGCGAGCGGCCAGACCGTGGCGGTGGCCGCGGCGACGACG